>Ga0315292_10000646_pt1 | contig 16948 bp, 10 predicted proteins | sample YL17G13_0_MG_FD_204029 | JGI IMG/M metagenome (GOLD analysis project Ga0315292, IMG submission 204029) | Sediment microbial communities from Yellowstone Lake, YNP, Wyoming, USA - YL17G13_0 | ecosystem: Environmental > Aquatic > Freshwater > Lake > Sediment | place: USA: Wyoming | collected... | reverse complement strand
AAACCGGAAAACCGAATGGGGAGGCCATTTACTTCTTCGCTTCCTCCTCCTTCAACATCTTAAGGAGATGAATTGCCTCATCCACTGCTGTGCCGGCAGTCCTGGCATAGCCATCCGCGCCGTATTTTTCTGCAACCTCCGGGGTGAGCGGAGCGCCCCCTAACATGATCCGAACCTTGGGATTCTTGGCCCTTAACTTCTTTATGACCTCCGGCATAGACAGCATGCTGGTCGTCATCAAAGCCGAGATGCCGACGACTTGAGACTCAGTCCTGATCATCTCTTCAACAAACTTATCGAGGGGGACGTCCTTTCCCAGGTCATAAACAGTCCAGCCTGCCACTTCAAACATCAACTTGACGAGGTTCTTTCCGATATCGTGCACATCGCCCTCAACGACTCCGAGAACGATCGAACCCTTCACCTCCGATTTCCTTCCTGAGGCATCAATCGCCGGTTTCAAGAGGCCCAGGCCAGCATACAGCGCATCGGCACACATCAACAGTTCCGGAACAAAGTACTCCTTGCGATTATACTTTTCACCAGCCTCGATCATGCCATTGGCCAGCCCATTCATGGTCGCAATAAACGGGTCTACGCCTTCTGCTAAAGCGATCTTGGCCCACTTCACAGCGTCATCCTCTTCAAAATTGCATACGGCATTGTGCAGCTCTTTCAAGATTTCTTTTGTCCTTTCTTCCGTCGCCATAATTTATTCCTCCTTATCTTGAAAAAAATCATTAGTATGAAGGATGGGATAGGTTCTCCAAGGCAATGAAATATAACTCTCCCGTTCCAATTCTCCGAAAGACGACACCGTGCTTTTGAAGCCTTTCCGCCACTTCCGGGCCGAAGACTTGTTTTAAATCTTTCGATAAAAGAACTTCATTGAGTGATCGATCAAGAGAGAGTGAAGTTTGGTAAGGACGGAGAGGAAGGTTTTCATCAAGGAGCATGGTGGGATCAAAGGGTTGAGTTCCACTGAGGTTGGCCAAATGGTTCCCAACTTCCAGAAGATCATCAACGATCTTTCTTCTCGCCCCAACTCCGTCTTTCTGTTTTAAACATTCCAAGATCGCTTGATGTGCCTTCGCCACTTTATGGTAAAATTCAGCCCTGGGGTCTAATTGAAACTTAATATCATTCAAGATATTATCGATAAAGTCCATGACCAAGATGAGGATGGGGTTTTCGGTCATCCTGGCTAAGTAACGATGAAATCCGATTTCCCTGGAGACAACGGTTTGGGGAACAGCAGGATCCTCGACGACCATGCTTTCCAACTTAGCAATGTCCTCAGGTTGGATGCGCGAAGCGGCGATTTGTGCGACAGGTGGCTCGAGCAAATAGCGAATCATTGTAATGTCCTTGATGGAGACCGACTTGAAGTGAAGAAAGTTGATGATGCCAGAGATAGTCGTCTTCATGTCCACTTCTGCAATGAAAACACCGCCTGCTATCCCCTTTCTGATCTCGACCAACCCCATGCCTTCGAGCACCCTTAACGCCTCTCGTAAGGTGGCTTTACTCACACCAAACTCAGACATGAGTTCCTTTTCCGAGGCTACTTTATCCCCCGGTTTAAAACGACCTGATAGAATGGCATTTCGAATCTGTTCAATAATCTGATCGGATATCTTGTGGGTTCTACTGGCAGTTTGAAACAAAGATATTTCCCGCTTGTGCTTTTATGAACTTGAGAAAGTGGGGTTATCTTACACAAAACTTATCAAAGATGTCAACAAAAATATCGTAAATATTATAATAGTTAATGTATATTTAAATCTTTTTGTAAAATCAATGACTTATGCTAACTATCATTTTGATTTTAGATGGTCTTTTGGGAAATATCATTTCAACAGAAGATAGAGAAATTGCTCACCTATGCTTGCTTATTCATTCAGTTCATCAATGCTGAAGTACCACTCACACCATAAATCAAAGGTCAGGCGTTATTGGGCAAGGAGGGGTTCGTGAAAGTGCTCATTGACCGCCTCAGGAAGTACAAAGATTTACAGGGATTCCCAAGAGCCAGCGGTATGCTGCCAGACCGGCTCTTGAAAACATTTTCAAGGGGAGTATACCCAGTGACAGAGTTAAACGGGATCGAATGATCCGTGAGGCAGTAGAGCGATACGGATATACGCAGCGCGCCGTGGCTGATCATCTGGCCATGCACTTCACGTATGTGAGCAGAATTTTAAGCGGGCGATAATGGAACAGCAACATTATAGACCCTACTGATTACTATGCGATTTTAAAAAAGGTGATATTTTTCTCCAAGAAATGTACCAATTGCCAAGAATAAAATTTTGAGCCCATATCTTTTTGAAATGTGATATTACAAGCCCTGAATTCTATCTATAAATAATTAATTTGTATCTACCTGTTTTTTAAAAAGAATATAAGAACCGGTCCCAAATACTCTCGATCCCGATTCCTGTGTTCGCTATACGAAGGGGATCTTAGCCAGCAACCCTTCGGTCAGAGTGAACAAGTCAAGGGATAGGGGCCCACCCCGAGGCCCACCCAGGATTGCGGATTCCCGATTGAAAGAGTGAGTACCCGTTAGGGTTAAAAGAAGTGAGATAGCATTCTAACTTCACTCTCTTTCCATCGTTGCAAAAACCACATCACCTTGAATAACTGAATTGTCCTTGGCTAAAGGGATGAAATTGGAAGCACTCTCGGTGTTAACAGTGAATTGGAAGGGACTCTCCGTGGAAGCAACTGGGTTGCCAAATCTGTCAAACCCGTCAGCCTGCCAAGTGTATCGAACATTATTTTCCAAATTCTGCGTCAGCTGATAGCACGTACTGGTATAGTTATAAATGAAAACAATACGTGTCCAGTCGGCTGATTTGTTTAACTGGAAGGAATATTTCACCGCTTCAGGCGGACCTTGCCAACAAAACTGCGGTTTAGACGTTCCGATGATAATTTTATTTGCCGGAGAAAGCAGCGTCATTTTCTTTTCTAAATAGAAATTCACCTGTTTATCCGAATCCTGAAGCGCTAAGCCCCAAGCAACCCACCCAACATAATCACTATTAGTCCCGTAAGCTTTAACAGAGTAGTTTCCAGAGGTTAATCCGGCAAAGGTGAAAAATCCCGACGAATCCGTATGGGTCGAAGCCGTAGGAGAATTACGTAAATCTCCTTCTATTAATTCTACTTTTACATCGGGAAACGGTGTAGTCGAGTAATAAACTCTTCCGAATATCGAGTAACCAGGAACCTCCGAAAGCTTGACTGAAAAACTCCCCGAATCATTTATCAAAGAACCCTTTATGGTATAAGTACCTGATATGGTCGATTGACCATAGGCCGAATTCGCTTTCAACGTTGCTGTCTGGGATTTACCCCGATACGTAAATTTACAGGTCACCCCCCACGAATCTTGTGACACCTTTCCAGAAAAGGATGAGGTGATGGTTCCGATGTCAGGATCTGGATTTATAATAATAATTGTTCCAAAAATCTTATCCTTATCTTGAGTGAACGAAATCTTGAGGGGACCCCAGTCTTTGTTCATGCTGCTTTCCCAATGCCCGGACCAGGTTCCTTCAAGCGGAGGCCACAGATAACTCTTCTGATTCTGGATTCCTGCCTTTATACCTGTCCCCATTTCAGCATGAGAGGTAGGATCAACATCCTGCTGTGCGATTTGCCATATCCCGATTCCTCCAACATTTCCCTTTTTCAAAAGACCAATGCTTATCTTTTTTTCTCTCGTAAGGTATTTAACCTTTCGATACATTGAGTAAGGGTCGACCACATAGAACCAGTCTGACATGGCATACTTTGGACACCGAGGATCGTCCTCAGGGAAGATTGGCCAGGAATCCTCCTGGATTTTTCTTTCCAGAGCTGTTTCGTCAAATTCAGATGGAATACGGCATACCGTGTCGCGAATCGTCCCCCAAGTGAAAAAAGGGACGGGAGCTTCTGGCTCCGGTGGGGGACCGTTAAGGGGAGGATTATAGCTACTATACCTCGTATAGTAAGGCAGGAGAACGTTGATCTTTGCTATGTTGATACCGGCCTTGACAATTTTTTCGCAGTCTTCTTTAATCTTATCAATAGGGGAATTGGGTGTGTTTGCATCATTCCAGTTGTAGTCGTACCCCATAAAATTTACATAGTCGAGTTTGGATTTATAAGAACCATCATCATCAAGACCATAACTATTTTTCTTTAGATTGTCGCCATTAACAGCAATGGACACTATGTAATTATTCTGTTTGAATTGTTTAACTACTTCTTCCATAAACTTCTTAAACAAATCTTTTTTATTCTCTGGAAATTCCCAATCGATATCAATTCCATTGTAACCCTCGTCGGAAACAAGTTTTTTTAACGTATCTATGGCATTGATTAGACATTGCTCATCCCCCGGACAATTCTCCATAAGCTTTTCGAATCCCTTGGTATAATCTTGTCCAGCACCCCCAACTCCAAGTAATACCCGTTTATCCTTTGCCATCTCCCGCAGTTTCTTTCTAATGGAAGGCGTGCTCATCCCATGCCACTTTATGCAGCACTTGTCATTATTGTTCGGATTCGGATCAAAACACTTGTCACTTGCGTAATCTTCAGGACTGGTGGCATCAGGGTCAAAATAGGCAAAAGCTACAACAAGATCTGTACAAAAATCAATATCAAGTTTCTGAATATCTTCTTCAGCATCCGTATAGACATAGCCTACTACGCGAGTGGGGGCTGGGAGCACAACCAAAGGATTCGCTGGAAAAACAATAATTCCGATAAATATTGCCAAAAACGTTTTTCTTTTCATTTGCTGGCCCTCTTATAAGGAACATGGGATAAGAACCTGGTTAACGGCCTCCCCTTCGTTAGGGTTATTTATCGAACCAAAATTAGAAAGCTTCCAAAGGGATAAAAGAATCCTCCGAAGGTTTCATATCGAGATGTCTTTAAATCCCTATTCATAATCCAGCCCAGGAGCCTGAGGTTGGGTTTGCAAGTTGACTTGGGATCCTATGATTTGATAAAAGATTACTCATTTTAAATGGAAACGTCAACAAGAATTATTGATTGCTATTTAAAAGAGTGTATCGTAGGGCAAAACTCAAAAATCACTCCTTCAGGAAGTGCCAAACAGCCATTATACCCACAACTAACACAACTCAAGGAATGATATAAAATTCCATTTCGGTTCGAAAGTAAGCTCTTAGGATCTTAATGAAGGCCATATCTTGTTCGTGAATAACGACGATAATCCAGGAGTAGTATCATGTATTAGGAATGTGTTATTCAGAAAAGGATAACCAAAGACGAGGTCTATTTGAAAGGAAAAAAATGGAAGGCTTGCGGTTTTCCTCCTGGACTCGGACAGTGAAGTGGAGGACAGCGCTATAAGGAAGAGTCAATCCATACCGACCGTTGTTAGGGTTAAAAAGGATTGAACTTCCATGGGTAAGAACTTACTAAAAAAATCCAAGAAAGGAGTCGTCAGTATGGATAAGCTTGATTCTGAATGCCCCGCAGAAAAGGTCTTCACTTCAGAGCCTGACCATGTGGAATGTGAACTGCCCCCTCTGTTTCGCCAAGAACTTCCTCAGATTGTGTCCGACCTCGTGGAAAGTTGCCAGGACATGGATACGTTTCACCACCTGAACCTGGTAGGATTGCCCTCTCGAGGGGTTGTGATTGAGATCGTCGAGCGTCTTAAAAAGGTCTTCTTCCCTGGGTATTTTGGGGAACATGAGGTGGATAGCTTCAGTCTGGCCTACCAGATGGGCATCGAAATCAATACCCTTTTTGAACTCTTATCCAGGCAGATAACCCTGAGCATCCGCCACGAATGCCGCCGCCATCAAATGGTCTGTACCTCTTGCTCGGAAAGAGGCCAAAAGGAAGCCCTTACCCTATTGAAAAAATTAAAAGGTCTTAGAAAAATCCTGACCGAGGATGTTAGAGCAGCCCGCCAGGGAGATCCGGCAGCGAAAAGCTTCGACGAGATTATTTTTAGTTACCCAAGCATTTTGGCCATCTTAACCTACCGAGCAGCCCACGAGCTTCATCATCAGGAAGTTCCCTTAATTCCAAGGATGATGACCGAATATGCCCATAGCGTCACCGGTATAGATATTAACCCGGGGGCGGTCATCGGCGAGCATTTTTTCATCGACCATGGTACAGGGGTGGTTATTGGAGAGACCAGTATCATTGGAGACTACATCAGGATTTATCAAGGGGTTACCCTGGGTGCCTTAAGTCTCCCCATGGAGCAAGAAGGTGATCTGCTTAGGAAGATGAAACGCCACCCGACGATAGAAGATCATGTAACCATTTATGCTGGCGCAACAATTTTAGGAGGAGAGACGGTGATTGGTGCCGGCTCGGTTATCGGAGGGAATGTCTGGTTGACCCACTCGGTCCCGCCAGGTACAACGGTTATGATCGAGGCACCTAAGTTAAAATACAGAGAAGAAAAATAGACGAGTAACGAATCTAACGGCTACTAACTCCATTTGCTACAGACAAATGACAAGAACTCTTTTTTAGTTGGATTAAATTTATAAAAAAATAATACCCGCCTCCAGATAAGTTTTGTCCTCTCAATATCTTTTCACCATCGCAAGTCTCAAGGCTAATCCACCGGAATCGCGTGGACTTTCCTGAAGATCCCAGAGGGTTGAAATTCAAAATGAAAGGATGCTATTTAATGAATAGGTAGGAAAAGACGTTTTTAAGGAGGCTTTAGATGGCAATTAAAAGCTTTCCGCAAGAGGTTAAGAAATTCGAAATCGAGGCTTATAAAAGGCCAAAGAATTTGAAGGACCTCAAAAAAACCCACCTTCCTTTTTCCGGGTCACCTATCAAGCATCCCTATGACCCTAAGAAGGTCATCTTGGTACCAGATCCTTATAGCAGCACTCCCTTCTATTACGAGTTCAAAGGTGATGACGTCACCTACGCAGAGAAACTCCCAAGTATTGTGAACTTGGAGGGCAAAACCATTCCCATGGCCAGACTTTGGGTGAAAAAAATGAGCGTGGGAATGCTCTGCACACCTTTTTTAGTGGAGGAAACTAAACCTTAGGGTTCACATAATGGCCGCATGGTTCATTCTATTTCTTATATCAAGGAGGAGAAGTTGATCAATGAGACACATGCCCCCCAACCTAACCGATTACGAAAAGACCTATCATGAATTCAAATGGGAGATTCCGGAATATTACAATTTTGGGTTTGACGGGATTGACCGATGGGCTGAGGACAGGACCAAATTAGCCCTCATCTCGGTGGGCGATACAGGGATCCATGCGGTCAGGCATACCTTCTATGATCTGATGAGACTCTCGAACCAGTTCGCCAATGTCCTTCTAAAAATGGGGATAAAGAAAGGGGATCGTGTATTGCTGGTGCTCCCTCGCATTCCTGAATGGTATGTGGCCATGATTGGCATGATTAAGTTAGGGGTTATTCCTATGCCCACAACCGTCCTGGCTACGCCAGAGGATATAAAATCTCGGATCAATCTATCAGAGGGTGTTTTAGCCATCACGACCCTTGAACATGTCACCAAGGTAGCTGAGGTGAAGAATGAATGTCCTTCGCTCAAACATTTCATCGTGGTAGGAGGGCGATGTGATGGTTGGATCGAGTATGAAGGAGCGATGAATAGCACCTCCGTAAAGTTAGATCAGAGGGCAGTGGGCAGTACCAAAAGCACAGACCCCTTGCTGGGCTTCTTCACATCGGGCACAGAGGCATCCCCCAAAATGGTCCTCCATTCCCATGCCTATCCTTTAGCTCATATTGTGACTGCCAAGTTTGTGGACGACCTTTACTCGACCGATCTTCACTTAGCTGTTTCGGACACCGGATGGGCTAAAACTGCCTTTGGGAAACTATTTGGCCAATGGATCTGCGGAGCGGCTGTATTGCAGCGCAATCCAATAGGTGGTTTTAATCCCAAGATTACTCTGAGCGTCATCGAACGATTTGGAGTCACTACCTTTTGTGCCTCGCCAGGGGTCTATCGGATGCTCATCCAGGAAGATCTTTCGAGCTATGATCTTGAAAGCCTGCGCTTTAGTCTGAGTGCAGGGGAACCATTAACCTCTGAGATTGTCAAGTCCTGGAAGGAGGGAACCGGACTGGATATCTATGAATTTTATGGGCAATCTGAAACCGTGGCCCTGCTCGCGAACTTCCGCTGCAAGCCGATCAAGTATGGTTCCATCGGTCTCCCTACCCCTGGCCACACGATGGCAGTGGTAGACGAGGATGGGAATGAACTTCCTCCTTTTGAGGAGGGGTATGTGGCATTGAAGGTGAGACCCGTGAGACCTCCTGGTCTGATGATCGAATACTGGAAGAATCCCCAGGCCATGGCCAAGGCCTTTCGGGGGGATTGGTATTTTACGGGCGATAAGGCCTATCGGGATCAGGAAGGGTATTTTTGGTTCATAGGAAGAGACAAAGAGATCATCAAGACTTTTGGCCGAAGTATGGCCCCATTGGAGGTGGAAAGAATCCTCTTGGAGCATCCTGCAGTGATGGAAGCAGCGGTCATCGGTATCCCGGATGAGAAACTGGGTGAGATAATAAAAGCATTTGTTCATCTGAGACCCAATACCTCTGCCTCGGAAAAGCTTTCTCGAGAAATCTTAGAACATGTGGGGAGAAGTTTAGAACCTCAAAAATGTCCACGGGAGTTGGAGTTCTTAAGTGAATTACCAAAGACCACAACGGGAAAGATCAAAAGGTCAGATTTAAAGAACAGGGAGATTGAAAAGAGAAGAGATGAATGATTCAAAGCGGTGCCGTAAGCAAATCCAAAAAAAGCCTTCGTGTTCCAGATCTCCCCTTAACCCTTCTCGGTTAGACCCCATATGATCAGACGGCTCAATATGCACTGAACTATAAACGAGCAGCTGGTCAGCTCCAATCGGTTTAAGCAAAAAGGGGAGAAAAAGATCTTCACTGTTGAACCCGGGTGGGATGTGTTATAATTATTTTACCCATTATGATCGGAGGCGGCAGTGATGGCTAAAGAAAGTTTGCATCGTGATTATGGCCGCCTTGCTGGGTTTCTCAGGAGAATATCACTTCGCCTTCAACTCCTCGCTACCCTGCAACTTCTTATTTTACTGCCTTCTGGTGTTATCCTTGTTCTCTTGGGGAGCCTCTTCGTCCTGAAGTTGAGGGAGACATTCCCCTACCTCCCCTTCTTCTACTCCTTGGTGGGCATTGCCTCTCTATCCTCTTTGTTCCTGCTGGGGGTATGGCGGGTTGCCTCTAAGCCATCCATGAGGCGGGTGGCTAAGGGATTGGAGGAGAAGTTTCCCTTGCTGAGGGACGATGTGACCAATTCTCTCCTCCTTTATAACCAAATAAATGGAGGTGAGAATTCCAGTCAGATTTCAGAAGGGCTGGTCAAAGCCCAGGTTAAAAAAACGGCGGATGAGGTTTGCACAATTAAGCCCTGGCAAGTGGTGAGTTTTAAGAGGGCTCTCAGCCATCTCAGGCTCCTTCTTCCCCTTGTTTTGGCCTTTTCCGTGGTTCTTGCCTTAGACCCTCACTTCCTGAATCGCTCTTTGGCCTATATCCTCCACCCCTTTTCGGCCCTGCCCATACGCGAGACCTTCATCTCCATTGAGGAGCCCACGGGCTCCACTATTTTACGTGGTACCTCCTTAGTGATAAAGGCCAAGGCCACCGGGAATGTGCCCGATCATCTCACGCTTATCGTTTGGCCTGAGGGTGGCGAAGCGATGCGCCTCCCAATGGAGTCTGAGGGGGATGGCAGGTTTACATACCGGATGGCTTCGACTCAGTTCTCCTTTCGCTATCAAGCATACGGAGGCCGTGCTGCTTCTCCGGTTAACGACATTCGTGTGGTCGACCCTCCTGAGGTGGGAAAAGTGAAGCTCACCCTGATCCCTCCTGAGTATACCCATCTTCCCAAGGAGGTCAGACAGGAAGGACATATCGATGCTTTGAAAGGCACAATGGTAAATCTGGAGGCACAGACAAATAAACCCGTGAAGGAGGGGAAGGTCTTCCTGAACCAGGGGAACCAGCTCGCCCTCAATGTGAAAGGGAACCAGCTGACAGGAAGCTTGGCGGTCTTCTATCCCGGCACCTACTCCATTCATGTGAAGGATGAGTTGGGGTTCGAGAACCCCAACCCGGTCCAGTACCGAATCCATCTTCTTCCAGACAAATACCCTGAAACGGAAATCATCAGCCCTGCACAGGATCTCGAGGTCGCGGGTACAGAGGTTACCCCCATCGTTTACACTGCGAGAGACGATTTCGGAATTACCTCGGTAAGATTGGGTTATCAGATGGGTGGAACAGAACGCTTCGTCAATCTGAAGAATATTGGGAGTGGGCGTTCTCTGGGTCCCGAGACATTCAAGTGGGATCTGACAGGTCTGGCCCTGACTCCGGGAGAAAGGGTCGTCTATCGTGTTGAGGTCTGGGACAACGATTCTGTCTCCGGTCCCAAGGCGGGTTATTCAAGGACCTTTACTCTATACGTCAGGGATGAGAGGGATCGGGCTGCCAAGGATGTGGAGGAGGCCCAGCAGATTGCGGACGCCCTCCTTGATCTTCTGGCAGATCAATTGGAAGAGACAAGGGATAAAGATGAGCTATCCCAACGGTTGACGAAAATACGGGAACAGGTCGATAAGAACCTCGAGCGGATGGGAGAGGATAAGATACAACGTTACGATCTGGAGGCGCTCAAACGAAATTTGACCTTCCTGAATAAGAGAATCCATGATGAACCAAAGGAAACGGTCACCCGGGAGCTGGAGAGACTGGCCCTTCTTGCAGAGGATGTCGCCAAGAAAGCCAGGATGAATGAAGTGGAGGCCCTGGCCCGTGAGATAAGAAACCGGGAGAGACGTCTCATCGATACCCTGCGCGACTTTAAGGGACCTTTGACTCCAGAAGCCTTGCAGGCCATGATGAAAGAGCTGGACAAACTGAGACAGCTTCTCCAGACGGTCATGGACGCCCTGAGCAAAATGGCAACCCAACTGCCCGATGAGTTTATCAACAGTCCTGAGCTCAGTGGGATGGATTTTCAGGATCTGTTCAAGGACCTTGATGAGATTCAGAAGAAGCTCATGGCAGGAGACCTGGCGGGCGCACTTGAGGCGGCTCAGAGGCTGCTGCAGACCCTATCCGAGATGATGGCCGCCCTATCGAGAGCGGGAGCACAGGCGAACATGGGCTCCTTCGATAGACTCCAGGCGGAGATGGGCCGCCAGAGGGGTGAGCTTGAAAAAATATTGGGCGAGCAGAAAGAGATCCTTACCGGAACGGAAGGGATTGATCGGGAGATCAAGCGGATGGTGGAGGAGGAGACTGAAAAACGATTGAACCGTTCTCTGCCCCGATTTCAGGAGCTCCTGGAAGGACTGCATCGTTCTCTTCCGGCCGAACAGAGCGATTCCATTGAGGAGCTAGAAAAACTTCTCAAGGAAGGCCAGCTCGAAAGATTCTCTAAGCTCGCCGAGAATCTGGAGAAGGAACTCTCGGGGAGGCCGGATATCCGGAAGCGTATCGAAGAGTTGAGGAAGATGGCAGAGGATCTGAGTCCGGATCCGAGCGAGCTTATAACTCCGGACAATAAGGAGAAGTTCCCTCGCCTCTCTTCGCGACAGGAGAACCTCGAGAATAGAACCAGAGATTTGACAGAGAAACTGGAGATGCTTTCCCAGCTTTTCCCCGGCATGGATACGGAGATCCTGAACGACCTGAAGGAGGCAACCGGCTCTATGGGGAGGGCCTCTGGGAGACTCAAGGGAGAGGATGCCCCGGGCGCCATTCCTCCAGAACAGGAGGCCATCAGAAGTTTGACCCGATCACAGCAGGCGATGCAGCAGATGGCCCAACAGATGGCCCAGCAAATGGCCATGCAGATGCAGAATCGTTGGGGTTATCTGTGGGGTTATGATCCCAGGCCTGGATGGTATTATGGCCCGTGGGTTCCTATGCCCACGCTTCCACAGCCTGAATTGAGAAGGCCTCGGGAGAAGGGCTACACAGGCATTGACAGGGAGGAGTTTGATCCGCCTTCAAAAGATGCCTATAAGGCGCCTCAGAATCTGAGAGAGAAGATCATGGAATCCCTGAAGGAAGGGATCCCCTCTCAATACAGAAGAGAGGTGGAGAGATACTTCAAAGGTCTGACAGAATGAGACTAATTTTTCATGACGGGTATGACACGCTCGAACAATGAAAATTGACGGATATTATCCTCCCCCTTGACGCCTGCCTGCGCGAAGCCGCTTCGGCGAAGGCAGGGGGGAGGATTGAGGTGGGGGTGGACATGGTATATTCCCCCTCACCCTCGCCCTCTCCCGCCTGGGGAGAGGGGGATAATTGGGTTATTTTCTGGGTAAAGCGAATGCACTCTTTATTTTTACGTTGCCATTTCGAGTCTCCTCCATCTCAGAGGGGGGAAAGTTGCTTTGGGAAAGGACTTGCCTGCGCGTTCGTTCTCATCATTCTCAGCGGTCTTCTCACCCTGCCTTCGATATCTCAGGCAGTTTCACCGGAGGTCATCCAATCCCTAACGGCAAAACTGGAGAGTTGGGATGTGGAAGAGAGCTGGTCGGAGGTGAAGGAAGCCCTTTCAAAAGAGCCAAAGGACCCACAGCTTCTTGAGCTTGCCTCGCAGATCGCATTCCATAGGGGCGACTACCAGGAATCCCTGAATCTGATGAAATTGGCCATGGAAGTGGTCGGAGAGGATGATAAAAGGAGGGGATATGCCCTGTTGACCGAGGAGACGATCAATGTCCTCGTACCCTTCAGGCGATACGAAACTCCCCATTTCGTGATTCTTCTCGATGAGAAGCAGGACGGCATCTTGGCGGATTATCTTACCAATGCCCTGGAGATGACCTACCAGATCATGGCCCAGCAGTACGGGTTTCGGCCCAAAGAGAAGGTCAGGGTTGAATTATTTCCGGATGCCAAAGCCTTTTACCTCACCTCCACGCTATCGGTCCGGGATATCGAGATCACCGGCGCAGTGGGCCTTACCAAATTTAACAAACTGCAGTTCCTCTCTCCGAAGGCTCTGGTCTACGGCTACCGCTGGCTGGACGCCATCAGCCATGAATACATGCACTATCTGATCGTGAAGCTGACCTCGAATAAAGCACCCATCTGGTTCCATGAGGGACTGGCAAAGTATGAGGAGACCCGGTGGCGAAATGGTCCGTCCTATCTTTCGCCTCTTTACCAAACGCTCTTAGCTCGTGCCTTAGTCGATAAAAAACTGATCGGCTTTGACCGGATGGAACCCTCCCTGGTCCAGCTGGAGAAACCGGAAGATGTCCAGCTTGCCTATGCTCAGGCTGCATCGGCCATCGAGTTCATCATCGCCAAAGCTGGACACGAACGGCTTAGGGCGATCATGAAACGGATGGCCAATGCGACCACGAGGGGCGCAAGTGAAGCCATTCAGGAAGTTCTGGGTCTGCAGTTCCCTGAATTCGAAGAGAAATGGAGGGAGTACCTGGCCTCCAAGGAACTGAAAACAGTGGACGGGGTGGTTCTTCATCGTTACAAGGTGAAGGAAGGAAGGGCCGATGAGCAGAGGCTCGACATGGAAGAGATCAAATCATTGGTGGCAAGGAGCCGGGCCCACCTGGGCGACAGGCTCAAAGAGAGGGGGAGGATCAGTGCAGCCGTCCTTGAATACCGCCGGGCCATGGCTGAGACACGGGATTCTGTGCCCATTATGGACAGACTCTCATCTGCTCTCATTGACCTCGGCCGGGATGAAGAGGCCCTTGACATTTTGAAGCGCGTGAAGGAGATATCACCGGACCATCCGACTCCTTACACGCAACTGGGCCAGGTCTATTTGAAGTTGAAGGATTTCAAAAAGGCCAGAGAGGCGTTTGAGGATTCTATACAGATTAATCCATTTAACCCGGAGGCCCATCTGGGAATGGCCAACGCCTATGAGATGCTGGGAGATCAGTCGGGTGCGACAAAAGAGAGAGAGATAGCCAATAAACTTACTAAATGAGTTAGAAAATATTCTCACCCCCACCCCATGCACCACGTAGGGTGCATGACTGTCCTGAACCTTACATGGTTCAGGGCTCGCCCTCCCCCTTCAAGGGCTGGTCTTAGCACACACTTGACACAGGGGGTGTGATAATAGCTTTTTACAATGTCATGTAACCCGATTGTAAAAATCAATTAGTTTTCAACTTGTTACTCTCCCCTCCCTCGACGGGAGGGGATTAAGGGGAGGGTGAAAGACAGCCATTTTGTCCACCCCCACCCTCACCCTCCCCCATCGAAGGGGAAGGGGATAATTTGTTGTTATTACAAGAGATTTTCGTACCCCCTGTGTCATGTGTGGGTAACGGTCAGCCTTCAAGGGGGAGGGGTTCCTATGTGGATTCTTTATAAAAAACCCCTCTCCTCTTGGAGACTGTGTCGTAATCATGAGAGAGGGTAGATACCAGAGGAATAGGCAGTCAGGCTTCTCAGCTTTAGAATGCGGTCGTTTAAAATTATGGGTAATCGGCCTTCTTAGAAAGGGAATTCTTTTCATAGGTTTGGAGCCCCGAAGCTGAGCAATGAAAGGTTTCCGCCCTGCCTTCGCCGAAGCGGCTACGCGCAGGTAGGTCTAAAGCTTCGTCACCCGACCGCCTGTTCCGTCTTGCAACGGGAATAGTTTTTCGTTAATTATGACACAGTCTCTCAAGGGGGAGGGGTTCTTATGTGGATTTTTTATAAAAAATCCCCTCTCCCCTTGTGGGAGAGGGTCAGGGTGAGGGGGAATGAAGATGAGGAGTGAGATGGAAGCAATAAGAGAAGATCGTATACCTGATGAGGATTTGGCTCAAGTTGAGGAGATGGGCAGAAAGAAGGCTGAGATCACCTCGGAGATCAAGAAGGTGATTGTGGGCCAAGACAAGGTGATCGAAGAGATCTTGATCGCCCTCTTTTGCCGTGGTCACTGTCTGCTGGTAGGCGTTCCAGGCCTGGCTAAGACTCTGCTCATCTCGACGCTGGCCGGGATCATGGAACTGAACTTCAACCGGGTCCAGTTCACCCCTGACCTCATGCCTTCGGATATTACAGGAACGGATATTTTGGAAGAGGAAGTGGGAAGCAAGCAGCGTTCGTTCCGCTTCATCAAGGGACCTATCTTCACGAACATCCTTTTGGCGGATGAGATCAACCGAACACCTCCTAAAACCCAAGCCGCCCTGCTTCAGGCCATGCAGGAGTATAAGGTGACCGCAGGGGGTGTCACCCACACCCTCAACCTCCCTTTCTTTGTTTTGGCCACACAGAATCCTATTGAGCAGGAGGGAACCTATCCACTGCCAGAGGCTCAGCTTGACAGGTTCATGTTCAACATCGAAATCAACTATCCCACCTTCGACCAAGAAATGGAGATCGTTGCCTCGACCACCTGCTCCTACCAGCCAGTTCTCGAGAAGGTGATCCATGCGAACAAGATTCTCGATTTACAGGACTTAGTGAGAAAGGTTCCAGCCTCTTCTCACGTCATAGGTTATGCGGTGAAGCTCGTACGCTCTTCTCGGCCCAAGGAATCTGAAGCCCTTCCCTTCGTGAAGGAATGGACGGAGTGGGGAGCGGGGCCCAGGGCTTCCCAATACCTGATCCTTGCAGCAAAGGCCAGGGCAATCATGGAAAGCAGATACGTGGCTTCCGTGGAGGATGTGAGGGCCGTCGTTCCTTCCATCCTAAGACATAGGATCATCACCAATTTTAAGGCGCAGGCGGAGGGGATCACCTCGCTCGACATCATCAGCCGCCTCCTTCAAGAGGTGAAGCCTTGAACTATTTCGATCCAAAAGTGCTTAGGGGATTGAAGAACCTCTATCTGAGAGCCAGGTTTGTCGTCGATGGAGTGATGGTGGGGATCCATCCTTCCCGGGCCAAGGGACTGAGCTCCGAATTCGAGGAACACCGCGGATATTCCCAGGGGGATGATATTCGCCATATCGACTGGAAGGCCTATGCCAAGTTCGATCGTTACTTCATCAAGGAATATCGCGAAGCCACCAATTTGAAAGCTTATATCGCCATGGATTCCAGCTCCTCCATGGGTTATGCCTCAGACGGCTGGAGCAAATTCGATTACGGTTCCACCCTTGCTGCGTCCTTGGCCTATCTGATGTTAAAGCAGCAGGACGCCGTTGGCCTGATTACCTTCTCCAACAGGATCGAAAAGATGATCCCTCCGAAGGCCACTCACGACCATCTCTTCGCCATTTTGAAAGAGCTGGAGCACCGGAGGCCAGAAGGAGAAACCTCCGCGGCTTCGGTGCTCCAAGAGCTCGCTGCCTCTTTGAAGAGACGGACCCTCATCATCCTGATTTCAGACCTCCTGGATAAACATGAGGAAGTTGTCAGAGGGTTGAAACAGCTCCGTTCGAGAGGCAGTGACATCATGGTATTTCAGCTTCTTGACAAGGATGAATTGCAGTTCCCTTTTAAAGAGCCGTCCCTTTTCCAAGATATGGAGGAGGATCTAAAACTTCTTGCAGACCCTCATGCCATCCGGTCTGCTTATCTGGAAGCGATTCACGCATTGATCGACGCATACAGAGAAGCCTGCGCCTCGTACCTCATCGATTATTCTCTCTTTGATACCTCCATCGGCCTGGATCGAGCCTTGGTACGATATCTCACCTGGAGGAAGAAATTCAAGCCCCTATGAGTAAGAAAAATTTCGAATTTAGACATCCGAAACATGAAGCAAATTCAAATGACCGAAATACGAGATTCGAAACTCCTTGATAACGTTCAAAAGGTGAGGCACGAATTAAAAAACCGGTTCAAGTAATCTGAAACCCACAGTATGTCCCCCTCCCCCTTTGATGGGGGAGGGAGAGGGTGGGGGTGGAAAAGTTATGAATTTCAAAGTACTTAAATCATTTCCCCC
>Ga0315292_10000642_pt1 | contig 16983 bp, 22 predicted proteins | sample YL17G13_0_MG_FD_204029 | JGI IMG/M metagenome (GOLD analysis project Ga0315292, IMG submission 204029) | Sediment microbial communities from Yellowstone Lake, YNP, Wyoming, USA - YL17G13_0 | ecosystem: Environmental > Aquatic > Freshwater > Lake > Sediment | place: USA: Wyoming | collected... | reverse complement strand
TGAGTTGGGCGTTCGAGCTGTCGAACCAGACGATTTTTTAGGTGACAAACACAAAGTGATCTTTGCTGCAATGCGCCGGGCTCGCGAAATCGGGTTGGAGCTGAAACCAAAAAATCTTGTTTTGCTTTCCGAGAATCAAGATTGCGGGGGTCTTGAATATTTGGAAGAAATTTTTGGCCGTGGGGGTGCAGCGGCTACAACTATTGGTGAATTCACGTTTCATTTGGATCGATTGCGGCAAATGGCTATTCGGTTTAGAGCGGCTAGGCGGGTGAAAGAACTTGATCAGATTTTTCTCGATCAGACTCGCACGTTTGATGAGTGCGAATTGGCGATGCACGAGGCGGGCAAAGAATTTTCGTCGATGGCTCGCGTCCCTGTTGACAATGCTGCACTCATGGATGAATGGATGAACAATTTTGAACAATCGAAAAGGGGTGAACGTCGGGTTTTTCAACCGACTGGTCTCGAGTCTCTCGATTCAGTTTTGACAGAAGGATTCGCAAAGGGCGGGTTGACGGTTATCGCAGGGCGACCTCGAATGGGCAAGTCGGTAGTCATGACAGATTTGGTGCGACGGTCTTTGTTGCCGAAGGATCGGCCAAAAATTCTTGTGATCCCGTTTGAGAAGGGGAAGCATTATTTTTTGAATATGCTCATTGCCTCATTGTGCAAAGTGCAATTGGATGCCATCATCAAGTATCCCGACGAATTGACCGAATCAGAAGAGGCTGGAGTGCGAAAGGCGGCCAAATGGGTTCGTGATCGGATGGAGGACGGTTCGTTGACCGTGCTCGATTCGCCAGTTCTCAAAATGCTCGAAGATGAATCGTGGAACAATCGAAAGGCGATGAATGAGTTGGAACGGGTTTTAGCAGCCGGGGGGTATGAACTTGCGTTTTTTGATTTGATGGAACGCGCACTTTCGACGAGCTTGGAATCGCAGCAAATTGCGCTCGCGCTGATGCGGGCGCAGAGCTGGTGTCCGAAGCTAGGAATGCATTTGGTCATAACGCAACAATTGTCTCGACGAGCAGAGGATTTCAAAAACACGGGTCGCAGGCGTCCGTCGATTATCGATCTGAAAAATTCGGGTGCATATGAAGAAATTCCTGATACGATTTTGTTGATTCACCGTGAGAAAATTTTCAAACCTTTGCTTGGAACCGATATCGTGGAGTTGCGAGTAGCGAAACAAAAACTCGGCGATGATGGCATGACAGTACTTGCGGAATTTGCACCCGCTGTTTGCCGATTATTCAAAGACCGGCTTCAAAAGCCAGGGGAGATAACCGATGCAGGACCAGCCAAAGGATTTGCGGAAGATGAATGAATGTTGTTTGAAAGGTGCAATTTTGTGCGCGCAACAGGAATTGGCGGGCAGGTATGCACAGGATGCTATCAAGAATTTGGAGGCGGCGTTTTTACAAAATCGCGAAGATATAATGGCGACAGTTGGTTCTGAAAAACGATTTGTAGCGACCTATGCAATGGCAGTTTTTTTGTGTTCGATTTTTGAAATTGTCGATTGGGAGATCAAAAAAGACCCGACGGAAAAAGAGTTATTCTTGTTTGAGGTGGTCGAATCGATTCAAAAAGTCTCTGAGCTTTTACTTCAACAGCAATTGAATTTTTGCAATGGTGGGCAAGGTGAAATTGATAATTGAATGGGTCGATACTATGTTTGAAATTGAAGAAGAATTCGAAACAGTGCGGACGTTCAAATTTTTCAATTCGGCGGCGAAGTGCGCTGAATATGTCAGGAAGAAATTGGAGGAATTTTATGAACGTGAAATTAGATCCCGAGGAGTTGGAAGCGATCAAAACCGGGGAAGTTGATACGGTCTATGTCAGCCTGGGCGAGATGCTGGGATGAATACGCTAGATCCAAAGAAGGTCCGAGAAAAAGCGGACATCGAAGCCGTGCTTCAGGAATTGAAAATGCCCTATGAACGGAATGGTGCTGATTTGCTTTTTCGTTGTCAGAGCGGCAAGCACCCAGACATGAACCCATCGTGCACCATCCGTTCTGAACCGGGCGAATTCAAGAACGGGTTTATTTTCTGTTTTTCGTGCAAGTGGAGTGCTGACATTTTCGAGTTGGTTCAAAAAGTGAAAGCTTGCCCGTTCCCCGAGGCGCTGCGGATGGTTGATCGGCACGGGGTTGAACGATTCACCGAAGGAGAAGAGGAGGATCCAAAATGCTATAGCTTGCTCTTTCAACAATTTTGGCCTAAAGCCATTCCTTTACCGGAAGGCGTGCAATCGATTTCTCTGGGGTCAGATTGCTACGAATATTTGCGTAGCAGAAATTTCGGCCCAGAACAAATCGAAGCTTACGGCTTGCTTGATTGGGAAACGAAGGGTAGGCTTTTCATTCCATTGCGGCGGGAGGGAACCTTGATTGGGTGGGTGGCGAGGACATATTGCAACGGGAAGCCGAAGGCTTTGACGCCCCCCGACACGCCCGGGCAACGCTGGGGCATGGTCGGCTTCGATTTGTTGGACCGCGAGTTGCCGGCGGTTCATTTGACCGAAGGTTGGGCATCGTGCATGAGGGTGACGCAAGCTGGGTTCCTGAACGTGCTGGCGGCTTGCGGGAGTTCGCTCCGGTCGGAGCAGGTTTTTGAGCTCCAGTGGACGAAGCGCATCGTGCTTTGGCTGGAAGGCGACATCGCGGGTCGCGGGATGCTGCAAGAGGTTTTGTCGTGGTTGGGCAGAGATCGATTTGTCGAATACATTCAGCTGCCGGATCGCAGGGATCCAGCTGACTACAGCCCGGAGGGGCTAAAACAACTCTACAACCAGCGTGCCCGGTGGGCACCAATGAGGAGGAGTCGTGACTATGCGGAAAAAAGAGTTTCGTGAGGACGCAGCGCGGCATTACGCGGAAATCAACAATATCGCTCTCCAGGAAGAGAGCGATCACTACATTGTTGAGGCTATTCGGTCTTTCGTCGGCATCCAGTCGTTCAAGTGCAACGAGTGCGATCACTACATCCGAACCGTAGATACCTATTGCTGGTTCTGCGGCGAAGATGTGAGTGAGCATGGCGACGGTGGTTTTGACAAAATCGCTGCTAACGTGACTTCCAAAAAGATCGAGAAGGCTAAGAAAGTCAAAAAGGTCGAAGTGGAAGTGAAGGAGGTGGAACCCGAAATTGTGGAAGACGTGGAAGATGTGGAAGACGTGGAAGATGTGGAACCCGAAATTGTGGAAGACGCGGAAGCAGAAGAAGAACCGCTTCCTGTGGAGGAGGAAAAGGTAGTGAAAACAAGATCGACAAGTACCAAAATCGGATACAAATCCGAAACGAACAATCCGCCTGTGATCTCGAAGCTTTCAAAGAAACCGCGGTTGGAAGTGGTCGAGGGGGGCGATTTGCCCGAGGTGAAAGAGGAGGTGAAAGAGGAAGCGAAAGCGGGGACGGCATTGACGTTAGACTTGCGAGTCGAGGAAATCAAAAAGCTCGACAGTAGCACGGGCTTCGCGGCCTGGCAGATCGGCAAGCACCTCTTCGAAATCAAGGAAGGCGAGCTCTACAAGGAGAAGAGCATCAAGAGCTTCGCGGATTTCTGCGAAAAGGAACTCTCGTACACCCGGCGAACCGCCTACAACTACATCGACATCGCCCAGAAATTCGACCCGGAGCAGGCCCAGCGGCTCGGGCTGTTCCAGTTGCTCATTTTGAACCAGGGTGACCTGTCGGACCGCGACAGGAACAAGCTCGCCGAGAAGGCGACCGAGATGACCACCAAGGAGTTGAAGGCCAAGGTGGAAGAGATCAAGGAGAAGGACCGCGAGAAGCGGGGCGAGGAGCCCAGGCCCGAACGGAAGAAGGCTCCCGTCAATGCCCTCAAGAGTTTCCTCGGCGTCACGGTCAAAGGCAAGTTCAGCAAGGATGCCCCGGAGACCGCTGTCGTGCAGCTTGATGACGGCCCGATCGGCATCGAGGTTACGGTGATGAAGACCGGCGTCAAAATCACTTTCGTCGAACTCTCGAACGAAACAGAGTAAAAAAACCTTCGACAGGAAGAGAGTCGGCCTACCTACCGCGTGGTCGAAAGACCGAACCGGCTCTCTTCCTGTTATTTGTAAAAGCGCTTTCACAACTCGGAGAGATCAAATGGGCTACGTCTCTGGTTGGTTTGATCACATGTCGGGTTCGATTTGTTTGCGAAAAGAGCAGAGCAATCAACTCGATTCTTTCAATTTTCCGTACTATTTTTTCATTGATCGTTCCAAGTCCAATTTGGAAGTAGCGTATCGTGAATGCAACGATGTGGAAGCCGAAGGAAATTATCTGAAGTGTTATTGTCGAAAACCCGATTCGGAATCTCGGAAAGAACTCGCGCAATCGTTTGAAAAACAGGGCATCCAGACCTACGAACTCGACCTCGCGCCACTCAATCGGTACATGACGGATTTTGATCTGGCCTACGGAGAACCTCGAGTTCTGTTTTTCGACCTCGAGACCGATGGGCGGGCGGGTTGGTCGGCACTGGACAAACACACGATTTTGATGATTTCGTGGCACAGTAAGGGTACGGGTAAACATGGTGTGGTGATCAACCGTGGAGGCAGTAGCGGCGAATACGATTGCATCCAAGAATTTTTTCAAATTGTGGGGACGCATGATTTGTTGGTTGCGTGGAACGGCGACGCATACGACGAATTGGTTTTGAAGTATCGGGCTGCCACTACCGGAGTCGCTCGAAAATGGGATGAACGGTGGCGCATGGTGAATTTCCTTGACCACATGAAGCTTTTTCAAAAATATTACCAGCGTGATGATTCGGGAGACGGTGGCCGCGTGTCGTTCAGTCTGGAAAATATTTCGACAACATTGCTAGGCAAAGGGAAGATCAAAGGCTTCACAATAGGTTCAAAAAATCCCGCACTCGCGATCTACAATGCCTGGCTCAACAAGCCTCTTGAACTTGCAGAATACGCCGCCCGCGATGTGGAGCTTATGGTTGAATTGGAGCAGAAATTCGACTACATATCTTTCCATCGAACTCTCTCGAATTTGTGCGGGCGGTTTTTGAATTCGTTTTGTTTGATGTCGGGGTACATCAACGATGCCTATGTGCTCAGATACGGTCGGAAGAAAGGCGTTCGATTCAAAACCAAATTCGTTTTCTTTCACGCGCATCTCGAAACGGAAAAAATTGAGGGCGCCTATGTCATGGAACCCATTCCGGGCGTCTATGACAATGTTTGCGATTTGGATTTTGCGAGTTTGTATCCGAATGTGATTCGTACATTCAATATATCTCCCGAGGTCAAGGTGGTCGGAGGTTCGGGGCCTTTTGCCTTCAACGGTGTCCGATTCTCGGGAACGAAGCGCGGAATTTTTTCAGAAATCGTCGAATCGACTTTGCGCTTGCGAAAGAAGTACAAGGATCAGGTTTTTGAACTCGAAAAGGCTGGGAAAGAAGGTTCGCTCGACCATACCAAGGCCAAGCAGATGTCCGATGCCTACAAGTTGTTGGGCAACACGATGTACGGTATTATCGCGAGTCCCTTGTTGAGGTATTACGACCCGGAGTGCGGTGAGGCGGTCACAGTTTCGGCGAGGTCCATCATTCAATTTGTAATCGCCGAAGCTAGGATTCGTGGACTGGATGTTCTCTATTCGGACACGGATTCGTGTTTTATCAATTGCAAAAAGAGTGAGGCTTTGGAATTTGCTGAAGTGATGCAAACTGAATTGGATATTTTCGTTCAACAACGGAATGCAACTCCCGGCTTCATTCGCCTCGATTTGGATGCAGTTTACAACCGGATTTTTTTCATCAAAAAGAAGCGATATGCGGGAATCAAGGACACCGGCAAGGTGGACGTGAAGGGGTTGGAGTTCATTCGCACGGATGGGTGCAAAATCTCCCGCGACATGCAGAAGCGAATCATCGACTACATTCTGCTCAGCGAAAAACCGCATGCCCTCCAGGCTTCGCAGTTGATCAGTCGGTACAAGGTGTTGGTCTACGAGCGGAAGGTATTGTTGAGTGACATAGTGATTTCCCAATCACTCGGGCGTTCTTTGGATTCGTACAAAGTGAGCCCGCCGCATGTCAGGATTGCGCGCAAAATGTTGGAACAAGGTCGAGAAGTTTACGAGGGGATGAAAATTCCCTACTACGTTATCGGCAAAACAGGCAGTCAAATGATCGTGAAACATGCCGATGATTATGCCGACGATTTCGATCCCCAATTTTATTGGGATCAAAAAATCTATCCGCCTACACAACGGGTGGTCGAAGCAGTTTTCGGTCTGAAGGATTCGGAGGTTTTCAAGCGATTCTTGCCAATCAAAAAAACAAGAGGGAGAAAATGATCGAGTCGGGCAGAATGGTGCAGACTTTCAAAGTTCGCGTAACGCACAACCGAGATACAACGGGCATCAAGGAGGTGCACGTTCGTTCGGATAGTGAGCGAGATGCAGGAAAGGAAGTTCGGTGCCAGCCTTGTTACGATTTGCCCGGTTGGGTTAGGCGGGGGCAACGGGTAAAACATATGCGGGTTGCAGAGGGAGCTTACGTTTTTACTATAGACGTTATTTACGAATTGAAATGAGAAGGAGGAAAACATGCGGCAGAGAGATTGGGGGAGCGCGGTCGAGTATTTTCGACGCGAGTTGAATGTGGACGTAGTGGGTGAGTACGAACGGCTGAAGGAGATGAGCAAAATTCCGGTCGATAAAATCACCGATCCGTATTACATCTCGACCCATATCAATGGGGCATCGAACAATGCTCACAAGGCATTTTTGATTTACCTCAAAGCGAGGAGGCAAAAGGAACTTTTTGAAATCGATTTCAACAAGAAAATGCGAGAGCTTTCGAGGCTGGCAATGGCTCGGATTGCAAACTGGATGGAGAAGACTTCTTTGCCTCGAAAACAAATCACTCAATCCATGATCTTGGAGGAGATCGCTGCAGGTTCGGATACGTCGGAAGAATATCGTGATTTGGTCGAGAAAATGGAAGAGCTGAAAGACATCAAAGACGCAATGCAAAATTTTGCGCAGATGTGGAGTGACCGTCGTTCTTCATTACAGACACAGGCCAGTTTGGCCAAAACCAAAAGAGAGGTAATTCTCGATAGTCGAAAGTGAGGAAATCGTGGTTCAAAGAGCGGAGAAAATTTTCTTTCATCAGGTGAAATCGACAGTTCTAGATGCATTGACAGAAGAATTGTCAAAAACGCATAACTTGTTAACAGCCCGTAATAACGTGGCCGTCGTTTATCCCGAGGTGAAAAGCTGGACCGAAAGTCAATTGAAACGGCTCATATCGGCGCGCAGGATGTTTAAGAGTCACCGGTGTTCTAAAGCTCCAGTTGTTGAATCTTCGTTTGCGGTCGATTTGCGTACCAACGCCGAGGAGATGGAGTATCGTTGCTTGACACTTTTGGGGAAAGCGAGGTCCATGTTGGACGATGAGGCGTATGCCCGCGTGTTGGATTATGGCATGTATCTTGTTGACAAGATTGTTGACAAGAAAGGGTAAGAAGAAAATGTCAAAAATGATCAACGAAGATGCGAGGAGCGACGACATGCTGGAATTTAATTTCGACGAAGTAGAAGCCGAGACAGAAATGGCTTGGTTGCTCAAAATCGATAGGGATAAAACATGGTTCCCTAAAAGTCGCTGTCGCTTGGATTCTCAAGCCAAAACCGTTGAAGTCCCCGAATGGCTTGCAATGGAAAAAGGACTCATCTGAAAGGAGAAATATGGAACCGTCGGTTATCAACGAAGTTGATTATGCTGAGGCGACCGAGAGCTACACGGGTTGGTGTACGGTTTGCAGGGAGTTCACGCGGTCGAATACCGAGCCCGACGCCGAGGAGTACGATTGCCCGAAATGTGGTCAAAAATCCGTGATGGGCGCGGAACAAGCGTTGCTTTCGGGCAACATCATCTTCTGAAAGGAGAAGCAATGACATCTACAAGGATGAGAGTCGAAGAGGACATTTTGGACAGTGGGCCGAAGGAAAAGCAGGCGGAAGTCGTATTGACCCGCAGCCAGCCGAGCGTGACGATCAAGCTCGACGGAAAGGGGGTGTTCAGTTACGAGATCAAGGCGTATGCCGACACCATGAAGCAAGCCTTAGCTCAGGCCATTGAAGCCGTTGACACCTTGGAAGATACCAAGTTGGGTCAATCAAAATCTTCCAGTGATTTGTAAAAGTCACTTATACACGAAAGGAGCGCAAATGCGCAGCGGTGACACGATCAAAGTTGCTGTTGGACTCACGTTGAATCTCGGCAACTATCAGTCGATGAGGGTGGACGTGGGGCTGGAACGTAAGGTAGAATCCGGCGACCATTTGGAGAAACTTTTTGCAGAAACGCGAGACGATCTGCACAAGCAATTGGACAACGCGGTTGATGAATTCGTTGAACATGCAGAGGACACCATCAAGAAACAGAAAGGGAGGTAACTCGTGGGCTACTCGACTCGACAGTTCATGGATAACGTGCGAACCCAGAAGTTCGGCAACTTCTCGGATTGGAGAGAGAAGGGCAAGACGGTGGGTTGGATCCACCCGGATGGGTTCGTCGAACGACAGTTGCACAACATGGTCATCTTCGAGACCACCGACAAGCAGGGCAAGCCTATCTTGCGAGCGACTCGATTCACCTGCACTGGTAGATCCTGCCCGTTTTGCGCGCTTGTCGAATATTCCAAGGATCTCGTTACTGGAATCGAGGACTCTGCCTTCGACCCGGTGATTTTGTCGGCCCGTGTTCCGCCCAAGGATCGGAACAGCAAAGAGATCAGCATCAGCTATTCGTTGCGAGAGCTCTCCGGCGGTGGTGACTGGAAGCGGCGGATGGGCGCGCGAAGTGAATTCATTTTTGGGTGGGTTCCTCGCGATGGTCGAAAGAGCGACAGCCCCATCGAGTTGATGAATGTCACGACGAGCTTGGCGCAAGCGATCAAGCGCGTGATTCAGAGTCAGATCGAGGACCGGGGCGAGGAGCGCGGAGATCCACTGCGTTCGCCCTATGCCTTCAAGTTCATTTACAATGAGGATGCGTCGCCGGGGCAGATGTACGCTGCCGAGCGCGTTGATACCGATCTCGCGCCCATTGATGAAGAGGTCGAGAGGTTGCTCGACATGGCGCTCGACAAACAGGGTATCGATCTGGATCGGCTTGCAAAATTGTCCGATCCCCGCGAGATGCTTGACGCCATCGAATACTGCTGGCAGAATGAAGACTATCCCTTCTCTTCGTTCTTCAAGTTTTATCGTTCGGTGTTCGAGGATACCGCCGCACCGAGAGATGGTGACATCCCCGACAAGGAAGTGGATGAGGTGCCGGAAGATGCCCCCACCTCTCGCCCGTCGTCTTCGGCCAGAAGGCGGGAGCCCGAACCCGAGCCCCGCCGTGAATCTCGGCGTGAACCTGAGCCTCAACGGGAATCGAGATATCGCAAGCAGGAGACCAAGCCTGTCGAAGAAGAACTCCCGGTAGAGGAAGAAAAGCCTCGCCGCCGGGCTGCCGAGCCTCCCAAGGAGGAATTCTCTCGCCGCATTCCCAAGGCTGACAAAGAGCCCGAGCCTTCGCGTTCGTCAATTAGGCGAGAGGCGGCACAACGAGAGGAACCTGCACCTACGTTTGGTCGTAAGCGTGCTGAGCCCGAGCAAAAAGCCGCCGAACCGAAGGGTTCGTTGATCGAATGCACCGAATGCGGCAACAAGGTGTACCCAAACAGATACGGTAAATGTCCGGAATGCGCTGCCGAACTCGACGTTCCCTATTGATCAACCTGTAGCCGAGGGGGGGAATCGCAAACTGAGCGATTCCCCCCCTTTCCGCGGAGGAAGATATGGTCAGGCAAAACGTAGCAGATTCAAAATCCAAAAGCAAACAAGAACACGATTATTTCAAGTTGATCAAATCGGGCCTCGAAGGGTTCGTGCCGTTTTCAGAAATGGAAGATGTCAAAATCGTTCCCACGTTGATCACGAGCTACAATCGGGCGACGGGAAGAGGTGGGCATCCGTTGGGCCGGTTGATGGTGATCCACGGGCCCCCGCAAGTCGGCAAGACGGTGCTCGGTTTGTCGATTATCGAATCGTTAGCTCGAGCTGGGTTCCCCGCGTTTGTCGAAGATGCGGAATTCGCAAACGAGAAGCGGTGGTACAATCACGTTTGTCATTCGCCTAACATTGAAAACAAAGAGGTTGCTGATCTGGATACGGTGGAGGAGGATATTCGGCAGATTTTGAAGAACGTTGCCGAACTGAAGAAGGACAAAAAAATGCCTGTCGGTATCGGTGCAGTTGTCATGGTCGATACGCTGACCAAGCTCTTGCCGCGCAACATTCTGGAGCAAATCGCTAAAGAGGGAATCGACAAAATGTACCCAATCCAGGCATTGCATGTCTCGATTTGGTTGAAGGAAGTCATCCCCCAACTTTCGCGCACCGATTCAACGCTTATCATCATGCTCCAGGAACGTGAGAAGGTGGACAAGAAAGGCGCGTTTGACAAATCCTACAAGGTGACTCTCGGTACCGCGATTCAATACGATAATTGCTTGCGCGTTCGGGTGACGGGCATCGACAAGATCAAAATCAACAAGGACCAAGTGGTAGGTCTGCAATGCTTCTATGTGGTGGAGAACAACAAGATCGATGGTACCACGTATGCGTCGGGTTCGATTTTTACATCGAACGGGAGCGGTGATTGCCCACTCGGCCTCGATCTGGTAATGGAAGCTGCTGAGGAGGCGAAGGTGCGCGGTATGATTTTCAAAAAAGATGGTGATTTTCTCGTTAGATTGGATGACGAGAAAATTCCAATCGGCAAGAATTGGCCCGAAGTTTGCCGAACGATTCGGAAGGATGATCGGTTGTTCAACCAGCTTGTAAGTTCCTTGAACGAATCGGCAGCCCGTGAAGTCATGGAGTCTACCGAAAAAAGGGAGATTGAAGATGGCTGACAATTTGTTTTTGATTGCAGATGGGTTAGATGGTTGTGGCAAAACATCATTGATCGATACGCTGAGCAAGCGGATTCACAACGGCGATCAGCGACACCATCGGTATTCGGAACCATCAATGAGTACGGTTGGTGTGTTTTTGCGTAACCTCATTTCCAATCAACAAACGCGAACCAGTTCGGACAAGGAATTGCTGGAAGATTCGCGGGCGATGTCTCTCTTGTTTGCGGCGGATCGGATTCGTTCGATGTCCACGATGTCAAAATCACTTGTAACGGGAAACCATGTGTTGTGCGATCGGTGGTTCTTGTCGTCGTTGGTCTATCAAAATGATGCGCCCGTTGAAGACGATGGAGCTATCAACAAAAAGTTCAACGACATTTTTTCGGCAAACAAGTTCTTGCTTGATGGCCCGCTACCCAATCTCATCGTGTTTTTGAAAATCGACGCCGCTACGGCTTTTGAACGGATCAAGAGAACCCGGAAGCTGGCGTGGTTTGAGACCGAAGGACGGATGAAGAGGCAAGAAATCCTGTGGGAGAAAGCGGTGAGCTTTTACGAACAGGTTTTCGAGCGCCGAATCTTCACAGTAGACGCGACGGCATCGAATCACGTTCTTTGCACCGAGGTGTTGGCGGAAATTACTTTGCAGGTACCGGATTTTTGGGAGGCAAAATGCGAATTATAATATCCGGATGCTGGCATTTAGGACGTAAGCTTGCCGGGTACGATTGGTCGGTGGAACGAACACGGGCCGTAGAAGCCATCATTGAACGAACCCACACGGCGGATTTGTTCATTCATCTTGGTGATCTGTTCGACACCGGGCGGCCCAGTCCGGCCGACTACAACCTGGCCTTTGAGGTTCTTGATGAAATCGATTGCCCCATGTTCTTGCTCAAAGGCAACCACGATGAGAACCCCGGACTCGAAGTCGATGCGCTCGAGCCCCTGAAGAAAATCCGGTTCAGGCAGCAATCGAAAATCGTTCAATTTCCTTGCGTGATGGCGGTCGACGGTCGGATGTTTTCTTTGGCACCATATCAAAATGATACCAAAGCGAGACAACCAACTTCTACAACGCCGGGCTTTGCATCCTCTCAAGCCGCGGTAGACGACCTGTTGCGTCGGATGAAGGAAAAGGACATGTACTCTCGCTTCGATGACGAGGGCAGGGCGGCCGCCCTGCTCTGTACCCACCTGGAGGTAGCGGGTCTGGACTACGGGGTCGAGGAGAGCTCCAGGCGCATCGGAGCGGCCTATCATCTGGAGGACCTGGTGAAGTTGCCGTTCGATGTCATTGTTGGGCACCTGCACAAAGCGAAGATGATCAGGCCGAACGTCTATCTACCTGGAAGTCTTTTACCTTTTGATTTCTCCGAAGTGGGAGTACAAAAATACTGTATCACCGTCGAGTTGTGAAAGCGCTTTTACAACCAGAGGCAATAATGGAAAAACAATATAAAACCAGTGTGTTATACGCTAAAATCGACACACCTTCGTTGGTGAAGGTAGATATCGATTTTACGGTGGGAGCGGAAACGACGATTCCAACAGGGTACACGGGCAACGAATTGCAGGGAGCGTTGATCCGGCCTGTCATTCGATATCGGGAGTCCGACACGCCGCGAGTCGAGCGTGAACTCCGTTCGATGCTGGCGAGCTTGTCGTCGTTGGCGCACCATGTTTTCCCGCCAATCAAAGAAATCATTCGAACCGAAAAAACTCGGGATCGGACACTTAAGCGAGATTCAGAACCGGTGCAAGCTTTTGGCACTTGGTTAGATACCCACGAACGCGAAGTAAAGGAGTTGAATCGTGACAAACTGGAAGAGCTTTTTCAACGGCTGGCAGAAACTACGAAGTCAGAACCACAGCCTATTTTTGCGGCCGAGAAATTCATCATCAAAAAGATCGGAGTGGAAAATTACATCCCCTTCAAGGGTGCTCATGAAGTGGTCGGGCTGGATCGGGGAGTTTATGGGGTGGTGGGGGTCTATTTTGAAAATAACCGTCGTTCCAACCGTGCCGGTAAGAGTGCTTTGCTTAAAGGAATCCTCACGTCATTGTTCGGGGAAGATAGATCGGAATTAGGGAAAGGTGATTCTTTTGATCGAGACATCCACAACGATGCAACAAAAAGTAGAGTAGCGTTGGAGATTGAAGTTGACGGGCAAAACATTGAGGTAGTTCGCGAACGAACTCGAGATTCACGACCGATGGTAATTTTGAATGGTGCGAATACTTCAGTCACTGACACCGACAAGCGACTGGAGGAGTTGTTGAAATTTGAACGGGAGGATTTCGTGCGGATCGCCTTCATCCGCTCAGGAGATCTGCACGGAATCCTTTCTTTGAGCAATTCGGAAATCAAGGCTAGGTTGCTGCGTTGGTTGGGGCTTGAATATTGGGAGCGGCTTTCGGTCCACCTTGATTTGAATGAGCTCTACGATCTACCGGCTCAATACGCACTCTGTAAAAGTCGGGCTCAAGCGGCGGCCGATACAATGCATGGGCTGTTCGAATCGAAGCCGACCGAAGATTCAACAGCCAGGGAAGTTAAGTGGAAAGCCCTAAAGGATCTGAACAGAAAGTATGACGAAGCGTTAGCGGAAGTGAAGTTGAATTTGGGCAAAGTGAGCGAGCGGCAGCGGCTTCAAAATCTCAAACGCGAGTTGAAGGACGCGGAGAAAGCCTGTGAACGAAAATTCAACGGAAAAGTCTACACCGGTTCAGACGAATTGCTCGGCGCTCTTGAAGAAGAACTCGAAGTTACAGAAAGAGAATTGCGATTTGCACGCGAAGCCAATGCCGGTTTTACAGCTCTCGCCGAGACCAAAGAAAAAGTGGACAAGTCCTTTGTTGAATCCGGCAAATGTCCAATCGATGCATTTTTATGCCCTAGAGTTGATTCAATTTTGCGTGGGTTGGAGGCGAGGGAGACAGATCGCCAGAAGGTACGTGCTCAACAGGAAGAGGCAAACAAGAGAGCGCAGGATATCAGGATTATTGAGGGACGTGTAGGAAGTTTGAAAACGGCTATCACTGGTGCTGGTGATAGAGCTGGGCGAGTCAAGATGTTGCGGGAGCAAATCAAGGGAGTCGGGCAAATGGTCGATGGCGATCTTGACGAGACCCTGTTGGCAAAGAAGAACTCGATAGAACGTGACATTCAAAATGTTTGTAACGAGTTGGAGAAAGTGGAACGGGCGCGAGTAGAACGGCGAGTGTGGGAAGAGAAGATGAAGGATACCTCGACCACCCTGAAGCTTGCCGAAGTGAAAATGAAAGACCTGGAAGTAGAGATCCGGCGTGCGAAGTTTGTGAAAATCGCAGTGAGTCGTTCTGGAATCCCAGCCATCCAACTTGAAAATGCATTGGGTGAAATCGAAGCGGGCGCGAACCGGGTGCTCGAGCTGATCGAAGCACCACACCGAATGGAATTCAGCTTTCAAAAAGAATTGAAAAAATTGGAAGACGAATGCGGTGTTTGCGGTCGGCCTTTTCGCAACGGGAAGAAGTGCGACACTTGCGGCTCGGAGAGGCGAAACAAAAAGAGCGAAGAGCTCTCGGTGGTCATCACCGACAGCAACGGTAGGCGTCAGGCTTTTGATCAAGACTCCAGTGGAGGGCAGGCGCTAGTTTCGTTAGCGGTGAGAATTTCGCTCGCGCAATATTTTGGATTCAACGTCCTTTTTCTAGACGAGGTGTGCGGTTCGCTCGACGAAGAGAATTTGGAGATGTTGATCAGGCTGCTCGACAAGTTGCCCGGATTGGGGTTTGATCAAGTGTTCTTGATTAGCCACCGGCAGCGAGTCATGGAAATGCTGGAGAACCTCATTGTCGTAGAAAGACATGCGGAAGAAGGTTGGTCAAAAGTTTTCTTGCGAAAGTAAGGGGGGTGATCTATGGTAAGTGAATACCCGTTGTGTGCGTTGTGTGGTCAAAATATCGAAAACTGTTCGGTCCTGGTGTTGAACTATAGCAAAGAGCCGGGTTCTCCGTCGGTTGGTTGGCATGCAGGCGGCTTCAACAGTTGCGTAGATCGAGATTCTTTGAAAGATTGTTTTTTCGTGAGCAATTTGGTAAGCCTTAATATTCTACTGCTTATTGTGGAAAAACGTGGACGTGGTAGAGTACTTTGGAAAGGGTCAAAATCTTGGGAAGCCAAGCAAACGATTGCGACATCTTCTCCATGTGCAATTGCATCACCCTTAAGATGCCCAGAATTTACACCGCCCATGCCATGAGCATGGACATGTTTTTGAAGCACGCTGAGCCAGGAATTCGCGTGCCCAGACCCAACATTCAGTTGTGGCCTAGGACGTTCATCAAGGTTTTCAAAATTCCTGAAGTGGTCAAAGTTTTTTTGTTTTCGGTTTTCAATGAAATCTATTTACCCAGCTATACGTGGAAAGAGCGGGCCAAGCAAGGCGAACGGTTCACGATGGGATTCAACGCTGCCTATTCGGAATTGAGAAATCGGTCCATCGTACTCCCGCTTTACGACACCGATGAGTTTTGCGAAAGATTGCAAGCCGTCGGTGACAAGGTAGATAAGATTTGGGTAGGTGCGAAAAAGATTCTGCTTCGATACGACAAAACTCGGGCTAAAGAAGATGTGCAACAAAGATTCGAGAAATATGAGCGGGCGGTTGAGGCGGCTGTAAATTGGCCCGTTGTGGAAATCCACGATTCCACTGGGCCCGAAGTTACGTCTCGCCGCCCGCATTTATGGTGTCATTATTCGAAAGAAAAGCTCGAAGATTTGCACGAACAAATTCTGTCGGTCGAGAAAAACTATCAACCGAGATAAGCGAACAGAGGCGAGGAATGCGTGTTTCAACGAATTCAAAAAAACAGGTAGTCATGGGAATTGATCCTGGGTTTGCATCGATGGGCGTTGCAATACTCGAACGGGAAAATTCAAAAATTCGGATCGTTTCTGGTGGTGTATTTCATACGAAAAAAGCCGAAAAGAAATCTCGCAACAATTTGCGGGTTACCAACGATGACGTACATCGTCAAATAGACGTGTGCAATATAGTCAATGAAATCTACAAACAGCATCATCCGTTCGCAGTTGGGGTGGAAGGCTATCGAGTTTATGCTAGTGGTTCGGGCGCAAAAACGATGGCTTCGTATGGTGGCGTGATTTGGTGGGCGGCGACGGTGGGAATTCATGTTGCACCCTTTTTGCCGGATGACCTCCGTCGTCGATTTTGCCCGGGGATCAAAAAATCGACCAAAGAAGATGTTGAAAGAGGCGTATGCAAGGTGGTCGAGGGTGCCGCGATGTTCCTTGGCCGCTTAAATAAGACCGAACATGAACACCTGGCTGATGCAATTGGTCACGCGGTTCTCATACTTGAAGACTTGTCGGAGTTGAGAAGAATGATCGGTGAGGAATAGGCATGAAAAACCGGGTTCGCTGGTATGCGTATTTCGAGGAAGAACGGCCTTTCGCTCTTTTTCCAACCGAAGGCATTTACTATTGGCGGCCATGTATTTTGAAAACCCGGTTGATTGATGGTTGTTGGGTTGACGAAGACGAAGAAGTGTTCAGAGGTTATTGCTTTGTTGGTAGTGTAAAGGGTTGGCAGTTCATCGAACAGATTCTTGAAATTTGTTTGTTGCGAGACAACGGGAAGCCGCATGAATTTTCAGAATCGGAATTGCGACATCTTCGTTATTTTGCGCAAGTTCAATATAATTTGATGCCGGAAAAATTTGTGTGCGGTGAGATTGTGCGTGTAGCCGAAGGGTCTGGGTCTGCATTTGCAGGGTTGAAAGCGAAATTTGTCCGCGTTGTTCCCACGGTGGGCGGCGAACAAGCTTGCGTGGAATTGGATCTATTTGGTCAACGCACGATCTTCCATTGTGTGCCGCTTGATCATTTGGTACGACGATGAAATTGAATCTTTGTTACAAAACTGTAAATCATTGGTGTGTGATAGATGATGAGCCCGAAGAATCACCGAGTTGGGTTATTCATGCGTGGGAAGAAGTCGAAGAGATTT
>Ga0315292_10000641_pt1 | contig 16983 bp, 18 predicted proteins | sample YL17G13_0_MG_FD_204029 | JGI IMG/M metagenome (GOLD analysis project Ga0315292, IMG submission 204029) | Sediment microbial communities from Yellowstone Lake, YNP, Wyoming, USA - YL17G13_0 | ecosystem: Environmental > Aquatic > Freshwater > Lake > Sediment | place: USA: Wyoming | collected... | reverse complement strand
AGTTCTCCGCCACGTGTGCGTGGATGATTTCGACGAGACGTCGTGTGCCGGGACCCGCTGCCACGCGATCCGCGTATACCAGGTACAGGGTGGCGAAACGCTCGGCACCTTCAGTCAGCGGCAGGCACTTGAGCGAGCCCGTCTGCAGTTCTTCGCGAACGTTCTCCTCGGCGTACCAGGCAAAACCCAGCCCCATGCACGCCGCGCGAATGGAGGTTGCCTTGTTTGAGACGGTCCAGCGCCTTTCGTTCAGCCAGCCGCCGGAACGAGTGCGCCGCACGCCCGAATCGCGCACGACGAGGTGACGATGCGCGCGCAGGTCCTCCAGTTCGACTGGCCGGCCCAGCTGATGCAATGGGTGCGACGGCGCCGCTGCGCAAACGAAGCGCACCTGCATCAGCGCGTCGCCGAGGAAGCCGCCCGGCACGAGCGTGCCGATGACGAAGTCGACCCGGCCTTCCGTGATCGCTTCTTCCACGCCGCCGAGCACCGCCTCGATCAGTTCGATGCGGATGTCGGGCCGTTCGCGCCCGAAGTCGGCGAGCGCGCGGAGCAGCAGCCATGTCGGAAAGATGGCCTCGACCGCCAGCCGTACTTCCGCCTCCCAGCCTTGCGCGAGCCCCGCGGCCGAACGCTCGATGCGGGCCGCGTCGTCCAACAGGGACTTGCCGCGGCGATACAGCACCTGGCCGGCCGGCGTCAGGGCAGCGCGCCTGCCCTGCCGCTCGAACACTTTCAGCCCGAGCTGATCCTCCAGTTTCTTGATCGTGTAGGTGACGGTCGACTGCGTGCGGCGGAGGCGCTCGGACGCCTGCCCGTAGCCCCCCTGTTCCACGACCGCGACGAGGGCGGCCCATTGGTCCAGCGTGATCCGGGGTGCTGACATAAATCGATTCCATCGATAGGTTTAATCGAAATTACCGTCTTTTTAATTCAATTCATAGATGCAAACTAACGTCCATAGAATCCTTCACCGAACCCGACCTGAACGAACATGAAAACCTACCTCCAGTTGAATACCAGGCTCCATGGCCCCGATTCCCAGTCCTCGCGACTGGCTGCGGCCGACGTGCTCGTCATCGCAACGCGCGGCCGCCGCTACGCCGGCAAGCGCATCGAACAACTCGCCGCCTGACGCATCGGACGACCCGGGGCTCACGCGGCGCCGTATCGACCATTCACTTTCACTTCTGCAAGAGAGGAACGAACCATGAAGACCTGGGAAAATACGACGGACCTTGCGGGCCGTGTCCTGATCGCAGCCATGTTTCTGATTGCCGGCATCGGCAAGATTTCGGGCTTTACCGGCACGCAGGGCTACATGCAGTCGATGGGCGTGCCGGGTGCGTTGCTGCCGCTGGTCATCGCCATGGAAATTTCCGGCGCGATCGCAATCATCGTGGGGTACCGCACACGGCTTGTTGCCGCCGCGCTCGCTGGTTTCGCGCTCGTCGCGGGCTTCATCTTTCACGGCGGCGTCGACCAGATGCAGCAGATCATGCTGCTCAAGAACGTGGCGGTCGCGGGCGGGTTCCTGTTCCTCGTTGCACGCGGCGCGGGCGACTGGTCGCTCGACGCGAAGCGTGAGCGATTGACCGCACCGAGCCGCTGAACGCCGGGCGCTGCGCTGGCTAGAATCCCGCTACACGACAGGAGCAACCATGACCACTTCGCGCAAGCTGCAGGCCGTGATCGAGTCCGTGGCCGCTTCCGACGGCGCCGGCGTCAAGCTGCGCCGCAGCCTCGGCAGTCGCCAGAACCAGCGGTTCGATCCGTTCCTGATGCTCGACGAGTTCTTCTCCGACGACCCGGACGATTACCTCGCGGGTTTCCCCTCGCACCCGCACCGCGGGTTCGAGACGGTCACCTACATGCTCGACGGTCACATGCGGCACGAGGACAGCTTCGGCAATCGGGGCGACCTCGGCCCCGGCGACGTGCAGTGGATGACCGCGGCGCGCGGCATCATTCATTCCGAGATGCCGCAACAGACCGCAGGCCGCATGCGTGGGTTCCAGCTGTGGATCAACCTGCCGTCACGCGAGAAAATGAAGCCGGCGGCGTACCGCGACATACCCTCGCGCGAGATTCCGACGGTCGCGCTGGCCGGTGGCGGTGAACTGCGCGTCATCGCCGGCGAGTTCGAGCATGGCGGCACGATGACGGCGGGACCGATCGGCGGGCTGAGCACCGCGCCGCTTTACTACGACGTGCGCTTGCCCTCAGGCATCGAAGCCACGATCCCGACGCCGATTTCGCACAACACGTTCCTGTACGTGTACGAAGGCGATGCCGTGGTCGGCGACGACGCCAGGCCGCTGCCATTCCGTTCGGCCGGACTGCTTACGCCGGGTGGGTCCGTGCGGATCCGTGCGGGCGAGAAGGACGTGCGGCTGCTGCTGCTCGCCGGCAAGCCGATCGGTGAGCCGGTGGTCCAGTACGGTCCGTTCGTGATGAACACGCCGGAGGAGATCCAGCAGGCCGTGATCGATTACCAGCGCGGCCAGCTGGCCGTGGCGAGCTGAATCACCCGTCGGCGGTGGGCGAAATGTTCCTGCGGCGAACCGCAACCGTGGCGCAGGCCGATTGGACTATGCTCGCGTTACGGTGGTCTCGCCGCGCGGAGGCGCCCATGAGCCACAAGCACGAAAGCCTGCTGCGCACGATCTTTCACGATCCGATCAGCGCCAACATTCACTGGCGCGAGATCGAGTCCCTCTTGCATCACCTCGCCGCGGACATCGAGCCCCTGTCGGGGGCCCGCCTGCGCGTGAAGCTCAACGGCGTCGAGGGCATCCTGCACCGGCCGCATCACGGCAACACGCTCGACAAGAACGCCGTGCGCCACCTGCGCGAGTACCTGGCGCACGCGCGCTGCACGCCATCGCAGTACGAGCAGAATCACGCCTGAGCCGATCAGCGCCGTCGCTGACGCGATTCAGACTGACTCTGCGAGTCGCCGGATGTCCTGCGGTTCGATGTCCATCGCGCGCCCGAAGCCCGCGACGTAGGTGCCCGCGACGAACTGCAGTCGGTAGAGCGTGAAGTCGCCGAGTCCGAAGGTGACGCGGCTGTCGGGGAAGCGTGCGAGGTACAGCTCGTGGCCCGCTTCCCACTCAGCACTCTTGCGTTCGAACGGCTGCGCCGTGCAGTCGAACATCAGCCGCTCGATCTGCAACGGATCCTTGTCGGGCCCGTCCTGCTCGTGGACCAGGATGCCGGCGTGCGCTCCGGCCGTGAGTCCCTGCGTATGCCGTGCGAGCCTCGATGCGTGCACCAGCACGGCCGACCGGTCGGCCACGGGAACGAAAGGCAGCAGCCCGGCATACGGGCCCTGCACGGTCTGCACGGCGAGCGTGAGAATGCGCTGCCGGTCGAGCAGCGACTGCAGTGCGCGAACGGTGGATTTGAGCATGGCTGCAGCTTAGCTGAGCGGGTTGCAACCGGTATCCTTGCCCGGGCGTAACGAATCAACGAGTCAGTCGATGCATCAATATCGCCGCGCGCTTCACCTGCAGCGGCAGCGAGTCGAGCAGCACGTACTCGCCCGGCGCGTGATCGTTCTCGCCGTCCGTGCCGAGGCCATCGAGGCAGGCGAGGCGTCCGTCGCCGCACACGAAAGCAATGTCACCCGCGCCGCGCTCGATCGGCGGCTGCGCGACGATGGGTCCCGCGCCGAGATCGCGGCTCACCGAGTCGAGCACGCCGAGGATGCGTTCGCTGCCCGGGTTCGGTGCCATTGAGGGGTACTCGTTCTCGACGACGATTTCCGCCGACGTCCGCGGCAGGCTCGCGGCGACGATCGTCTGCATCTTTGCGCGTGCCGATTCGAACTGGGCTGCGCCGAGGTAACGGATGTCGCCTTCGACGCGCGCTTCGCGCGGGATCACGTTGGTCTTGCCAAGCGCGGTGCCGCTCTTCGTCGCGGTGTCATAGCTCACGTTCGTGCCGCCCACGATCACCGCAGGGTTGTACGTCAGGTTGGGCTCGCGCAATTCGGTCCGGAACTGGTCGAGGATGCGCGCGGCCTCGAAGATTGCGCCGAAGCCACGCGCATCACCGAACACCCCGGACGAGTGACCCTGCACGCCGGTCACGTGCAGCTGCCACGAGCCGATGCCACGGCGGCCGATGACGGCCTTGCCGGGCGCTGCGCCCTCGAAGGCCAGGGCGATGTCGGAATCTGCAGCCGCAGTCAGCAGCGATTCGCGCGTGACGAGCTGCGGCGAGCCGGGGTCTTCTTCGTCACCCGTGAAGACGACCGTGACGTTCATGGTACGGAGTTCGCCCGTGGCCTGCAGGGCACGCAGGGCTTCGAGTGCGACCAGGTTGCCGCCCTTCATGTCGGACGATCCCGTGCCGTAGGCCCGGTCGCCGTCGCGCCGGAACGGCTCACCCTGCAGGACCGTGTCGAGGTGGCCGATCAACAGTAACCGTGGACCGCCGCGCTTGCCGCGGTGGGTCGCGACGAAATGCCCCGCACGCTTCATGTCCGCGGGCACCTCGACCCAGCGCGTCTCGAAGCCGAGCGCACGAAATTCGCGGGCGTAGATGTCACCCACCGCGCGCACGCCGCCGAGGTTTTCGGTGGCGCTCTGTACGTTGACCGTTTCAGCCAGCAGTTCGAGCGCGGCGTCGGTGCGCCGATCGACGGCGGCAACGATCCGCTTCTCGATGGCGGACGGAGCCGCGTGGGCCGTGCCGGCCGTGAGCAGTGTCAGCACGCACAGTGAAACGAACGGCAATCGCGGAGCAATGATCAAGAGAGGGGCCTCGCAGTCGGCAGCATCGTTGAGCCTGCATCGAGCTCCGCCATCACGGAGATGGACGACAAAGCACGCGCAGGGCGCGGGGCGGTGACGCGTGCGTTGGTCAGCGCAGCAGCATCGGCGGCACGCCGATGAAGCGCTGGTGCGCCCAGGCGATCACCACCACGTACAACGCGAGCCCGCCGACGATCGCGAGCACGTCGTTCATGCGCGACGGTGCCCCCGCGACCACCGGCTTACGCTGCACGACGCGCCTGCCGACCGCGATGCGGTCCAGCACCGCCCAGGCGAGGAAGCCGCCAAACAGCAGCACGTCCGCGAGGTTGCCGTTGACGAGCAGGTGCGCCAGTGCCCAGGCCTTGGTGGCCGTCAGCATCGGGTGCTTGACGGCGGCTTTGATGCGGCCGGGCAGGTACGTCGAAAGCAGCAGCGGAAACACCGGCAGCATGAGCAAAGCGGCAACGTGGCGCATCCACACCGGCGGCGAGTAGAGCACTGTCGGCTCCGCACGCGCGAGGCCGTACCCGTGCACGAGCATCACGAAGCCAATGACCGAGAGCAGGGCATAGATCGCCTTCCACGACGCATCGCCGAGCGTCGCGGCCATGCCGTCCCGCCACGCGGGCGCGACGATGGCGATCGAGTGCACGCCGAAGAACAGCAGCAGGCCGGCAACCAGGTAGGTCATGTGGGCTCCCTTGGGTTTTGCGCGAGTCTAGCTGAGATGGGGACGGGCACGAGGGTCGGCAGTCGGGGCGCCTGCTGCATCAAGCGGCGGACTTCCTCGTTCCAGCGCAGCAGCAGGTCCGCCGCGAAATCCGAGAACACGCGGACCTTGGCCAACTGGTGTCCCGCCGACGGGTAGACGAGGGAGATGGGCGGGCCTGGCATCACGTAGTCCTCGAGGATCAGCTTCAGCTCGCCGCGCGCGACGTACTCGGCGACCAGGAGATCGGCGGTGTGCGTGATGCCGAGGCCCGCGGCGGCCGCGATGATCGGCGCTTCGGCCGCATTGAACAGCATCGCGAATTTCAGCCCGAGCCGCTTCGGCGTGTAGGGCGGAGGGAAGGTCCACTCCGGCGGCGCGCCCGAAGGCGAGGTGAGGCCCACCAGCTTGTGCCCGCGTAACTCGTCCGGCGTCTTCGGTTCGCCATGGTCCTGCAGGTACGCGGGCGCTGCGCACGTGACGATGTTTAACTGCGACACGCGCCGCACCACCAGTCCGGCCTGCCGGATGGGCCCGACGCGCAGCGCCACGTCCACGCGTTCGGCGACGAGATCAACGATGCGATCGTTGAGGCGCAGGTCCAGTTCGATCAGCGGGTAGCGCCGGGTGAATTCGGGCAGGGCGGGAAGCAGCAGGTAGCGACCGAACGCAACGGGCACGTCTACCCGGAGTTTGCCCTGCGGTTTGGAACGCGTGTCGCGCACCGTCTCTTCCGCGTCGCGCAATTCCTCGAGGATGCGGCGCGTGCGGCGCAGGAACTCGGTGCCTTCGGCGGTGAGCGAGACGCGTCGCGTCGTCCGGTTGAGCAGGCGTGCGCCCAGGTGCTTTTCGAGTGCGGCGATGTGCGAGCTGGCTGCGGGCCGTGAAATTTCGAGTTCGTCGGCGGCCTGGCCAAACGAGCCGCGCTCGGCCACCCGGGCGAAGACCTTCATCGCGAGCAGTTGGTCCATGTCTCGATTGTTATGATTTTCAAAATAGAGTGCAACGGTTATTCGGATTTATCGCCACAAAGTCCAGGCGTACCTTGTGCCTCACAACAGCAGGAGGCTCATCATGTTCAACCGCAAGCAGTCCCAGGTTTCGTTCTTCCAGGTCGCCATCGGCTCCGGCCTGGTGGTGTCCGTCGCCTTTGTCGTGACCATCCTGGTCGAGGCGGTGGCCGGCATGCAAAGCTTCGTCTGATGCATGCCCGGTCCGGCCGGAATCGTCCATCCCGGGCGGTTCCGGTGGGTTTTAAAAAAAAACTTCAATAAATACAATGCTGTATATTGTTGCTGCGTCGCAGCAATGTTTGCGCTAATCTAGGCCTCGATCGCCCGGTCGTGAGTCGGCCCGCCGCCTCGCTCGACCCCCCTCCAGCGGGACAGCCTCGGCTCCGACCTCGCGATCCTTGGAGGACCCATGACAAAACCTACGGCTACGTATCCCCTGGCACTGGCGTTCTGGTTGGCCGCCGCCGCCGCCACGGCCTTCCTGATCCTCGCCCATGCTTTGACGCATAGCGGCGTCACGATGAACTAAACCGGCCGCCGCCGGCTGGCGTCGGCGACCACCCGTAGTAGGCTGCGCCCGGGCGGACCCTTCGCACCGCCAAACAGAGCCCAGCCGATGAACAATCCCCCCGTCGATGAATCGCTCGACCCGGCCGACTGGGAGGCTTTGCGCCGCCTGGCGCATCGGGCGGTCGACGATGGCTTCGACTACCTGCAGGGCGCCCGGGACCGCCCCGTGTGGCAGCCGGTCCCCGAGGCGGTCGTCGCGCGGTTGCACCAACCGGCCCCGCGATTGCCGCAGGGCGCCGAAGCCGCCTACGGCGAATTCAAGGAACTCGTGATGCCCTATGCGATGGGCAACACGCATCCGCGCTTCTGGTCCTGGTTCATGGGCAACGGCACGCCCTTCGCGGCCGTGGGCGATTTCCTGGCGGCCGTACTCAACCCCAACATGGGGGGCGGCAACCACGCCCCGAACCACGTCGAGGCTCAGGTCGTCGACTGGTGCAAGGAGATCGCGGGTTTCCCTGCGGAATCGAGCGGTCTGCTCGTGAGCGGCGGGTCCATGGCGAACTTCGTCGGCCTCGCCGTCGCGCGCAACTCTCGCGCCGGTGTCGACGTGCGGACCGAAGGCGTCGCGGCCATTCCGCGCACACTCATGACCTATGCGTCGGTCGAGGTGCACAGCTGCGTGCAGAAGGCGATCGAGTCGCTTGGCCTCGGTGCGCGTTCGTTGCGCAAGGTGCCGGTCAACGCCGGGTTCGAAATCGACGTCGGCGCGCTCGAGCGCATGATCGCGGAAGATCGCGCCGGGGGACGGCAACCGTTCTGCGTCATCGGCAACGCGGCGACCATCAACACCGGAGCGACGGACGACCTCGACGCGCTCGCCACGCTCTGCGAACGCGAGCAGCTCTGGTTCCATGTCGACGGCGCGATTGGCGCGCTGCTCGCGCTGGCGCCAGGGCACCGTCACCTGGTGCGCGGCATGGAACGCGCGGACTCCGTCACGCTCGACCTGCACAAGTGGCTGCACGTGCCATTCGAAGCGGCGTGCGTGCTGGTGCGCGACCGCAAGGCGCATCGCGAAGCATTTGCCCTGACACCCGAATACCTCGAACGCACCGAGCGCGGGCTCGCGAGCGGCGCGCTCTGGTTCAGTGAATACGGACTGCAGCTGTCGCGCGGCTTTCGCGCGCTGAAGGTGTGGCTTTCGATCAAGGAGCACGGGCTCGATCGCTTCGGCCGCCTGATCGACCGCAACATCGCGCAGGCGCACGAACTCGCCGCGCTGGTGCAGGCGGAGCCCGACCTCGAACTGCTGGTGCCCGTCGCGACCAACATCGTCTGCTTCCGCTACAACCCGGGCAATCTGCGCGACGAGCAGCTCAATGCGCTGAACGAGGAGTTGCTGATCCGCCTGCACGAGAGCGGGATTGCGGCGCCGTCCTATACGACGCTGCACGGCCGTTACTGCCTGCGCGCCGCGATCGTCAATTACCGGACGACGAGCGCTGACCTGCCCGTGCTCGTGAGTGCCGTCAGGGAGATCGGGGCGTCACTCGCACGCCATTGAGCGGCAGGACACCTGTCGTGATCAGGCGGCGAGGTGCAGCAACTTGCGCGCTTCGGTGGGCGTTGCGCATTCGCGGCCTGCTGCGCGTGCCAGGCCGACGATGGCGTCGATCAGTTCGCCATTGCTGCGAGCTTTGCGCCCGTCCGGCAGATAGAACGTGTCTTCGAGCCCGGTGCGCAGGTTGCCGCCGAGCTCCGCGGTGCGACGATGCAGCGGCCAGACGTTTTCGCGGCCGATGGCGGTCACCTGCCAGGTCGCGTGGGCGGGCAGCAACCCGATCAGGATCGGCAGCAGCGCCGGATCGGCGGGCATGCCCGACTCGACGCCCATGACGAAGTTGACGTCCGGATGGCCGCGGTACAGTCCGGAACGCACGAACATTTCGACGCTGCGCACGATGCCGACGTCGAAGCACTCGAATTCCGGCAACGCATCGGTCTCCTGCATGACCTGCAGGAAGGCCGCGACCTTCTCCACCGGGTTGTCGAAGAGCATCGGCGGCCAGGCCCAGCGGCCGTTGCTGCGCACCTTCAGGTAATTCAGCGAACCCGCGTTGGCGGCCGCAATCTCCGGCTTCACCGCCCGGATGCAGGCGACCGGACCCGAGATGTCTGGACCCACGACGCCGGTGGACTGGTTGAAGATGATGCCCGGGCAGGCTTCGCGGATCGCCTGCGCGATCTCGACGGCGACCGCTGGCTCCCAGCTGGGCAGGTGGCCCTTGCCCGCGGCTTGCTGCCGGAAATGAACGTGCACGACGCTGGCACCGGCGTCGAAGGCCGCCCGTGCCTCGCGCGCCATTTCTTCCGGCGTTACCGGCACGTTGTGCTGCGTGGGATCCGTGAGCACGCCCGTCAGGGCACAGGTCACGACGACTTTGGCGGTCATGCAGTCTCTCCCTCGTAACGGACGAGCACCTGGCCGGGGACCACCTGGTCACCCGTCTTGATGCCGACGTCCGCAATCCGACCCGCACGCGCAGCGCGGATCTCGTGTTCCATCTTCATCGCTTCGAGCACGACGAGGCGATCGCCCTTGGCGACCGTGAGGCCGGTTGCTGCAACAACGTCGACCACCCGGCCGTTGATGGCCGCGCGAACTTCCATCGCGGACGCGCCATCCGACTCGCTCGAGCGGGCGGGCTCTCGCCGCCGGCAGTCGAAGGCGAAATCGCCGTGCGGCGTGTGCAGCCACAGCGTCGAGCCCGACCATGCGTAACGATAGTCGACGTGCTCGCCGTCGATGACGGCCTTCGCATGCACTCCAGCCGTGGCCGGTACTGCTTGCAGCTGCAGCTGGCCCGCGGCGTGTTCCACTTGCGCGCTGCACGGCGTCAGGTAGAGACGCCCACGCATCTCGGTGGTTGCACCCGCCAACGTCGCTGGCGCGTGCCAGCGCAGTCGCCACGGTTGCGGCAGCGGCCGACCGGTGCTCCAGTTCCGCCACGCCGACGGCGTGCATTCGGCTTCCGGCGCGCCGGCAACGGAAATCCAGGCGGCCAGTGCCCACAGCTTCGCGTCGGGTTGCGGCTGGCGAACTGCGGGCGTGCCGAAATGCCGTTCGATGAAAGCTGTGGATACGTCATGACCGGCGCGAAAGGAGTCGTGCCGCAGCACGCGGCCAAGAAACGCACGATTGCTCTGCACGCCCAGCAGTACGGTTCGATCCACCGCTGCCGCGAGCTGGTCGATGCACTGCGCACGCGTCGGGGCATGCGCGATCAGCTTGGCGACCATCGAGTCATACCAGGTGGGAACGTCGGCGTCCGCCCGCAGCGCGTGATCGCAGCGCACGCCCGTGGGAACCTCCCAGTCCACGATTTTTCCGCTGCCGGGCAGAAAGTCATCCGCCGGGGACTCGGCACACAGCCGGACTTCGATGGCATGGCCGTGCAACTGGACTTCATCCTGCCGTAGCGGCAGCGGCTCGCCGCGCGCCACGCGCAGCTGCCATTCGACGAGATCGAGGCCCGTGATGCATTCGGTCACCGGGTGTTCGACCTGCAGTCGCGTGTTCATTTCCATGAAATAGAAGTGGCCCGCGCGATCGAGCAGGAACTCGACGGTGCCGGCACCGACATAGCCGATCTCGCGCGCGACGGCGACTGCCGCCGCTCCCATGCGCACGCGCAGTTCATCATTCACGGCGGGGGAGGGTGACTCTTCGATCACCTTCTGGTGCCTGCGCTGCACCGAACAGTCGCGTTCGCCGAGGTGCAGGACGTTGCCGTGCGCATCCGCAAACACCTGGATTTCGACGTGACGCGGTTCGGCCACGGCACGTTCGAGGATCAGTCGACCGTCGCCGAAAGACTTGGCGGCTTCCGCAGCGGCCGAGCGGAGGGCGTCCGGCAGGTCGGAGGCGCTCTGCACCAGTCGCATGCCGCGACCGCCGCCACCGGCGGCGGCTTTCACCATCACCGGGTAGCCGATGCGGTCCGCTTCGTGCTGGAGGATGACGGGATCCTGGTCGTCGCCGTCGTAGCCGGGCACGACAGAAATTCCAGCGGCGGCCATTCGCTGCCGTGCGCGCGCTTTATCACCCATCGCATCGATCGCCGCGGGCGGCGGACCCACGAATACGAGACCCGCGGCGGTGACTGTGGCTGCGAATTCAGCATTCTCGGAGAGAAAGCCGTAACCGGGATGAATCGCGTCCGCGCCCGACGAGCGTGCCGCTGCGAGCAGCCTGTCGACGCGCAGGTAGCTGTCCGCGGCGGCGAAGCCACCGAGCGACACTGCGTCGTCGCACGCTGCAATGTGCGCGCTGGCCCGGTCGGCAGCGGAGTAAACCGCGACGGTCGCAATCCCCATCCGCTGCGCGGTGCGGGCGACGCGCGTGACGATCTCGCCGCGGTTGGCGATGAGCAGGCGATGCACGGCCATCAGTCGAACTCCGGCAGGGCGGGCACTTCTGTATGCCACGCGGGTCGACGGCGCTCGCGACTGGCGGCGATGCCTTCGCGCGCGGACCCCGAGCGCAGCAAAACGGCGAAATCCTGGGCCGCTGCGTCGAGCGCCTGCGCCAGGGGGGATTCGAGATTGCGCAGGGCGAGGCGTTTGGTCGCGCGTAGCGCGGCGGGCTCGGTCAATGCGAGCAGGCCGAGTTCGGCGGCCACGGTGTTCTTCAGGTCGGCCAGCGGTACCACGACGTCGACGAATCCGTCGGCGTGCGCAGCGTTCGCATCCAGTCGCGCAGCCGCCAGCATGCGCCAGCGGGCCCGTGTCGCACCGATGCGCCGCGCAACGAAGGGTGCGATCTGTGCTGGCGCGACGCCGAGCGTGACCTCGGGCATGGCGAAGACCGCGTCTGCGGTCGCAATGACGTGATCGAGCACGCACGCGAGTCCGACTCCGCCTCCCATCGCCGCACCACGGACGACGCCGAGCGTGGGCACCGGCAGTGTCGCCAGGCGCTCGAGCATCGTCCCGAACGTACGGTTGTGCGCGACGATCGGGTCGCGGCCCGCAGGTGCCGGTGCGGCCATCAGTTCCTGGAAACGACCGAAGTCCGCGCCGGCGCAGAAACTGCCGCCGGCTCCCCAGAGCACCAGAGCGCGTGCATCGGCATCGGCTTCAACGCGATCGCACAACGCCAGCAATTCGCCCATCAACGGTTCGGAGAGTGCGTTGCGTTTGTCGGGCCGGTTGAGTCGCGCGAACCAGAACGCGCCGCGACGCTCGACCTGGACCAGTGCGTCACCTGCCAGGCTCATGCGCCGGGCCTCGACAGCGTGCCGTTGAGCTTGCAGATGATCGAGAGCATCACCTCGTCGGCCCCACCGCCGATGGATCCCAGTCTCCCGTCACGCAGCAGGCGCGACACGCGGTTCTCCCACGTGTACCCCATGCCGCCCCAGAACTGCAGGCACTTGTCCGCGACTTCGCGCGCAAGCCGGCCGGCCTTGAGTTTGGCCATCGACGCGAGTTGCGTGACGTCCTGCCCGGCGACGAAGAGTTCCGTCGCGCGGTACACGAGCGCACGCAATGCCTCGACCTCGGTCTGCAGTTCGGCCAGCGTGTAGTGCACGACCTGGTTGTCGAGCACGCTGCGGCCGAAAATCTGGCGGCTGCGCGTGTACTCGATGGTGTCCGCGATCGCATGATCGAGCCCGCCCAGTGCATTGGCGGCACCCCACAACCGTTCTTCCTGGAACTGCTGCATCTGATAGGTGAAACCCATGCCCTCGTCGCCGACGCGATAACGCTGCGGCACTCGCACTTCGTCGAAGTGAATCTGCGCGGTGTCGGAGCAGTGCATGCCGAGCTTGCGGATCTTGCGTGCCACGGTGACGCCGACCGTCTTCATGGGTATGACGATCAACGACTTATTGCGGTGCGGGCTGCCATCCGACGTATTCGCGAGGCAGCACATCCAGTCGGCCTGCGCACCGTTCGTGATCCAGAGCTTGCCACCGTTGATGACGTAGTCGCCGCCGTTCTTGCGGGCCGTCGTGCGAATCGCGGCGACATCCGACCCGGCGCCGGGCTCGGAGACGCCGATGCACGCCACCATCTCGCCCGCAACTGCGGGCACCAGGAATTCGCGCTGCAGTTCCGGGCTGCCGATGCGCGCGAGCGCGGGCGTCGCCATGTCGGTCTGCACGCCGATCGCGAGCGGCACGCCGCCACAGGTGCAGGCACCCAGCGCTTCTGCCATCACGACGGCGTAGCTGTAATCGAGCGCCGCGCCGCCGGCAGCCTCGGGCTTGGTGAGACCCAGCAGTCCGAGCTGCCCGAGTTTGCGAAAGACCTCGTGGGCCGGGAACGCGCCGGCATCCTCCCAGGCATCGATGTGTGGATTGAGTTCCTCGCGACAGAACCGCTCGACGGTGCGGCGCAACTCTGCGTGTTCGTGGGTAAATAGCATGAGGACCTCGGACTCAGGGTCGGGCGACGCCGAAGGTGAGCGGGCGCAGCGTCAGGCCGTCTGCGCGCCGGAAGAGCTGCAGCACCTGTGTCAGCACGGCGCGGGTGTCGCGCGGGTCGATGATGCCGTCGTCGAGCAGCCGGCCGGAGGTGTAGAACGACGACGTCTGCCGGTCGAACGTCTCGACGATCTTCGCCCGCATGCCGTCGATCTGTGCGCGGTCGGGCTCGAGTCCACGGTCGCGGGCCGAAGCCTCCATCACGATCGCCATCGTTCCCGCGGCCTGCTCGGCGCCCATGACGGCGGTGCGCGCGTTCGGCCACGAGAACAGGAAACGCGGCGCGAAGCCGCGACCGCACATGCCGTAGTTTCCGGCGCCGTAGGACGCCCCACACTGGATCGTCACCTGCGGCACGTTCGCGTTCGCGACGGCCTGGATCATCTTCGAGCCGTGCTTGATCATCCCCGCACGCTCCGACTCCTTGCCGACGATGTAGCCGGTCGTGTTCTGCAGATAGATGAGCGGCAGTCCGGACTGACAGCACTGCTGGATGAAATGCGTCGCCTTGCTCGAACCCGCGGGATCGAGGGGGCCGTTGTTGGTGAGGAGGCCCACCGGGAAACCGCCGATCGACGTGTGCACGCAGACAGTGGCGGGGCCGTAGGTGGGCTGGAACTCCATGAAGTCCGAGTCGTCGCAGAGCCGGGCAATGATTTCGCGCATATCGACGGGCTTGCGGCCATCGACGGGCATTACGCTCAGCAGGTCGTCGGTCGCAAAGCGCGGCTCCGATGCGGCGGGCAGCGGCGATTCGTGCCGGTGCCAGGCGAGGCGTCGCAGGTGCTCGCGCAGCGCGCGGATCGCGTCCGCGTCGTCCTCGGCGAGGTATTCGGCGAGCCCCGAGACGGATGCATGCATCAACGCGCCGCCGAGCTCTTCCTCCGTCGCGATTTCGCCGGTCGCCGCCTTGAGCAACGGCGGGCCCGCGAGGAAGGCGCGCGCGCGGTCCCGCACCATGACGACGAAGTCCGACATGCCGGGCATGTAGGCGCCGCCGGCAGTGGCGCTGCCATGCACGATCGTCAGCACGGGAATGCCCGCGGCCGACATCCGCGCGAGACGCGCATAGTGCGAACCGCCGAAAATAAAATCCTCGACGCGGTAGCGCAGCAGGTTGGCGCCGGCCGACTCGACCAGGTGCACGAACGGCAAGCTGTTCTCGAGCGAAAGCTGCTGGGCCCGCTGGAATTTCTCCAGCCCCATGGGTTGCAGTGCACCGGCTTCGATGCCGGAATCGTCGACGACGATCACGCAGCGTGCGCCGCTGATCTGTCCGATGCCCGCGACCAACCCTCCGCCCGGCGTCGACTTGTCGGGGTCCGGATTGTCCAGCAGGTAACCCGCGCAGGCCGAGAGTTCGAGGTAGGGCGCCCCTGCATCCAGCAGCAGCGCCAGTCGCTCGCGCGGCAACAGCTGGCCGCGCCTGGCGAACCGTGGCCCCGCGCGCCCCGAAGCCGCTGCCGTGCGGTCACGCAATTCGTCGTGACGCGCGATCAGCCCCAGCATGTGCGCGTGGTTCTCCGCGCAGGCGGTGCCCGTGATGTCCAGGGACGAATTGAAGACCGGCATGCCTCACACCTCGGCGACTCGACCCGGTGATCGTAGAGCAAGCGCTTGCTTGAATAAAGAGGTGGCCCTAGGATTATGGCGTGGAACCGCTCCAACTCAACCCTGCCCGCCTGACGCCGGAACACGTCGCATTCCGGGACACGGTTCGCCGCTTCGTGGCCCGCGAGCTGGAGCCACACGTGGCGGGCTGGGACGAGGCGGGTGGATTTCCGCGCGACCTGTACCTCCGCGCCGCGGAAGCGGGCCTGTTCGGACTGCGGCTGCCGGAACAATTCGGCGGCGTGCCCGACGCCGACTTCCTGCACACGCTCGTCTGCTGCATCGAATTGGCCCAGTGCGGCTCCGGCGGGGTGCTGGCCTCGCTGATGTCGCATTCGATCGCGGCGCCGCCGATCGCCGCGCTCGGTGCTCCTGATCTGCAGCGCCGCACGCTGCCGCGCATCCTGTCCGGCGAGTGGATCGCGGCACTGGCCATAACCGAGCCATCCGGCGGCTCCGACGTGGCTGCGCTGCAGACGACGGCGCGGCGCGCAGGCGAGTCGTACGTCGTGAACGGCGAGAAGACGTTCATCACCTCCGGCATGCGCGCCGACGTCTACACGGTGGCGGTGCGCACCGACCCCGATGCGAAAGGCGCGCGTGGCATCTCGCTGCTGCTGATCGAGCGCGATGCTGCCGGCTTCACGCGGACCCCGCTGCAGAAAATGGGGTGGTGGGCGTCCGATACGGCGCATCTGCGGTTCGACGACGTGCGCGTGCCGGCGGCCAACCTGCTCGGCGCCGAGGGCGAAGGCTTTCGCGCGATCACGCACAATTTCACGGCCGAGCGCTACTCGATGGCCGCCATGGCGCTCGGATTCGCGTGGGCGTGCTACGGCGAGGCGCTCGAGTGGGCGCGGCAGCGGCGCACGTTCGGACAGCGGGTGATCGATCACCAGGTCGTCCGCCACCGCTTCGTCGACATGTACGCGCAGATCGAATCGACGCGGACGCTGCTGGAGGACGTGGCCTGGCGGCTCGACCACGAAGGCAGCGCGGATCCGGGAGTGGTCGCGTCCGTCTGCATGGCCAAGAACACGGCGACACGCACGATGCAGTTCTGCGCGGATGCGGCGGTGCAGACGCTCGGCGGCATGGGTTACATGCGCGGGACCAAGTCCGAGCGAATTTACCGCGAAGTGAAGGTCAACATGATCGGCGGCGGCGCGGAGGAAATCATGAAGGACCTGGCGGCGCGCCAGCTCGGCCTGTGAGCGCTGCGCCGAAGCCAATGGTCGTGCGCAAACGTAAAGCGGCTGACGTCGACTCCAATCGTCGCCAGCAGCTGTTGCGCGCCTCGGCGCGCCTGTTTCGCGAGAAAGGCTATGACGGCACGTCGGTGCGCGACATCGCGCAGGCGACGGGCATGCAATCGGGCAGCTGGGTGTACCACTTCGCCACCAAGCACGACATTCTCGAGGCGGTGATGAAGGAGGGGTTGGTCGACGCGCTTGCGCGCATCGAAGCGATCGCCGCGCTGGGACTGCCGCCGCGGCAGCAGTTCGATCAACTTGTGCGCACGCATCTCGACACGCTGCTCGGCGCGGGCCAGGATTTCATCCCTGTCGTGCTGTATGAATGGCGCTCGCTCGAGCCCGCGGCCCGGCGCCGGGTGTCCGTGCTGCTGAAGCGCTACGAAGCGGTCTGGGAACAAGCGCTTGCGCAGCTGCGGGTGGCCGGCGACTGGTCCGGCACGACCCGCATCGACGCGCTGCTGCTCTTCGGGGCGCTGAACTGGATCGCGCGCTGGTATGACCCGCGCGGGGCGCTCGGCGTACAGGCGCTGGCCGACGAGTGCATTCGATTCTTTCTGCGCACTTCGTCCGTGCCTGTGCGCAAGCCCAAGGCAGCGGGTCGATCGAGACGCACATCGATCTGAC
>Ga0315292_10000638_pt1 | contig 16998 bp, 11 predicted proteins | sample YL17G13_0_MG_FD_204029 | JGI IMG/M metagenome (GOLD analysis project Ga0315292, IMG submission 204029) | Sediment microbial communities from Yellowstone Lake, YNP, Wyoming, USA - YL17G13_0 | ecosystem: Environmental > Aquatic > Freshwater > Lake > Sediment | place: USA: Wyoming | collected... | reverse complement strand
AGGCGTTTCGCTGGCTCTGCGAGACGCGGAACCACTACCACTACAACGACGACGTGTGGCACGTGCGGCATTGGTGGGCGCGGGAGCAGCGATTGCTGCAAGCCCAGCTCCGCGCCGGAACCTATCGCTTGAGCGAATGCCGCCTCGTGCGCGGGCGGGAACGGACGTCGGAGATCTGGTGCGCGACGGATGCGTTGGTGCTCAAGGCCCTCGCCCTCGTGCTGACGGCGCACCTGAACCCCCATCTGTCCCGCCGCTGTTTTCACCTCGCCGGCAGGGGCGGGCTCAAGGGTGCCGTGCGGGCCGTGGCGGGGCAGGTGGCCCGGCAGACCTTTGTCTTTCGCACCGATGTGAAAAGCTACTACGCCAGCATCGACCACCGGATCCTCTTCGATCTCGTCCGGCACGAGGTGAAAGACCCGGCCATCCTGTCGTTGATCTGGCAATACCTCACCCGGGTCGTGTCGGATGGGGGCGACTATACGGCCATCGAACGAGGGATCGCGTTGGGCTGTCCACTGTCGCCGCTGATGGGCGCGCTCTATCTGAAGCCGCTGGATGAGCGCATGGCGGCGCTCGGTTGCTTTTATGTGCGGTATATGGACGACTGGGTGGTGCTGGCCCCCACGCGCTGGAAGCTGAGAGCGGCCATCCGGACGGTGAATCAGGTGATGGCGCAGCTGCGCGTGCGGCAGCATCCGGACAAGACGATCATCGGGCGGATTGCGCGAGGGTTCGATTTCCTGGGCTATCGGTTTTCATCGGCCGGGCTGGCGGTGGCGCGGCAGACCGGCGGTGCGGCGCGCCGCCCGCACGCGCCCTCCTTTTTGAGCCTGATGCTGCGACGAGCCTCATCGGAGACTACGTGCGGCGGTGGGAGCGGTGGGTGCGGGCGGGACTTGGGGGTAAGCACGTGGCGGCACCAGCGGTGAAATGTATGATTACAAGACGCGACCCCAATAGCCCCTTGCTGAAGTTTTTACATCGGAGCAGGCGAGAGGCCTGCGTGCCGCCGGCGCCAGAATGGCGATGTGGCCCAACGCCGCTCCTGCCCATAAAACTCGGCGTGTGTTTTCAAATACTCTTGAAATTCGCGGTCGATGAGTAACCGGTATTTTGTCAGCCCTGAGAAATCGCCTTTAAACCAATCACCAATGGCGTATGAAGCCAGAATACCGGTTCTCAGGGCCTTGACGACACCCTGGGATGAAAGTGGATCGAATGTTGCCGCCGCATCCCCAATAGCCAGCCAGTTGTCGCCGGTCACCTGATCCAATTGTTGCGAGCATGCCGCCTGTAAAACGGGTTGACTCATCGGTTCGGCAGGCGACAAGCGGCGTCGCGTATGAGAACTCTTTAGCAGTTGATCGAACCAGTGCGAAGGGTTTGTCGACTGCAGTTTGTTGATAATGTCGGCGTCGCTCATCCACGCCGCGACCATCCCAGAGTCAGGCAGTAATGCTGAATACCACCACCCGTCGACATCGGCTTCGACCATCGTGTAGCTATCATGCATCTCCGTACATTTCAAAAACACAAACGCGCCGACCAGTTGATCATAGCGAATCGGCTTTGCTCCGCGCCGCGCAGCAAACGCGGCGCAGCGTCCCGTCGCATCAATCACAAAGGCAGCCTCGACCGTCAAACTGGTGCTGCCCTGGCGCATCGCCAGCCGCCAGCCGTCACGTGTCTGTTGGGCATCGACGACGCGGGAGTGCATGAAAAGCTGCGCGCCATGCTGTACCGCTTCGCGCGCCAGCATGGCATCAAACCGCCTGCGATCAAGATGCCAGCCGCGGCCATATTTGCCGTAGATGAATTCATGGCTTTCCAACCCCTCGCTGCCCCAAGCCGAACACGCTCCGTAAGCCGGCAAGTGTTCTTCCGTCAGAAAGCTTTCCCACACTCCCAACTGCGCCAGCAGCGGCTGCACGATCGGCGGCAATGTTTCGCCGATGCGTGGCTGCTCGTACGCCGATCGTTCAATGATCGCCACTGAAAGCTGCGGCGCATGCGTGCGAAGCGAAATCGCGGCGGCGGCGCCGGCCGGGCCTCCACCCAGGATCACGATGTCATAACGTGGCAGCATGGTTCAGTCGTCCTGTTTCACCGCGATCCACGAACACACGACACCCGCCGGAGCCGTTCCCCCACTGCCGCTGGCATGCGGTATGGTGCGTACGATGGAACCGACGATGGCCGGACGTTGCTCAATGCCATTCGGCCAAGGCAATGTCAGGTACCCGACGTAATCGTATATCCACTCTTCGCCGCCTACGACACCGGTGCCTTGAAAACGCACGGTGAAGGGATTGCCGTAATTGGTCGACCCGTTCAGCGTCAATTGCCAGCCGGGGCCGTAAATCAGCCCTGTGAATGCGTTCATCGGCAACGGATCAATACGAATGTTGCCGCGGCCGAATTCCAGGTTAGTAAAAGGCGCCGACAAATCCTGGTCGTTCAGAAAACTCCGATACGTCCACGTTCCGATGAGTGGATTGTTGTGTAGTTCGCTCATTGGTTTATCCTCGTGCTCAATGATGGTGCGCGTGACACTCTTGGACCATGTCACTACAGGTTCGCATCGTTGCGTTCTATCTGAATGTACGCCGCCGGCCCATTGGGATCAGCCGCGTTGTTGATGATGAACCCCAAACCTTTCCAGGCGGTGACCATTTTCAAATCTCCGGCATTTGATTGAGGAATGCCCTGGGACCATTCCATCAATGTGTATTGCGGGGGGCTACCCGGCGGAGTCGGTATCTGCTGATTGACTCCCATCGGGCGATGCGACGGCCACCAGTACGTTGTGTTCGGGACCTGTTTCACCGGATCGCCGACGCTTGATGGATAGATTGTGTTCCACTGTTCGTAGGTGATGTCGATGTCCTGCGTTGAGCATTCATTGAAGTCGGCCTGCCAAGGCAGACCGCTGTATTTGGTGATGTCGCCCGGCTCCAATCCTGTCGCCATATCGGAGGTGTCGTCAGCTCCGGTGACTATCGCGGGCTGGCTCAAACTTCCCGTCGTCAGGTTACTGAGGGCCGTGCCTTTGATGCGATAGGGTTCGGCATAGATCGCCGGGTTGCGCATGATCCAGCAGGCTTCCGCGCCTGGACAGAACGCTCCACCCAGCACGTTGCCCAGCACACCGCGATCCAGCGCGACGCCGGGAGGGTCCGCCTGGTCGGGAAGACTTTCATTCTTTTCGTTAATAAATTTGCCGTCCGCCCATTGCCGGAGGAAGAACAATTGCGTGTCAGTCAACCGCAGGAACTTCGAAGCGGCGACGTTGGAAAGCGGATTGTCTCCACACAGGTACGGCATAGCATGCGGTTGGTATTTAGGGTGGCTTGGATCAGGCGGCACAGCCAGCAGATTTTCCTGCCCAGGTTTGCGAAACATGCGGTACACGAATTGACGCATTCCCCATCGTGTTTGGCGATCCTCGCATTTTTCATCATGAAATGGTGGGATGGAAAGCGCGGTCTGATCCAGAGGGCGGCCCGGTCCGGTGCTGTGCGGGTCCCCTGCACCGAAGGCTTGAAAATCCAGCACCCACTGATACTGGTTCGGACGCTCCAGAATCGGCCAGATGTCGCGCCAGAAATAGGGGTAATAATTCGGATTCCAGGTGGCGTTCTCCCGCCAGAGTTGCACGGCGTCGAGGTCATGACGGTCCGGCGGCGACTGGCTGCCGTCAAAAGGCGGAACGCCATAGATGTTGATATTGTACGCCTGATAGCGAATCGCCACGTCGTACACCAGGTCGTCCATCGTAATGATATCGACGATCTGCGGCGCGTAGCGTGGATACCCGACGATCACCCAGGCCGAGGCATCTACTGGCACTGAGCTGGTCGGCACTTTGCCGGTGGTCACATCAGGTGGCACGTCGTTGCCATTGATCTTCAGTATCTCGAAGGAAATTTGCGCTGTGACCGGTCCGTCGGCAATGTCATCGAACCAGCCGTCGTTGTTGGCGTACGTCGCAATGTGAGGTTCGCCGAAGCCAGTCTTCATGGAACCTGAGCAACCATGCCCTCCCAAAACGATCAGCCGGTTGTAACCGTTGTGCGCGGTCGCTTTCAACTCGCCCAGCGTGCTGATCGAAAACGGAGTGAGCGGTGGCGGGAACGATTGGGCGACACCGGGATTCTGGCCCGCGGCAAATTGCGCGGTGCGCGCTTGTGGCTTCGCGTGGGAAACCGTTTGTGGTCCCGGATCAATGATCAGACGTTGGCGGGCATCGGCTCCGGTGATGTCCGCGTTGCGTAGCGGATGATCCGGCGCATACCCGTGCTCGCCGTCCAGTTGCTGAAACTCATACCAACTGGCTTTCTTGTTCGCCAGATACACGGTCCACTGTATGTCTGTCACTGTGCCGGTCTGTACCTGGCCGCTCTGCTGGCTGACCACTTCAATCTGATCGCCGATTTTGATTTCCTGTCCGGCGGGGTGGGCATCGTCGTATGTGTACACGCGAAAGCGAGCGGCTTGACGCAGCACGCGCTGCTGGCGGTCCTTGAAGGACGAGATCGTCTGTTCGTTGCCATCCTTGTCCACAATCGCGTTGCCGTCTTGATCGCAGGCAATGGGCAATGCTCCCGTTTTTTCCGGCGAGAGATAAAAATTGCTTGTGCTGTCGCCGACGCGGGCAATGCCAATCGCGGGATGAATCTTGAATATCGTCGCCATAACAAATCCTCTCAAATAGGGGTCCGCTATCTCAATCAAAAAAGTTCAAGGAGACGGCATCCAGCCACAGCGCATTGCTGAGGGGCTGGCCGGTGACATCCATCACCACCAGATTGATGTGCAGATCGGTTTCGCCTTGCGCGCGCAGCTTGCCGACGGTGTCAGTCGCATCGAGGTGGATGTTGAATGGCGTTTTGCGATGGCGCGGGCGATGGTCGAACTTGCGTTTGGTGTCCTGCGGCGGGTCGCAATGTCCGGGGCCGCCGATACACCCGCCCGAAAAGAGTTGCACCTGACCGACGAAATGGTCATTGTCCCTGGTCGGCGTGTTGACATCGGCGTTTGCCGTATTGAGGAACACGCGAATGAAGGTGCCACCGTTGACTGAATATTGGACCTTGTGCAGCCGAATCTCTGCGTGGCTGTGATGGGCCAGCACGGCCGGATGCACGCCCGCTTTCGCCGATTTGAAGCGCGTGATCGGCACCTTATTGTCGGTCTCGTATAGATGGGCGGATTTGACGTATTCATACCCGAGCTTGGCCACGTTCAGCGTCTCGCCGACGTTCATCGTCCACGGCGGCAGAATCGCCGTCAGATTGTCGGGATTGGCGTTGGGATGCAGGCTCTGCCATTCCCACCACAGCCGGTCCACGTTGGAATGATGTCCCCAGAAGATAGGATCAAACGCCGTCGGGCCGGGCGAAACCATATCGCCGTTTTTTGGTTCCTTCAGGTTATTCGGATTATGTGAATCAAATGCCGGATTGGCCCCACCGGAAAAGTTGTGAAACAGGTTGTGGATGTTTTCCACCGCGCCAAAGAAATGGTGGTCGCTGGGGCCGCTGCCGAACGTGAAGAAGTTGGGAATCTTCAAAATATTGTCAATATCGATCGGCGTCGGATACGCCTCGAAGATTAGTGACGAATTGCCGCCCGGCCACCGGAACCTGTGCCAGAGTGGATTGACACGCTGTAGCTCAGCAAGAATTGCCTCGTCACTGGCGGCATTTTCGCCATAGCGGATGCCAGCGGCGGCGAACAAACGGTTGCCGGAATTGTAGGTCGTCTCATTCTGCTTTTTGGGATCGAAGACGATATTCTCCAGCTTGTGCAAATCACCTGCTATTACCCCTCCGACTTTTCTCAGATTCTCAATCGCATCCTTGGTAATCCAGCAGCGATAGGGAATGGGAATGATGCCGTTGTCGAGCGGCTGCGTCGAGCGCATATCTAGAATTGACGCCTGTACATCCGCTTGGTCAGACAGGTCCTGACTGTCCGTCCAATCCCAGTACGGCAAGGTGACCGAGGGATCAATATCCTGCATTTGCTGCTCGAAGTAATATAAGTAGAGCCGATGCCAGGTCAGAAATTCTTCCCAGCCGTGCTGGCAGGAGTTGCCATGGATACGCGCCCAAAAATTGTAGCTGCGCTCATCCTGAAAGTAGTCGTCATACTTCCGCATCTCCGTAATCACATTGCGAAATCGCTGCAACTCATCCGAAGACAGGTAGGAGATGTTTTTGCGCGCTTTGATCACACCCGATTCGTGGCGGTAATGGTTGATCCCGCGCGGCGAAAGCGGATGTTCTTCGTCGCCGCAAGCCCGTGCAGCGGTCATGCATTTTGCGGCTTCGATAGCGCGAGAATCTTCATCTTCACCCGGACAGCCGTCGTCGATCCAGGCTTCGATGAAGGCGATGTCGGAAACGGACACGGGTGCCCCGCCCCACGGCAGGCGCGGGAATTGGCGACCGTCGAACGGGTATTGACCTTTCAGGCCTTTGACGAGCCCGGAGACGGCACCCCGTCCTTGACTGCGTTGGAGTGGATTGTTCACGGTCGCGGTGTCATGGTGGCAGCATCCACCCACGGCCGGAGGGGCATCTGCGTCTTGCCGCGAATCATTTCCCGGTCCCGGTGCGATCATGCGCACACCGTAGATTTCCACGGTGAGGAACTGCGCAAGCGGCAGTTCCCAGAATTTTCCATAGCCCTGATAGTCGGCACAGCTGGATGCGGCAGCAGCGTTCAGAATGTATTTGACCCGTTGGTAACGGGAGATTGAGGAGGGTGTTTGGTCGCTCATGTTGGTCATCTCTTTATTCGAGTTGTGTAACGTCCCTCAGTGGGCGTGCGGACTCGCCAAGCCGTTTGCCGAGTTTACGACTTGCTCGACTTCCATCATGCCCAGATCCTCGTGGTCGAGAATGTGGCAGTGCATCACGAACTTGCCGATATAGTCCTGATACCGGGTGTAGATGTTGGTGACATCCGGTCCCTGCACCAGCAGCGTATCTTTCCACACCAGTTCAGGCCTGCCATCCGGCGCCTTCCGCACCCACTGGAACGGGTTGACATGGATATGAAATACATGTGGGGGGGGTGGTGTCAGCCATGGATCTGGTTGACTAATGCCATTAGGCACGCCGAGCGGATCGCCCACCGTGGTCAGCGCCCACATTTCAACCGCATCAAGCGGCAGTTGGCGCACATGATCCGGGCTGAAGGCTTGATAATTGACTTGGAAGTATTTCTTCTTACCCTGCATGTCGTTGCCGAGCTTGAAAACAACTTCCTGCACACCCAAAGCTTTCTTTGTCAGATCGAGGTTGCCGAACGGCGCCAGCGGGGCCATGTCCAGACTGGTGGGCAAGGCCATATTCTCGACCTCGTTAGTCACCCTGAGAATGGCCAGCCGATTCTCAAGCTCGTCAATACCCCGCAAGGATTTATCCTTCGCGGTAGGCTGGTCGATAATATCGTAATCGCCCGGCGTCATGCTTGCCTTGATCAAGACATCACTACGGTAGCCCGGCTGGAGGTCGATCGGGGTCCCGGCTTTCCACGTGTCGACACGGCCAAGATAATTGCCGTCCAAGGCTATCTCGTGCAGGTCATGGCCCTTCACCGCGAACGCGATGCCTTCACGGAAGGCGGTGTCGATCAAACGCCAACGCTGTACTTCGCCACTCTTCATGGTGATGACGGGAACGAGCTGTCCGTTGATAGTGATTCGGCGCTTTGAACATGACCAAGTGTCTTTATCGTCAGGATTCTTACAGTCCCCGGGAAACAGCGCGGCAATTTGGTCCAGCCGCCCAGCCTGGTTGTATAAAATGGTCTGCAATACGAAGACCTTTTCTCCCTTATTAGCGGCCTGCAGCGATGGCGGTATAGTTGTGGGGTCATCCTCAATGATGATGGCTCCCGCCATGCCACTGCCCACCTGGATCGCGGTCGAGCCATGGGCATGGGCATGATACCAATAAGTACCAATTGGGTGGGTCGCCGGCAATTTGACCTCATAGCGGAGGTGACTCTGCGGGACGATATCCAGCAGGACATTATCGCTATTACCCGTGGGCGAGACATGCAACCCGTGGAAGTGCAGATTGGTGGTGTTAAACGACGCCGGTGTGGTGCCAAGATAGACACCCTTGGATTCCTGGATAAACTGCGCCTGCACCTTATCTGCCGTCTCCGGAGGCAAATTATTGGAAAGCAGCAAGTTGACCACATCTCCTTGTCGGATGCGCAGCGTCGGGCCGACCAACTGGCCGTTGTATGAGCGTAGTTTTACCGGACAACCGGCAATGGATGTCGGGGCATCGGTATATTGCACGGTCAATTCGGTGTTCAACACACCGTCTTTTGATCGTAGCTCCGGGGGATTTTGAAACGGCGCCTGGCCATAGCCTCCATCCTTTGAGGCAGCGATCTTGATGTCGTTGTACTCGCAGCCCTTGATAACGGACGGCTCAACCTGCTCAACGTTAGGAGAGGAGTCGGCGAAGGCCGTTGTCCCCTCAACCAACCACTGACAAGCCGACACTGACAAGCCGAACGCGACAAGTCCTAGAGTGACTCCTGTACGTTGCATAATTCTCTCCTTCCCGCCTTGCGGGTTCGCCTAGTTCCCTGTTTTCTCATCTTCACTGCCTCTGATTTGATCCCGTCGTCCCATTGCCCTGCTAGTCGACATGCCGCGATAACGAAATATTCGATCAAATCAGCATACCCCCTTGATTTCTGAATGGAGTTCCTTTCGTGGAAACCATTGCACGTTGCATCGCTATCGGTATTTACCCTCCCTCAAAAGATGGTGTCGGGCATGACTATTCACTTATGTAATCGAGCGCCGTTTGTGATTCCGGTCATGCCAGCTTGCGCTATAGTGTTCCATCTCCATCCACATTCCTCGTCGGAAACACCGTCCGACTAAGCTCGCCCTTTAATATAAAACTGTCGGTCCCCAAGTCCTGCGGGGGAATTCATAAAGAGCCATCCGCAATTGAGAGCGGGAGAAGCACTAGTCGGCCGAACAAACCAGCTGCCCTGCGCCGACCGTGCTATTCCTTACTTCGCGCTAGATGAGCCGGGAATAGGTGCCCCCGTGTACTGATTGAAGCGCGTCGACTGCCCAGGTGACTTGAGCAACATCGGTTCATCCTTCCCGTTGGGGTTCATAGCCTTCCACCACATCGGCAGAGACTTGAACGAGAACACTAAGTCAAAGTCCATCGCAATGGATCCGGGATCCATGGGCTGCGTACCAAGGCGGTTCTGATACCACTTCATCCATAGGGAAGAGGCTTGTTTCGGCGAGCAGATGATGTCGTGTCCACACAGCTGGAAGAAGGGTGGCGCGCTTTGCGCAATCGATGGCAGCAAGAAAGTGACCCACTTGTGCTGCTTCACATTCCATTGCGCGGTGCTGTGACAGCTCATGCACGATGAGTTCGGCTCGTTCATTTGAAGTATATAGGGCGTCATGGCATCATCGGCATTCACCACGATGTCGCTGTGGGCTCCATCGTTAGGACCGGAGAGGCGGCCACCCCAACCCAAGGTCTGCTTCGAGTATTTAGGCGCATTGGGATTGATCCAGTTCTCGACCAGTGGCTGACCGGGCTTGGTGGCTTGCGGATCGTTGCCCCACTGCGCGCCCAGCGGGATCATCTTGTCCCACACATCACCCGGCACCGAACCGTCGTAGACCAGAGTCATAAAGACCCAACCGGTCTTGGGCGAAGACTTGCTGTCCTTCACGATGATGTCGAACTGCGCCACATACCCAGACCACAGCTTGGATGGGGGTGAGGGCTGCGGGTCGAGGGTACTACTGATAAAGAGCGGCCACTCCTGCGCGCCCTTCATGGCATCCCACCAGTCGGACGGCGGCTTCGTGTCCGTAGTGGCAAAGACCGGCGCAAAGACCGCTGCCTTGACGATCACAGAGCCTTCAGCAAACTGGCTATTTGCCTTCTGAATATTGGGCTTCATGGCTGACACGCCCCACAGCTTATAGAGCGAATAGGCTGCACGCTCGTCGTAATAGGTCAGCACATGGGTATTGAACGTGGCTCGCAACCCGGTTTCTGGGAAGATGCCTGGGCCGAACTCACCTGCCGGATACGTGCCATGGATGGCCTCACGAAGGCTGCCCAGCCAGGGCTCGTTGAACCAGCGCGCCTTGCTCGCATCCCATGAGTCGTAATTCATGATGAGATCTTTGGCGTTCTGGCTGACATACGCCTTCAGCGCATTGGCATAAGCGCTGGCGTTGTAAGTGGTGATCTTATGACCATGAATGGCGACTTGCCACGGCGGATCCTGCAGGGACAGCAAGGGTTTTTGCGGCCAGGCTGGGTTCAATTTAAAAAGCGGGCCTGGATACTGCTCTTGGAGAGGCATCTGACCATTGTTGTCCGCGAAAGGGCCAGCCGTGACCGGCGAAGCCTCCATTAATGTCGGGCGATGCGTTGTTTGAGCCGAAACAGGCCCCGCCAGCAAGAAAGACAGTCCAATAGCGGATAGCACGCCCAGCAACGTTTTAATGTTTTTCACGGGGTCTCATCCTTTCTGTGAGTTGTCAAGGTGTCCCTTAAATTTTTTTCAAGTGGCTTCCTTGGTTGTGTAATCATGCATGGGGTCATGTCCTGCTATGCCACACCGCGGTATCTAGTAGCGGCTCCCGCCGAACGCTTGGCGCGATGCATTTTCATTCCTTGAGCCGCACGCGTCGCACTGCATTGGGTTCTCCCAACGATTGCCAGATTCTCTGCAGCGCTGAATCATAAAGTCAGGGTCGACAGTTTGATTCGTGCGCAGGGTAATTCTTTTGCAAGGGGCTGACAATCAGGCGAATGCTGATTTTGAGGTTCAAAAAACCTGAGAGGGTGATTGGGGAGGAGAGGTCAGGCTATCTTTCGGGCATCAGAAATAGTTTCCTTGAAACAAGGGGGGGCTGCGTGGAGTTTGGTGCGAAGGCCGAACGTGTGCGGCGTGACCCCGGCGGTGATTAGGACTCCGCTCTGGGATCGGTCGGCGGTTCTCCGCCGGAGCCGGGGAGGCCCAGCCCTGGGCTGAAATAGCTCTGGCCCGCGGCCACGGTGCGGATGGCGCGGGTGAGGTCGGAGAAGGTGCCGTCTTTCAGCATGTAGCCGGACGCGCCGGCCTGGACCATGGCCTCTAAAGCTTGAAGTGGGAATAAAAGGTGGGAATAAAAGGGGTCGGGAGTCTTAATTTCGTGCAAGTCGCTCAAGGAAAGACTCCCGACCCCTTTTCATCGTGTCAAGGGTGCCGTGCGGGCCGTGGCGGGGCAGGTGGCCCGGCAGACCTTTGTCTTTCGCACCGATGTGAAAAGCTACTACGCCAGCATCGACCACCGGATCCTCTTCGATCTCGTCCGGCACGAGGTGAAAGACCCGGCCATCCTGTCGTTGATCTGGCAATACCTCACCCGGGTCGTGTCGGATGGGGGCGACTATACGGCCATCGAACGAGGGATCGCGTTGGGCTGTCCACTGTCGCCGCTGATGGGCGCGCTCTATCTGAAGCCGCTGGATGAGCGCATGGCGGCGCTCGGTTGCTTTTATGTGCGGTATATGGACGACTGGGTGGTGCTGGCCCCCACGCGCTGGAAGCTGAGAGCGGCCATCCGGACGGTGAATCAGGTGATGGCGCAGCTGCGCGTGCGGCAGCATCCGGACAAGACGATCATCGGGCGGATTGCGCGAGGGTTCGATTTCCTGGGCTATCGGTTTTCATCGGCCGGGCTGGCGGTGGCGCGGCAGACGGTGGAGCGGTGCGTGGCACGGATCTCCCAGCTTTATGAGCAAGGTGCGGCGGCGAGCCGCATTGGGGCCTACGTGCAGGGGTGGGAGCGGTGGGTGCGGGCGGGACTCGGGGGGATGGTCGTTGAGATCATGGCGGCCTCACAAAACGTTGTGCTCTGCGTCCACGTGATCGATCGCATCAGCCCGGCGGAGGAAAAGACTCCCGACCCCTTTTTCTCTCTCTCGTGCGAAGGTACTCGAAGCCTCTCGGCCAGCGTGAGCGTTCCCCCGAGTTGCAGCGAGTCGCTGAGCCCCGCCGTGCCTAAGCGGAAATCTTTCGAGTCCGGCCACGTGATGGCCGCGGTGCTGTTCAGTACCAGCGAATCGATCGACGGCGCGTCGTCCTTGCCCGCGTCTTGAATCAGGGTCGTGGTGAGCGACATGACTCCGACCACCAAGCCCACGATCAGCGCCGCCGCTCCGATTGCCGCCCCGTCGGTCACGACGATGGCAACCGCGGCCAGTAGCAGCGCGACGATCCCGAGGATTTCCTCGGTGATCTGAATGCCTGGATCCTCTTCGGTCCAGGGATTGGTGACCGCTGCACGGCTATCGTAAAAGCCGAGGGTTTGCGTTCCGTCCGGCTTGTTGACGAGTCGGATGCCGAGAAAGCTCTGCGTTTGGCAATAGGCCTTTATGCCGGGCGAGATGTCAGTCACCGTCGTGACGCTCAGCTGCATCTCGTCCGCTTCCACCGTGAGTTGCAAATCCACGATTTGCGCCGCATGCGTGGATGCGGGAGTGTTGCCTTGCGCGGCCGTGGTGACCGTGAAGCTCACGTTGTTCGTGGCGTTCACGATGGCTTCGCCGGTTGTTGAGAGCTTGAAATCGGCAAGCGTGGAGCCCGGAAATACGTTGGGCATGGCGGGCAGCATTAGATTCTCGAGCAGCCGCTGCTTGGCGATCAGAAAGCCCACCCGCTGCCCAGGCGGAATCACCACACTCGAGATTTGTTGCGGCAAACCCGCTTCGACTCGGTTGCCCGTCATGCAGAGCACGCCCAAAAGTCCATCGTTGGGCGTGCCCATGTCGGAATAGGCGTAGGCCACATGCGTTGGCTGCATCCACTGAAAGGCGCCGGTGTCCGCGGTGCGGTCGATATTCACGGTGGCAAACACATGGTCGAAGTCCTGCAAATTGGCGTTCAACCAGCCGCCCAGCATTCCTTGCAGCGCGGCGTCCGCAAGGAACGAGGGTGCGGTTCCGGTGTAGTTGATCTGCACCACCGAAGCCGCGGGCGCCTCCGGGCCCGCGATAGTGGTCTGCACCTTGAGGAGCTTGTTGGTGCCACTGGCGGGCGGGTTCGCTTCCTCGTCCAAATAGTTCAGGCGCACGTCCACGAGCGCGGTGCCGCTCGCTGATTCAGTCGAACCTCCCGGCTTGGTGATCGTCGACTTCGTGATCGGGATTGCCAATCGAATCAAATCACCCGAGCCGCCGGTCGTGATTTGCCACGCCCCGAAGGTCCCGGATACCGCGTAGCCGTCAGCCGTGTCCGCAGCCTGGAAGCTCGAGGGCGAGCTGCCGGCGCGCGCGACCGCCGCGTTGGCGTCCGCGATGTGGATCGCCGAGACGGTATCCCAGCCGTACGTCTCGGCGGTTTCGTTCCCACCACTGCCTGCGCTCGCCGCCATCGTCATGCCTCTCAGCTTGCCCGGACGAGGCCGAACTGAAATGCGCCGTTCAGCTGAGCGGAGGCCAGCTTGAAAGTGCCCACCGCCTCTGGCCAAATTACCGTTTTTCCAATAGCGTTGCTGGTCAGCTCGGTGATCTTCGGCATCGACTGGTAATCGCCATCGGCGACGGCCTTGATGATGGCCGTGATGGCCGGCATCAGCGTCGTGCAGAACACCCCAATGCCCGCGACTTTGGCCACCGCAAATAAGCGGGCCGCAATTTGGTTGACCTCAGCCGGCGTTCCGGAGATGAGACCGCGGCAGCAGGTGACCGTCACCTGCTCGGCTACGGCGGCATCCTCACCCGTCGCCTCTGCAGCCCCGAGGACCGCGGTGCTCGCGCTTTGCACGGCCGCGCTCGCGGTGCGACCGATGAAGCCGCCCAACCCGCCGACCACGGCAAGCACGATCGACGCGACGCCGAGCACAATCTCGGCGATCTGCAAGTCCTTGCTGACGGCCACGCTGCCGCTGCCGCTCTGAATTGCCGCCGACATCTGTAAAATATCGTGCGTCGTATCCAGAGAGATTACCGAGCGGCCGCTGTAGTTCAAGTGCACCGTGATGCCGGGCGAGTATTCGAACTGCATGTCGGTGATGGCGATCTCGAGCTCGGCCTGGTCGAGTTGAATCGTGAAATTGCTGTCGGAGACCGTGGGCGTGACCACGTGTCCGTTATCGAGCTTGACCGGCAGCAGCGTCACGCTGCCCGTGTTGCGAATCCGTGTGCCTCCGTTGTCGATCACGAAGTGCTGACCGACCGGATCGTTGGTGATGCCCTGAAACATCGCCGGAACGGCGGCCAGCATCATGTGGCTGAGAAACTTGTCCTCCGAAATGACGAAGCTTGCGCTGGCGCCCTTTGGAATCACGTACGGCGAAATCTGCCAATCGAGGCCGGGCGGCGGCTGCGTGTCGTCGATCAGACACAACACCCCGAACACGCTGTTGTTGACGGTGGCGCCCTGCGACAGCTCGGCGACCGCATAGCCCTTGAAGGACGGCGTGAGCCAGGAAAGTCCTTCTCGCGTGTAGTCCGCGTCGAGGTCGACCGAGGCAAAGACCGCACTAAATTGGCTCAGATTGGCGTTTAGCCAAACCCCGAGCAGATCCTTCAGCGTGGCGTCGGCGACGAAGTTCGACTGCGCCGGGAGGCACGCCTCGACTGCAGCGCCTTGGGTCGCATCATTGACTAGATTGACCTTGGTGCCGGTCGTATATATGGCTTGGATCCTGACCGTTGCGGTACAAGCGCTGATCGGCGTCGAGGTCGTCCCGATCACGACCTCCCCGTCCGTGATGGGGAGTGACATCATCAGGATGGCGCCGGAGCCGCCGGTCGTCAGCGACCACGCGCGGAACGTCCCAGTGATCGAGGCCGATTTGTCGCTTGCCGTCTGCAAAAAGGTCTTCGGGCCCCTTCCGTTGGCGGCAATGGCGCGGTTTACGTCTGCGTAGGTGATGGCGGCGACGGTGTGCCAACCATTGGTATCCACGGTGCTAGTCATAGTAGGCTCCTCGGTGTGTGCGTGATGCTAGTGAAATGAGTGGTAACGTTCGCTCAAGAGAGCACGCCGCGCAGACATAGCGAGCTTGCAAGAGAGGCAGTCTGCACTTTGAAGCCGCCCCCGTTTGCCCATGAGACGATAGCTGGCGCGCTTTGAACGAATGCGTCTGCGGAGGTGCTGCTGGAAATGCCGCCCGCGAGTTCGCTCGAGATGGCGGCTACGCAGCTCTGCAAGATAATTTCGGGTAGCACGCCGACAATGTCGAACATATGGTCATACCAAGGGATGCTGACGTCCTTGTGGAAGGTCGGCGTGCCGACCGTCGCGAGCTGCAGTGAAGAGCCGCCGGTCGAAAGGCTCGCGCTCAAGTTGGACGTTGCACCAAAGGTCATCCTGACGCCCATGTGCATGTCGCATGAGCCATTCATCGCGACGTTGATCTGAGTATCGGTGATGGTCGCGGTCATCGAATCCACCTGCGGGTGGTACGACTCTCCGGCTTTGTGGATCTCTGGCAGGTTCAGGGTGCTGGTGTTGACCAAAACGCCCGAGCCATTGACGTCCATGCTGCCCGAGGCTTTGAGGCTTGCGAGCAACGCGGGCCCCATCACGTTCTGCAGAAAGAGCGCAGGTGAGACCGCGAGGCCCGCATTGCCGGTCCCCAATAGGATGGCAGGATCCATCAGAAGCGGGAGCGGACTCGTGTCACGCGCGGACGTGACGCTCAGAATGGCGAGGCTCGCTGGAACGCCAGCCGGTGCAAGATAGGCATAGCGACTCGCAACCGGATGCATCCAGCCGACGGCTGATGCCTGCGTCGGATTGACGGTGGCAAAGACGAAGGAAACCTGTCCCGCATTTTCAACGAGCACGTTGGCGACGGCGCTGCCGAGCGCGGCCTTCTGAACGAGAGTGAGATTGCCACTGTTGAGAATGTCGTGAGGAGTCACCACGCCGACGCCGGAGCTGGAGGACGCGACGGGGCCAACCTGCTTGAAATTGAAGACGAGCGACTGACTGGCTGGCGTCGCGGGGGAAGGAAGGATCTGCAGATTGACGAGCAGAAGCGCCGCCATCCCGCTGAGATCAATCGGTGTTGCGCCAGCAGCCATCAGCATTGTCCCGGAGGTTATCTGGATCTGCAGCATCAAAAGCTTTCCGGAACCGCCGGCCACGACTGACCAGGTGCCGAAAACCCCGGAGACGCTGTCGCCCTGCTCCGAAAAAGAGAATTTCTGAAGCAGTTTTACGGTGCTGCGCGAAAGCGACGCGTTGATGGCGTCCACGCTGGCGACAAACACCGTATCCCAACCATTCATATTCATGCGCAAGTCCCCTTGAGGGAATAAAAGGGGTCGAGAGTCTTAATTTCGTGCAAGTCGCTCAAGGAAAGACTCCCGCCCCCTTTTCATCGTGTACGATAGCGAGCTTCCTTCAATCCTGAATTATAAAGTCGGGGTCGACTGCGTGATTCGTGCGCAGGGTAATTCTTTTGCAAGGGGCTGACAATCAGGCCAATGCTGATTTTGAGGTTCAAAAAACCTGAGAGGGTCATTGGAGGGGTGAGGTCGAGCTGTCTTACGAGCAGCAGGGATAGGTGCCTTGAAACAAGGGGCGACGTGGAGCGTGGTGTGTAGACCGCACGTGCGGCATTACGTCGGCGGATCTTAGGACTCGACCCCGGAAGTGGCCGGCGGTTCTCCGCCGGAGCCGGGGAGGCTCAGACCGGGGCTGAAAGAGGTGTGGCCCGCGGCCACGGTGCGGATGGCGCGGGTGAGGTCGGTGAAGGTGCCGTCTTTCAGCATGTAGCCGGACGCGCCGGCCTGGACCATAGCCTCCACAAATTGTTTGCTGTCGTGAATGGATAGCGCGAGGATCTTCACCGACGGGTGTGAGGACAGAATCTGGCGGGTGGCTTCCATGCCATTCATGGGGACCATGGTGACGTCCATGATGACCAGATGGGGTGCCTGACTCTGCCGCGCCAGGTCT
>Ga0315292_10000635_pt1 | contig 17004 bp, 13 predicted proteins | sample YL17G13_0_MG_FD_204029 | JGI IMG/M metagenome (GOLD analysis project Ga0315292, IMG submission 204029) | Sediment microbial communities from Yellowstone Lake, YNP, Wyoming, USA - YL17G13_0 | ecosystem: Environmental > Aquatic > Freshwater > Lake > Sediment | place: USA: Wyoming | collected... | reverse complement strand
ATGGAAACCGGGCTTGGAGACGCCGAAAAACCGAGGCAAATCGAAGCAAGGGTTCGAAAACTCGAATTTTGCCTGTTGATTCTGGTTGGTTTTATCCTGATTTTTTTTATGCTCAGTCGAACTGGCTGAGAGTCTTGGCATTGACCTCCGCCCCGGCTAGCCGGTTAACCCTGGTGGGCGGCCTTTGTCATAGGACACCCGGCCCCGGACCAGGGTTAAAGAGAGTTATTATGACAACTTACCTGCGGAAAATCGTGACGTTCATCAGTGATGAGGAAGGCGCCTCGGCCACCGAATATGGTCTCTTAGTAACGTTGATCGCAGTGGTGATTCTGGTGGGGGTGGCGGCCCTCGGCATCAGCTTATCAGGGATGTACACCAGCAATGCCGCAAAAGTCGCCGGTGCACTACCCGAATAAAGAGCAGGTCATCTATGGCCGGGTGTTTCAGAATCTTCAGAAGGTGAGGAAGGCGGTCAGGCACTTTGTGGACATCTACAACCGCGAGTGGCTGGTAGAGAAAAACGGCTTGAAAAGCCCCTGGCAGGCCCGGGCCCACTGGCTCGCCCAAGCCTCACTATCTCGAGCGGCTTAAAAAAACTTGTGTCCAGGAAACCGGATGCGGTACAAGATCAAGCTTCGCTTGCCTCATCCTTCGCCCGCCCTACTTCTGGCGCCAGCGGTAATGAATATAGAAGGCGTTATGCTCGCTCATCAAGTTTTCACATAGCAGTGATCTATCCAGGCTTTTGGATTCTAATTAACTCTATCCTCAATGGAAACTGATCTGCTAACACCCGCCTCCTGAAATCTTCAAGACCTAGCCATACCATTGGTACTGTTAATCCCTTTCCGAATCGTTTAGCTTCCAATGGTGTCATGTTAACTCTGGGTAGAAATCAGATTCTTTGGACGAAGAAATCAGGGGTTCCCCTCCCAAGAAATCGGTATTTCTCCCGATTTTGTCTCATCTAATAAAATATTAGATAGAAGGCACATAATAATTGGTTTTAATCCACCTGAAGTTAGCAAAAAATATGAGGCATATAAAATGAATGAACTTTCCCCCAAAGACAATTTGGCTGCTGCGTTTGAAGGAATCGATAATGCCTACCTGACATTACAGGAATGTCTCGGTTCGATTGCCCCGAAAGCTCCGGAACCAAGACCCCAACCGGAATCGAATAGCCAGAAAGAACCATCTGAAATCCCTTGGCTTAAAGATAAACCCAGAAAACCGAAATCCATGCTTAAAATAACCCGGATGGAATCAGAAGCAATGTTCCATAAAATTGGAAAAATCCATTTTGAGAAGGAAGTTATGGACCGTTTGTGGCAGATGGAAGCAGTAAATAACAAAATTACTCTCCTCGGAGCCATGTACCGTATCCGCGTCTGTTTGCACGAATTATCCCAACCTTTGGCATCCATGAACCTGGCGACGGACCTCCTGTTGATGGAATCAAATGATGATAAGCACATGTTACAATATATTGAATTGGTTAATACCCTTGGTACGGGAATGGAATCGATCTTAGAGATCATTTCAAAGATTCACTTGATAGCCAGAGAAACTACCCAAATTGGATGATCAAGGCTTGAGTTATTACAGTAAGATTTTATGGATAAATAATACTTTACAGCTATATCGTGCAAATCATAAAACCAGCAATAAGTGGATAAATTCTAATGGAAATATTACGTATAACTATTCTTTACTTGGAGCTTTAATTAATTTATTTGATAAGAAAAAAAGCTTGAGTAGTGATAATGAGAAAATATTTTATGTTCTAATTGAAAAATAACTTACTGTTATAATGATAAAAAATAGTTAACATGTTACTATTAAATGTAACTAATTATTTTCTTGAATTGTCCAGCGATAATAATACTTAAATTGCGATATAAAATTGATGCATTTTATAAATTTTTCTTAGTGAACAGGAACGCTTTAATTATGCTTGAAGAATTTAGGGAAACCTACTCATGACAACGTTAACTTCCAAAGAAATTCCGCTGATTTTGATAGTTGATGACGATGCGACCGGCCGAATTATGGCCAGGGCGTCATTGGAAATAAACGGCTTTAGCGTGGCGGAAGCTGAGGACGGCCTGGGGGCATTGTCTGCCTTTGACAATCTTCAACCGGATATCATCCTTTTAGATGTTGTCATGCCCAAGATGGACGGGTTTGAAACCTGTAGGGCGCTCCGTCAATCTCCCAGAGGGGCTAACGTCCCAATCGTAATGATCACTGGATTAAACGATATAGAATCGATCAATCACGCTTATGATGCAGGGGCCACAGATTTTATTACCAAACCGATAAACTGGACACTTTTGAACTATCGAGTCCGCTATATTATGCGATCCAGCCAAGCCTTAGCGCATCGCAAGCATTTGGAGGAGCAGTTGCATCAATCTCAAAAAATGGAGGCGATAGGGCGACTGGCTGGAGGGGTGGCCCATGACTTCAACAATCTCCTTACCGTAATTATGGGACGCACTGATTTATTGCTGGAAGCGACCGTTGAGAATGACTTGCTCCACCAAGAAGTAGAAGAAATTAAAATAGCATCAGAACAAGCGGCCTCCCTTACCCAACAACTCCTTGCTTTTAGCCGCAAACAGGTACTCCAGCTGAAAGTTCTTGACCTCAATTTCCTGGTAGCCAATATGAACAAACTGTTGCGGCGCATTATCGGAGAGGATGTGGAGTTGGTCACCACTTTGGGATTAGAGCCGAGCATCGTGAAAGCCGACCCAGGGCAATTAGAGCAAGTTGTTATGAATCTGGCCGTAAATGCACGTGATGCTATGCCAGGGGGGGGTAAACTTACTATTGAGATCTCTAAGATTCATGTAGATGAACCTTTTTCCCATAATGATTTTGAGGTACTGCCAGGTCATTATGTTATATTATCGATAAGTGATAATGGCATCGGCATGGACCAAGAAATTCAAGCCCTTATTTTTGAACCTTTTTTCACTACTAAAGAACGTTATAAAGGAACCGGACTGGGGCTTGCCACCGTTCATGGGATTATCAAACAAAGCGGTGGCTGCATATTGATTTCTAGCGAAGCAGGATTTGGGACAACGTTCACGATTTATTTGCCAGTAGTTAAGGATGTAATAGATAAAAGCGGGGTTGCTCAACCTATAACCGACTTACGCCATGGGAATGAAACCATTATTCTTGTGGAAGATGATGACAAGGTGCGGCGGTTGGTTAGCAAAGTCTTACTACGTTATGGTTATAATATCCTGGAAGCAAGCAATGGTAATGATGCTTTAATTATCGGAGATAATTACTCTGATGATATCTACCTGCTGCTAACCGATGTAATAATGCCGGGGATGAACGGTATTGAATTATCCGCTCAATGGAAACTCAGGCATCCCGAAACCAAGACTCTCTACACATCAGGCTATACCGAGGACGCTCTTGTCCATAATGCTGCCTTAGACCCAGGATTTAACTTTCTCCAAAAACCATATAAAGCTGAAGCGCTTGCGGTTAAGGTCCGCGAAGTTCTTGATAATCATTCGTAATAATTGTCCAATGTCGAGACATTGGCTGAAATAGTGAGGCAGGTGCGGGATAAGGAAATCGCCCCCCATTTAGAGACTCCAATTGATAGATAACGGACACCAACCAGTCGGCCTCTCAGGTAAAAGGCATTCAAGTATTTCATGCAGAGGGCTGATTCTTTTGTTGTAGGAGAGTTATGAACGGATGTCCTTCTTGCGGCGCATCCAGCAAGGAACAATATTCATTTTGTAGATCTTGCGGGACTGCGCTGAAACCGTCCGAGACTGAGCTGGTTTTTTGTACAGACTGTGGGACTCGGGTAGAGGCCTCACAGGAAGTTTGTCACAGCTGCCAACGTCCACTGGCACCGGAGGCTCTGGAGCACTCCTCCCCGGCCACTGCAGGGCATCAAGTCGCGATAAATGCCTGGCGACCGCCATCCAGGGTCATGGCCTTAGTGGCCGGATTGGCGCTGGCTATATCGTTGGTTACCGGGTGGCTCTTTCTGTCCAAAACCCAACCCCACTTTCCTGCTGTGCCCCCTATCCCCTTAGAAAGTGGGATAAAGAGTTCCACAACTGAAAGCCAGCCGATTGCAGCTCAGTTGTCTCCGGTGCCGGCAAAGGATAGCGAAGTGTCCCCAGCGCACGAATCTCTGCCGACCACAGAAGTATTGAAAAAAGAATTGGAAGAACTGCTCCAAAACATGCGGGATGCTCAATTAAAGAAAGATCTCGACCAGTACTTAAATTATTATTCTCTTAATTTTCCTGCCTTGGATAAGAAACGTCAGGCCATTGCGAAAAACTGGGAGATCTACGATTATCTCGACCTTGAATACAAAATAGATGAGGTCAAACTTCTCATTACCGGCAATGCCTCGGTGCTCGTTAACTGGAAAATAAGATATCAAATTAAAGGAAGTGAAGAAATTAAAAATATTACCCAACAATTTAAAATATTGTTCTCTAATGAGTCGGATAAATGGCGAATCAACAAATTAGAATTGATTACCAAATCTTAAGTTTGGGGGGATAACCTCGTGAATGCTCGGTATACCTTAAAAACCGTTATTTTATTAACTTTGATATTTGCCTTCAGTGCCTGTGCTACCAGTCCTCATGCTAAGCCAGAATTTTCTTATATAACCCCAATAGTTACCTATCTGAGAGAATGTCCCAGGATTGATTGTAAAGCAGTGGCAGAGGTGCATAAAGCCGAACAGGTGGAAGTGTTGGAAAAGAAAGAGGTCGGCTGGCATCTGGTTCGGGTTTTGCGCAGCAGCCAACAAGGCTGGATTCGCAGTGAGCTGCTGGGGCCGACTCCAACCGTTACAGAAAATTATTACATCACTGCCAATGACGTGCCGCTGCGAGACGCTCCGAGTCCGGATGGTCCTGTCATGAAAAAACTACAGCAGGGAGACAGAGTTAAGAAGGTTGACCAGAATGGTCAGGGGTGGTGGCGGATCATGGTGGAAAAAGATAATTTCCTGGGCTGGGTGCCGGCCTCGATGGTTTCTGAGAGCTTCAAACAGGTGATAACTGGGCCCACTCCGGGGAAAAACCTCCACTTTGTGGCCGCTCCCAATACCAATCTCAACGCCCTCCCCCTCATCAGTTCTATAGTGGTCAAGGTCCTTAATTTAAACGATAAGATGGAGATACTTTCTCAAGCCGGTCCAAAATGGTATAAGGTGCGGGAATTGAGCGGGGGCGCCGAAGGCTGGATTCAGGCCCGCTTCCTGAAGGATTCGCCGGTAACCGCCGAACGGCCGGTTATCAAAAAATGGGCGGCAAAGAAAATCCGACGGGCAGAGGCAAAAGAAGAAGTTTCTGATCAACCGGAGGCCACTGGGCCCAGTGCCCTGTAATGCTAACCGTTGAGGCAGCTACCTGGTTGAATAGTCTGGCCAGTTAAGGACATGCAGGAGTTTTGGGCCTGCGCTTATGTGATATTCAGGCGCATGTCACCGGATGAGGTCTATAATGACCTTTTGGCGGTGCCACCCCCTCTCGGCATGATACGTCCCTCTCTTAACCGAGCATCCTGCTCATACACGGGCATCAACACATCTAACCGGACAAACCTGGTCGGAAACGGGTAAAAGCTTCCAGGGCCCGGCTGCTATCCACGGCCTCTATCACATCAAAATCGACCTGTTCCAATGCCGCCCGGAGCAAGAGGAGCATGCTTTGGTCGTTGTCGGCAACCAGAAATAGAGGCCGCGACCGGGAAACATGAGTTTCCATCAAGATACACTCCTGGCCAGTTCCTGAGTGAGAACCTCCTGGCATTTGTCATATTCCCGGGAAAGCTCATCCAGGATTTTCCTGGCTTCTTCCGGAGAGGTCAGGACCGTGTCCTCCAGTTTTCTTGCCAAGTTGGCCAGGCGCAATGCGCCAAGATTGGCGCTGCTGGATTTCAAAGTGTGCGTCATTCTTTGCACCGCCTGGATATCGCCCTGCTTTATGGCCTGCTGCAGGTTTTCCAGAAACTTGGGCGTCTCACTCAAATAAGCCTGTATCACCCTGGTCAATAAATCCGGAGCCCCCTCCTGCTGGAGGGCCCGAATGTTCTCCAGGGCCTGTGGATCCACTACCGGAGGACCTGAGATGGAAGAGAGAGGCGAGGTTTTTTCCGGTGCGGGACTTTTTTCAGGCCCCTTTGCCTGAGAAGGCTCCCTGGGCAGCCAGCGGCTCAACATAGCTTTCAGCTGCTCCAGGGTAAAGGGTTTGCTTAAATAATCGTCCATACCGGCATCCAAACATCGCTCTCGATCAGCCTGCATGGCGTGCGCGGTCAAAGCAATGATGGGGGTGTGCAGGGGTCTTTGGGTTCTATCCAGACGGGTCCGCTTTCCGGTCTGCCCAGGTGAATCTTGCCGTGCTTCGGCTTCTCTGATGGCCCTGGTCGCCGCGTAACCGTCCACCTCGGGCATTTGGCAGTCCATCAGAATCAGGCCAAAAGGTTTGCGGGTAGCGGCTTCGAGAGCTTCGTTGCCGTTCGTCACCAGTGTAACCTTGTATCCCAGTAATTCCAACATGTTCAAGGCAACTTCCTGGTTGACGGGATTGTCTTCCGCCAGCAAGATGTGCCTTGAAAAGTACGGGGGGGCGGCCGTTGCCCCGGTCACCCCACCAGTAAGGCCCATTTTGGAAGGGCCGGCGCTCTCCCCAGAGATTTTCATAACGTTGATGAGGCAATGATAAAGTTGCAAAGGGCTTACCGGCTTGTAGATAACGGCCGAGATACCAGCCTGCTGTGCTTCGGACTCATTCACCTGACGGTTTACGGAGGTCAGCACTACCAAGGGAATTTTGCCCACAGCGGGATCAGAATTAGCTGCCCTGGCCAGATCTAAGCCTTCCGTGCCTTGAAGATTAAGGTTAACAACAGCCAGTTCATAAGGCTCGCCCATGGCGATGGCGCGATGCAGCATTTTCAGGGCCTGGAAACTATTTTCAGCACTTCCCTGGCGCATCTTCCAGGCAGCAATTTGCTGCTGGAGGATCCTCCGATGGGTCTGGTTATCGTCGACGATGAGAATTCTCAAACCCTCCAGGAGATCGAGTCGCGGCATCTGCTCCGCCATTTCCGCAGGTTGTACTTGAAAACGAGCCTTAAACCAGAAAGTGGAACCCTTCCCTGGTTTGCTCTCCACGCCAATGGTTCCTCCCATCAGTCCCACCAGCTGTTTGGTGATGGCCAACCCCAGACCCGTACCCCCATATTTGCGGGCCATGGACCCATCCGCCTGAGTGAAAGACTCGAATACCCGCGCCTGGGCCTCCGGGTCAATGCCGATGCCGGTATCGCTGACCTCAAATCGCAGCCACACCGCATCTTCTTCAACCTCCTCAAGGCGCTCGATGTACAGCATCACTTCTCCCTGATCCGTGAATTTGATGGCGTTATTCACGAGGTTGGTGAGAACTTGACGGAGGCGTCCGGGGTCACCCAGCAACGCCGTAGGGGTATCGGCGGACATCCCACAGGCCAGTTCCAGACCCTTGCTTTGGGCGTTTTCCGCAAAGAGCGCTAAAAGCTCTTCGATTATCTGGTTCAAATCAAAAGGGATCCTCTCCAGGGTCAATTTGCCCAGTTCAATCTTGGAGAAATCTAAAATATCGTTGAGGATGTCCAACAGGGTCTTTCCAGACCTATGGATAGTTTCGGCAAATCGCTGCTGTTGACCGGTCAAGGGGGTGTTTAACAATAACTCCGCCATGCCCAGCACCCCGTTCATGGGCGTGCGGATTTCATGGCTCATATTTGCCAATAATTGGGACTTGGCCTGACTGGATGCCTCAGCCGCTTCACGGGCAGCGATTAACTCTTGCTGGGTTTTTTGCAGAGATTCTGTCATGCGGTTAAAGGAATTGGCCAGGCTTTCCACTTCGTCGCCCGTGGCTATTTCCGCCCTAGCCGATAAGTCGCCCTCGGCCACCCGCTGAGTGATCCGATTCAGGGTAATGATGGGAATACTCAGTGTTCTGGCAAAAAGGTAAGAAACGAGAAGGCCGATGATAATACAGATAAAGCCTATCCAACTGGCTTTCACATGGATGGACTTGACATCAGCGTGGAATCTCTCAAGGGAGAGCCCGATATGAATCCACCCCCAGTTAATGCCCGAATGGCTGATGGGGTAAGAATAGTGAAGAACCTCTTGCCCCACGAGATCGCTTTTCGTGAAGATGCCTTTGGTAAGCTTATTTGAATCCGGCCTCCATAATTTATCTAGATTTTGATGGTACCATTTGTCGCGTAAATGTATTAGAGAGTAGCCGTCTTTGCGGGTAATCACTAAATATACAATAGATTTATTATTATTTAATATTTTCATACAATGATCAACTAACGAACTATAATCTTCATCTACAATGGAGTGTTTAGTTATTTGGTCAATTGATGTAGCCATAACTTTTGCCATGGATTGCATATTATCAATGATCAACTGTTTTTGATATGGAATAAATGTCATTACAAACACGGCAATAGTAATAACAATGACCAGCCAGCAAAGTAATGTTGTTCTTACTAATATGCTTTGTTTTTTTAATATGTTTATTGTCTTCATGGTTGAGAATTTACTAGAGTAATTTATTAATCCTAATTTTAGGTTTTTATACATTGATAAAAGTGCCATAATAAAAACTGCCTATGTTATTTTTATCTTAACGACACATTATTTATTAAAGGGAGTGCTAATCCTTCCCGATATCCACGTTCTTTGGAAGTAGTTTTTATTTAAAGAGAAATTACAATATCACTACGCTCGTTAACTTACATAATTCCCCTTAGTCGTTGCCGTTCCCTTTTAACGTAGATTATGCAGAAGTCTTAATTGTGGCTGTCCCAACTCGATTTTTGAATTCTCTTTCCCCGAGTTTAAACTCTAAAACGCCACTTTTTCGAGAAAACCCTTTTTGTTGGAAGCACAATAACACAAGATTTTCTGGAAAATCAATTTTTTATAATTCGTGCATACGCGATCGATGACCGGGGCAGCATTAGATTTACGACCCAGTTACCTCAGTAGGATCGCGACAGTCACTGCCAATATGAACAGTTGCAGAAAATGAACGTTATGATTTGAAGAGCAGAAAACCAATCTCGCCCGATGCCTATTCCCCGGTCATTCCCGGGGAACCAGCCGGTAGACCGCGATCAGGGGAGCGCCTGCTCCTGGGCCATCCGGCGGCGCCGCAGTTTGGGTTCCATCCGCATCTCTGCCTGGGGCGTCTCTCCGCTTCCGGCTTGCCGTGATCAGCTCCCCAGCCCCCGGATTTTCCCCCTATTTAACAAAAAATCTACAGATACCGATGAAGTAAATTAATGTTGGTGTAAGGGAGGTCGCCACCTCCTGAGTCTAGGTTTACCCGACTATCTGAGCGGAGCGGCACTTTTACGGCCCTCTTATACGACGTTGCAGTCAAAAGACAGTGAATATTCAGGTCATTCTGAACGGAGCGCCGCGGAGTGAAGAATCTCGGCGGCTTAAAAAGCGATGTTCTTCGCTGCGCTCAGAAAGACAAATAATAGTCTTTTGATCGCTCTTTGGTATTAAAGGAGCTACTGCGTGGCCAAGCAGGAAACACGCACCAAATCGGATGAGGTTATGCAAGCCAGGGCCAAAAAATTTCTGGCCAAATCCGGCCCGGAACTGGACCAGATTTCCCCCACCGATATCCAGAAGCTGGTGCAGGAACTGCAGATACACCAGGTCGAGCTGGACATGCAGAATGAGGAGCTGCAGCGGTCTCAGGGGGAAACCGAGGCAGCTTTAGCCAGATATGCCGACCTCTACGACTCCGCCCCCATCGGCTATTTCACCTTCAACCCGCAGGGGGTAATTCTGGAGGCGAATCTCACCGGCGTCCGATTATTGGGGGGGGAACAGGGCGCCCTCCTGTCCACCCCGTTCTCACCCCACATCGTCCCGGCATTCCGGCCTGAGTTCAGGGTCCACTTGAAAAAGGTCTTTGCCACCCAGACCCGGCAATTCTGTACATTGCAGTTATCCGCTCCAGAGGACGCCGCCCGGTATGTGACGCTGGAGAGCATTGCGGTCCCAACGAAGGGAAGGGGTCTGGCCCAATGCCGCTCTGCCGTCAGCGACTGCACGGCCCGCCAACTCGCCGAGACCGACCTGCGCCGCAGTGAGGAAAAATTTCATCTGCTCTTTGATCAGGCTCCTCTGGGGTACCAGTCCCTGGACGAGGCAGGGCGCATCCTTGAGGTGAATCAGTCCTGGCTGGACCTGACGGGATATCCCCGGGAGGAAGTGCTGGGCCGCTGGTTCGGCGCCTTTCTGCGGCCGGGCGATCAGGACCTCTTTCGGGAAGGTTTCAGCCGCTTCAAGGCCGACGGGGAGGTCAGCGGCATCGAGTGGGAGATGGTGCGCCAGGACGGCGCCTCCATCGTCGCCTCTTTTAACGGCAGGGTCATCCGGGACGAACAGGGAACGTTCCTCCGGACCCATTGCCTGTTCGAGGATATCACTACCCGCCGGCAGGCCGAGAGGGAGTTGAAAAAGTCGCTTGCCCTCCTCCACAGCACCCTGGAATCCACGGCTGACGGCATTCTGGTGGTGGACCGGGAAGGGAAGATCGTCCGCTATAATAGCAAGTTCATGGGTCTGTGGCGCATCCCGGCCTCAGTCATGGCCACCGGTGATGACCGGCAAGCCCTGGCCTTTGTTTTGGACCAGTTGCACTCCCCGGAGGCTTTCCTCGGCAAGGTGCAGGAGTTGTACGTCCACCCGGAGAGAGAGAGCTATGACGTGCTGGATTTCAAGGATGGACGTTTTTTTGAGCGTTATTCTCAACCTCACCGGATGGAGGGAGAGATTGTGGGACGGGTTTGGAGTTTCCGGGACATCACCGCCCGCAAGCAGGCCGAGGAGAAAATCAACACCACCTGCGCCTTTCTGGAAAATACGATTAGCTCCTCGGTGGACCCCATCGCCATCGTGGACGAACACGGCCGTTTCACCAGATGGAATCAAGCCGCGGCAGAGGCCTACGGCTTCAGTGCCGAGGGCCTCACCGGACTGACTGCCTTTGATTTTTACGCCGATAAACCCGCCCTGGACAAGATGCTGGGCCAATTGCGCCGGGATGGTTTTGTCCGGGGGTATGAAATCGACATGCAGAAAAAGGACGGGGCCATCGCCCCCTTTAGCCTGTCCATCGGATTGCTGGCGGATGAGTCCGGGAAAAGTACGGGGAGCGTGTGTGTGGCCCGGGACCAGAGTGAAACCCGAAAGTCCTTGGTCGAGTTGAGTCTCATGAATGCCAGACTTAAGGGTTTGGTGGAGGAAGCCGATAAGCGCAACCATGAACTCACCCTGGTCAACTCCATGGCGGAAAAGCTCCAATCGTGCCTCTCCCTGGACGAAGCGTATCCTCTTATTGCCCAGTATGCGCAAGGCTTGTTTCCGGCCAAGTCAGGGGCCTTGTTCATCCAGAACCCCACCAATAATCTCTTGGAAGCGGTTTCGACCTGGGGGGATGCCCCGGTTGGGGAACTGGCCTTTCCCCCCACTGATTGCTGGGCCCTCCGGCGCGGCCGGGAAAACCTGGGGGGTGGACATCGCCGGGAGATGCGTTGCCGGCACGTGCCCCCCCCTCAGCCGGGCAATTATTTGTGTCTACCTTTGTTGGTCCACCGCGAGACCCTGGGACTGTTGCATATCCACGACCTCAGCGACATATCCCAGGAGCGGGCTGAGCCGCTTAAAACCCTGGCGGTGACCATCGGTGACCACATCTCCCTGGCCCTGGCCAATATCCGACTCAGGGAAACGCTGCACCACCAGGTGGTCCACGACGTCCTCACCGGCCTGTTTAACCGGCGCTACCTGGAAGAGACCCTGGAGCGGGAGATTTACCGGGGCCGCCGCAAGGGAGCCTCCCTGGGCCTCATTATGCTGGACCTGGACCACTTCAAGCGCTTCAATGATACCTTGGGCCACGAAGCCGGAGACAACCTGCTCCGCACCCTGGGGAAATTCCTGGCAGAGCGCGTGCGCCGGGAAGACGTGGCCTGCCGCTATGGGGGAGAAGAATTTGTCTTGATCCTGGCGGAAGCCTCGCAGGAGATTGTCCTACAGCGGGCCGAGGAAATCAGGCGGGAATTCCCGGAGGTTCCGGTATTGTATCGGGGCCAGGTGCTTCAGAGCGTCACGGTGTCTGTGGGAGTGGCCATGTTCCCGGAGCACGGCGCCACCGGCCGAGACGTGCTCCGGGCCGCGGACGACGCCATGTACCGGGCCAAGGCCCAAGGCCGCAACCGGGTGGTGGTGGCAGAGGGCAGGGTGCATTGCGCCCCGGATAACTTGCCCAAACCTGGAATTGTTGAAAATCAGCGCTAGCCAGCGCCACAGCAATCTTCCAGCCGGTTGCCTCAATTAACATTTAGTAGGGACTGGGGTGAAATCTGCATATCTTGAGAGAAAATCATCTAGGTGCGCATTGCCACCCTGCCCCTGGGAAGAAGGCCGAGCGGCTTACCCGGGAAGATTGACGGGTGCCGGGGTTTATTGCATCTCATGAGCCGTTAAGCGGCCAGAGCGGTCCGCCGGCCTTACTGCTACCCCTGACAAGCTTTTGCCGCATGTATACTATCAAGACCTTACAACAGCGCCTGATAATCTTTATGATACTGCCGGTGGCGGTCTTCCTGGCGGCCATCGGGGTGGGCGGCTATTTCTATGACCGGAGCAGTCTCTATCAGAAATGGCAAGAATCCGCCATTCTCAGATTGGGGGTGGCGGCCCATTATATGGATATGCGCCTGGGCGAGCCCCTGCAATGGATACAGTTCTGGTTGTCCGTCCCCTGGCGGTCACCGCCGGTCTTAGCCGGGGACTGGATCTTGAAAAAGCTCCGGGAGCAGCCGGGGGTGAGCCAGGTCAGTCTGGAGTGGCAGGACCCGCCGCCGGGCGGCGCCGGAGCCCCCCAGGAGGGCAAGGGGGGCGGGGGCCTGGCCCCCCGGGTGGCCAAAGTCTCTTTGCCCCAGTTTTTTTATCCTTCGGATCATAAGACCGTGGGCCTGACGTTTACCCTGCTGGATGGGGCGGGACATTCCCTGGGGCGCCTTACAGTCTTGATGAAACTGGATTACCTGATGGAAGGGGTGCGTACCGACGGGTGGCTCCAAACCTACATGGCCTGTTTGGTGAATGACAACGGCACTTTTCTGGCCTGCACCGACCCGGAGATGGCAACCCGCTACTGCCTGGGCGATACTCAAAAACCCCTGAAATTGGCCATGCTCAAGGAGATGAAGACGAGGCCGTACGGCACCGTGGTGGGCCATCAGGAGGTAATCGGGTTCTCCCGGCTGGCGGGGGCTCCCTGGGCCATCGTGCTCCATGCCCAGGAAAACCAGATCATGGCGCCCATCCGGGGCTTCCGCTTTGACTATATCATGGCGGGGCTCTTGTGTTATGTGGTCAGTATGGTCCTCATACAACTGGGAGTGGGGTCCATGGTCGCAACCATCCTGCAGATCTCCCGGAGAGCGCATCTCGTGGCCCGAGGTGAGTATGGCGAGCCCATAGAAGTCCAATCCCGGGATGAAATCGGGCAACTGACCCGCAGTTTCAACGATATGGTGACGGGATTGAAGGAGCGGGATTTTATCAAGAACACTTTTGGCATATACGTGGACCAGGAGATCGCCGCCAAACTCATGCAGCGGCCGGAAGCCAGCCGTTTAGGCGGAGAAAAACGGCAGGTGGTCATCTTGTTCTCCGACATCCGGAATTTTACCCCCTTAGCCGAGGCCTTGAGCCCGGAGGCCACCATGCAATTGGTCAACGTTTATTTTTCCCACATGGTGGAGGTGCTGCGCCGGCATGACGGGATTATCGTGGATTTCTTGGGGGATGAGATTCTGGCCTTTTTTGATCCTCTGGACGGTTCCCTGGCCCCGGTGGTGCGAGAGGCGCTGCGATGCGCCCTGGAGATGCAGCAGGCCATGCTGGGAGTCAGCTTTGCCGGCATCGCCCACCAACTGCCGCCGATACAGATGGGCATCGGTCTCCATACCGGGGAGGTGGTGGCGGGGCATATCGGTTCCGAGTCCCGGGCCAAGTACGGCATTGTTGGCTCTGCGGTGAATCTGGCCCACCGCATCCAGGGCCAGGCCGGACGCGGGGAGGTGGTGATCTCCCAAGACGTTTACCGGCTGGTCCAACCGGAGGTCAGGGTCACCCGGGAGTTTGAGGTCCGGCTAAAAGGGATTCAGGACCCCATTACCCTTTATGCCGTGGGGCAGCTCACTACCTCTTGATAACACTCGTAGGGGCGGGTATCAAACCCGCTACAAAACGACCACGGTATTAGGCTTTTGGTCAACCAGAGGCGCATATCGATCAGGCGCACATGCTGATCCATGGCCAGCGACTGGAAGCTGGGGTCGAAGAGCAAGGCAAAACGTTGCCGCCCTGCCGTGATATGTCGGATTTGCTCATCAAACGGGGCGAAAAACTGGCAGTGAAGCCGTTCGGCCAGTCCCCTGGACTCCCCCGGAACCTGGGGCTTATACGAAGTTGAGACCTCTGCGAAAGTCTCATGTAGGATAGCCGCCCTCGGCTGTCCATACCCTATTTAGGCGCAGGCGAGGGCGCCTACGCTACATTTTGATGAGGGAGGAGAGCGATAGAGACTTTCGCAGAGGTCTCAAGTTGCAGTCAAGAAACTATTAATATTCATGTCATTCTGAACGGAGCGCAGCGGAGTGAAGAATCTCAGCGCGCTTAAAAGAGAGATTCTTCGCTGGGCTCAGAATGACAAAAAATAGTCTTTTGAGTGCTCTTTAGTATCAGAGGTCTTGCCGGGCGCCATGGTGACCTGCAAGTATTCGTAACTCCTATAAAAATCTGATGAGATTACAATGACTGCCGGGGCCGGGGATAGGCAGAAGTGCATGGGTAACCTCACCGGTCCTCAGGTTACTGCGGCTGACAACCTGAGGGTTGGTGAGATAAAACGCCCCTGGGAAAGGAGAGGTCATGGAGGGCGGCAACATCCTCCTGGCCCAGGGCTTCAAGCTGGGTTTCGATCTGGGCGCCGCCTTCAGCATCCTCCGGCGCATCCGGGAAGCCTGCTGGCTCTGCCTGGGCCTGGTGGTGGTGTGGCGGGAGAAGTGACCTGGAGCCGCAAGCCTGGCTGTGGCCGCGCCACTCTTTAAGCTAAAATGATTATATCCGCATAACGAAAGCTATCAGGACCCGCCGAACAACTGCACGCTCACCTCTTCCCCTTTGAACCGCCCTTCCACTCCCAGGGGGATCATCACCAGACCGTCACTTTTGACCAGAGGGGAAAGGAGCCCCGAAGGCCCCAGGACCGGGGCGGCCCACAGGGTCTCGCCCTCCCGGCGCCGGCGCACCCGGACATAGTCTTCCCGGCCGGTGGCCCCGGGGCGGTTTTTCCGGGGTTGGGGGTCTGGCCGGGCCAGGCCTGGTTACTCCTCCAGGCCGAGGTAGGGGACGGCGTGCCTCAGGTGTTTCTGGAAATTCTCCTGGTAGGCCCGGGTGAGATCGGGGAGGTCATCCAGGATCAGGATATTTTCGGCGTTCTTGGTTTCAGCCGCGGCGGTGAAATTAAAAGAGCCGGTAATCACCACCCGGTTGTCGATAATCATGATTTTATTGTGCGCGATGGCGTGCTTGTCGTCGATGAACACGGGGATTCCCATGTTCTTCAAAAACGTGGCCGCGGAATATTTCCGGCCTCGGTTGGACTTGTCCAAAACGGCGCTGATCTTGACGCCTCTCTTGTGGGCTCGAATCAACGCCTGGGCGATGGGCTGGCTGGTGAAGGAATAGGCCTGGAGAAGGATTTCTGACTTGGCCTGGTTAATCTCTGTGAGGATAGCGTCGGTGCAGCCGCCGTGGGGGGAGAAGTAGACCCGGATGGACCCGGCCTGGACCAGACCGCAGGTTGCCCCCAGGAACAGGATTAACCACAGGAGGACTAAGGCTTTTTTCTTCATGAAAGGTCTCTGGGTTTGGGTTAGGCTGCGGCCGTTCGAACCGGGGTATGATGGCTGGCCCCAGAAGGTGAGCCGGTTAATCTGTCAATAGGTTCCGCCCCCTATCGCACCTGCATCTGGGGGCGGGGGATATTCACCCCGGGGCGCGCCGGCAGTGATTTTCCCTGGGCGCCCAGTCCCGGCAGCGGCCGGGGGGGACCATCCCGCAGAGCCAGGACCCGGTAGCCGGGCACGGCGAAATTGATGTTTTGGCCTTTTATCTGAAACGTGGCGATGCCGATGACCTGGCCTTTCATATTCACCACCGGGCCGCCGCTGGAGCCGGGAGAAATGGGGGCCGAGATTTGGAGGAATTCCCCCCGGTCCCGAACGGTGCGGATCGCCGACACCATGCCATCAGTCGCGGTCTGTTCCAGTCCCAGGGGGCTGCCCATCACTATCACGCGCACCCCCGCCTCCGGCCGGGCGCCGCTCACCGGCAGGTAGTGGGGGGCGCCCCCGGGAAGGTTCACCACCAACTTAACCAGATCGGCCTTCTCGTCCGCCGCCACCATCTCCGTCAGGGGGTAGACCTCTCCCTTAAGCAGCTTTACTTCGGCCCGGGCCACCCCTTTGATAACGTGCAGGTTGGTAATGAGGTGGCCTTCCGGGTCGATAAAGACCCCGCTGCCCAGGCGGATGACCTTGCCGGCGGCATTATACCCCACCACGGTCACCACCGCAGGCACCACCCGTTTAATCAGTTCCGGGAGACTGTCCTGGGCCCGGGCCGACCCGAGACCGCCGGCCGATAGTAACAGAAAGAGAACCGCCCTCCCGGCCGCGCTCCAGTGCTTCACCATCAGAGTCACCCTCACAGGAAATGGCTTCTGACGCCATGACCGTTGACCTTTCCGGCCTTTTTGTTCATATCCGAGTTATCGTCTTTTGGCAATCCATTTCCCCATTCTCCCGGGG
>Ga0315292_10000634_pt1 | contig 17010 bp, 16 predicted proteins | sample YL17G13_0_MG_FD_204029 | JGI IMG/M metagenome (GOLD analysis project Ga0315292, IMG submission 204029) | Sediment microbial communities from Yellowstone Lake, YNP, Wyoming, USA - YL17G13_0 | ecosystem: Environmental > Aquatic > Freshwater > Lake > Sediment | place: USA: Wyoming | collected... | reverse complement strand
GCAGGATTCGAACTCGTGCCCAACAGTATGCTCAAGGAAGTTGTGGTTGCGATCCGCAAGCGCAAGGGACTCAAAGAAGTCCTTCCGACTCCCGCAGATTATCTTGCGGGATAAATCCAACCCCCTTCCCGGTTTTTTTAGTATTTTTTTAGTAACCAGCATTGGGTATTTTTAACCGAAATGGTGAAATTGCTATCCGTCACATTTTTCCTGATGGATCAGGATAAAAAATGTAAAATAGTGGTGTTCGGAGCATTTGGTGCAGGAAAAACAACATTGATAAAGACCCTTGATCCGGCATCCAGCCATGTGGAAGCCACGTGTACCGGTGGGACTACAACCGTAGCACTCGATTATGGTCGAGTTCAATTAAACGGGACGCATATCCATATTTTTGGTACACCCGGACAGGAACGTTTTGAGTTTGCCCGCGAAATTATCGGCAGAGGGATGGATGGTGCAATCCTGCTTGTTGATGCAACAAGTCCGGTGGATGATTTCATCCACCACCTCTACGATTCGCTTTCTTCTTCAGGGATTCCGGTTGTCATATTCTTAAACAAATGCGACAGTATCGATGCACATCCTGCAACAATACAAATGGAGTTTAGTGGTGCGCATATAATGCAAGTCTCGGTACTGGACAGACAGCAATCACTCGAGGCAATGAGTGCATTTGCACTCACGCTGTCCCTCCATCATAACGTTCACTAAACAAAAACTCCTGCTTTTTTATTCAGGTAACCGGACGATCAGCACGTCACGTGGATGAGTGCAATAAACGACCGCTGCTCTTTTTCCAGAAGGTCCAGGATCTCCGGTGTAGGCCGGATGATGGTGTCAAACTGTCTGAGCATGATATCTGCATCCGGTGTGAGGGGCAGATCACCATACTGCCCCGTCCCGACGTAGACAATTTCCGGGTACTCCTTTGCCAAGAACTCCAGTTCCTGGCCGGAAAGTGGGGTGTGTCCGTAAGAGCTTTTAAGGGCCTTTGACTTTTTCTTGGACCGTCTGGTGATGGAACCATCGGTATGAATTATCACATCATGATCGTACCGGACCTTATCGATTTCAATCCATCCGAATTCAGATTTCATGTATGAAGGTCATTTACCTGACCTGGAATAAAAAGGAGATGGAACTGGCAGAAAAAACACCAGCATACTTAAAAAAAGATCGTTCAGACCATTACGGCACGGATGATCGTAACATTCTGAACCGGGCGGTCGCCGGCACCGGTTTTTGTTTTACCGATCTTGTCAACTACATCCATACCTTCCACCACGTTACCAAAGACCGGGTGTTTGGTATCGAGGAAGTTGTTGTTTACAAGGTTAATGAAGAACTGGGATCCCCCGGTGTTCGGTCCGGCATTTGCCATAGAGATTGTACCCCGGTTGTTCCGGTTGGCGTTCGTGAACTCGTCCTTGATCGTGTAGCCGGGTCCACCCATGCCGGTGCCCGTCGGATCGCCGCCCTGCAGCATGAAACCATCGATGATACGGTGGAAGATCACGCCGTCATAGAATCCTTTTTTCACGAGCGTTTCGAAATTACCTGCAGTTATCGGCATGGAGGGATCGAGAGCAATGGTAATATTACCCATGTTGGTCTCGAGCCTGACCAGTTTCTGTTCTTGTGGTGATGTTGTCATGGTAACGGTCCCGGCCAGTGTTCCGGTGGTTGTCTGGGGAGAAGATTGGGTGCAACCTGCAGTTATCAGGAGGGCTGCAATGAGGAGACCCATGAAGAGTACTGATCGCTGTGGTGACATTGTAATAAAGATGGGACTGGATAGAAAATAAAAGGTTGGGGATAATGTATTGATCAAGCCACCTGATTTCTGGTCGTTATTTGTCAGTGAATATGATCGTTAGTATTAATCCCGGCGTCCCTCTTTTTTGATCCGTGAGACCGCAAGTTCACAGTAACCGGGATCGATCTCGATACCGATACCTTTCCGGTTACACTGTGACACTGCTACGAGCGTTGAACCGCTCCCCGTGAAGGGATCAAGTACCGTATCTCCGACAAACGAGAACAATTTCATACACCGCAGGGGCAGTTCGAGCGGGAATGGTGCCGGGTGCCCGATTTTCTTCTTACTCTCACCGTTAAATGTCCACAACCCGTTCGTCCATTGCATGAATTCTTGTTTGGAAATATCGGACTTTTTTGACCCGCTTGTTTTTTTCCATGAGTTCTTATAGAGCACAACGATAAGTTCCACCGGTGCTATCACATAGGGTGCTGAAGCACTTGCCCAGGAACCCCAGGCGGTCCGGCGCGATATATTTCCCTCATTCCATACAATCGTAGAATGATATTCAAAGCCGATTTTTTTTGCAATTGTGGTAAGATCTGCACCAATACTCTGCTGACCACCCTTGTTCTTATCCAGCGGGATGTTGAGACAGAACCGCCCGTCATCTTTGAGCCAGTGATAACAGCGTTTCATCCACCGCCGGGAAAATGCAAGGTACTGGTCATAGGTCAACTGGTCATCATGAGAGGTATATTTGATATCCACATTATAGGGAGGTGACGTGATCACCAGGTCAATACTTTCCGGGGGAATTTTTTTTGTGATGAAAATATTTTCGTTAATGATAAGGATTTGCCCATTGTCAAAAAAGTATCCTATCTTCACAGAGCACCCTTTTGTATATCTTCGTTATCCTGCGCTAAAGGTTTACTCATGGTGAGAGAGCCTAAACTGCCGTCTTACACTCACGTGTAGTAATTCTTATCACCAAAGGCAGTTGACATTCTCTTCACTATGACCCGGAAAGAGATCTTTAAAAGCGTTCCCGGTATTCTTCGCCCGTTCAAGGAATACATGCAAACGCTCGGATTAAAAAATGGTGACCAGATTGTATACTATGGATGCGTGGGCACGTGCACACCATTTGTTGAACTCCTTGCGATTGCAATACGGGGACTTCATACTGAGCAGGTATTCGTCCCTCTCCTTGATGAAACAAAAGCCAAAAAAATTGTCAATATCGATGATGTTGGTATGCAGGTGGCTGGAGGTCCTGCTCAGATCAATCCAAAGGTGCTCGTGTTCATGGGGGGACTTGCCATGCCGAATATGCCCGTCTCCAAAGGTGAAGTGAAGTACCTTATACAAAGGTATCCCGATGTGAAGGTGATTGGGGTCTGTTTCATGAGCATGTTCGAAAAGGCAGGATGGCTTGATGAGATCTCTTTCAATATGATGATCGATGCAACAATCGATCCGGTGACCGTGACGTGGAATGATTAAAAGGAACTCATAATCGGGTGATAATATCTTCCCTTATAAAAAAACCCCTTGACATTATTTTGAACTGTGGTTACCATCGTATCCCTGAATCAGGATATCGTATTGGTTCTTTTCTTTCCTTTTAAAAAAAATTACCTGCTATTGGTGCAGGTTATAGTTCGGTCCCTGAAATGGTATCCGTTTGGCGGGGGAAAGAATGGATTGGATAACCCGCATTCTTACCGGACACGCATCCGGTGCAATTCCTCAGCTACATACGATCGAAGCGCAGGGTCTTCGTCTTCATCAGAGTACAGGTCCCTTAACCCTTCTATCGCGCTATAACTGCGTACTGCAGCCAGTGCCGCAGCGGCACGCTCCCTCGTTGCCAACTGCTCGCGATTATCCTTCAATCGTTCGATCAACACTCGTACCGCACGTCCGCTTCTCAACTTAAAGAGAGCATCAGTTGCATGCCGCCGGATCAGCGCATCGGTATCCCCGCAACAGTCCATGAGGGGACGGACTGCACGCGGGTCGTCACTTTCTCCCAGGGCGATCACTGCTTTTATCCGTTCATTTTGACTTCTGTCACTCATTGTTCCATTAATGAGACGGTAGATGCCCCCTGTTTTTGGCAGGGAACTATACCATTCATCATCAGATCTTTCCGCAATCATACCCATGATTCAACCATAAATCCCTTAGTCAGAAATTCATACCATTTCCATCAGATTACCGACAGAAAAACTCGGATTATTACGATACAAAAAACAGCTGCCGCTTACCATGAGCGACATGTACCTTGCCGGACCAGAGTGCTCTTTGGAGAGGTAATTGGTACATCGTGGAATTGTTCGCATTCGAATTATAAATAATTAATCATGATAGATTCAAAATCTGCTATACCCTGGCTACCGAGGGACCTCACCACCACACATTCCAGCTAAAAAGCATATCATCACAGACAACGCAATTTACTTAAGCAATTGTGGTAGAAATGAGCAGTCCTTACCTAAAACGCGGCGAATCCATTCTCCTGACAACGGACCGGGTGAGTATCAACTCCCTGCTGTACGAGGTACTGCTCACGACCCGTCATCTTATCCTTGTTGATATCAGGTACGATCTATTCCTGCCACAGAAGATCCCACTTTCAACCATACTATCGGTGAAAGGAGGAAAGATCGCTACGGGTGAACCGGTCATAACCCTCATATTTTCTGATAACGACAGCATGTCAGGTACTGGACCGATGGTACTTATCTTTACCCAGCTCCCGGGAGAACAAAGAAAAAGGGAACGAGATGAATGGTTGAAAAACCTCATGGCACATATCGTATCAGTACGCCAGGAAACCATCACTTCCGGTTCACTCCCTGTGGATGCGGGGGATGAAATACGACCCTCGAGTCGACGCCAGGGCGCTCATGAGAAGATTACTCCCTACACAACGACTGTTGATACATCTCCGGCACCAGTCGAATTAACCATACTTCCCGATGAATCCGAATCATTGGAATTACAAGAAGAAGACCAAGAGTCACCCGGAAAGGTAATTTTAGAAGCGGATACACAACCAGAAATCACTGATGCAATACCGGAATACGAAGAAATTCCACCTGATGAAGGGATTGAGGGTGGATCCGCAGGTACACTTCCACAAAATGATCTTGAAGAAATCGTTGAGTCCTTTCCTGTGCCAACAGATGAGGAAAAATTACCTGATACCGCAATTACCGAAGTATCATCTACCGGAGACAGTTCAGCTGAACCTGAAACAAACTCTGTGGCAGAGAAACCCTTTGCACTTATTCTTTATGAAGCGGTGAAATCCCTGCTCTCCTCGGAAGAGAAGAAAGAGTTGCCGGGTGCAGGACCTTCTTCTGAAACCGGCAATGCAATTTTAGAGACGGACACAACCCCCGAAATCAATTATACAATACCGGAATGCGAAGAAATACTGCCAGATGAAGGAATGGAGAGTAGATCAGCAGGTACACTTCCACCAATTGAACTTAAAGAAATCGTCGAGTCCCGTCCTGTGATAGCAGATGAAGAAAAATTACCTGATACTGCTATTACCGAAGCATCATCTACCGGGGATAGTTCAGCTGAACCTGAAACAAATTCTGGGGCAGAGAAACCCTTTGCACTTATTCTTCATGAAGCGGTGAAATCCCTGCACTCTTCTGAAGAGAAGAAAGAATTGCAGGAAGCCGAACCTTCTTCTGAACCGTTGGGTGAGTATACAGAAGCTGCTCAACGGGAAGAACCGGAATCACCAGAACCGACAACCCTTCCAGAACCGGATGCAGTGGAGACACCAATTGTTGTAAAAGAAGATTCAGAATTATCAGGAACGATTCCTTCTCATGCAGGGGATATCGCAGAGCCAGGGCAGGAACATTCAGAACAAGCAAAACCCCAAATCCCAAAATCTCCTCCGCCGACTGATGGCACGGGTTCACAACGTCAGACGTTGATTCTCGTGACGACGATCATCCTGATTATCCTTGGGATAGGAGTAGCAGCGTTTGTTTACTCTCACGATTTTGCATCACCTGTTAAGGAACCCATTCCCATCCCAACTCCTTCTCTGCAACAGACAACGTTACTACAGACACCGGTGCAACAGACTACACCACAACAGACAACATTACCGCAAATAACGGTACAGATCATAGAAACCCCAACCCCGGTAGTAATACCTCCGGATGGTATCTGGGTCCGGGTGGTTTATCCCGGGAACTACTATGGAAGAATAGGTAATCCAGGGTCATTGCAGAGTGTAAAAGGTTCCGGCGACCGGATCTATAAAATTAAAAGTGATGGTCTTGTGCAGCTGCAAATCTACAAAAATGATAATACGGGAAACCCGCTGACGGTCGAAATTTATAGAAATAGCGAACTGATGACACACCAGGTACGTTCAGCCCCGATGGGATCAATCGAACTTCTTATTGATGCAAAGACCGGAAAGCCTCCCGGTGTCTCAACTGTCCTTACCAATGAAACAAATCAGACGGGGTCAAGCGGCGAGCGGGTTATGTATTTCTAAAAACGATGATCCCGCAGGGACTATATCATCCCCCCGTATTCGTTTTTTTAAATTTATGTTCCGAACCTCGGCATTCCAGGAGTCTTATAAGTATCATTTGTTCCCGGAAAAACGCACATTATGTACTCTGAAAGCATATTGCCAAAGAGAGCAAAAATACAATTGAGACTGTGGAACTATGGGCAATCCGTATCTGAACCGCGATGAATCCATTATTTTGACAACACAAAGAATTCAAATCAACTCCATACTGACCGATATGCTGCTCACGAACCAGCGCCTTATTCTTGTTGACCCCGGTCATGCCCAATTCCGGCCACAGACAATACCTCTTGCAACAATAGAGACGGTGATGACCGGAGAGGATGCCGAGAGTAATCCTATCCTCACCCTCTCGCTGTCTGCCATAACGCCTCAAGGAGCGACACAATCAAAAGAGTTCATTTTTTCCCAAAGGGTGAGCGGTGAACGAAAGCAGGAACGTGATGAGTGGGTAAAACAACTCAAAGAGCAGATCGCTTCTGTTCGCGAGCAGGCACTTTGCATCAAAATTACCTCCCCGGATCGGGAATCTGCAATCCAGTCTGGCGAGATAAAACCCGACAGAATCGCCCGTTATCCGGTAGATTCACCATTTAAAGGGATAAGTCATTCAATGCAGGAACCCGTTGTGACGTCCGAACTGAAGGATTCCGCGGAGGATAGTGGAATTGAATTTGTATCACCGGAAAAAGTAATCCCAACCATAACGGAAACAACGGTACCTACCCTACCAGTTGGTGAAGAGGAACAAAAGAGCGGCACCTTAGCTTCCCGTTTTCATCCTCCTGCAGTACCATCCAACAAGTCAAAGACCATTGCGGTCACGGCCATCATTATAATTTTCCTTGCACTAATCGGTGCGGGGGTTATCTACTCAACGAGCCTGCAGGGAAATTCCGGGACTCTTCCAGAACCAGTGAATACACCCACAATTCTTCCCGTAACAACCACGATCCCGACACCTACTGTTCAGCCAACAGTAACTCCCCAGGCAACCAAAATACCCCCCACTCAACCCCAGGTAATCATTCCCCCAACCGGCGTCTGGGTACGGGTGATATACCCCGGGAATTTTACCGGGTCGATCGGGTCTGCTGGAAAAATGAGACCGGTGACTGGCTCTGTTGACCAGTTCTACCAGGTGCCGACAGTTGACGGAATTGTACAGGCTCTCATCCAGAAGAAGGATGCATCGGGGAATATTCTCACCGCCGAAGTTTACAGAAATGGAACAATGGTTAAAAACGTTTCAATAACTGCCCCGAGGGGTACAATCGACCTCACGGTAGATTTGAAGCGGGTGTAACTTCGAAACGGGGTGCTCCAGTAATGTGTTTAAGATAAAAAGAGGATGCCGGTAATGATCCTGACAACTGTATTTTGATTATTTTACACCGTAACCTTTGCTTTTTCCTCTTTTTGAACGGGTTTTTTCACCCATATCAGGTCATTGCCCTGGAATGCAAATGAATTCATGAAGTGCAGCCTGACATCATTTGGTACAGAAGAAGTGTCAGAGTTTTGCGGGATGACAAGGAGAATAGAACTTTTATGAACCTGCCCGTAGGGTCCCGTCACGGTGGAACGCATCTGTTCCAGTTTTCCCTTTGGCACCTTCTTTTCAAATGAGACAAGAACTTTATTCAGTTCTTTGTTGCCTGAAATAGTGCGTTCGGCTAGATATTCCCGGTCATAGCCTGCAGTTTCTGGCAGAGGGGTAATTTTCCAGCCGTCGTATGTTGAAAAGAAGCGGTTGATCTCCTGCCGTGCAAACTGGTGCATAATATCCTGGTTGCTGCCCATATTCAATCAGTGATAGTTACCCCAGATTCAATAAAAATCTATGGATTTATTGACGAAGATTATTTTTTTATTAGTAAACTATTATTAAAAAACAAATAAGTTTTATTAATTAGAAGAAGATACAAAAAAGATCCGGTTGATGGGCAGACACTCTTTTCATCATGCATCATGTTGTTTGTATCTGTTGATATACATCCTGTTTTGATAATTAGTTAACATTTTTAATTTAACAAATTTTAAAAAGAAATATTTTTTACTGATAATCACTGATCTTATGCCATATCGGATTGAATGGAATGAAACGTTTCACAGAATTATCACTAGGTATCCTGTTCATCCTTCTCCTTATCGGAGGAGTGTTCACAGCCGGATGTACAACCACGCAACCAGGCCAGCCCTCGATTACCGTCGTAACCACCCCGCCGAAAGCTGTAGCGGGTGAAAAAACAAAGCTTCTCGTTGCAACGACTACAAGTCTCTACGATACGGGCCTCTTAAACTATCTCGAACCGAAGTTTGAATCACTCTATAATGTCGACCTGCAGATCACCTCCCAGGGCACCGGTAAAGCAATCGAGATTGCCAAGAAAGGCGATGCAGATGTGCTGCTCGTTCACTCCCCATCTCAGGAACTGGCATTTGTAAAAGACGGATTTGGAATTAACCGGCGATCATTTGCTTCAAACTACTTCATGATTGTTGGGCCAGCAAATGACCCGGCAGGTATAGCCAATATGACACCCGAGAATGCTTTTACCACTCTGCTCGTAAAGGGTACGAACAATACGGCGGGTGTATACTTCGTATCACGCGGTGATGCATCCGGGACACACACGGCAGAGCAGAAGATCTGGTCCAATGCCAAGTACAATTACACTATGAACGTCTCAAAATCTGGCAACTGGTATGTAGAAGCCGGGAAAGGAATGGGAGAGACTCTCCAGATGGCAAGCGAGAAAGGGGCTTACACCTTCACGGATGAAGGAACCTACCTTTCTTATAAGAACAACCTGAAACTCGTACCGCTCATCACGAAAGGATCCAGCCTGCTCAATATTTACAGTGTCATGACCGTCTATAATGACAAACAGCCGGTCGAAAAGATCAAGATGACGAACCATTTCGTGAATTTCCTGATCTCAAATCAGACACAGGCCGATATTGGCAACTTCGGTGTGGACAAGTATGGAAAGGCATTGTTTACCCCGATGAGTGTCAGCGTTCCGCCAGCACCAGGTGGCCAGGTAGGCGATTACAACACACTTGCGACGGATCTCAAACCACCGGCGTTAGTGGCAAACACGACCGCAACAAAATAACCTCCCTTTTTTTTAATCCAGTTCGGGATAAATTGAGATGACTTTTCTTTGCATTTTCTTTGTTGAACCAACAATAGCAATCATCAGGGAATAAATCCTGTATCCTTATCTCATACTGTAACAATAATTCTCCTACGGTATGCCCGAACAACCTGTTCCGACCGGTTCACAGCAACCCTCGCTTGTTTCAGTCTTTTTAGCGTTTTTAATGCTTGGAATTACTGCATTCGGAGGCCCGGCAATGATTGTATACATTCGGAAGATGGCAGTTGAGCGTAAGCGCTGGCTTGACAGTGCAATTTTTGACAACGGTATTGCCATCTGTCAGGCAATCCCTGGTGCTACTGCCATGCAGGTTGCTGCATATACAGGGCTTCGAATTCGAGGCATAACGGGGGCTCTCGCAGCATATGTTGGCTTTGGTCTCCCCGCATTTCTCCTCATGATGGTACTTTCGGCACTCTATGTCTCAACCTCAGAACTTCCACCGGTAAAGGCACTATTCCTTGCATTACAGGCGATTGTAGTTGCGATGCTTGCGTATGCAACGGTCTCATTCGGAAAGACATCACTCAAACACTGGATTCATGTCCTTATCGCCGGGATTGCAGCGGTACTCTTCATCGCAAATGTGTACCCGGTCATTGTTATTGCCCTTGCAGCACTGCTCGGTATTCTTCTTCTTCCTAATCCTGACAAAAAACAGAATATTACCATTACAAGGTTTCCTGCACCGGAAAAATCTTTTCTTATTTTGCTCTTCATCGCGATAGTTTTTTTCGCAACGCTCTATTTCCTGAAGCCAGAACTTTTTGTACTTGCTGCTACGATGGCATGGATTGACCTGTTCGCGTTTGGGGGAGGACTTGCTGCGCTCCCCTTGATGTACCAGGAGGTTGTGGTTGTCCATTCGTGGTTGGACAGTACAACCTTCCTGAATGGACTGGCACTCGGCCAGGTAACTCCGGGCCCGATTGTTATCACCGCAACATTTGTTGGCTTCCTATCGTATGGCTTTTGGGGTGGAGTCGTCGCCACGATTGCGATCTTTATACCATCATTTCTGTTTGTGGTCGGGACTGTGCCATATTATGACCATCTGTGCAGTTCGCAATTGTATCAGAAATTATTTCAGGGAATTTTGTTCTCTTTTGTGGGCCTGTTGCTAAGCGTGACCATCAAGCTGGCACTTGCAGTTCCATTGTCGTGGTTTTCCGGAATTCTTGCATCCGGGGCGTTCCTGTTCCTTCTTCTGGGTATCGAAATTCTCTGGGTGGTAATTGCCGGGATTGGAATCGCGTTGGTTATGTTCATAATTGTGCATTAATTGGATACTTATCTCCGGGTGGACACAATCATTACCGCAAAAGAAGCGAAGTGATGATAGTTAGGTTCAATATTTTGATTCATGTATTATGTCCGTAGTCCCCAGATCCGCTCCATACTACCAATAAACAAAAATTGTTTAACAATCATTAATATAAAGTAAGGTTGATTATAAGAATTAATCTTTTACAAAAACGTGGTTCAGAACAAATCCGGTTGTGTCATCGATGAGCGAGATTGTATCGGGACTGTTACAGGCTATTAACCTGATTGTTACTCTCGACCCTGAGGTGATGCAGATAGCTGCACTCTCCATAATGATCTCGCTTGCAGCAACGGTTATTGCCGCCTCCATATCCATTCCGTTGGGCGGGATCATCCATTTTTACGAATTCCGCGGCAAACGAGCAGTTACCATCCTGATCCAGACCCTGTATTCTATCCCGACTGTTGTCGTTGGTCTGCTCCTGTACCTTATGCTCTCCCGGAGTGGGCCGCTTGGGTATTGGGGACTCCTGTTCACACCGGGAGGAATGATCATTGGACAGGCCGTACTGATCATTCCCATCATAACCGGACTGGTTATCGCTGCGCTTGGGGGAGTCGACCGGAATATTTGCGACACCATCATCTCGCTGGGCGCTACAGGATTCCAGACTATCATGCAGGTTGTCAGGGAAGCGCGTCTGGCAATCCTCAGTGCGGTGGTCCTTGGCTTTGGTCGTGCGATCTCTGAAGTCGGGGTTGCAATGATGATCGGTGGCAACATCCGGGGAGAAACACGAGTACTGACAACGGCAATTGCACTGCAGACAGGCATTGGTGATTTCCCGTTCTCTATCGCACTCGGCATCATCCTTCTGTTGATAGCGCTGGTCATCGTCGTCATTATGAATATCTTGATTTCCGGCCTTTCGGCTGAGTCACAGCAGGCATTGGGAGGTCCACGCATATGATACGGATAGAAGGTCTCTCCCGTGTTGCTGGCAGCAAAACGATTCTCGATTCGATCAACCTCGAGATCAACCGCGGGGAGATCTTCACCTTTATCGGGCCGAGCGGTAGCGGAAAGACAACTCTTTTGCGGCTTATCGATCTTCTCGACACACCAACAACCGGTTCCATAATTTTCGATGGTACTGATACTACTGCACCAGATACGGAGTGGCTTGCGATCCGCCGGCGTATGTCCATGGTTTTTCAGAAACCCGCGGTTCTGAATATTACCGTAGCGGGAAATGTTGCATTCGGGCTGAATTTCAGGGGAATAGAAAAATCAGAAACTAATACACGTGTTCATGAGGCGCTCGATATCGTCGGCCTTCTGCACCTTGCAGAGCGGAAAGCAGTCACCCTTTCCGGCGGAGAGATGCAGCGGGTAGCTATTGCACGTGCACTTGTTACCCGGCCTGAAGTCCTCCTGCTTGATGAGCCGACGGCAAATCTTGATCCGGTATCATCAGAGATTATAGAGAATCTCATTCTCCGCATAAACAAGGAAATGCATACCACGATCATCCTCTCTACCCATGATATGATCCAGGGCCAGCGCCTAGCAGACCGTATCGGGGTAATTATGGGTGGCAGGATGGTCCAGGTCGGTTCGCCAAATGACATTTTTTACCAGCCTTTTTCCAAAGATATTGCACGTCTGGTAGGCATCGACGTAACCCTAAAAGGTGTAGTAAAGTCTAATGACAGGGGTCATGCTGAAATTATTATAGGTAATTCTATTTTTGAAGCGATCACCTCTGCTCCAGCTGAGCAGCGGGTTGTACTCTCCATAAGACCTGAGGAAGTCACGATTAAACTTCCGGAATCAGAATCAGGAAAGACCAGTGCACGTAACCAGCTTTTGGGAACTATTACCAGGATGGTGCAGTTTGGACCGTTTATAAGGATTAATGTTGATTGTGGTGCTCCTCTCACCGCACTTATTACCAGGAAATCATGCGGGGAACTTGGGCTTACTATTGGGACGAAGGTCATGGCAATAGTCAAAGCCACCGCTATCCATGTGATTCCGGATTCCGGCTGAAATGGTATTTTTATCTTTTTATATTTCACGAACAGTTAAACACTCTAATACGAAGACGCCCAATAATAAGACGATGCGCTGCACGATTCTTGCCAGCGGAAGTAAAGGCAATTGCGTTTTTCTTGAAGGAGAGAGCGGTGCACTTCTGCTTGATGCCGGCCTGAGCACAAAAGAAACACTCCAGCGAATAAACGCAGCGTCCCTTGATGCCGGGCAGATTGGTGCGGTCCTAGTCACCCACGAACACGGAGACCATATCAAAGGCTTAGACGTACTTACCCGTCGTCTCAATATCCCGGTCTATGCAACGGAAGGAACTCTCCATGATTTCCTCAACCACCGGCGCACTTCAGATAAACAGATTGATCACCGGAAATGCCGGTATCATGAGCATTTTTCCGTAGGAGATTTTGTGATCGAACCGTTTGCCACCTCCCATGACGCCGCCGAACCCTGTGGATTTATCATAAGGGAAAACGGTGTACGGTTTGGGTATTGTACCGATACCGGTATCATCACCCCTCATATGCTTGACCTGCTCCGGCGCTGTGATGCAATCGTGCTTGAAAGTAATCACTGCCCGGATATGCTGGAGAACGGACCCTATCCAGAATCACTGAAACGAAGGATCCGTTCAAAACGAGGCCACCTGTCCAACATGGGTGCTGCCCGGTGCCTGCAAACTCTTGGTAAGGATGTGCCACAGGTGATCCTTGCTCATTTAAGCGAGATGAATAATACACCGGAACGGGTGATGGCGAGTGCTCGTGAAGGACTTGGTCTCTTCTATGAAGAAAAGACGCTCGTTATTGCCACCCAGTGCGGAACTTCTTGCACCCGTCCCCAGTACTTAACGCTCTAATAACAATATCGGGACACGTCCTGTTTCCTTGGAAAATTTTTGTATGAGGGACCAGGAATAGTTGGATATCAGGTATCCTTGATCTTCAGCAGTTTCATACAATACTGGTCAATGGAATCAATGATTGCCTTCTTTGCCTGTTTTACCTTCTTTTCATCATCAGAAAGGAAATCATGAGCTACATATTCGAGGAGTGTTACGTAGTAGTGCTGGGTTCCGAATTTCATCCGGATTTCATCGAGACATGCAAGGGCCTCATGTTGTTTACCGTTCACCAGTTCAAAGATAAAATCAAGAAGGAGAAGTGCATTTTTTGGAATGTTTTTACTCAATGCCAGTTTCCTGAATTTATGGTAGACATCTTCCCGGTTCGTGATGATCGCCAGTTTTAACCCGTAATAGACAGGTTCAAGTTCATCGGGATACTGCTGGGTCATCTGCTTGACTATCCCGGCTACACCCCCGGCATCCCTGCTCTCGAGTTTTAGTTTGTATGACTCCCGGAGGAAGTACATGTCATCAAAGAACCGTTCGATAGCTGTTGAAAGCAGTTCTTCCCGTATATCTTTCATGCCGTCTTTTGTAGCCTTCTCAATTCCTATCCGTAAAAATTCCGGTTCACTGGGGAACCATTCAATTGCCTGTTTCAGCATGAACCAGAAGATCTTGTTGATGCCGGGATCATCGCCAATACCCATTTCCTTAAGCCGGTTTACCGGCGGTTTTAAACGGACCAGCTCGATCATCTGCTCCCGTGCGGCAAGCGCCGCCGGAGTGGGTCCCCGGACAAGTTCCTCTGCATTGATATTCTCTCCTTGTTTGAGTGCGGGGACCAGGTAACAGTACGCCAGTGCAGGAAGAATCAGAACATCTGCAGTCCGGTATTTTTTCAGCATTTCAATGGCTTCAGGATATTTGCCCAAATCGACCATCTTGATACCGAGCATGATATCGTAGATTGCCCTGCCTTTCTTGGTGTGCTTGTTTCTTTCAGCATAATCAAACAGTTTTTCAATAAAAGCAAGATCTCCCGAACGTTTGCTCATATTCAGGACACGGACCGTGATGTGGTCGATAAACTGGTCATGGAGTTCGTTACTGATTTCGGGCAGATTTTTTTCAAGTGTGGCAATGACGTGACCATAAAAAACAGGAATATTTGCATCAATTTTATCGATGTTTTTATCGATATAATCGAAAAAATCGTGTTTGATCTGGTCGAGCTTAAGCCGGATAATTGCATCGGGCTGCCACTCTTCGACCATATATCTCAATTACGCTTGCTGGATATTAAATTTATCAAAACCAGTGAGAATTGTTCAATTTTCTGGTGAATCCTGCCAAAATGAGAAGAAAAGCAATTTGATCTGCAGGTAATAACATCAAAACGTTAATCCCTCTGCTAAAGCAAGATCTAAAAAAAAGAGAAGCGTCATGCTTTTTATGGACTTTTCCCGGGCCTGCGATCAACTGGAAGGTACATCCGGGCGTCTTGAAATGATTGATATTATCAGCCGTTATCTTCCCCACCTGGCACCTGATGAACTTCCGGTTTTTGTACGGTTTGTTATGGGCAGGATTTTTCCTGACTGGAGCTCAAAAAAACTGGGTATCGGTCCAAATCTCCTGTATGAAGCCATTGGTTATGTAGCGGGTATAAAAAAAGAACAGGTGATAGAGAAGATCAACATAACAGGAGACGCAGGCCGGGCCGTAGAGGAACTTCTTTTGATCAAATCGCAGACCACCTTTTTCCATGAAGACCTGGACTTGGTCCGTGTTTATACCGAGCTAATTGCGATAGCCGACATGGAAGGAAAAAAATCCCAGAGGGAAAAGCTGCTGGCTGTCCGCCGGTTATTGGGAAATGCGCACCCTCTTGAAGGTCGCTATCTGGCAAGGATCATGCTCGAAGAACTCCGTATTGGTGTTGGAGAAGGCAGTGTCCGGGACGCGATCGCCAGGGCGTTTTTGGTGGATTCTGCTCTTGTTGAACATGCAATGCAGGCATTGAATGATGTGGGAGAGGTGGCCCGGCTCGCCAAACTTGGCCCCAGTGCATTACAAGACGTCCGTATTACCCAGTTTCACCCTGTACGGATGATGCTTGCCCAGCAGGGAACAATCGCGGATATGATCAAAGAGCACGGTCCAATCGCTGCCGAGTTCAAGTACGACGGCTCCCGTTTCCAGTTTCACAAAAAAGGCAACTGGGCGAAGATGTATTCCCGCCGGCTTGAGGATGTAACCGGGGCATTGCCGGACGTGATTGAAAAACTTCTGGCAGCAACCGAGCATGATGTTATCCTCGATGGGGAAATAATTGCAATCAAAGAGGGAAAGCCAATGCCATTCCAGTCTGTGCTGAGGAGGTTCCGGCGCCGTCATGATGTGGCAGAGGCGCAGGAATCGATCGAGCTGGTACCCCATGTTTTTGATATCCTCTATCTCGATGGCAAGACGATTATTGACCTGTCCTTTACCGAACGCAGGAAGATACTTACGACTGTCGTAAACAGGTATGTTGCCCCGCAGGTAGTCAGCAGCGATCCCGGTGAGATTGAAAAGATGTATAGCAACGCAATCGCTGCCGGGCATGAAGGCATTATGATCAAGGTTCCCGCTTCAAACTACACTCCGGGCCAGCGGGGAAAGAACTGGATTAAGATTAAGCCCGATGTGGATACCCTTGATCTTGCAGTGATAGGGGGAGAATGGGGAGAGGGAAAACGTGCCCATGTCTTTGGATCATTCCTCGTCGCATGCCAGGACACTGGAAAACTTATCCCGCTCAGCCGCGTCGCAACCGGGTTTACCGATGACCAGCTCCTCGAAGTCTATGACCTGCTGAAAGACCGCGTACTAAAAAAATCCGGCAAAGAAGTGGTATTTGAACCAATACTTGTGTTCGAGGTGGGATACGCGGAACTCCAGGTCAGTCCGACGTACGAAGGCGGATTTGCTCTCCGGTTCCCGAGATTCATCCGGATAAGGGATGATAAGGATATCGTCGAAATTGAAACGCTGGACAGCATCAGGGAACGATACTCACGTCAGTCAAAATCTGCACAGGCCTATCAGAAATGAAAAAGTGTCCGCTGTGTCCGGAGTTCGGGTAGAAGCGTACTATGCTTCACCCACCGGTCAGAACCGAGGTTATATGCAGCCTGTGTAACCGCTGTGTCAATTGATGGACACGGAATTGGAGGTGCTCTCATCGCCTTTCGGGTTGCTTCCCGGATCACCCATGTCCCGAGCGGTGCCCAGTAATCACCCGATATACTCCGTATTACAATCACCCGGGCGCAG
>Ga0315292_10000630_pt1 | contig 17048 bp, 13 predicted proteins | sample YL17G13_0_MG_FD_204029 | JGI IMG/M metagenome (GOLD analysis project Ga0315292, IMG submission 204029) | Sediment microbial communities from Yellowstone Lake, YNP, Wyoming, USA - YL17G13_0 | ecosystem: Environmental > Aquatic > Freshwater > Lake > Sediment | place: USA: Wyoming | collected... | reverse complement strand
TGTCCTGGGAGGAGAAGAAGGGTCTGGACGATGCCAAGCAGCACGCCGCCGAGATCCTGTTCAACCAGGCCACCCGCATGGTGGATTACGCCCTGAACGTGGACACTTACGGCGAGGAACGTTCCAAGATGCTTACCGCCTTCTCGCCCAAGTTCTCGACCTCCTGGAACGCGGTCTCCCAGGCCCTGCAGAGATACCGCAGAGTGACCAAGGGCTTCCCCAAGCCCGAGGACGGCGCCTCGCCCCTCCTACGCAAGGGTTACCTCAAAGGCAAGGACCTATTGGACCCCTGGGGCACACCGTATAAAGTCAAGGACCTCTCCGGCGAGTGGAGCTTCACCCTGCTCTCGGCCGGCCCGGACAAGGAGTTCGACTCTGCGGACGACGTCCCGTTCCAGGGCTACGGGGGATGGGGCTGGGACGAGGAAGTGGCCTTCGGCGGCCGGGGCGGAATCCGCCGCGACATGAGGAAGAAGAATGGCGGTGAGATGATGGCCGACCGGATGGCCCTGCCCATGGCGGCCCCGGCGGGCTCGATGAAGGCCATGCCCATGGAGGAGGCCAAAACCGAGGCGACCCGTACCCCTGAAAAAGACGGGGGCGGCGCCGAGCCCCGGATTCGGGAGTTCTTCCCCGAGACCCTGTTCTCCGAGCCCTCGCTCATCACCGACGCCTCGGGACGGGCCAAGGTCAAGATCAAGATGGCTGATTCCATCACCAAGTGGCGCTTGCTCGCCATGGCTTCGTCCCTGGCCGGGCAGATGGGCTCGACCACCGCGGGGATCACGGTGTTCCAGGACTTCTTCGTGGACATCGACCTGCCGGTCTCGCTCACCAAGGGCGACGAGGTCTCCATCCCGGTGGCGATGTACAACTACCTCTCCGGCCCCCAGAAGGTCCGCCTGGAACTTCAGAAGGACACCTGGTTCGACCTCTCCGACGCCTGGACCAAGGAGAAGGAGATGGCGAGGAACGAGGTCGGCGTGTTGTACTACACCTTCACCGCCAAGGAGATCGGTAAGCACAAGCTCACGGTCAAGGCCTACGGCTCCAAGATGAGCGACGCCATCTCCCGCGAGATAGAGGTCTTACCCGACGGCGAGGAGCAGATGGCCTCGTTCTCGGACCGCCTGGAGGGCAATGTCACCAAAACGATCACCATCCCCAAGAGTTCGATTGACGGGACCGAGCAGGTCTTCGTCAAGGTCTTCCCGGGCATCCTCTCCCAGGTCGTGGGCGGCCTGGAGTCCATGCTGCGCATGCCCTCGGGCTGCTTCGAGCAGACCTCCAGCATGACCTACCCTAACATTCTCATCCTGGACTACCTCAAGCGGACCCGTCTGGCCAAGCCCGAGATCCAGATGACCGCCGAGCAGTACATCGCCTTGGGCTACCAGAAATTGGTCTCCTTCGAGGTCCCCGGCGGGGGCTTCGACTGGTTTGGCAATCCCCCGGCCAACAAAGTCCTCACGGCCTACGGTCTGATGGAGTTCCACGACATGAGCAAGGTCCACGAGGTGGACCCCGGCGTCATCTCCCGCACCCAGAACTGGCTGGCCAACCAGCAGGAGAAGGACGGTTCCTGGACCCCGGACAAAGCCTTCCTGCACAACGAGTCCTGGGGCCGTATCCAGAACTCCAGTCTCCTGCCCACGGCCTACATCTCCTGGGCCCTCACCGAGAGCGGGTACAAGGGCGACGCCGCCAAGAGCGGCATCGAGTACGTCAAGGCCCACCTGGGCGAGGCCAAGGACCCCTATACGCTGGCCCTGGTCGTGAACGCCCTCGTGGCCTACGACAAGGAGGCCGAGAGCACCCGCCAGGCCTTCGAGAAGCTCCTCGCCATGGCCCAGCGCGACAAGGACGCGGTCTACTGGAAATCCGAGATCCCCTCGGTCACCTTCTCCGGTGGTGAGAGCGCCAACCTGGAAACCACGGCCCTGGCTGGGTACGCCCTGGTGCGCTCCGGCCGGTACATGGACGTGGCCGGGAAGGTCATCAACTACCTCGTGCGCAACAAGGACAGCTACGGCTCCTGGTACTCCACCCAGGCCACGGTCATGAGCCTCAAGACCCTGGTCGCGGCCCTGGAGAAGTCCACCGAGGACGTGGATGCCTCGATCGCCATCGAGATGAACAGAAAACTGATCAAGACCCTGAAGCTCAACAAGCAGAACAGCGACGTGATGCAGATGCTCGACCTCCGGCCCTACACGGTCAAAGGCGAGAACGCCGTGTCGCTGAGTCTGACCGGCAAGGGCAGCGCGATGTACGAGGTCGTCACCCGCTACTATCTACGCTGGGACGACCCCGTGATCCAAGCCCGGGCCCAGAAGCCGGAGTTCGACCTCGGCGTGGACTACGACCGCACTGAGCTCCTGACCAACGAGATCATGGTCTGCAAGGTGCGGGCTAAGAACAACCAGGCCGCCGTGGCGAACATGGTCATCCTGGATGTGGGCCTGCCCCCGGGCTTCGAGGTGGTCACCGCGGACCTGGACGCCCAGGTCGGGAAGAAGATCCAGAAGTACGGCGTGACACCCCGGCAGGTCATCCTCTACCTGGACAAGCTCGACCCGAGGGCTCCCTTCGAGCTCGCCTTCGGGATGCGCGCCAAGTTCCCGCTGCGCGCCAAGACCAGGCTGTCCCGAGCCTACGAGTACTACAACCCAGGCAACGATGGCCAGGCCAACCCCGTGCTGGTCAAAGTGACGAAGTAACCCCACAACCCAAGGAAGGGCGGCTCTTGCGAGTCGCCCTTCCTTGTTTCTTTCCCAGCTTTATGCTAAACTAATTCCAATGAAGCATAGAACGAGAGTGATGCCGAAGAAGGAAACCCCCAACAAAATAGGTTTATCCCCTGCTAACGACAGGGCGAAGAAGGCTCTCTCGGTCCTGTGTAAGGACTACCCGGATGCCACCGTGACCCTGGATTTCACAATGCCCTTGGAACTCTTAATCGCGACCATCCTCTCAGCCCAGTGCACGGACGTGCGGGTGAACGCCCTGACCAAAACACTGTTCGAGAAGTACAGGAGTCCGGAGGATTACGCCACCACTGACATCAAGGTCCTGGAGCAGGACATCAGGCCCGCGGGCTTCTATCACAACAAGGCCAAGAGCATCCAGGGCTGCTGTAAGGCTTTGCTCGAGAAACACGGGGGCAGGGTGCCGGATACGATGGAGGAGCTCGTCGAGCTTCCCGGGGTGGGGAGAAAGACCGCCAACGTCCTCTTGGGCGGCTATCATCACCGGCCGGCCGTGATCGTGGACACGCACGTCACCCGGCTCACCCAACGCCTGGGCCTGACGAAGGAAAAGGACCCGGTGAAGATTGAGTTCGCGCTCCGGAAGCTCCTGCCCGAGAGCGACTGGACTTTCTTTTCACACGGCCTGATTCTGCACGGGAGGCGGGTGTGCAAGGCGCTGAAACCCAACTGTCCCGGCTGCTCCATGAAAGTCTTTTGCCCCTCCTCCACAACTCGTAAGGTTTAAGCAGTATGGTGTAAGGCGTTTCCCTCTCCGTTCCATCCCTAAACGAAAAGGCGAGCCTCACAGGCTCGCCTTTTCGTTACCACCGCCTTTTTAACCGATGCTTTTCTCGAACAACCGATAGGTCTTATAGCGTTTGGCTCCGATGGCTTCCAGGGCCCCGAGCATCTTAGTGTTCGTCTCCACCACCATCGAGCACTCCGATTCGGTATAGCCCATCTTCCGCCCGTTCTCGATAGTGTTCAGGTAGAACACGGTGTCGATGCCCCGGTTGCGGTACTCCTTCAGAACGCCCAGGATGATGGTGCGCAGGCGGCTCACCTTCTTGAGCCCCCAGAGGATCTTCAGGAGGCCGAAGGGGAAGAGCCGACCCCGGGCCCGCTTCAGGGCCTGGTTGGCGTCCTTGATGGTGAGCGAGAAGCCGATGGTCCGGCCGCCCGCCTCGGCGAAATAGGTCAGTTCCGGGACCGTGACGCGCTTCATCTCGGCGAACAGGTATTTGAATTGGGTCTCGGTAAAGGGCAGGTGGCCCCAGTTCTCGCGCCAAGCCTCGTTGAAAATTCCCTTCACCTCCTCGGCCCGCTTGCGGAATTCGTCTTTTTTCAAGGTCTTGATCACGACCCGCTCGCGCTTCAGGACCCGCTCCCTGATCTTTTGCATCGTCTCGGTCACCTTCACCGCCTCGTCCCCCATATAGGCGTACCAGTCCACGGCCTTCTTGAACCCACACCCCAAGAGCAGGGACTCGTAGTAGTTGGGGTTGTAGGCCAGGAGCAGGGTTGGGTCATCGTCGAAGCCTTCCACGAGCAGGGCGCACTCGTCATAAATGGAGAAACTCTCCGGCCCAAGAATCTTGGTTTTGCCCCGCGCCTTGAGCCAGGCCTCGGCGGTACCGAACAGAGTCTTGGCCACCTCGGGGTCGTTCACGCACTCGAAAAAACCAAAAAAGCCGGTCTCCCTGTCCCAGTGCTCCTCGTACTGATGGTTCACGTGGGCCGAGAGGCGGCCAGCCGGCTTCCCGTCCTTCACGGCCAGGAAGAGCTGGGCCTCCCCGATCTCGTAGAAGGGGCCCTTGCGGAGGACCTTCATCTGGTCTAAGATGATAGGCGGGACCCAGTGCGGGTCGTTTTTGTAAATCGTCCAGGGGAAGCGCACGAACCGCCGGAGGTCGAGTCGGTTGCGCACGGGCTTTATCGTAACGCTCATGGATAATTAGTTTAGACTAAAAGGTCCTTAATTTGCAAGACCTTTCAAGAGCTATGGGGGGGCTTCTCGCCATGTTCCCAACAATTTCCCGCCAACTCCACACTCATTGAACAGGCAGGTAAAGGGAGGGAGTAGGGTGTAGCGTGTAGGGTATAGGAAAGAATAAGAAACTGCCTTAACGACACTTAAACCACAAAGACCATAAAAAGGGCGGGAATGGACCTTTTAAACAACACCAGATAAATTGCCAACCTGAACCAAAAAACCTCCCCCAAGAGGGATGGCCGAAAAAGCTAAGAAATCCGGGAGGGGTTCCCGGGGTGTTCACGCCGTGTTCACGCGTTGATACCTGCAGGGCTTCCTAAAAACTCGTTTTCTAACTATTGATGTGTCAAAGAGTTACATGCTGGGTTCTGTGCCCCGGCTTATCCGGCTTCCGAAGAAATGCCCAAAATATGACTAGTTTTTTCCGCCTTGGAAATGTTATCCAGCCGGGCGACCGCTTCCCTCTGGGAACTGGCTACGGGAACCAGAACATCCACCTCGTGATGCACACCGAGGACAACAAGGTTTTCTACACCAAATCAACGGATGCCGGGCAATCCTGGTTGGATGCGGAATTCCTCGGCGACGGCACCTACCCTGCTGCACCCCAGCCGTTTGAACATCGATAGTAAATATTGTTAGGGTTTGGAGATTGGTTCGGATCACGTCTATGGTACGTCACATGAACCATTGATGGATACAGGCTGCTGGGGGTGGCGACACATGCGTGCTCGTAATCCCAGTAACTGGGCGGAGCGTAATAATGTGCAACTGTTTGCACAGCCTCTACCCAATTCGCTCCTCCATCCACGGACCGACGATAGTCAATGTCATCTCCTGGCACTATTGAACCTACTGGGAATACAACTGTCACCCCATCCTTGATTTATAAGCCCATCCGTTGTATGATTATATATCTTCGCTATGAACGCAACAGGCCTGGTTTTCGACCTCCGCAGGTTCTCGATCCACGATGGGCCGGGGATTCGCACCACCGTCTTCCTCAAGGGCTGCCTCCTGGACTGCTGGTGGTGTCACAACCCCGAGAGCCGCTCCCCGGAGCGGGAACCCTTTTTCCGGGCCCAGCGCTGCATCCGCTGCGGGGCCTGCGTGGACGCCTGCCCGGAGGGCGCCCTGGCCCGGGAAGACCCCGGCATCTGCCGGGCCTGCGGGGCCTGCGCCGAGGCCTGCTATGCCGGGGCCAGGGAGATGGTGGGAAGGGAGATGACCGTGCCGGAGGTCATGGAAGAAGTCCTCAAGGACCGGGCCTTCTACGAGGAATCCGGAGGGGGCGTCACAGCCTCGGGCGGGGAGCCCCTGATGCAGGCGGAGTTTCTTTTTGATCTCCTCAAAGACTGCAAGCGAGAGGGCCTGAACACCGCGCTGGACACCAACGGGTACGCCCCCTGGGAGAAGATCGAGCCCTTGTTGGACTGTGTGGACCTGTTTCTTTATGACCTCAAGCTGATGGACGAGGATCGGCACCGGCAGTTTACCGGAGCCTCGAACCGGCTCATCCTGGAGAACCTGAAGAGGCTCTCCGAGCGCGGAGCGTCCCTCCATCTCCGTATTCCCGTGATCCCGGAGGTCAACGACGATGAGGAGAACCTTCTGGCCGCGGCTGCCCTGGCCAGGACCCTGCCGGGAGTGCGGAGGGTGGACCTTCTCCCCTATCACCACGCCGCCCTGGCCAAGTACGAAAACCTTGGCCAATCCTACCGCCTTCCCGAGACACGGACCCCGGCTGAGGAGCGGATGCGGGAACTCGCCCGGACGTTCTCGGATTCCGGACTGCCGGTTCACGTCGGAGGATAAGCTTCAAATGCCCATGACCGAGCGCGTGCGCAGACTGAGGCAGCAGAGCCTTGAGGCCAAAGCCACCCTCTCCCCGGAGCGGGCAATGCTTTTGACCGATTTCTACAAGCAGGACCACGGCACGGTCTCTGTGCCCGTGATGAGAGCCCTGGCGTTCAAGCATCTCCTGGACCATAAAACGATCTGCATCAACGAGGGGGAGCTCATCGTCGGAGAGAAAGGCCCCTTGCCCAAAGCCGCGCCCACCTATCCCGAGCTGTGCTGTCACAGCCTCGCTGACCTGGACCTCCTGGACTCCCGGCCCAAGATCCCGTTCAAGGTCAGCCCCCAGACCCGCCAGGCCTACAAGGAGACCGTGATCCCGTTCTGGAAGGGGAAGACCATGCGGGAGCGGATCTTCGAGACCGCGGCCCCGGAGTGGCGGGAGGCCTACGAGGCCGGTATCTTCACGGAGTTCATGGAACAGCGCGCCCCGGGGCACACCGTGCTCGACGGCAAGATCTACGGAAAGGGGATGCGCGGCTTCCTCCGGGAGATCGAGGAGAGCCGAAAGAGGCTGGAGGGTACCGGTGACCCCGAGGCCGGGAGGAAGCGGGAGGAGCTCCAGGCCATGGCCATCTGCGCCGAGGCCCTGATCCGCTATGCCGAGCGGCACGCTGGGAAGGCCAGGGAGCTGACGGAGAAGGAATCCAATCCGAAGCGCAGTGCTGAGCTGGAGCGCATCGCCCAAGTCTGCGAACGGGTCCCGGCCCATGCCCCGCGGGACCTCTGGGAGGCCCTGCAGTATTACTGGTTCGTGCACCTGGGCGTGACCACGGAGCTCAACACCTGGGACGCCTTCTCGCCCGGGCACCTGGACCGGCACCTCCTGCCGTTCTACCAAAAGGGCTTGGGGGGCGGGAGCCTGACCCGTGAGGGGGCCGAGGAGCTCCTACAGTGCTTCTGGATCAAGTTCAACAACCAGCCCGCCCCGCCCAAGGTCGGGGTCACTGCGGCCGAGAGCGGGACCTACACCGACTTCGCCCAGATCAACCTCGGGGGCCTGACCCCGGACGGCGAGGACGGGGTAAGCGAGATCACCTATCTCCTCCTGGACGTGATCGAGGAGATGTGGCTGCTCCAACCCAGCGCCTCGATCCAGGTCAGCCGGAAAAGCCCGGAGGCCTTTATCAAGCGCGCGGCCAAGATCGTCCGCACGGGGTTCGGCCAGCCTTCGGTATTCAACTGCGACGCCATCGTTCGGGAGCTCGTCCGGATGGGCAAGTCTCTGGAGGACGCTCGGGCCGGTGGCTCCAGCGGGTGCGTGGAGACCGGGGCCTTCGGCAAGGAGGCCTACATCCTCACCGGGTACTTCAACCTGCCCAAGGTCCTGGAGATCGCTTTAAACAACGGCATAGACCCGCGCACCGGCAAAAGGATCGGGCTCGCAACCGGGGAGCCCGAGGGATTCGGGAGCTACGAGCAATTGTTCGAGGCCTTCTCCCGGCAGGTCGCCCACTTCCTGGAGATCAAGATCCGGGGGAACGGGATCATCGAACGCCTGTACGCCGAACACCTGCCCTGCCCGTTCCTCTCGCTCCTGACCGACGACTGCATCCTAAAGGGCATGGACTATCACGAGGGCGGGGCGCGCTACAACACCTCCTACATCCAGGGCGTGGGACTGGGCTCGATCACGGACGAGCTGTCCGCGCTCAGGCACCACGTCTTCGAGCGGAAGGACGTGGGCATGAAGGACCTCCTCTCCGCTCTCCGGTCTGACTTCCAAGGACAGGAAAGGCTGAGGCAGCTTCTCGTGAACCGCACCCCGCGCTACGGCAACGACGAGGAGGAGGCCGACCGGGTGATGCGCTCTGTGTTCGAGCTCTACTTCCGGCAAATTGACGGAAGGCCCAACGCCAAGGGCGGAACCTATCGCATCAACCTCCTGCCCACGACCTGCCACGTGTATTTCGGGTCCGTGACCGGGGCCACCCCCGAGGGCCGCAGGGCCCGGGCCCCTCTCTCCGAGGGCATCTCCCCGGTCCAGGGCGCGGACCGCAAGGGGCCCACTGCGGTCCTCAGGTCCGCCTCCAAGCTGGACCACCTGCGCACCGGGGGCACCCTGCTCAACCAGAAGTTCACCCCCTCGCTCCTGGCCCGGGACGAGGACCTGGACAAGCTGGTGCAGCTCATCCGGACCTATTTCCGGCTCGACGGCCACCACATCCAGTTCAACGTCGTGGACGGCGAAACCCTGCGAGCCGCCCAGAAGCACCCCGAGGAGCACCGCGACCTAATCGTCCGCGTCGCCGGGTACAGCGACTACTTCTGCGACCTCTCCGAGACCTTGCAGGACGAGATCATCTCCCGGACGGAGCACAGGGAGCTCTAAGCCTGATAGCAATAAAAGACGAGGCTGAATCGGCCTCGCCCTTTTCTTTTGGCGAATGGCCCTTGACTTCTTACCCTAATCATCGTAATATTTTTAGGTTAACCTTTCCCCAAAGGAGGGCTCAATGAGCCGAAATTCTCTTTATACCCTGTTTGCATTATTACTCATGACCGCCATTCCCGCATTCACCGCGGTCTCCCGGCACATCAAGTTGGACCACTACGGCTACCGCCCCGCGGACCCCAAGATGGCCATCTTCACGAGCAATCCGGGCTCGAGCGTGGAGGTGCAGGACACCCTGGGAGGGGTCGTATTCCGAATTCCCCAGAATGGAGGAAGCATCGCGTTCCGGGGCTACGACAACACCGTGTCCGGGGACTCCATCTGGTGGGTGGACTTCACCCCGTTTGCAACTGCGGGAACCTATCAGCTCAACGTGACCTCCCTGGGTCAGTCCTACCGCTTCGCCATCAACGATTCCATCTACAACCTCCCCGTGCTCGTCTCCCTGAAATCCTATTACTACCAGCGCTGCGGGGTGCCCAGGCCCAGCCAGTACGCCGGAAACTGGAACGACGAGGGGGCCTGCCACCTGAAGGACACGGCTGCGGCCAAGAATACCCTGGAGCAGCCCGGGGGGAGGGACTGGGGCTGCCTGAACCTCTCCGGGGGCTGGCACGACGCCGGGGACTACAACAAGTACGTCTGGGACCAGACCACCTGGTATTTGATGACCGCCTACGAGCTCAACCCCGCACGGTTCGTGGACAACCAGATCAATATCCCGGAGAGCGGAAATGGGGTCCCGGACATCCTGGACGAGGTGAAGTTCGAGCTCCAGTGGCTTCTCCGGATGCAGAGGGCCGACAGCTCGGTCCTGGAGCGCATCCACTCCTACAGCTTCATCTACAGCGCGGGAAGCCCGCCCTCCACGGACACCACCACCCGGTTCTACCTGAACGCCACAAAGAACTCCGCCCCCTTTTTTATCGCCGACTGCGCCCACGCCTCAAGAGTCTTCTACTCCATCGGCCAGACCGCCTTCGCCGACACTTTGGCTAATGCCGCGCGACGAGCCTGGGCCTGGTCTCAGAAAACCGCCAATGACACTTTGTCGGACGCCAAGCTCTGGGCCGCAGCCGAGATATTCCGCATGGACACCACGATCAGTGCGGCGCGGACCTACGTCAACAATTACAAATCGAACCAGTGGCAGGGCTGGTGGATGAACCCCAGTGAGATAATCAACTACGGGGTCTGGGCCTACTGCCAGGCCCCAGGCGCGACCCCGGCCGTGGTAACGAACATGCGGACCTCCATGGGCCAGGGGATAGATGCCGTGTTCGGGTACAACGACGACTACCTCTCCGGGCTCATCCCCGGGCATTACTGCTGGTCTTCCAATCAGTACAAGGCCGAGTACGGGATCATGCTCCGCATGGGCATTTTGCTCGGCGTGAACGGGAGCCACACCGTGCAGGAATGCTGGAACCAGGCCCTCGCCTACTGGCACTACCTGAACGGGCTGAACGCCATGAACATGCTCTACCAGACCAACATGGACGGGTACGGAGGAGAGCACTCCGTGTTCCAGGACTACCACGGATGGTTCTGTTACGGGTCGAGCCTGTACGACGGAAAACCCGCCTCGGTCGTGGAGCCCTTCTATCCCTACTACCCCGCGGACAACCAGACCTCCATTTACGGCACGGCCCCCGGGCTGGTGGTCGGCGGGCCCAACCGCTACTACTCCGGAAACCAGACCCCCCCCGCAAACCAGGTCTACTACCACCGCTTCTACCGCGACTGGCACTACGAGGACACGGGAAACCGGAAATCCTGGGAAGTGAACGAGGTGGGAATTTATTACACGGGGTCCTACCTCTGCCTGGGCTCGTTCTTCATGAGGCCGGGCGCGGTCGGCATCGCGGAGGAGCTCCCTGTGAAGGGTGCGACCGCCTTTGAGCTCAAAGTCTCCCCCAATCCGGGAATCCGGTCTGTGGCGATCGCCTTCTCTCTTCCGGAGGAAAGAGCCGTTGACATCGCCGTTTACGACCTCACGGGAAGACGGATCGCGACCTTAACCAAAGGCCTCCTGAACGCCGGGAGACATGAACTGAATTGGATGCCTGAGGAGCACACCTCGTCCGGAACCTATTTCGTGAGATTCGCCTCTGGCGATACCTTTCGGACAGAGAAAATAACCCTTCTGAGGTGAACCTGTGAACACGAGTTCCTGCTGGAAAAGCCGGCTGGCCGTTTTTCTCTTTCTATCCCTGAGCTATAGCATCCTTCCCGCCCGAGCCCAGGACCGCCCCTTCCGGGCCGGGCTCCGGATGGCCATCCAGGTGCCCACCAAGAAGGCCTCGGGCGAGGGCATGGATTCCTTCATCGGAGGCGGAGGGGATTTCGGATTTTCCTTACGGGAGCACCTGGACCTCCTGGGAGGTGTGGAGTACGTCCAGGGACGGAACCAGAACCGGTTCGCCGTGACCGACAGGGGGGGGAACATTCTGGACACCGGCGTCCTTACCGAGTCCGTCCTCTCCGGCCTGTTTTCCGCGCGCTGGCGGCTGTGGGACAAGGCCACCCCCTATTTCGGGCTCGGTGCCGGGGGCTCGCACCTGACCTGGAAGATCGCCGGGTTCAAAGAGAACGCCAATGCCCCGTTGGTTGAACTCTTCGCCGGGTATGAACTCGCCACGAGCGAGCATTTCCGCCTAGACCTGGATCTCCGCTTCCGGAGCCAGAAGGCCGACGTGGACTGGGGCGGGGTCCCCAACGACGTTTCCGGAATCCAATTCTCCGCGGGAAGCCATTACAACTGGTAGGTAGTTAGCCCGTTCGTCGGTTGGACGGCAACTGAGGTTCTAAGGGCTCCTTCGATTCAAGGCCTTTGAATTGACAAGAACACTCGGAAGGTGATATACTAAAAAGTCTTACTTTAAAAAACCCCGGCTCGGTTTGGAACAAAACAAGACCTCTTTCTGGAACAGGCTTAAAGAGCAGGCCCCCAACCTCGTCCCACAGAGCGGGATGCTCGGGCTCTGGAAGCTCCTCGGGGACCGACTGGACTTCGCCAAGGCGAGGCCCGCGGCCATCACGGACTACGAGTTCCGGCGCCAGGACGGCCGAGGCGGGGAGCACTACTACGTGCTTAAGAATCCCGCCGAGGAGACCTACCTCCGGCTCTCCCCCAAGGACTTCTACCTCTACGGCCTGATGGACGGGCACAAGAGCGTGCAGGAGCTCCTGGTGGCCTACTTCCACAAGTTCCGCGCCTTCGCCTTCAGCCGGCTGGGGAGCCTGGTGGAGCAGCTCAGGGAAGCCTATCTTCTGAAAGGGAACCCCGGCCACCTCTTCACCGGGGCCGAGGCCGCGCTCAACCGCCGGACCCTGGGCGCGAAGCTCGGCATCCTCTTCCGGGCCTTCCAGCACACCGAGTTCAACGTCGAGGGGCTGGACGCCTTTTTCGAGAGGATGTATAAGGGCTTCTTCCGGGTCTTCTACACCCGGCCGATGGCCGTCCTGATGCTTTCCATCGCCCTCCTGGGCGGGGTCCTCTTCGCTCTGAACGTTCAAACGGGGCGCTATGCCTTCTTCCGGGCGCACAACTCCCTGGCCCTGGGCCTGCCCTTCGTGATCCTGGTGAACCTGATCGTGATCACGGCCCACGAGGCCGCCCACGCCATGACCACCAAGCATTACGGCCGCACCGTGCGCCGGGCCGGGTTCATGATCTACCTGGGCATGCCCGCGGCCTTCGTGGACACCACGGACATCTGGATGGAGAAGAAGAGCGCCCGGATCGCGGTGTCCTGGGCCGGCCCTTATGCGAATGCCATCCTGGCCGGCACGGCCTCCCTGGTCATGACATTTTTCCCGGCGTGTCCTCTGAACCCTTTCCTTTACCGTTTCGCTTTCCTGGCCTACTTCGGCCTGGTCATGAACCTCAACCCCCTCCTGGAGCTGGACGGGTACTACATCCTGATGGACTCTCTGGACATCCCGCTCCTGCGCCGGCGCTCCCTGGCGTTCGTGACCCGGGGCCTGTGGGCCAAGCTGGCCCGCCACAAGCCCTGGACCCGGGAGGACGGCATCTTCGCTTCCTTCGGGCTCCTGGCCCTGGTCTGGACGACCTGGTTCACCTTCTTCTCGGCCCTGATCTGGCAGCACAAGGTCAATAAGACCTTGAGGCTGTTCCTCAGGACCTCGGACAGCGGGACGAAGTTCGTGATCATCGCGGTCGTGGTCCTCTTCTCCCTTCCCATCCTCATGCGAATCGGGCGGAGGTTCTTCCGGGCCGTGGCCGCCATCCGGCATCAGGCCGACATCCAAAGAAGAAAGCGGGCCGTGGAGACTCCCCTCTCGCTGGATGAGAGGGAGAAGCTGGTCGCCTCCGTAACCCTCTTGGCGGACCTTCCGCCTGAGGACCGCAAGGCCGTAGCGGTCCGCTTGAGGTCCCGCTCCATGCGCCACGGCGAAGTCCTGATCCGCCAGGGCGAGAAGGGGGACCGCTACTACGTCATCCAGCACGGCCGGGTCCAGGTCTCGGTGCGGGACGACCTGGGGGCCGGGGGGCACGAGCAGTCCGTGGCGACCCTCGGGCCGCTTGATTCCTTCGGGGAGATCGCGCTCGTCAAGCACATCCCGCGCACGGCCACGGTCACCGCCCTCTCCGACGGCCGGCTCTTCAGCCTGGACCGCTCGGATTTCGAGGCCCTGGTCGGGTTCAAGGTGGGAATCGCGGAAAAGGTGGACCGGCTGATCCAGAACCGGGGCTTTCTGCTCAAGCTCCCCCTGTTCTCTGAGCTCCCCCCCGCCCAAGTGGGCCTCCTGGCTTCCAAACTCATCCCGAGGAGCGTTCCCCGGGAAACGGATGTGATCAAGCAGGGAGAGATCGGGGATTCCTTCTTCTTGATCAAGCAGGGCGCCTGCCGGGTCCTGGTCCAGGGCAAGGGGACCGGGGGGGAAGAGCTCCACGAGGTCGCCCGGCTCAAGGAGGGAGACTACTTCGGGGAGATCTCCCTGCTCTTGGATGTGCCCCGAACGGCCACGGTCAGGGCCGAGACCCCCTGCGAGCTTCTCGAACTCCGCAAGGAGGATTTCTTCAGGCTCTTAGGCGACCACCTGTTCCTGGCCAAGAATCTCGAAGAGGCTTCCGGCCGGAGGCTCGAGGCCTTGAAAGGCAGGGCTGCGGCGTGATAAACTACATGGAGAATTGAGCATTCATGCATTGCTGGCACTGTTCTCAAATGGCCCGGGGAGTCTGTCAGTTCTGCGGCCGGGCCCTGTGCAAGGACCACGTCAAGACCCTGCCTGCGATCGTGGCCCTCTTCAAGGGAAGCGCCGGGACCCAGAAGGCTGTGGTCGTGGGCGACGCCCTGTGGTGCGGGGTCTGCAAGCCAAAGGACGACCCAGTGGACCTGCCCGAGCTGGACTAAAGCAGTAGAGAGTAGAGAGATTTAAAGGGGGCCGGGGGAGGGGTCGGGGCTACTCGTTGCTTTCGGAGTATGCGGCATTGGCCTTGGTGTATGCGACATAAGTCCTTGGGTTAGTCGTATGCTAAGGTTAAGTAAGGCAATAGGCTAGCTAATTAAAATTTAGAAGTCGAGCGTCCGGCCAAGATTTGGCCTAGTGGGTTAAAACACCCGGGTAAAGGAACTGCTTCGGGGCCGGGGGGCCGCGTTACACAAAATAGAAGGAGGATGAATGTCCAAAAGCCCCATTGCCGTGAACACCCTGCTCATGGCCATCAAGATGGAGGAACAGGCCGCCCAAGTCTATGCCCAGGCCAGGGCCGTCGTGGAAAACCCTTCGGCCAGAAAGATGTTCGAACACCTCATCGCCAAGGAGAAGGGCCACAAGGCGCTCTTGGTGAAGGTCCTGGGAAAGGACAAGATATTCGACGCCGGCGCCGAATCCCTCGACGCCATCCGCCTGGCCCTCCGAATGGAGGAACAGGCCATCGAGTTTTACACCCGGGCCATGGTCGGGGAGAAGGACCCCGAGACCCGCAAGACCCTGGAGATGCTGGCCAAGGAGGAGGAGAAACACCGCCTGGCCCTCCAGGACGAGATCGACACGGAATTCATGAAGGAGTATTAAAATAGACCCGACAGCCCTCTCTCTTGGTTCCCTGCATCCCGGGCCGAAAGCTAAACGTCTGATCGTGGAGGTGTTCCATGGCAAAGAAGACCATCAGTGACCTTGTCGGGCGGGCGGTTTCGGACTCGGCGTTCCGCCAGGACCTTCTGGCGGACCCGGAGGGCGTGGCCCGGCGCGAGGGGTACACCCTCTCCCCCCAAGAGCTGGCCACCCTCAAAGAGATGAGCACGGAGGGCGAGGGAGCCTTCTCCCGCGGGCTGGACGAGAGGCTCTCCAAGAGTGGATTCCTTCTGTCTCCCGGGGACTTCCTGAGGGACCGCGGGCAGCAGGTCGGCCTGGTCTCTGTAGAGGAGGCCGGTGCAGAGGGTGCCTCGGGAGAAGAACTGGATGCTGCCGAAGGCGGGCTGGCTTCCAAAGGCGGCTCCATAGGCGGGGAGGAAGACTCCGACCTCTCCGGCGAGGAGCTGGACGCCGCGGACGGTCCGGGAGCGTAAAGAGGAGAAGTTGTTGGTTTCTGGTTGTTTGCCAAAAACCAAAAACTAACAACCAACAACCCATTGTTTCTTTTTGGTTAAAGAGGCCATGCCGTCGAGCGATTTGGATGACATCATCGCACGGGCCGCAGAGGACCGTCCCTTCCGCAAGCGACTCGTCCAGGATCCCGAGGAAACGGCCAGGGCCGCGGGCTACCGCCTGACCGGGGAGGACGTCGAGATCCTGAGGGTGATGGCCGAGGAGGAGGAAGACGCCTTCACGGGTGAGCCGGGCGAAAGCCTCTCCCGAGGCCCCAGCATGATCCCGGTGGACGATTTCATGGAAAGCGGGGGGACCGGGGTCGGAAGGGTGGAGACCGCGGACGACGAGGAGCCTGAGAAGGAAGATGACGAAGAGCCCAAGAAGGAAGAAGAGTAAGCGGGAAGACGGACATCTTTTAACCTTACTTTAAGAGGGCGACGTGCACGAGGGAATACCCTGGAAGAGCCATCTTAGAGAGCCCTGGGCCCTCTCCCTGATCTTGGGAGGGGCACCGTGGATCCTCCTATTTCTCAGCCTCCCCATCCTGTCGGCCCTGGCCCGCAACGGGGACGAGGTGGCCTGGGCCCAGGCTTTCGGGGTGTTCTTTTTCGTCTGCTCCCTGGCCGGGGGAGTCCTGGCCGTCTACTTCGGGCGCAAAGCCAAAAAGGCGGTCCCGGACAAAGCGCAACGCTTCTTCGCCCAGGTCGGGTGGGTCCTGGGCATCCTGGATGTCTCCCTGCTTGTTCTCTGCTCTCTGAAGATGCCGGGCGATGCCCGCATGTCCCGGCGCGGCAAGGAGGACCAAGTCAAGGTTGTAGCCTACAAGGTCGAGTTAGCGATCCGGGAGTTCCAGCAGATCCATGATGGGATGAAACCCAATGTCCTCGGCGTCCTGGAGGCGATGATCCCGGATTCCGTCAAGGCCACGCACAACCCATTCATCCCCCGCCAGAGCTATAACCTGTACACCGGTGGCCTCGTAGAAAAAGTGCCGGTCGGGCCGGGGCAGATCGGATATCTCTTCCAGGGACAGGACAAGCCCTACAAAATCATCGCCAACGGCTGGCGAGGGCCGATCCTGGTCCTGGAGGAGATGCGCAAGAAACCCCTCTCGCCATAGGAGGAGACCATGGAGCAAGCAGCACCTGTGAGCAAGCCCAAGACCAGCGGGATGGCCATCTGGAGCCTCATTCTGAGTTTTATTCCCATCCTTTGTATCGTGGGGCTCGTCTTAGGTATCATCTCTGCAATCAAGATCGGAAAGCGCAAAGAAGAGCTTAAAGGCCGGGGACTGGCCATCGGGGGGATCGTGATCGGGGCCTTGAACTCGCTGACCTCCTGCTTCATCCTCCCGATGATCGCGGCAATCGCCATCCCCAACTTCATCTCCTATTCCACCAAAGCCAAGGACGCCCAGGTCAAGGTGGTCGCCCGCTCCATCCAGATAGCGGTGGAGGAATATCGCGTAGAGAAAAACGAATGGCCGATGAGC
>Ga0315292_10000628_pt1 | contig 17062 bp, 11 predicted proteins | sample YL17G13_0_MG_FD_204029 | JGI IMG/M metagenome (GOLD analysis project Ga0315292, IMG submission 204029) | Sediment microbial communities from Yellowstone Lake, YNP, Wyoming, USA - YL17G13_0 | ecosystem: Environmental > Aquatic > Freshwater > Lake > Sediment | place: USA: Wyoming | collected... | reverse complement strand
CGGAACTGCCGCCGCTGCTGCCGCAGCCGGTGAACGCCGCCAAGCCTCCCGCAAGAACCAGAGCGCTCAGAGAGATGCCAGCGAAAAGACTCTTGTTCAACCCAATCATCGGAACTGCCCTCCTCTTGTTAATTGTCATCCGCTGTTTTCGCGTAAAAACTTTAGTATACTAACATTTTAACCAGAGATGTTCAAGCTGCGATACCACGGGTCGTTCAGCCATCCCTACCGCTTCGAGGTGGTTTGCACGAGATCGATGCCGGTCCAGTACAGGCTCGACGTGGCGGGGCCAGGGGCCGTGAAATAGAGGTCGTACAAGGAGAGCCGCTTGTATTCGTAGCGGATGTGCGCCTGGTCCAACTGCCTGGCCGCGGAGCTACTGTGGCTTTTTGAGACAATGAGTGCGAGAGGCCTCGAGAAATCGACTCGGCGAAAATCCTTGAGAAACGGGTTCAACCGTCCGGAGTTGTTGACGGTCTGGTTCGAGAGGAATTCGACGTCAAAACCTGCGAGCTTGAAGTAGCTCATGAAGTAGTGATCCCCGACGATGAGGTGGGTCTTCTTCACCGGCTCGAGAGCCGTCGCAAGGGTGTCGATCTCCGCGTCCAGCGAAACCAACGGCGGGAGGGAAGGCTCGGTGCGGAACAGATAGGCTTCCCGAAGAGAAAACGACCCTCGCTGGGGCGGAACCACGATGCGCAAAAAACGGACGGGCTCGGGGCGGGAGATGACCAGCTCGGCGCGGGGCTTGACCATTTTCAGGAACGGGTGTCGAACCGACCAGAAGAACACGTCGGCCTCGTTCCACTCCTCCACGGTTTTCCAGGCTAGCCCGTCGAGAGAACTCTGTAAAAACATGTGGGTGGGAACAGTTTTGTACGTCGTCGGCAGCAGCGTGATCCTGCCGACCCTCTCCGCTTCGGGGAATGCGAAAACGACCGACGATTCACGCAGCGGGGTCGGAAGCTCCCAGACGGTGTCGATCCGCCGATCCGACAGGGTCGCGGCCCCGGCAGGGTCGCCATCGACCACCACGGTGTATTTTTCCAGCAATGTCTCCGATTCGGGATCCTTCTGGAAATGAAAGAAGTAATCCGCCCCCCTCTCAAAGCGGGCGCCGATCATCGTGAAGGCCTCCGGCAGGCCTGGCTGCCAGACCCAGAAGATTTCCTTGGCGGCGTCCACGCTGAGTGCGTAGTCCGCGACGCGGTCGGCGGCGGGGCGGGAAAATTCGACGAGATGCAACCCGGCCAGGCTGAGCCAGGGCACCTGCACGTCGCTGTACCCGTGCGTGAGGTTTTTCTCACGCAGGGTCTGCACCATCGGGTTATTCAGGTCCGGAAACCGGCCGACGGCGCCCAGCCCCTGCCGGCGAAAAGCCGTGAAGAAGTTTTGCGCGTAGAAGAGGGTATTGCTCACGTTGTTGCCGAAATAGATGAGAAACGGCAGCGCCAGCAGGAGGCGCGACGCGCCGGACCACCTGGCGAGCACGACGGCCGGAACCACAAACGCCACACTGTAGAGATTGGTGATGTAGAGGATGGGGTTGCCTTCGGTGGCGAAGCTCCTGCCGTACTGGGTGACCGTGGGGACCAGGACATGAAACGCTAGCAGTCCCAGGACCAGTTGGTCCGCGAGCAGGTCTTCCTTCCGCTGCCACTTGCGGTACACCATGAGTGCGTAGAGGCCCAAGAGTAGCAGCGTCCAGAGCACAAAGAAGAGTTGCGCCGCCTTCCACGCCGACCACGGCTGGCCCTTCAGAGTGATGCCCCAGAAGCAGGGGAGGACGTTCGTGAACAGGTCGTAGACCGCCTTGGCGATGACGGCCAGGCCCTTGAACCGGCCCTGACGGACGAGCGCGATGTCGGTGGAGAGGTTGTAGTAAAGCACGGGAAAAAATCCGACCAGCCAGGCCGGTGCGTACATCCAGACATACCGCGTCCAGAAATCCCGGCGCAGGTGCAGCATGAGCACGACGAACGTCACGACCAGGCACGGCCCGATCGCCATGTTCTGCCAGAAGCTGAAGCCGCAGAAGAAACCCATGAAGAGCACCCGCCCGCCGATGCTCTTGTTCTCCCGGAACCTGACGACAATGTCATGGGTGAGCAGAAGAATGACCGGCGTAGCGATGAAGATGGCGTGGAAGTCGTTGCGCGCCTGCGACGACCAGTACATCAGCGTCTTCGTCGGGACGAGCCAGATCACGGCGGTGTAGACCGCGGCCCGTGGCCCGAAAAAGCGCAGTGCCAGCAGGAGGCTGAAGAAGATCCACGCGCCGGAGCAGACCCACGCGTACAGGCTCATGACCAGGGTGTTCTTGCCGAACAGGGAGAAGAGGAAGGCCTCGATGTAGGTGCCGGCGGTCCCCATCCACGCCTGCCCCGACCAGAAAATGGGGCGCTCCCCGTCCAGAATCCGGCAGGCCTGCAACGCGATGGTCGCCGGGTCGTGCCGGAGCGTCGGCGGGTAGACGCTGAACAGGCGGATGCCGAGGATGGCAACGAACAGCGCGGCGAGAAGCAGATAGGTCTGTCGCGACCTCAAGGCACTCCCGGGAGAGTTGTTCGCGTCCATCGGCCGGCGGATTGTGCCACAGGATGGAGAGGGAACTCAACGGTGAGCGATGCAGGTGCGCAATCTGTGGCGCATTGGTCGAGAGTGGTATAATTAAACGATATGCAACGGGAAGATACGATGGTCTGGCATACCGGCCCTGGGGCAGCGGGCGTCGCCGAAGGGCGGGACGAGAGCTTCGAGGTTCCATCCGCCGAAAACAAGTTCGTCGGGACGGCGGACCAGGAGGAGTTCGTGATCGCCTGGCTGCGGCATGTCTGCCTCCCCGACTCCGCGTACCCTGAAGCGGTCGTCTCCTCGCTCTACTACGACACGCCGGGGCTGATCTCCTACCACGAGAAGACCGGCGGCGATTTCATCAAGACGAAGTGCCGCCTGCGCTGGTACGACCCGGACATCGCCGACGATCCGACGATCCGGACGGCATTTCTCGAGATCAAGCACAAGATCGGTCAGGGTCGGCGAAAATCTCGGGTGCGGGTGGAGGTGGACCGCGGCTGGCTCGACACCGCGAGCCTCGACCACCCTCGTTTTCGCGAGATCCTCACCCGCGACGCCCCGTCCCTCGGGGAATGGCTGCCATCGGCGCTGGTGCCGGCGGCCGTGGTGCGGTACCGCCGCCGCCGGTTCATCTGCCCGTTCACGCTCTCGCGGATTTGCCTGGACACCGGCATCGGGCTCGGGCGGGTCAACGAGAGCCTGTTGCCGCGGCTCGGCACCGTGGAGCTGGGGACCATTGTCCTGGAAGTCAAAGACGGCGGGGCGGCGCAGATCCCCTGGCTGTCGACGCTGTACGGCGCGGGGATCAGGAAGCGGAGCTTTTCCAAATACGGGGCTTGCATCGCCAGTCTGCTCAAGGAGGCGTGATCGTGTTCGATCAGCTACAGAAGATCAAGGACGTCCAGGATCTCACGGCCAGGATCGACCCCTGGCTGTTCGGCATAGCCATCCTCGTGTCGCTCGGCGCGTCGCTCGCGGCCAGCTGGCTCTACACCCGATTCTATGAGCGTCGGGGGACCGGGAGCCAGATCAACCGCGCCTTCCCCCTCCTCGGCATCTCGATCACCGCCCTGTTCATCTGCATTCAGGTCTCGCTTCCCCTGTCGCTCGGCTTGCTCGGCGCCCTGTCGATCATCCGCTTCCGCACTCCCGTCAAGGAGCCGGAAGAAGTCGGGTTCATAATGCTGGTCATCGCCGCGTCCATCATCTGCGCGACCTTCAATTTCCAGTTTCTGCTCTTCCTCTATCTCGTCGCCGTGGCCGCCCTGTTCGGGATCAGCCGGGTCCGCCGCGTCAGCCGTTCCGGCCGCGACGGCATCATTCTCGTGACCCTCGGCGAGGCCGAGGCGCAACAGCGCCAGAAGGAGATCGAGGAGTGCGTCGGACGCCACGCCCGGCGCAGCTTCGTCGAAAGCGCCGTCAGCCAGGAAGGGCTGGCCAGCCTGCAGTTCTCCTTCACGGACTTCCAGGGCGGCGTGGCCGACCTCCAGGCCGAGCTGAAGCGGCTGGCTCAGGTCAACTCGGTCCAGATCTTCTTCAATCGTCCCGGCGGCCTCTCCTGAAGGGTACGGCTGGACTCCGGGGGCGTTTGATGGAGCAGGGCATCCGGAGGAAATTCGGGTTAGCGGTCGCGGCCGCTCTCGTCGTGGCGGCCCTGGCCGGACTGCTGGGCGGCGCCGACTTCCTGCTGGACTCCCTGGCGCGGATCGTCGATCTTGGCGAGCGCGGCATTGGCAGCAGGCTGCGGCTGGCCGGCGTCATCGCGCTCTGGGATTTCGACGAGGTCCGGCCGCGCGAGCGGGTCGGTCGCGATGGCGTCGTCACCGGCGGGACGCGGCTCATTGGCGGTCACCGCGGGTCGGCCCGATCCTTCCCGCCAGGGAGACACGGTCTGATTCGCACCACGTTCCCCCTCGCCTCGCTGGGGGCCCGTTTCACATTTTCCTGCTGGCTCCGCTTCCCGGAGGAGATCCCGAACCAGCAGCTCTTTCAGTACCTGGCGGTGCGGGACGGGAACCTGCTTTTTCAGATGCCGCGCCTGGAACCCCTCGCCTGGCCCATCGCCGTCAAAGGACGCTTTTTCCACGTCGCATTCACGGTCGACCGGGACGCAGGTCGTGCGGTTCTTTACATCGACGGCGATGCGGCGGGGGAGCGGCGCCTCACGTCGGTGACCCACGCCAGTGAAATGCTCTGTTTCGGGCAGGACCGGCTGACGCCACCGCCGTCCTTCGCCGTGGACGAAGTGTCCGTCTGGGGCCGTGCCCTCGCCCCGCAGGAGATACGCCGCCTGAGCCGGCTGCGTTGGCCCCTCGTTGTCGACAAGGCGTTCTCCGTCACGATCGCGCTGCGGCTGGCGGAAGCGACGCGTGATTTCTACCGTGCTTTTCTGCTGGTGACGGATCTCTTCGACCCCACTGTCCACGAGAGCAGGGTCTACTCCTCCGGCCTGCCCTCCTATGCGCTGGCCCTCTCGGGTGCCGACGTCAAGGCGTTCAACAAGTACTTCAACGAGCAGGCCGAGAACGGTCTCAATGAGCCCGGGACGTCAAAAAAACGCACGGTCGAGGTGTTAGAGGGCGGCAGCCGGCGAAAAGCGAGCATGGAACTGCTTGCGGGAGACTACGGGGGTCCGGAGACTTCCGCGAAGCGCGTCATCCGGCTGGAGTTTCTCTCGGAAGACGACGAACCGGAGCGGACGCTGCTCATCCGGCCGATCGAGGGCACGCCCTTCCTCCTCGATGTGCTGGCCGGGAAGCTGGCCCGCACCTGCGGCGTTCCTGTCGCCCCCCCGGAGTTGTGCGTCGTCAGCATCAATGGCACTTTCGAGGGCCTCTCCCTCTGTTCGGAGGTTTCGCGGGAACAGGGGCCGCTCTGGCTTTCGGCTCCCGGCCAGACGCAGGCTCTGCTCCAGCGCCTGCCTGTTTTCCGGGACGATGTCCTCGGGGAATTCGACCGGCTCGCGGCAGCGTGGAAAACCGTACTGCGGAGCGATCGGAAAAGCCCGCTCTCCAGCCGGGAGATGCTCCACAGGCTCAGCGTACAGCGGCAGTTTCTCCAAGAAATCCTCGCTGATCGAACTGCCCGGTCCGACGCGGCGCTCGTGGCGAAGGTGGCCGACCGCCTCCAGGAGGATATGTTCCTCGGGGGCAACCCGCACGCCAGTCTCGTCGTTGAGGATCTCGACCTCTCCGTGCGGCGGATCAACGGGGCCGGTCTCTCCTTTTCGAGCCTGACGCCGGCGACCCTCGGCAGCGACGGACATGTCTTCCCGCCCGAAGGGGGAGCGGCTCCGGCAGGACTCCGGGTGACGATCACCAGCGGGGGAGCTGTCCGGACTCGCGACCTCTCCTTCGTCGTCCTTCCCGGGCGGCGGCGAATACCGGTCCTGCGCGTGCAGGCTGCCGGCGAGCCACTCCGCCGCGACACGGTTTCCTCCCTGGCCGAGTTCATCGAGGGGGACAATCGCCGCAGCGGCCTTCTGACAGGAAACATCCGGCTGCGCGGAAACACCTCGCTTCATCAGGCCAGGAACCAGAAGAAGTATTATCGTGTCGAGCTGGACCGGCCGTACGATGTGCCCGGCGTCGGCCGCACCCGGCGGCTGCTCCTGATCTCGGGGTGGAAGGATAAAACCCTGATGCGGGACCGGCTGGCCTACGATCTGTTCCGGAGCTTCTCCGAGCCCGGGAAACCGCGGTACAGCCCCCACGTCCGGCTCGTCGAGCTGGTCGTCAACGGCGATTACAAGGGGCTGTACAACCTGGTGGATCGGGTTGACGCTGCTCTGCTGGATTTCGGGAAGTCGCCCGGCGGCGCCAACCGCCCCGTGCTGTACAAGGCCGTGGACAATACGGCCAGCTTCAAGGTCCTCAATCGGGACGCCTACGTCCAGCAGGTGCCCGACTGGCGGGACGGAGAGTACTGGGGTCCCTTCGAAAAACTGATTACCTTCATCGGCCAGTCCACGCCAGAGGAGTTCCGCACGGAGGTCGAGCGGGTCATCGATGTCGACAACGTCATCGATTTCGAGATCCTGCTGGCCCTGAGCGCCAACGCGGAAGGGCGGAACTACAACCTGTACCTTGCCCGTCTTGCGGGGGCCGACGCCCGGTTTTTCCTGGTCCCGTGGGATTACGACATCAGCTTCAGCATCGCCTCTGTACCCTCCAACCACCTCATCGGCCGGCTTCACACGGACCTGCCGGGCTACAGCCGCCGCGTGGCGGAGCGGTGGCGGGCGCTGCGTACAGACCGCCTCTCCGAGACGGGCCTGATGCAGCGGATCGACGCTCTGGCGGCCGAGATGGCCGAGGGCGTCGAGCGGAACTACCGGCGATGGCCGCCCACCGAGGGGGAGACCTGGGAGGGGATGGTCCCCCAGCTGCGGGCCTACATCCGCGGGCGGCTGCTGCTCCTCGATGCCTGGTTCGCCTGGCCGCCGGTCGCCGCGCCCGGAACAGCGAAAAAGGGAGAAACGTCATGAAGCCACGGACCAAGGCGACCCTGCTGGCGCTGCTGCTTCTGCTCGGGGTGTGCTACCGACTCTTCGCCGCTTACCCCATCAAGCTGGGCCGCTTCGCCCCCGCCTCCTCCGCCCTGCAGGCCATGCACATCATGAACGGCGAGCGGCCGATCTTCTACTCGGGGCAGGCCTGGATGGGGCCCGCGGGCGCCTATCTCCTCGCCGGCCTCTTCAAGCTCTTCGGGGCGTCGTCCCTGACTCTCGGGGGTTTCTCCTGGATCATGAGCGTCCTCTTCCTCCTGGGGACCGTGCTGCTGGCCTACCGGCTCTTTGGCATCGACAACGCGCTGGTGGTGGCCGGGCTGTTCCTCGTCCCCATCGACTGGGTCATGTACCTCGCGGGGCAGCCGCGCGCGCACTACACGATCATCTTCGTCCTCGTGCCGATCGTCTTCCTCGCGACGCTGGCGCTGCTGCGACGGCACCGGGACGGTCGCCCCCTGCTGTTGATGGCCTTCCTTCTCGGCCTGTTGTGCGGGTTCGCCTTCTGGACCAACATGTCGATCGGACCGGCCATCGGCGTCTCGGTGCTTCTTCTGCTGTGGCAGCTGCGCGGGTCTTTCTTCACCCGCGTCCTGCCCGGCTGGAGCGCCGGCTGGGTGCTCGGCTTCTCACCCGTCATCTGGTACAACCTGACCCATCAGGCGATCCTCGTCGACCAGGTGAACGCGAGAAACACGCGGCAGCTGGGCCGCATTCTCTGGGCCTTCGTGACCAATGCCTGGCCGAAATTCTGGGGGTTCGGCCTCAAGACGGCGGAAACCCCGCTGCTTCACGGCGTTTTCGTCCTGCTGCTCGTCTGGATCAGCTTTCTCTACGTCTGGGCGCTCGTCCAGGGGTTTCGGAAGTGGCGGCGCGGGGAGGACGTGCTCGGCTACCAGCTGGTCTTCGGATACTTCTTCTTCCACCTGGCAATCACCGCGGTCTCCAGCTACGGGAGACGGTTTACCGAGGGGACGCCGCTCTCCTACGTCGTCACTCTCTATACGGTGGCTTTCGCCATCCCGGCCCTGGTGCTGCAATCCGGTCTCTCCCGCCGCGTGAAAGTCCTGGCGCTGCTCCCTTTCGGGCTTTTCATCGCCAACAACCTGGCGGCCAACATCGTCTACCCGCGGAAGTTTGTCACTACAGTCAGGGAGCAGGGTTTTTCCCGGGTGATGCAGTATCCAAACGAGGGAAACCCGTTCGTGCCCTATTTGCGGGAGCGCGGGCTCGCGGCCGGTTACCTGGGCAGGTTCCAGGGCGCGGACTCCGCCAAGAACCAGAATTTCCCGCTCAATTTGGAGTGTTTCGGGGTGGGCACGTTCTCCGATCCTTCCAGCGAGAGGTACGTCGAGAGCGCCCTGGCCGCCGATGCCGCCCGGAAGATCTTCTGGGTCAACGCCGACCCGAACCAGTTGCGATTGTTGGGCGCCACCTCGCGGACGACGCCCATTCAGCAGTGGGAAGTTCATGATGATTTTCGCAAGGAGCTGCGCGAGTTGACCGCAGTGCGCGGGCGCCTGACCGGCGCCTCGTACAACCGGCCCCACGGCCTCTTCGCCGCGGACGGGAACTACGACACCTTCTGGGACGCGCCCGCGGACGCCCGGGCCGTGGTCCTCGATTTCGCGTTCGAGCGCTCCGAGAGGCTGCGGGAGCTCGTGATCTTCGCCGCCGATGTGCAGCGCAGCCCGACCCGCGTCACCCTCGAGGTCTCCGGCGACGGGGTGAGCTGGCGGCAGGTCTACGAGGCGAGCGGCGCCGAGCCGGTGTTCTGGTCGGTGTGGCACCCGTTCGTCAAGAAGGTCAAGCCGCGGATGGAGCTGGTGCTCCCCGAGGGGTGCGACGCTCGATTCTGCCGGTTGCGGTTCGACGCCTCCGGCAAGAGGGCCGGGCTGGCGATCCGCGAGATCCTCTTTCTCGGCGACGGGCCGGTGATCGAGCCGGGAGCGTGGGAGCGGGAAATCGACGACATCGTCCAGGCGGTGCGGGAGCAGGGCAAAGGCGCGACCGTGGTCGGCGACCACTGGTTCGTCGACTATTTTCGACACCAGGGTTTTGCTACAGACTACATCTCGAACGAGACGATTAGCAACACCGGCGAGCTGAGCCCCAATCTGCTCAGCCCCGTCGCGCTGGATTTTTCACGCCCTCAGGCCATGATCGTGCCGCGGGTGTTCCTTGACCGGGTGGAGGGACTGCTGCGCAGCCGCGGCGTCTCCTTCAGCGAAACCGCTTTCCGGTACCACGGCCTTCTTCGGATCGAAACCGCCAAGGTCGATCCGCCCCTCTTCTGGAACGGGCTGGAGCTGAACGATCTGGAGCCGCGAGTCGGGAAACGGATGGCCTTCCCCTTCCGGCCGCTGCGCGAATATGCCCCAGGCGCTGCGGCGACCTCGCTGCGCTTCGGGAAAGAGTTCGAGGTGACGGGGGTTGCCGCTACCTACGATCGGGCCGCCCGGCGGGTAGATCTCGCGTTCGAGATCGTGCCGCTAAGGGAGACCGGCCGGGACTGGTGGGTTTTCCTCCACGTTCTGGATCAGCAGGGGAAGATTGTCTCGCAGGCGGACTTCAGGCTGGAACAGGCGGGCCTCGCCACCAGTTGCTGGCTGCCGGGGAGGCGGGTCGTCCTCGAGCGCGCAGTGGCGCTGCCCGCCGGATCCAAGGGGAAGGTGTCGGTGGCCGCGGGGGTCTATGACCCGCGCTGGCACAAGCGCTTGAGCCTCGACGGGGACCAGACCAAGGCCATCGTGTGGCAAGGCGAAATCTAGCAGGCCGTGGTTACCAGCGGGTGTCCCGGAGTGCGTCGTAGCGCGCGCACGTCATCCCCGAGGATGGTCTCGTCCACATACTCCTTGGGGCAGTTCCGCGTCTGTCTACCGCAGGGTGCGTTCGGCGTTGTAGGCCGGCATCACAACGACGAGTCTGTTCCCGTTGGTCATGAAGGGGGGGCACCTGTTTGCGGCCCATTCGCGATCCTTCGGAAGACGCGGACCTTCGGGTGGTCGAACAGGCGGTAGGTCAGTTCCGAACGGTCGTCGTCCCAGGTGAGCCCAAACAGCGACGGCCGGGTCTGGAAGGTCCGCACCTCGCGGAAGCCCCGCTGTCCGGCGAAAAGCTCCCGGTAAAAACGCACGACGGCCGGGTAGTCGGCCTCGCGGTGGCGGTACTGCTCGTAGAATTCGTCCCCGACGATGACGTACTCCGCCCCCTGGAGACGCTCGCGGACATACTCCTCGAAGCGCTCGGGCGGGTTCAGGGATTTGGAATTGTAGCTTTTCATGTTCAGGACTTTGATGGCGTACCGGTCCTGCACGACGCAGTCGTCGCGGCTCAGGCAGAGGATGTAGTTGTCGAAGAATGCCGGCTGGGTGAAGGGAGTCCCCAGAAGCGGGGTCGAGTTTGAGTTGTCGGCGACGACCGTTGTCCCCGGGGGGATCGTCTCCTGGATCCAGCGCGAGGCCAGGACGCGCGCGTCCCCGACCCGGTAGATGTTCAGGTACGCCCCCGTAAGGAAGAGGGCCGAGAGCAGAACCGCGGCCGCGGTGGCGGTGGCGGCCGGGCGAGCCGCGCCCCGGGCCCGCTCGCGAAGTTCGACGAGGAACCGCGCGCCGAGCAGAGCCAGGAAGGGGATGAGGGGTATGGCGTAGCGGATGAATTTCATGAAGCCCCGGCCGACAGTTCCCAGGTACAGCGCCAGGAAGAACAGGATGAGCACGTCGGCCGTCCTGCGCCGGGGCACGGCCCAGAGGACGCCGAGGAGGCCGGCGGCCATCAGGAGCGGACCCATGCCGAACCAGAGCAGATTGGTGAACCAGTAGGAGAATGTCTTCCCTGTGAACTGGAAGGCCCAGTTGCGCTGGTCCGACCCCTCGAGGTACCGGGAGACGGTGGCGACCTGGGCCAGGTACTCCCGGGGGGCGATCAGGGCGTAGGGGTTCATCGCCAGCGCCGTCACCCCGGCAATCGCCCCGAAGATGAGGAGCGGCTTCCAGAAGGCAACGGACAGTGCCGTTTCCCGGATGGCGGGGAACCCGGGTCGGCCGCGGAACGAGACCATCAGGTGGGCCAGCAGCAGGACGGGAAAGAACATCAGCGCGGTCTGCTTGGTGGTGATTGCCAGGCCGGCGACCAGTCCCGCCGCAACCCAGACCCGGGTGCCGCCGCCCTCGGCGATCCGCAGAGCCAGAAGCATCAACAGGACGAGGAAGAAGGTCAACGGAACGTCGGTGGTGAAGAAGTGCGAGTCCCGGACGTGGAGGACGGAGAAGGCGAGGAACGCCGCCCCGAGGAGCCCGGCGGCCCGCGAATAGGCCCGCTTTCCGAGCAAGTACACGAGAACCACGGTGGCGGTGCCGAAGGCGGCCGAGATCCCTCGCCCGAGGAGATAGTAGAGAGTCGTCGACGCAGGGTCGGTGGGCGAGAACGGGAAAAAGTGGAAGATGGGGGCGGCCAGCAGGATCAGCAGGTGCATCAGCAGGGGGGGATAGATGAAGAACTTGGGGTCGTGCACCGGCAGCTGGTCGATGGACTGGGCCGCGCGGATCTGCTCCGCGCCGATTATCATGACGCGCTCGTCGCTGTTGAAGTGGTAGGGGAGGGCCCAGTCGAGGCCGTAGAAGCGCACCGCACAAGCCCCGAGGACGACCAGGGCGATGAGGAGGAGTTCTTGAGTCCTCATTAAAAGATGTTCTTGACGACGCTCCAGATGTACCGGAACCAGACCTTCCGCAGCTTTATGGAGGAGTGGCCGGCCCGGCGGGCGTATTCGTGGGCCGCGACCTCTCCGCAGCGGAAGCCTTTCTTCAGGCACTTGATGGTCATCTCCTGCTCGATGGTGGTGATGTTCTCCGTCAAGCCGAGCTGCCGCGCCACGTCGGTGCGGATCGCCCGGAAGCCGTTCTGGCTGTCGGTGAGCTCGACCTTGAAGCGGGTGTTGATGGCGATCAGGATGATGTCCGAGCCGATCATCCGCAGCAGTTTGCCGACGTCGCCGTGCAACTCGTCGCTGCCGCCGCGGCCGCGGGAGCCCACGACGATGTCGTACTGCTGATCGAGGATCGGCTGCACGAGCAGGGGGATGTCCTTCGGGTCGTGCGACCCGTCGGCGTCGAGGTAGACCTGGATGTCGGCGTCGACCTCCTGGATCGCCGTGCGGATGCCGTCGCCTTTTCCCTTGCGGTGGTCGAGGATGACGCGGGCGCCCTCGCGAACGGCGACCTCGCGGGTGTCGTCAGTGGAGTGCCCGTCCACGACGACCACCTCGTCCACGATCGGCTTGGCGGCCCGGATGACCTCCGCCAGGTTCAGGCCCTCGTTGCGGGCGAGGATCACGGCGGCGACGCTCATCTTCCGTCCTGCGGTGGAAAGCGCCATGAATCTCGTCTCCCGGTGCCAGTAAAAAACCGGCGGCACACAGCCCCACAGCGCCCCCGGCGGCAAACACTATGCGGGAAACACGGGAAATATGCAACGCGCGCGGCAATACAAGCTCCGGCAACCCTTGACTTTTCACGCCGTCAGCCAGATGATCGCGCTCGATTTTATGAAACTGCCGTGGATGCGGACCCTGGATGGATCGGCCCGGCCGCCAGCGTGAAAGGAAACCCTCGATGAGCAAGTCTCCAAAGATACAATTGGTGCTGTTCTGGATCTTTCTCCTTGCGATCGTCGGCGCGACCTGTGAAGGGATGGCCCGGCTGACCCTGCGCTATTCCCTGCCGGGATGGGAGAAGACGCGCCAGTTGATGGCGGGCGAGGTGATCCCGACGCCGGGGTATCAATTCAGCGTTTCCCAGGCGTACCTGCTCTACATCCCGTCGCCGAACTACTCGGACGCCGCGGGGGTGCAGCACAACGCGCAGGGGTACCGGGGCAAGGCCGTGGACCTCAGGCGCACGCCCGGCGTGGTGCGGGTGCTCTGCCTCGGCGGCTCGACGACCTACGGCTGGGGCACACCGCGTGCCGAGGACGCCTATCCGGCATGGCTGGAGAAGATACTGGCGCAGGACCTCCCCCAAGGGGTCCGTGGCATCGAAGTCATCAATGCCGGCATCCCCTTTGGCACCACGGCCGAGATCCTGACGCACTACCATTTCAAGTTTCACTACTATCGCCCCGACATCGTTGTCATCAATCCGGGCGGCAACGATGCCGAGAGCATGGTCAATTACGACTACTACCACCCCGACTACAGCCACTACCGCAGGGCCATGATGCTCCCCCCGCCCTTGCCGCCGCTGGGCCGCCTGCTCATCAGGTCGAGATTCGTTGCCATATTGCTGATCCCCCTGGTGCACGGCGAAACCCCCACCGCCGACGCTTTCGTGAAAAAAGACCGGCTGCCGCCGGTCGCCCAGTGGTATCCGCAACCGCCGGGGGAGTCCCGTGAGGAACGCGCGCGGAACATCCCGGACGACGAGATTGCCTTCAAGCACAACCTGGAGACCCTGCTGGACGCAATCGAGCGGGATGGCGCGAAGACGCTCCTGGTGCCGTTCCGGTTTGTCGACAATCAGCAGTACCGCCCGGACAAGGGTGGCCCGCAGGCGATCGCACGGGAAGAGAAGCTGTTGTGGGAACTCGCCGCGAAAAGGAAACTGCCGATTGCGCCCTTCCCGGCATCGGTCATCTCCCCCGGTAACTGGACGGACACCTGCCACTACAACGCGGAAGGGAACCGGGAGAAGGCCGCGCACGTGGCGCCCTATGTTCGCGCGATCATGGCAATGCTCAGCCCGGCCCCCGGCACGGCGCCGAAACCCTGAAGCCGCCGGCCTACCAGAGTTTGCTGATGTCCTCCGCCGTGTAGGTGTGATTGCGGGCGTGCCAGTAGCTGCGGTCCGCGCCCTCGCGTTTTTTCAAGTGCAGGAAGTCGCCGCGGGTCAGCCGTGCGAGCAGGGCGATCGGCGTCAGAAATAGATAAAAGATCGCCCCGAGGATGATCCGCGAGTTCACCGCGCCGAGCGCCCCCCCGAACTTCAACCAGGCGCGCGCGATCAGCGCCCCGGCCGGTTTGACGAACAGGCCGGCCGCGAGCAGCAGCGCCGCCGCGGCCAGGAACCAGCTCTTGATTCCCGGTTTGGTCGCCAGATGCCCGACGACGAGGCAGGCCAGCGCCAGTACCCCGATCGTCTCGAGGACCTTCTCCCGCGTCAGCTCTGTCTTCCCGCTCATGCGCTTTGTTAAAACAGAGTGTAGATGAAAGGCGCGATGGCCGAGCCGCTCGTGAGGACGATGAGCACCCCGAAGAGCAGCAGCACGAGCACCATCGGCAGCAGCCACCACTTCTTGCGTTCCTTCAGAAAACCCCAGAGATCGCTAAAGGCAGACATTTCCCCTCCTAATCCATGACGAGCGACTCGCGCCACTCCTTGTTTTCAGCCCACGCGGGCTGGTCCTTCTTCTCGAAGAGCCAGTCGCCGACGACCAAAGCGTCCATTTCCGTGCGCATGAAGCAGCGGTAGGCGTCCTCCGGCGTGCAGACGATCGGTTCGCCGCGCACGTTGAAACTCGTGTTCACGACCAGCCCGTACCCGGTGCGCTGTCGGAAGGCCTCGATCAGCCGCCAGTAGTCCGGGTTGGTCTCGCGGTGCACCGTCTGGATGCGCGCCGAGTAATCCAGGTGCGTCACCGCCGGGATGTCCGAGCGCTGGTGGTAGAGCTTCTCGCGCAGCGGCAGCGCATAATAATTCGGCGGCAGCGCCCGGCGGCGTGCGGGCTGGACGTCCGCGATCAGCAACATGTACGGCGAGGGTTCGTCCAGCTCGAAATAGTTCGCGCACTCCTCGGCGAGCACCGAGGGGGCGAACGGCCGGAAGCTCTCGCGGTACTTGATCTTGAGGTTGAGCTTCTTCTGGATCTCCGGGTTGCGCGGGTCGGCGACGATGCTCCGGCCGCCCAGCGCACGCGGGCCCCACTCCATCCGGCCGCGCACCCAGCCGAGGATCTGGCCGCCGTCGAGCAGTTCGGCGGCGCGGGCGCACAGCGCGCCGAGGTCCTCGAAGCGCCGCCCGACGGCGCGGTAACGCCCGATCACGCGGCGGATGTCCGCTTCCTCGGGCTCCGGGCCGAGATACGAGCCGTGCATCCGGTCCGTGCCGCCGCTCGCGCGCGGGTTGCCGCGGCCGATGTGGTGCGCGCACAGCGCCGCGCCGAGTGCGCCGCCGGCATCGCCGGCCGCGGGCTGGATCCAGAGGCGCTCGGCAATGCCGCTGCGCAGCAGCTTGCCGTTGGCGACGCAGTTGAGCGCGACGCCGCCGGCGAGACAGAGGTTCGACGACCCGGTGAGTTTCTTCGCCTCGGCCGCCATCGCGAGCACCACCCGCTCGGTCACGCGCTGGATGGCGAGCGCCAGGTCGCAGTGCTCCTGGCCCATCTCGCTCTCCGCCTCGCGCCGGGGGAAGCCGAAGAGTTTCTCCCACGCCGTCTCGTTGGCCATGCGCAGGCCGGTGGCGTAGTCGAAATACCCCTGGTCGAGCCAGAGCGACCCATCCGCGGCGATGTCCACCATCTTCGTCGCGATCGACTCCTCGAAGCGGCGGGTGCGCTCGGAGGCCGGGTCCCCATAGGGGGCGAGGCCCATCAGCTTGTACTCGCCGGAGTTGACCCGGAAGCCGAGGTAATAGGTGAACGCCGAGTAGAGCAGGCCGACCGAATGCGGGAAGCGCAGCTCGCGCAGGATCTCGATGCCGTTGCCCCTGCCGTGGCAGATCGAAGCAGTCGCCCACTCGCCGACCCCGTCGATCGTCAGGATCGCCGCCTCCTCGAAGGGCGAGGGGTAGAACGCGCTCGCGGCGTGCGAGAGGTGGTGCTCGGGGAAGAGCAGCTTCACCTCGTCGACCTTGTGGCCCGCCAGCCGCGAGAGCTCCTCGAGGAGCAGTCGCTTGAGAAACAGCTTCTCCTTGATCCAGACCGGCATCGCGGCGAGGAACGAGCGCAGGCCGCGCGGCGCGAACGCATAGTAGGTCTCGAGCAGCCGCTCGAACTTGAGGAAGGGCTTGTCGTAGAAGGCGACCGCCTCCAGATCCTCGAAGGCCGTACCCGAGGCCTCGAGGCAGTAGCGGATGGCATGCGCGGGGAACGCGGGATCGTGCTTGCGGCGCGTGAAACGCTCTTCCTGCGCCGCCGCGACGATCTCGCCGCCGTCGAGAAGCGCCGCCGCCGCGTCGTGGTAAAACGCTGAAATGCCGAGAATTTTCATCGTGCGCGCAGGGCCTCTCAGCAGCCGGGTTCGGGGTGTCCGGGGTCGCCGTTGTTGACGCGCACCGGTTGCGGCTCGCGGCCGATCAGGCGCAGGAGCTTGTGCTTGAAAAGGACGAGGGCGAGGACCGAGATGCGCCAGAGATCGCCGAGGGAGCGGATGTTTGTCAGGACAGGGAGGATCTTGCTCCCGTAGCGGATCTTCTTTTTGGCCATGCCGAAGCGTACCATGAGCTCGCAGATCTGCCGCCACTTCAGCTTGTCAACATAGAGCGGCGCGTGCCCCTGCGCCGCGGGGAGCAGGATCACCCCGCGGTGGCTGTCGACCGACCAGGAGAAGTCCCGGGGGAGCTTCCCCTCGCGGCGCGCCCGCTCCTCGAGAGGCGTGCCGGGGTACATGTGGAGGATGGCGACGCTCGTCTCGCACCGGCCCTCGAGTTCCTCGACGATCGCCATCGTCTGCTGCGCCTCCGCCCAGGTCTCGGTCGGGTGGCTGAAGATGAAGAAGGGGTTCGCGGTGATGCCCAGCTCCCGCGACCAGGAGACCACGTCGAAGGCCTGCTTGAGGGTGGCGCGCTTGGTGATGATCTCGCGCGAGATGCGTTCCGAACCCGACTCGATGCCGAAACCGACGTGGAAGAGGCCGGCGCGCACCATCTTCTCGAAGAGCGGCTTCGCGAGGATGTCGACGCGCACCTCGCAAAACCAGCTGATTTCGAGGCGCCGCTCGATGATGAGGTCGCAGATCGCCTCCGCGCGGGCTGGGTTGAAGTTGAA
>Ga0315292_10000626_pt1 | contig 17068 bp, 41 predicted proteins | sample YL17G13_0_MG_FD_204029 | JGI IMG/M metagenome (GOLD analysis project Ga0315292, IMG submission 204029) | Sediment microbial communities from Yellowstone Lake, YNP, Wyoming, USA - YL17G13_0 | ecosystem: Environmental > Aquatic > Freshwater > Lake > Sediment | place: USA: Wyoming | collected... | reverse complement strand
GACGTATTCGCCCTCCTTGATCATCTTCAAGGAATAGATGTGAGACGGTTTGTCAGGAAATCTGGGCTTGATTGGGTGTCTCCTTGAACTTGAGCCCGGCTTGGAACGCCTTGTCGAAGGCCTTCTCGACCTTCGCGTAGGCCTCCATTTCCTGTTTTGCCATCCGGTTCAGGATGGCGTCACCGCAACCGGGACAACCGTCCCTGCTGACCAGCGCCTTGTTGAGGATCTCGATGACGGCAGCCGCCTTGCCCAGCCTGCGCCACAGGGAACCGACGACCTGATGGCTGCAGGCGAAGCAGTGGCCGTACTCCTCGATCCACTTCCTGACGCTGCCGCACTTCGGGCACTTGGGGCTCATTTCGCCTCCAGGAATTCCATGCCGTAGCTCGTCGGACCCCCGTTCTCGACGGTGCTCCAGAGACGATAGACCAGGAACTTCTTCTTGAAGATCCGCCCCTTCGACGTCCGGACCGATGCGGCCCAGACCTCCCCTTTCGGGTCCTTGAACTCGACCGGAAGCCCTTCCTTCCTCGCCAGGGCACAGAGCGCCCTGATCGTCGTCGGCGTCGTCCGCGGCTTGGTACCGCTGCGGCACCAGTATCCGGTCATCGGAAAGCGTCTGATTACAGCGTTGGTCATAATCTTCCCTCCCCTAGATTTCCAGCTTCCTGACGTTCAGGATCCGCTGGGCCAGCTCCTCGGCCGACTCGTTGAGCTCCTTGACCTTCACGTCGGGGACGATCTCCCCGTACATCTCGATCCGGTCCTTGAGCCTCTTGACCTTCCTGAGCCGGGCTTCCATCCAGGTGATCTTGCCCTTGTCGGTGAGGTCCGGGGACAGCTGATCGACTTCCTCGGCCAGCCCCTTCACGACGGATTCCAGCTCCTCCAGCACGGACCGGCCGAGGGTCACCTTGGAGACTTCGGCATCCGGCACGGGGAGATACTCGAAGCGCGCGTCGTTGGTATTCGGAGAGAGCTTCGACACCAGAGTCGAAACCTTCTCCACGACGCCGTTGAACTGCGCCGGGACGAAGTAGACGTTGCCCTGGTCCCGCAGGGTGATCAGGTCCGCCTCCTCCTCGATGATGCGCTGGAGGTAGCGGGTTATGTCGCTCGAGTTGTACCGGACCTTCTCCTTCTCGAACAGCTCGAGGACCAGCTTGTTGATCGCGGCGTTGGCGGTGTAGCCGGGCATCTCGGAGATGAGGGCCTCGGCGAAGTTCTTCGTCTCGTAGTACTTGCTCTTGGACACGATGACCCGAGTCTCGGTCGTGTACTTGAGCTCGCCGGACCCGACGGAGGTGCCGGTCAGCTGTTCAGCCGTGAACTGGAAGACGATGAAGTCGTCGTCCTCGCTGACCCGCCGGATGATCCGACCTTCCTCCAGGTTGCGCAGGGCGCGGATGAAGGCACTGCGGTATGAATGTTCGCGGGCGAACTTGGTCGGGAGGCTGCTCTCCTCCAAGAACTTGGTGAACTGGTCCTTGGTGATCGAGACGGACCTGATGTTCCAGAACACGACCGACCCAAGGATCGGGCAGTCCAGACCTTTCATCTTGAGGAAGAATTGTGCGCGTTTCTCTTGCGCGGTCATACTAGCCTCCGTGATAGCGGACGAACGACTCACTCGACTGACAGGCGCTGACGAAAGCCCAGGGAGGCCAATGGCCCCACCTTCCGGTGATGAACCGCTTGCACTGGGATTGCGTCATCCAGTCGGTCATGATTGATCTCGGTGCGGAGCTGCTCGCGTTCTTGGTCCAGACGCGGTATTTGCGTCTCATCCATTCCCCTGCTTGGCCTGCTGGCTGGCCTGTGTCATTTCTCTGATCCAGTCGACTGTCAGGTCTCCATGCTGCGCCCGCTGGGTCGGCTCGTCGCAGCCCTGCTCGACGGCAAGGCCGAGGGCGCGAATGACCTCGAATGGGACGAAGGCGCAGACGCCGCCGACCTTGTCGAAGCCGTTGACTCGGACGAACTTTCCCCCGTTCAGGTTGTTGACCATCATCCGTTCCCCTGCTTGACCTGGTTCTTGTCGGCCTGGACCACATGGTCCATCCCCTTGTGCCGCTCCTCGATCTTGCCCAGGCTCTTGGCCAGATCCTCGGTGAAGGAGGCCGTACCCTGACCGTTGGCCCCCTCTGCATGGATCTTGCATTGGCCGTCGTTGATCTTGATGATAACTTCCTTCATGGATCCTCCTAGTATTGCCTCAGGGTGAGCTGGATCTCGTTCCCGTTGTTCATGCGGACGACGGTGTACCCCGCCTGCTTCGCCTTCGCGGTGGCGAGGGATGCGGCGTACTCGTTCTTGAACAGCTTCTCGAACCCGGGGTATTGCTCCTTGGGCTCGACCTTGTACATCCCGTTCGGGAGCTTGGTGATCTTGGACTCCCAGCCGTGGTCCTTCTTCAGCTTCTCCGCGGCTGCCTTCGCGGCTGCCTGGTCCTTGACCTCGATGCTGACCCGGGTGAAACAGGGCACATCTTCCTCCCTTGATGAGCGGTGGGGGTCCCAAATCGGGACCCCCACCTTCTTGACTACGCGTCCACCTCGCGGGACTTCTTCTCCTCGTCCTTGCGGTGGTTCGCGTTCTGGGCGAAGTCGCTGGCCCACTTCTTCATCGACTCCAGGTCGCCCCTCCGGGACCGGGAGAGGGGCACGGTCCGCAGGATGGCGGACAGGATGTGCATGTCGTTGAGCTCCTCCTTGCGGTAGAAGCCGGTGTAGAGGCCCGAGATCACGGCCTCCTCCAGCTCCGCCCCCGAGTACCCCTCGCTGTTGGAGGCGCACTCCTTGAGGCCCTGGGCGTCGAACTTCTTGGGATCGCGGCCCCGCTTGGTGATGTGGATCTTGAGAATCTCCTCCCGCTCCTTCTCGTCCGGGAGGTCGACGTAGAAGATCTCATCGAAGCGGCCCTTCCTGAGCAGCTCAGGCGGGAGTCCGTCGATCTTGTTGCACGTCGCCACGATGAAGACCGGCGCGGTCTTCTCCTGCATCCAGGTGATGAACGACCCGAAGACGCGGGCGCTCACCCCGGAGTCCGTCTGGCCCGAGCTGGACATCCCAGCGAAGGCCTTCTCGATCTCGTCCACCCACAACACGCAGCGGCCCACGGCCTCTGCCGTCTGGATGGCGACCCGCATGTTCGCCTCGCTCTGGCCGACCAGCCCGCCGAAGACGCGTCCCACGTCGAACTTGATGAGCGGGACCCCGAAGTTGGCGGCGCACGCCTTCGCCGCCAGGGACTTGCCCGTTCCCGGGATGCCCGTGAGCATCACGCCACGCGGGGCGGGGAGGCCGTACTTGCGGGCCTCCTCGGTGAACGCCAGCTTCCTGATGCTCAGCCACTCCTTGAGCACCACCAGCCCGCCGATGTCGTCCATCCCCTGCTTGGCAGGGTACCACTCCAGCACGCCCGACTTCTTGATGGCGTTGGCCTTCTCGGACATGACCAGCGTGGAAATCTGGACCTTGGACTTCGGGTCGTCCTTGGTGGACTTCTTCCAGTCCACCACGCCCTTGGCCATGGCGTTCTCCGCCTCGACCGTGGTCAGGCCCATGCAGGCCTCCACGATGGCGAAGACCTCGTCCTTCGCGACGTCCCCCACGACGGTCTTGTTCTCCGTCACGAACCGGTCGATCATCGTGCCGATGATCGCCCTCTCGGGGAGGCCGAACTCCAGGAGCGTCACGTCGCGCTGCAGCCCGACGGGCAGCTCGTTGAGCGGGCTGATCATGATGAGCGTCTTCTTGGCCGTCTTGAACTCGCGGGCGATGTCCCGGATGAGCCGCGCGATCTTGGGCACCTGGAAGAACGGGTGCAGGTCGCGGAACAGGAACACCACCTTCTCGCCGAACGTGGTCGTGCTCTCGGCGCCGCGGATCTTCGCGAGGGCGGCGACCGGGTCGTCAACCTCGTCGATGGTCTTGCCGTTGGCGTCGATGAAGCCGTCCGTGTGGCTCCACACGACCACCTTCCACTTGAGCTCCTTGAGGGTGTTGGCGAGCTCCAGCTCGACGCGCGCCTCCTCGGGGCTCACGACCATCAGCACCGGATAGCGGGCCTTGATGTAGCTGTCAAACATGCGAACCTCCTGTAAAGGGAACTAACGCAATTCGCTCTTGTCCTTGGCTTCGAAGATCTCGAACTTGCGGCGGCTGTCCTTGTCCTCGTCTTCCGACTCGCCGACGCACCACATGTTGGCATCGCCTGGGCGATCGTCTGAGGTCAGAACGTATGAGCAATCGCTCCACTTCGCGCCGAGGTTCTTGAGCGCGGACTCGGCTTCCTGTTTGGTGCCATAGCCGACGAAGAAGGTCGGCGGCTTGTCCAGGTCGCTGAGGATGGCTGAACCGCTCCTGTTGATCTGGTACTCCACGATCACGAAGCTCATGGTCTCCTTCCTAATGGACGTGGGGAACGGAGCCTGCGTGCGCCAGGGCATGCTCTATCTGGTCGACGTGCCGGTCGTACTCGTCCTCGGTGATGTCGAAGGTCCTGTTGCACAGGCCGCAGAGGGCCGTGTGCTGGATGCCGGAGCCCGTCACGTCCTCGGCTTCGATGTGGACGGTGATGTAGGCGCCGCTGGCATGGCAGTCTTCGAACGGGCAGATGATGTGCTTTTCGTCGCTCATTAGGCCTCCAATACGCGGCCACCCACCTGACCGAACGGGGCTGACCGCGACGGCATCGAAGTAAGGGTGAAATTCACATCCACCTTCACGACCTCGCACAGGTCCACGTAGGCCTGGCGCTTGGCCTTCTTTTGCTCCCAAGTGAGACGGTAAGCCTGAATCCCGTATGGAGTGGCGCCTGCGGCAAAGATGGCTGCACGAGCCGACTCCTCACCCTTGTATTGTCTGGCGTCCCAGAGGTCGGACACCCACCCAGATGCGTCCTGGCACCCGACGTCGGCCGTCTTGGGAAGCCAGCGCTTGGATGGCTTGTGCCGGACCATGAATACCGTGGTCTTCACCGTCCCTCCTCCACGGACACGATCTCGATGTCGACGCCTTGGAAGCCCAGTGCCTCGATCTGCTCGCCTGCCTGTTTCATGGCCTTCGTCTCGGCGTCCGCGCAGGACTGGGCCTTGAGGCATACGGCCTTCGTGCCGCCGGTCAGCACTAGCTCGACGTGGAATTTCTTCTCCACTTGTGGAACGCACGGCGTCTCGGGTGTGAAGTGCCGGGTCAGGATCTCCCTGATGTCGGCAACGTCCCATTCGCCGTCTCGGTGGACGGGAGCGACAAGCGCCTTGATCTCGCGGGCGGCGGCTTCATGCGGTGTCAGGCAATTGGAGCCGATCTGTTGGTCCGCGTACAGCCATGGCCTTGATGCGCACGTCTCGATGTCGAGAGTTTCGATGATCTGCAGGGCCTCCGCCACCGCAGGGTTGAATTCCAGCTCTGGCAAGCCTCCGCCATCGGGAACCTGTACCGGCCCATCCGCCCATTCCTCTCCGGGTTTTCCTGCGACGAGCCAGACGAGGCGGAGGAGCCGTTCGTCCAGGACCTTCCGCTTGGGATTCAGGATCTTGTTTGTCATCAGTGTCCCAGTTTCTGTTGGTTGTTGGCCTGCGGCTGCTGGTAGAACTCGCTGGTCTTCTGGTCGTCCTTGACCGTGCCCAGCGCGTTCTCCAGCGTCTTGGTCGCGTCCTTGCAGGCGGTGCCCTTGAGCCCGTCGACCGAGATCTTGAGGCCGCCCTTGTTGTCGATGATCAGCGTGATCGTGTGCATCGGTCAGGCTCCTGTGCTGGGGGAAGTCGCCTAGTACTTGACGAACTGGAGCTTGACCTCGCCCGTCGGGAGCTTGGTCTGCGTGCAGGTGTAGCCCTGGGCCGTCATTTTCTTCTTGGCCACCTCGGCGACGTACCCCTTCACGATGTTGGAGCAATTGTCCCCGGCCAGCGCCTGCAGTCCATGCCCGCCAGCGTAGAAGTCCCAGACCAGCACGTGGCCTTTCCCGTTGGGGTTCTTGCAGACGCCGATCTCGTACGCCTGCGAGTTGCCGGGGACGCCGATGGCGTGCTCGCACTTGCCGTAGTCCGTGGGCTTGATCCCGTGATGGTAGGCGGCGTTCGCCCCGTGGTAGTCGTTGACCCACGAACCGTACCACTTGTGATGCTTCTGGCCTTCCTTCCACTGGAGGCCCGACGCCTTGACCGCCTTCTTGAGGGCTTCCAGATCGAGCACGTCCAACTCGAGTCGAGCGACATGAGACATTTAGGCCTCCTTGGGGAACGGGATGTTGTGCTTGACGAGCCAGGCGTGCTCGATTGCGAGCGCCTTCGCCCGGGTCCTGAACGGTCCGATTCGGGGGCCGCCGACCGGCTTGAGATTGACGACCCACCGGACTCCTGCCGGCTCGACGTGGCTGGCCCGCCGGATTTCGGCCTTCCCCAAGGAGAGAAGCGGGGTCAGCTCGTCGGCATAGACCATCCGCAGCGAGCCGTCGTTGCCGATGACCATCTCGTGCTTGGACACTATCCCTCCTTCTTGGGAGGCTCGCCATCGGACTCGAACAGGTGGTACGTGGTGACCCCGCCGCTCGCGTATTCGTACCTGACCGAGCCGATGAAACGTCCAGGCGTGAAGAGGGAGTCCGCCGTCTCGCACTGGATAAATCTGGTCTCCCACGCTTCCGTTCCCTTCGGCGGCATCGGATCGGTCCAGTCGTACATCACCCACACGACTAGGACCCTCTCCCCATGCTCGTCTCGGTCGTATTCGTCCATGCTGGCTGAAAAGGCACGTGGCACCCTTCGGCACCCGGATCATGCCGATGGGCCTCTCGATCAGGTACTTCTTGATGATCTTCACTTGCTCCCCTTGCGCAGTTGCTTCCAAGCCTCTAGACGCAGCTTGCCCTGCACACAGATGTCCCCGCGTTTGACCCGGATCGGAGGTATCCCGTGGCGCTTCATTTGTCCCCCTCCGTGGCCAGATCCGGACCCTCCGGATCGCTCGGCCCGTCCGTCTTGTTCCCGGTCGAGATCGGCACGTCGTCTCCCAAGAGGATCCGCTGGCCCAGGTTCCCGAGGGTCTGGAACAGCGGCAGGCCGAGGCACTTCTCGATGACCGCCTTGCCGACGTCCTTGCGCAGCTTCTCGGGAAGCGTGTCCTGTCGGATGTAGATGATCTTCTTCTTTTCCTCACCGGGGGAGGTGCTGACCTCCATGGTGATGAATTCCGGCGCTCCCGGTTCCAGGACCGAGGCGGTCTCGTTCAGGGTCGGGAGACGACGGAACTTCGGCGGAACGCGTTTGGGCATCTGGCCTCCTAGGTGGCATGAATCACGACGGACCAGGCCTTCCTTACCTCAAGACTGGAGAAGTAGAAGCAGTCGCTTCCACCCACGCGCTCGAGGGACTTCACGACGAGCGATTTGTACAACTCCATTGAGCGGAGCGCGGCTAACGCGTCCTCCGGGCTGGATGTCTTGGACTTGACCTGGATGGCGATATGGACCGTAGATCCAGACGCCAGTGTGATGCGCCAGATGTCGCAGTACTTGTCTTCCATGGCTGCCCTCAATTCACGAGGGACTGGGCGCGCTTCAGGAGTTCCTCATCCTGGGCGACCTGTCCAAGCGACTGCATGATCTCCTGCGTCGGCGGGCTGCCTTCGTCCTTGGCCTTGGCGATGAGAGCCTTCGCCTCGGCGACGTGCTGGTCGAACCTCACCTTGAGCTTGGCCACGTCCTCCGGGCTGGGCGGACACACGAGACTCGCGTACCGGGAGGGAACGAGAGAGGGGACGACGGTAGCGAAGATGTTGCCGCCGCCCAGGATCTTCCCCAGCTCCCCCAGCATGCCTTTGATCTCCAAAGGCGATGGCATCCCCTCGGGCTCCTCGCCGCCCCCGAAGGCGCCCCCGTATTCGCCGTTGGGGTCAGGCCCCTCGAACTCTTCTGGCTCGTCCGGATCTTCCATGTTCATACACGTTCTCCTAGGAACAGTATATCAGGGAGGGAAATCCCCTGTCAACTATTCCTCAGTACGAGCAGTATAGGACAAGCCATACTCCGAACGTTCCCTTGAGTTCCCACTCCTCGGACCTTTTCAGCATGAAGGCCCGCACGGAGTCGAGGGTGGATGGGTTGTACAGGAACGGTCCATCACTCCTGACCTCTGCCACCTGCTTGCCGACGATCACTTCGTCGCCTTCGGAATCTCCGACCGGGTAGACGCGATATCCCAAGTATTCGCCGTCGTCTTCATTGTAGCCCTTGACGGGGCGGGGTTCTGTTGTCCACGATTGCTTCCCGCATTCCGGACAGAACTTCGCCCCCTTCTTCGGATGGGCGCATCCGGACACCTTCCGCTCCGGCATCAAATCGGAACGCTTGACCTTGATGCCGCAGATTAGCCAAGTCGTATAGTCCACGCTCATGGACTCTCCTTGGTCATGCTTTCATTCCCATTTGGAATCCCATGGGCGGACGCTTGATGCTGCCTTCCTCGTCCCCCTCCCCTTCCTTGTAGAAGATCGACCGGGTGCCGAGCTTCGTGGCGATGGGCAGTTTGATGCCGTCCCCGCCGTAGGAACTGCCGAACATGAACAGCCCCTCGCCAGGCTCCGTGGCTCCCAGCTCCCGATAACACTTCCCGTCCCAGACCAGCTCGATGGCCTCTCCCCACTCGATGCCCTTGAGCTTCTGGTCCCGGTCATAGCAATAGTCGCGGAGCCAGACATTGGCGACGTCGATGTCAAGGTCCTTGTGGCAGGCGACGACCTCAAGGCTCTGGGATTCGGTCACGACGAGTTCCGTGTTGGGGAACAGGAACGTCGGCTTCCCGCCCACGAGGCGGGCGTTCAGGAACACGATCCTCGGGTTGCGGTCGGGCTCGACGGTTTGCCCATGCCACTCCCCCGATCCATGGTCGATATTCTTCACGCGGGCCACGACTATGGTGAAAATGTCCATCAAACCCGGTCTCCTTCCACCACCTGCAGGAACTGGGCCTGCAGGTCTTTCTCGACCTGGGTCCAGTCCTTGGCGATCTCCTCGTCCGTCATTCCCTCTCTCTTGCAGACCTCGTAGTGCGTCTCCTTCAGATCAGGACTGCGCGGGAGGGGCGGGCGGAGCGACGGGCTGAGCGGGTACGTTCGCATTCGGAGCCTCCTTCACGGGAGCGGGGGCGAGGGCCTGTGTGGGCTTCGCCTTGGGGATGACGGTGACCGGACCCTTGGCGGGCTTCACAGTGACCGGGCGGTAATTGTGGTGCTCGACCTGCTCGGGCTTGGCCTTCTTGATGGGCTTGGGACTGGCCGTCGGGCCGCCGCCGACCCGCTTGTAGCCGCGGTCCATGAGCCGGGCGACCAGCTGGGCGTAGTCCTTAAACGCGAACACGCTGCCGGTCTTCCCCTGCTTGCCCAGGGAGGCGTTGTACGTGTTGAAGGCGCGGTACTTCTTGGTGATCCGGTTGACGATCACGTGGGCCTCTGCCTTCACGCCCTTGTGGTCGAACGCCATCGGCTTCGACCAGCGCTCGCCGGCGATCGACTTGAAGTCGAACTTCGGGGTGCCGCTCACCTTCTGCGTCGCCATCTGTTCCTCCTTCTTGGATGAGATGATCCGCGTGCAGTGGACGACCGCACGGGCGCCGCTCTTTATGTCTTCGACCTCGACCTGACTCCGGTCCCGCCGGACCTCGCGGAACAGCTCCGGCATCGCCTTCCCGTCAGGACCGACGACGCGAAACCCTTCGCGCATGCTCCTCCCTCCTTGGCACGATGCCGATCTGGATGTCCCTTCCCACGGTGCGGACCATGTGGAGCGCGTCCTCCAGCCTCTTGACTCCGTCGAGGGTGAGGACCGCGTGGATCGTCTCCGAGTGAGCCCTCCCGATCAGGCCGATGGTGACCATGTCGCCGACCTTCCTCGCCACGAGGTAGCGGGGCGACAGGAAGCCGTTGCGCTTGGCCTGCCTGACCTGGAGGACCACCAGCGTGTTGATCTTCAGCATGCCATCTTCTCCTTCTCCTCCTCACTCATCTTCACCCAGGCCGAACCATCCCAACGGTAGACCAGCCCATCTACCGTCGCATTCAAGGCATCGTCCAACGTCGGGAAAGCAAAAGCCACCACCCCCCGGCTCCTGTCCTCGATGCCGAAATCGAAACCACCCACATGCTTCTGATTGACCAAATCCATCATTATCTCCTTGAGTTGGCTGATCCCCTAAAGGCCCGCCGCCCGATGCGGACGGCGGGCCGTGTGGTTTACTTCGCCCGGAGCGAGGGCTTGGTGGGCTTGAGGATCCCCTGCTCGAGCAGGCCCTTGGCCTTCGCCTCGATCTTCTCGTCCATCACGATCCCGTGGTGGAGAGCCTCGGTCGGCACGTAATACTGCTCGACCACGAGGTAGTCCTTGAACTTGTCGATGCCGATGGCCTCGATGATCCGCTTCAGGCCGTCCGGGTCGTTGACCGCCTTCTCGCTGAGGCTGATCTCGGTGACCTTCTTGACCAGCTTGTCCATCTCGTCGCCGAAGGCCTTCTCCAGCGCGTCCTTGGCGTCGGTGGGGACCTTGCTGTACTTGTTCTGGGTGACCAGCAGCAGGGCCTCGTTGAGCACCACGGCGCTCTCGAACCGGCCGAGGGCGCGGAGTTCCTTGATGCGGGCGGCCAGGGCCTTGGGCATGATTTCCTCTTCCGCGGTCGCCTGCGCTGCCGCGGCGTTCTTGCTGTCCTGCTTGGCCTTCAGGAAGGCGGCCACGTCCTTGTCGATGCCGGGGACGGTGATCGTCGGGGTCTTGCTCTTCGACTTCGTCGCGGGCTTGTTGGCCGCGAGCCCGGCGAGCAGGTCGTTCACGTCGATGGTCTTGTCGGAGGTCTTCGCCATGGTCGCAACTCCTAGAAAGGGGTGGATGCTTCCGTCAACAGGCGTATTCTATCAGGGAGCGTATCTTATTGTCAATTATTTGAAATACAGTCTAGAATTCTCCTCAATTGGGGAATCTTGAGAATGGAGACTACGCAGGGACGGCCTCGATGCAGTTGCGGGTCTTCTCGTCCATCCCGTACAGCTGGTCCCGCAAGGCCTTGATCATCTTCTCGACGTCCTCTTCCGAGAGCTCGTCAGGTTCGCCCATCATATGATCCCATATGTAGTCGGCCAGTGCGGGGATGAACTTCTTGTCCAGCTGCCTGACGCTCTGGACTTTGCCGGCCATCATCTTGACCATCATGAAGTCGCAGGCCCGGAAGGTGGGCAAGCCCAGGATGAACCTGAAGCTGAGGTGCGTCAGATTGTTGAGCTCGTTGTCGGTGGGGGCGTGCTTGTCGAAGTCGACTACGGGCGGATTGGTGACCTTCTTGACGTCGCTGACGAACTGGTCAACCTTGGTCATCAGGCTCCTCCTAGTCAGGACCCGTGGTGCTCGAGAGGAATGAGTCGCCGCCCTTCTTGTAGCTGTGCGTATGTCCCTTCCTGGAAGCCCCTCGTGCCAGAGGCTCGACCGCATCCAGCCGCTTCTGGAGTTCCTTGAGCCAGATCGCCAGCGGCAGGATCTCGCCAGGAATCCGCTCGTTCGAGGAGGCGAGAGCGTGCTTGGTCGCGGCCAGCTCGTCCCGGAGCTTGGCACACTCGGCCTTGGTGACGGTCAGCTCCTTGAGCACTTCGGGTTGCTCGGACGGCAGCGTCTTCTCCATCTCCCGCTGCTCGCGCAGGACAGCTTGGAGCTGCGTATTGAGCTTGCTGATCTCCCGGTCCTTGCTCCCGTCATCGCAACCGAGGATCGTGAGCGGGATCAGCAGAATGACTAGAGAGAAGAGTCGGTTCATGATGCCTCCTGTGTTAGAGTTCCTGAAGGCCCAGATCCGGACCGCGACGGCTGGTCTCCTCCACGAGGACGGGCTTGGGCCGCGCCTTCTCCTCTTCCTGCTTGATCAGCTGCTTGAGCCCGTAGTTCACCTGCCGGAGCTCGTACTCGCTCTTGAGCTCGCCGTCCTTCACGGTGAGCCGGCGGGTCTCTGCGGCGATCGCCTTCCCCTTCCCGAGCCTGGCCAGGTTATCCATGACCTGGGTGATCAGCTCAAGTTGCTGATCCGTCGGGGCCTTGGTTGTCGCGTTCATGATTTCATCTCCCTGTGTTGCTTGCAGTGCTCGGCGCAGCAATACCCGCCATTGTGCGTGGTGAGCTTGTCGCATCCGGGCAGCGCACATTTCCTCGCTTCCCGCTCCTTCTTACGCAGGAAGGATGGGAGGCCGAAGATACCGGTGAGCCCGGCAAAGACCATCTTCGATTCGTGGCTCAAGAACCGCCATGTGCCACGGCACAGGCGCTCCACCAGATCTTCCTCATCCGAGGATCTCCTTGGCGAGGGCCTCGATGTTCTTGGTCTTCTGCTCCGTGGATACCGTCTGCTTGGTCGACTTCGCGCCTCTGCAGGCTACGCACAGCTTGACCTGGAAGAGGTCTGAGGTATGTACCAATCGCGCCGCCTTGCACTTGGCGCAGGTGATCTCGATGGTCCACTTCTTGGCGGCGGGCTGGTAGTAGAGCGTGCCCGCTTTCGCGTGCGGGTACTTCTTGAGCAGGGCTGCCTCGTCCGGCCCCTTGGTCTTGAGCGTCGGGATTCTGGGCTTCTTTGTCCCGTCCGGATTCCTGCTCTTCATCGCCCTCGCCGAGGCCGCATTGGTTTCCGACTTGGGTTTCTTGTTCTTGTCGACGATCGCCTTGACGATGGCGAGGCCCGGAGTCTTCACCGGCCGGGACGACTTCGCCTGCGAAATGGCCGTGGACATCAATTGCGTGATGTGGCCCTCGGCGACGACCAGCACCGGCACGTCGGCCTTCGGCGTCTGCTTGGCCGGCTTGTCGATCAGCCTCTGGCCGAGGCCCAGATTCTTCTCGAGCTGCGCCTGCAACGCTTCCATCTCGTCCATATTTGGCTCCTTGCCAGAGGGAGAGTGGGGATGGGAATTACCAGGAGAACGAGCACGAGGTGTCAGAATAGCGCCTCGTGTACGACAGCGCGAAGAAGCCCTTGGCATCGTAGAACAGCACGAACCGGTTGTAGCCCTTGCGCTTGAGCTGGGCGATCGCCCGGTTCCTGTCGGCGAGCCGCCCATAACTCCGGCAGATGGTCTGGATCACGATCGATCTCCTGTTAGCTAAACGGGCCGCACGTCTCGCTCTCGTAGACGAAGCCGTCCTTGAACTCATAATTGTGTACATAATCCGAGAATTCGTCGCCGAGGACGTGCCGCAGGACAGCCAATAGGGTGAGGCTGATCTGGTCAGTTCCCCAACAGTGCCACCCTTCGTCTCTGGTGGTGAGGATCTGGTCGCCAACCTTGACCTTCGCGTAGTCCCCATCGATCTCGAGGATCTCGCGGATGATTTCCGGCGAGCCGTTTATGTCCCATGGACGAATTGTGTCCTTGACCACAACGCCCGTCACCTTCATTCTGTTCATGGTCCTACGCCACCTGGATGTTGGCCTTCCAGCCGAAGCGGGACAGCTCCGCCCACGCGTCGAGCACGTCCTCGATGCCGGCGGTCATCACCAGATCCGCGGCCAGCAGGTTCTCGCGGTGCTCACCCCCGCGGGAGGCGAACAGGTTCGAGCCCTTGCCCGAGACGGGGGAGATGGACGCGTAGTCCGCCTTCTTGGGGAGGGATCCCTCTTCCATCTGGCCGTCCGAGAGGCCGAGGTGCTTCCAGAGCTCCCACATCGCGTGGAAACTGCCGGTGGCGACGATGGGGCGGGAGTGTCGGCCAAGGCCCGCCCTTCCTCCCTTGACCGTGAGCTTGTAGAAGCGGGGGACGGACAGGTCGATGGCGACGATCGCGTCCGGCTTGAAGATCGTGTTGCTGCCGCGGACGCCGCGCCGGGTCGTGTAGTGGTCGGTCCAGCCGATCGGGCCGTCCACGCCGAGAAGGGTCTGCGACATGGTAGGTCTCCTAGAGGGGGACGACGGTGGCCGTGCCCACTTCCGTGTCGAACTCGACGGTGATCTGCTCACCCCACCTCACGAACTTCGACAGGGCCTCCTCGATCTGCTCGCGCATCTCCGTCAGTTCGTCCGTGCCTGAGCCGATCGCCTCCTGTATGGCCATGTCCACGACGTCCGGGGTCTTGAACATGACCCTGATCTTGTTATCCTTCGGGTCGGGGTCTTGGGCTTCGGATGCCTTCATCGCCAGGGCCGCTTTCGGTCCGATCTCGGTGGGCTTGAGCCTCTTGAAGAAGGCGTCGCACTTGTCCACCCAGAGCTTGAGGGTGGGGTCGCTCTTTCCCCCGCACTCCATGAAGAACGCCCACAGCATCTCGAGCGCCTCCTTCTGGTCCTGCTCTGAGAGATTCGCCATGTCCTATTCCCTTTCTAGATGCCGGATCACCTTCCGCATCGACCGCTTCGTGAGACCGCTCAACCAGCGGACGTGGATGAGCTTCACGTTCCCGCGCCGCTTGGCCCACTCGTGCGTGTCGTCGCGGAATCCGTCCTCGACCCAGACCAGCTTGCGGGCCGGATCGGGAAACATGTGGTCGACGGAGACGCACTTCCAGTCCTGATCCTTCCTCTCGATGGCGACCATGGGAATGTGCGGCCTCTCGGGGATCCCTGCCGCCTTCCCGGTTCGCCCTCTCCATCCAGCAAGTGCACCAGACCAGCTCCGAGATCCGGTCCACCTTCCGCAAGAAGGACTTCCAGTTCCGGCAGGCCCAGAGAGGAAGGTACGTACCGGGCAGGTGGACCGTCTCGCGCTGATCCCCGCCGATGCTGAGCACGCCGTCCACGTCCAGCAGGAGGATGGGCTTCATTTGCTCCCCTTCATCGCCTCCAGGTTGACGATCTTGAACCCCTTGAACGACGCGGGCAGGGTCCACGACACGAGGAACTCGACCTTCCTGCTGCCGGGCTTCTGTAAGACGTCGTCGACGTTGAGTCCGTCCCTGGCGAAGTCATCCGAGAGCGAGTCGATTTCGACGCTGTCGTCCAGCAAGGACGGCACCATGCTCAACGTGCGCGTCGCGGCGATCTGGATGCGCGGTTGCGGGTTCTTCTTCGCCATGGTCAATCTCCTAACGGACCTCGATGTTCGCTGCTCCGAACTCCTGACAGCGCTTGCAAGTTGCGCGGTGCTTCTTCTCCCAGCCCGCAGTGATGTCGTCCGTCGGTGCGCCGTACGCCTCGGTCATCGGGTCGTCGAAGAGCGAGGACATGAACTTCTCGACCTCGGGACACTCCGGGTCCACCGGCGCGTGCCAGCGATGCGTCATTCCCCTCATTTCCCCTCCTTGCCTTTCTTGGCCTTCTTGGTCCGCAAGTAGGCGCAATACGCGTGGATCTCCGCGGTGAGCCACTTCCCGAACTCCTGCCAGGCCTTGATCTTGGGAATCTCGGCCATCAGGATGCCGTGCCTGTACGTGCGTGCCGCCTTGGTGGCCCTCGCCTCCTTCTCCTTCTTGGGAAGCTCGGCCTTCAAGATGCCGTGCCTGTAAGGGCGTGCCTGCTTGAGGAAGTCCACATAGGGCTTGAACCGGAAGCGGTCGGTGACGGTGCTCAGGCACTTGACGAAGCCGGGGAGGTGTTGGTAGATGAACGTGTAATAGCCGGGTCCCCAGATCCGGGCAATGAATCCGTACTCCGCCCTGACCTTCCTCCCGAGCGCGTACCAAATCGGGCTGTAGATCTCGGAGGGGAGGCGTCCATCGCGCTCCGCCCTGCGTGCGTTGGCCTTCGCGTGCTTGTGCTTCTTCTGGACCTTGACGGGGTCATAGACCACGTCGTTGCTGTAAATGTGACAGCGGCAGAGGCCCTTCTCTTCCCAGCGCTTGGGTAAGCTCTTTTGATTGGGATCGAGATTGATCCGTCCGTACTTCTGACAGAGCTCAATGGCACGGCTGACGTGGATGGTCGGCTTGACGGTGGGGTGTTCGCTCACGCCGACCCCGTTCCAGTTCGGGTTCATCTTCTGGACGAAGACGGCATCGGGTTCCTGGGGGTACCGGTCGGTAAGCTCGGCCAGCAGGGCTTCGATGTCGCTCACGAAGATGATGTCCTGGTCGATTGTCTTGGCCGCCCGGACCTTGTCGTCCGTCAGCTCCCAGCGACTTCCATTTTTGATGGCTGCGATCGCACCGCTCAGGACTCCCACATTCAATCTCCTGAAGTGAGCATCAAGGGTGGCTCAGCCTGGCTTATCCGTTGCCACGGAGCCGAGCCACCGATGGCGATCACGCCAGCTTTACTCGGCGGCGAACCCCTCGAGGAACTTCCGGCCCTCGGCCGTCTGGCCGATGACCGCCGACGCCCACTTGGCGCGGGCCTGGCGCTCCATGGCGGGGAGCTGGGCCAGCTGCTTGCGGACGTCGCAGAGGTCCTCGTACGCCGCGTCCCGCTTCGCCTTCAGCGCCTTGATCTCGGCGTTGAGGGCCTTGACCTCGGCGGGCACGGACATCTCGAGCTCGGAGCAGAGGGAGGTGCGGACCGTGACCTTCTCCTTCTTGTCGTCGTCCTCGTCCGGGTGGCAGACGTTGACGATCCGGACGTAGTTGTCGCTGGCGACGCCCAGGACCTTGAGGGCCTCGTTGGCCTTCTTCATGGCGGCGCCCCACTTCGCGTCGATGGCGGCCTTGATGGCCTTCTCGCGGTCGGCCTTCTTCGTCGACACGTCCTTGTCGAGGCCGGTGGCGAGCTTCTCGGCGGCGTCCTTCTGGGCCAGGAGCACCTGCTCCTTCCTGGACACGGCCACCGCGATCAGGTCGTCCTTGGTGACCTCCAGGTTGGACACGACGCCGGTCGGCAGGACGGGGATCAGCGACAGGCCTTTCGACTTCTCCATCGGCACACCTCCAGAGAGAAAAGGGAAGCGGGAAACGTCAGGTTACATGAGCTGCCAGACCACGCGGTAGGCGACCTTCGGGTTGAGGCGGACCACCTGCTGGTACGGCAGGCGGGAAAGGACCTTCGCGACGTGGCGACGGGCTTGATTGCGGGGGAGCTGGCGGGTGACCAGCACCTCCTTGACGGAGCCGGGACAGAAGTTCCAGCAGGCGGACACCCGCTCCCGGAGCGAGATCAGCTGGGCAACGCTCTCGCGCAGG
>Ga0315292_10000625_pt1 | contig 17071 bp, 12 predicted proteins | sample YL17G13_0_MG_FD_204029 | JGI IMG/M metagenome (GOLD analysis project Ga0315292, IMG submission 204029) | Sediment microbial communities from Yellowstone Lake, YNP, Wyoming, USA - YL17G13_0 | ecosystem: Environmental > Aquatic > Freshwater > Lake > Sediment | place: USA: Wyoming | collected... | reverse complement strand
GGAACTCGTCCGCAGCGTGCGCCTTGCGGAGTTCGCTGGCGGCACGAGCGAGGTAGCGGGAGTGCTCCACGTTGCCCGTGATCGCCTTCGCGATCTCACGCTCGACGCCTTCGGGCAGGTAGCCGAACACGAGGTTCGTCCACCAGCGGGACATGAGCGCGGCGTCCATGCGGACGGTGCCGCTGTAGGCGATCCCGATGTTGGCCGTTGCCGCCACGAACAGGTTGGGCGGGAGCGGGATGCTCTCACCGGTGGCCGGGTTCGCGAGGGCTTCGGTGCCGTCGAGCATGCTCAGGACGGCGTTCTGAGCGGCCAGCGTGCCCATCCGGTTGACCTCGTCCAGCAGGACGAAGTACCGGCGCTCCGGGTTGGAGCGAGCGAGGTCGAGCGCCATCCACAGAGCGGACGGCATCCGGCGCCAGCCGTGCGGAGCGGTCTCGTCGGGTGTCGTCTGACCGTAGAGGTCGGACGGCCCCTCGATGCCGCCGCAGGACACGATGCCCGCTACTTCCATGCCGTTCAGGGCAGCGAGCGCGAGCACCGACTCAGTCTTGCCGGTCCCGGCGGGACCGATCACGAGGACGTGAGCCGGGAGCCCCTCATCGAACCGGCAGCGGACGGCTGCCGCGAACGTGGCGAGGGTGCGGGTGGGCACCACCAGTTCACCGGAGCGACCGGAGATCACGGTGTAGCCCTCAGGCGCCTTGATCCCACGAGCCTTGCGCTTCGGCGGCGTGATGACAACGGGCTGAGTGACGGTTGGCACGGCGGTGAAGATCGTGGAGCCGATCACGGTCTTGGACGGCTTGGCCTTCGGGGTGCGCTTGGCCTTCACGACCGGAGCGACGGCGACCGGCAGGCGCAGGGGGCTGGGCTGGGACGGGACGATGGTGCCAGCAACGGGCTGACCCGTGATCACCCAGACGCCAGCGGCAGTGCCGACCGTCACGCCGCCAACGGGGCGGCACCGGTACTCGCCTGAGCGCCAGTACTTGTCGATCACCGCCACGTCGCGGATGAACGCGTTGACGTAGGGGACGGTGGCCGGGTTCAGCATCGCCGGGTCCACGACGTAGCCGGTCGCGGAGTGGCTGGCGAGCGCGTTCTTCGTCACCCCCTGATGCAGGATGACGGTGCCCTCGTTCGCGAGGACAGCGAGATCGGGACCGTACGATCCTGTCACGATCGCCGGGTCGCTGCCCGTGAGCAGCCCCTTCGGGATGTTCGCCATCGCGGTGGTCTCCGTTCGTGCGTGGTTTCCTGATGCGAGCATGGCGCACCGTGCGTGCCCGGAACCTATCGGCTCAGGGCACGAGGCGGTGGGTCAGATCACTGTGGTGCTCCCCCTGTCCAGACTGACGTGCCACCCGGTTCGCTGGGACTGTCGAACCGGGTGACGTAGTCGAGCGCGACGACGCGAGCCTCTTCGTCGGTGCTCGTGAACTCACTGAGAGGTGGCTCGTCGGTGTCGATTGCCACCACGTTCGTGATGGCGGTGTACAGGCGGGTGTCAGGTGCGGCGTCCGGGTTGAACCCGACCTTCCACGGGCGGTGCTGCCACGCTGGCGCGTAGCGGTCGGCACCGATCCAGAACACGGTGCCCGTGACGCCGTGCCGCAGCATGCCCTTCACGACCTCGATCCGGGTGCCGCGCTTGATCTCGTGGGCCTCGACCACGGCGTCCTGCCATGCCCTGAGGTCTTCAGCGTGAACCTGAGCGATGAGCGCGCTGAGATCGTCCATCTCAGTAGCACGCGTTGCAGGAGCAGTGAGGACGCTTGCCTGAGCGGCAGAGGCGAGCGGGCTCGTGGCTGGGGCCAACGCCCTTCCATGCCACGCACTCAGGGCAGTCGGCCTTGTGGGCTCCGCACGTTCCTGCACGGCAGGACGCGCACCACGAGACGAGCGGCTCGCGAGCGGCGCGAGCCTTGACGCGCCGCTCGTCGGCGGCTGCGTACGCCGCGCAGATGGCCTGATTGCCAGCGTATTCCAGCAGGTCGGTCAGGCGGCGGCTGGCGTAGACGTGGATGCTGTTGAACACGAGGCAGTACTCGACCTTGCCGGTGAACGTCGAGCGGCGCTCGACGGTGGCGCGGAACGTGAACGTACCAGCGTCACCCTGAGCCGGGATCGCATCAGCGAGCACTTCGCCGTCCGGGTAGAGCACGACGCTGATCGTGTGACGAGACTCGACGCCGTCACGCGTCGAGCGGTACTGCCACCCGTGCCGCTGGCGGCGGAACGGGATGGCCTGAGCAGAGAATGTCATCGCGGTGACTCCGTTCGTGTAGCCGTGCAGCCCACGGCGGCATGGATCGCGAGGTTGGCACCGCCGGTAGGAGTCGAACCCACTGCACGCCGGTTTGGAGCCGGGTGCCTGACCGTCAGTCGGCGGCGCGGTTGGTGCACGTTGGTCGCACCGTGCGTGCCCTGAACGTGTCAGGGCACGAGGCGGTGAGAGCAAACGCCTAGAGCGTCTCGACCGGGCGCAGTCCGAACGACTGCCAGCGGTCGGGGGTGAAGCGGTCGGAGCGGAGCGTGAGCGTCCACCGCTCTTCGCCGTCCCGCCACGACTTGGCCTCGCGTGCCCAGTCGAGCACGATCGCCGCGTCGTACCTGAGCATGTCGAGCACGCCGGGGAGATCGCGGTCCCTGAACGTGACCGTGAACGTGCGCTGCTTGGTCTTCATGTCGCTCTCCTAGAAGTTGCAGCGGGGCGCGTAGCGCCATTCGAACGTGAACGGCAGGAGCGAGCCGCGCTCCCAGTAGAGGCTGAGTCGCCAGATGTGCAGGACGAACATGTCACTTGCCTTTCAATCGAGAGTGGCAGTAGTGAAGTCCCTTGACCTTGCAGTCAGGCAGGGGCCGGTGCTTGATCACGCGGGGTGCGCTCCCTTGCGTCATCGCGTTCGGACCTCTTCCATCACGGTCATGCCGTAGATGCCGTCGCGGTGCGCGTAGCGGTAGCGGATCAGGCTGGCTGCCGTGGCGAGGTCGCGGACCTGACGGTCGCAGCACGAGTGGCCCAGTTGCTTGATCACGGGGTGCGGCACGAGCCCGTAGTCCTGAGCGCGGTGGCTGATGCTGGCGAAGCCGGGTCCGGTCTCGCGCTCCACGAGCCACGCCTTGTCCTCACGAGCGGCGCGGAGCATCCACGACCAGCGGGTGGCTTCGTTCGTGCGGAGCCTGAGTGCGACGATCTCGTTCATGTCACTTGCCCTTCGTGTTCGTGATGATCGTGCGACGGCGGTTCTTGCGGGAGAGAGCGGCGTCCCTGAGGCTCATGCGAGACCCAGCCAGCGGAGCGCGAGCGGGCTCAGGACGCGGCCCTGAGCGGCGAGGCGAGCGGTCTGCTCGATGAGCGCGGCCTTCATGGATGCGCTGGTGCTCTTGTGGGCGCTGAACATCGCGGTGTTCTCCGTTCGTGTTTCTGCCACCCGATCTCAGGTGGCTTCCTCAAGCGGCTGGTGCCGCGACACGTTGATGTGACCGTGCCGCTCAACGCTCGTTCCCGACGACGACACCGTGATGCTTCCCGCACCCGGTGCAATCTCAGGCCGACGACGCTGGCGGCGATGTGAACTGGCACGCTGACCCGGCTGGCCGGGTGATCCTCACGAGGTGTTCGTGCCTCGTGCGATCCGGTGCTGTTCGTGATGTACCCGTTCACTCGCCTTGGTGAAGCCGGTGCTTCAGGTGGTGACTCCGCCTTCTCAGTGGGTTCCCGTTGGTGCCTGAGGTGTTGACTACCGTCGCGGGCTGGCTGCCCGTGGCCCGGTGCCCTCAGCGTGCCTCTAGGTGACTGCCGCGTGAGCCCTGCCTGTTCCGTTCACCCGATCTCTCGATCGGCGGTGCCTGAGGTGCCCCGCCTCGTCTCGTGTGCGGGTGCAGTTCGGACAATCGGGGATGAGAGGGAGTTGTGTCAAGTCGGAGGTCGTGCTCAACTGGGTGCCGTCAAAACCCCCCGCATTCTTAACAATCGGAGAAGTTTCGTGCTCAAACGGTGCCAGTTGGCACCATTCAGATATTCGTCGTCCACCCCTCGGGCGTATCGATTGCGTCCCCACGCAAGTCAGTTCAAGGCGCCTTGAGTAGTGCGAGTTGTGCTTGAGCGAGCACGCTGAGTGAGCGCAACCTTGACAACGGCGTTGATAGGGCTGAGCACGGGGATGTGAGGGCAACGCGTTTGCCCTGCTGGCAGGGGCGCTCGTGCTCGGGCAGGGCAGGGCAGGCGGCGAGCAGGGCAGGTCTGCCCTAACCCGGCGGCAGGTGGCCCCCCGGCCCTCGGCTGGCAGGCAGCGGCGGCGGCGGCAGGGTGCTCAGGCTGGGGGCGGGAGCGGGCTGGCGCAGGGCTCGGATCAACTGCCGATAACAGGAGTTATGTTTGTTTGAGCACGGGGCGGGGGGCGGCGAACTAATACTGAGTAGGTGTGTGTTTCTTGTTAGGGCGGCGCCGGGGGAGCGTGCGGCGAGGGGCGGGGGTGGCACTCCCCCCGGCTTTCTGGGCAGGCGAGCGGCGTGTGAGGACTCTGCCCCTCTGCATCCCAAGGGGGGCTGTGAGAGCAACGCCCCGCGTCACCCAGCCTTCCTACGCAGAGCCACGCGCTCGCGCTGCCAGTCCCTCCAGTACGTCCGGTAGCACTCCACGCAGTAGGCAGCGTAGCCGCCATCGGGACGTGGCTTGCGCGACCGGCCCAGACAGCGAGGGCAGACAGGAGCCCTCCGCACTTCACCTTTTCCACCATGTAGATCAAAGTGCGGAGAGTGCGGAGAGTGCGGGGGCTTCACAGGTCACTCTCCTGAGACTCAGGCTCATCTAGGCCCATCTCGTCGGGTAGCACCTCTCTGGCACGTCGTTTGCGCCAGTCATCACTCCCCGCACTCTCCGCACTTCCCGCACTAAAGGGCGGGAGAGCAGAACCGTGAAGTGCGGGGTCTTCCGTGCTCACGTAGGGGTTTTTCAGGCGCCACGCGCTGTACTGTCTGCCAGCCGTTCCGATGGGCAACGACGGGTCCACGACGTGGTTCTGCTCATGCTCGGCTCCGAGTTCCTTCAGCAGGGCCATCGTCACGTTGTAGGACAGCGACGGCTCCCCGGCGGCGCAGGCGTCGGTCAACTCCGAGGCCCGCGCCCACCCGTCAGCGCGCTTCACCTTGAAGAACGCGCTGTGCAGCGCATCGACCTTCTTGTCGTAGCGCGTCTTGGTACCCTTCGCCGTTCGCGCCCTCTCGTTCTTCTCGTACGCCTCGTCCATGTCGAGAGGCGAGTACCCGCGCCACGAGATCGTCGGAAACATGTCTTCCGGGTCGAGGTTCTCCGACCCGTAGACCGATCGCCCCTCAAACGAGTAGTCCTGCACGACGAAGCGCAGCGGCTTCGGCATCAGGGCGTAGTTGCACTTGTGGACGCCGAACAGTTTCATCTGCCCGGACTCGTCCTCGGGATCCTTGATGACGCTGATGACCGATCTAGCCCGCCCCGTCAGCCCACCGTACGACCCCGAGCCCTTCAGTCCGATCTCCTGCCCGCTCGACTTGTTCAGGTGACGGGCGAGGAAGATGACGACGCCCATGTCGTGGGCCACGTCGTTGAGGGGATCCATCACGAGGCGGCGCACCTCGGTGTCGCGCCCCGTGTTGATCTTGCTGTCGATGTGTGAGAACAACGGGTCGATCAGGACGAACTTGATGTTCGGCTGGAGTTCCAGGTCCTCGCGCAGTTCATCGAGGTCCGTCGGCATCACGAAGTCGGCGTTCCAGTAGTGAACACGCTCGGGGTCGCCGCCTGCTGCCACGAGTCGTGGCAGCAGCACCTGCTCCGGGTCGTCCTCGCCCGTGATGATCAGGGCGTCGCAGGGCTCCATCGGGTTGGGCAGGCCACCGGGCCACGTCTGGCCCATCGTCAGGCGGGCGATGAGGTCGATCATGATCGTGGACTTGCTCATCCCGCCCCAGCCCTCGCAGATCGTGATCTGCCCAGCGCCGAACCAGCCGCGCATCAGCCAGTCGATCTTCCTCATCGACCCCGCCGACAGCCGCTTCGTCCGCTTCCCTGCTACCGCTCGGGGCGGGCGAACGGGCTCGGGGACGTGATCGGGCGCCGGGGCTCGTTCAGGGTGGGCTTCGTCCCACTCCCAGATGGCGTCGAAGCGGTCGTTGAACTCCTTCTCGTTGAGCGGGGGCTGGAAGATGGGCATGCCGATCGAGTGGATGGTCTCTTTCGCCACTCTCTTGTCGAGGATGCCGCGCTTTCGGAGCGATCCCGTCATCCGCAGGATCCACTCGCGCCTCCCGCCCTCTTCGATGGTGTCAGGGAGGACGAAACCGTCCTGTTCCAGCGTGAACAGGCCGTTCTGGGGCTTCTTGTGGGGGTCGGGGAGCACTTTGACGGTGCGGAGGATGGCCGCAACGCGTCCCGGCAGGTCTGGAATGGTCCCTGTCTGCTCCCAGCGGTAGTGATTGCCCAGTTCGTGGAGCGAAGGGGGCGCCATGACGTAGCCGACGCCGTCGCCCTTGGTCTCACCGCCGCCGAACGACTTGTTCATGGCGATCAGGATGTCCGTCGGCATGTGGAAGTACCGGTGGGCGCCCAGATCGCGCCCCGTTCGGCAGGTCGGGGCTATCTTCATGTCGTGGATGGCGTCCCCGAAGGTCTCGGCACACTGGTCCCAGTTGTCGAAGTCGATCGCCATCTCCCCGACCGGCGGCACGATCGCCACGTTGGCGTCGAGGCCGAGGGATCGGGCCTTGCGCCACCACCCGGCGACGATCTGGGGGTTGGCCGACGCGCTGTGCGAGCCGTTCGGAGCGGCCCACGCGAAGCCGATCGGGTGCTTCCCCGGCTTCGGGCAGCCGCTGCCCTTGGGGCAGGTGCAGACGCCTTTGCTGATCGGGGGCCAGCAGGGGATGACGGGCAAGTTGTAGATGGCGTAGGTGACGGCCCAGCGTCCGATCTCGCTCAGGTCGGCGTAGAGCGGGTCGTCCGTGGGCTCTGAGGGGATCTCTTCGGGGCGCTTCGTGGGCTCTCCCAGAGCGCCGATCTTGTCCCTGACGCCTCTAGGCATTGACTTTTCCGTGACTATTCACGATCATCACCTTGGTTTCCTTGATGCCGAAAGACCCCCCTCTGTGCCCAGAGGGGGGTCTTTCGTTGTGCTTCAGAAGGGGAGTTGATCTTCCGGCGTCTCTTCCGTGCGAGCACGGACGCTGCGGCGGGTCGGCATCGGGCCGACATCCGTCACCTTGGGCCAGCCGTTGTCGCTCATCCCGATTGTGACGAGAGCCCTCTTGCCGATGAGATCCTTCTCATCGAACTCCGTCCCGACCTTGATGGCATCGGGGCCGCAGAGGGCTGCTGTCCACTGCACCAACTTGCTGCGGGGGGTGGTGATCTGGCTGGTGACGCCGTTCACCTCGACGGTGTCGTCGTCTGCGAGGCCGAACTTCCACTCAAAGATGGCCCGGTCCTCGCCGTTGACGACGATGTCCTTGGGGGCGCATGCGAGGAGAACCATCTCGTAGGTTCCGGGCTCGATGTTGGACTCGGGCGCTCCCGCGATCTTGAAGAGAGACATCTGGAGGTGCTCCTTGTCGGTTGTAGAGGCTAGGCGGTGGGTGGTAGGTGATATGGTGTTGGGCAGGGCGCCTCCGGGCTCTGGATCGGGTGGACCCTAACTTTACAGCATGCTGGAGAGCAAAGTCAATGGTCGAGGCTCAGGTCGTGGACGTTTCGGCGCCCATCAGGTGCAATATCTGTGCCGACCCGGTCACCGCCAAGGTGTCAGACGCGTTGATCGCGGCTGGAGAACCGAACGTGGGTATTGTCGCCACGTTGAAGACCCTCGGGGCTACCCGGATCGGCGTTTCAACGGTACAGCGCCACCGGGACGTGTGTCGGGCGGGTTCGCTGGCGAAGGCGCGGTTCGCTGCGGGGCAGAAGAAGCCCGGTGACTTCGCCACTCTGGTTCGTGATGAGGCCAATCGGCTCATGGAAGCCGGTGAACTGTCGGTGACGACCCAGCACGGGCTTCAGGCGCAGCAGATCATCGACAACCGTGAGAGCAAGCAGCAGGATCGAGCCCTCATGGTGTCGATCGCGCGCATGCTGACCGGTGGGGGCATCCCAGACACCCTGATCGTGACTGGTGTGGAGTACGAACAGATCGAGTCGGGGCTGGATCCCGACGATCTGGAGATGGTGGGGGCGTGAATACCGATCAGGTGACCCGCGATGAGGCTCTTGCGACCGATGAGTCGGCGTTTGCGGCCCTGATCGCTGCCTGTCGGTGGGATCTCGACCGTTTCGCCCGCGATGTGCTCGGTATCGACCCCCATCCGGGCCAGAAGCGTCTTTTCAACGCCATCATCTCGCGCGATCAGACTCGGTACAAGCCTGCTTACCTTACGATCTTCGTAAGTGCAGGCAACCGGGCCGGAAAGACGCTCGGAGTCGCGATTGCGCTCCTCCACTCGACGTTCTACAAGATCGGGCTCCCGACGCCCGACGTAACGTCCCGATCCGGGCTCTCGCGCTGGATGAAGGCCACCTACGAGTGGTATCACTTCGCGATCCAGCAGGAAACGTCCGAGATCGTGTGGGAGCAGATCGTCAAGATCCTCACGGGGACGCACGAGGCCCAGCGCAGAGGTGGGTGCCCACTTACGGAAGTGCTGGGTGACGGAGCGATCACCTACGACAAGAAGTACCACGGTGACTACCGCTGGATCGTGGTCTCGCCCGCGCTCGGGGGCGGGCAGATCCACTTCAGGACGACGGGCGAGAAGGCGCTAGGCGGGTTGGGCAAGGACATGAACGGCATCTCGTACGACGAGTGCGCGTTCGACAACAACCTGAACTTCGTCTTTCAGGAGGTGCTCAACATGCGCCGCCTGAGTACCTCGGGCCAGTTGATCCTCATCTCGACCCCGACCGAGGGCATTACCGAGTTCGCTGACCTGTGGGCGACGGGAGACCCTGCATCGGTCGATCGTGACCCCGACCGCATGTCTCTCAGGATCTCTACGCGGGATAACGTCGGGTACGGCATTGACGCGGACATGTTTGCCCGGATCCTCGGTCAGGTGCCCGAGTCGTTGGTCCCACAGAACATCGACGGCTACTTCATTGAGGGCACGAACCAGTTCTTCGCCACCGACAGCGTGGAGCGCGCGTTCTTGGACTCACTGCCCGAGACACAGCCCGCAGCCCAGAGACGCCGGTACGTTCAGGGGGTTGACCCGGCCATCTCGGTGGACTCGACGTGGGGGATCGTCCTCGACGTGACGAACCCCAACAGGCTCACGGGCGTGTACGCGACCCAGCGGCGCAGCCGACAGACAGCCGACACCATCGTGGCTCTGGCCCAGAACAACCATGTCGCCTACAACCGGCTCGACATCGGGTCGTACTGCCACACCGGGATCGACTCGACGGGCTTTGGCGGGAAGGTGTTCAAGTCGATGCTGGTCGGCATCTCCCCGCTGACGAGCGTCGAGTTCGGCGGGCGTCGGTCGCAGAAGTTGCGGCTGTTGAACAACCTCCGATCGGCTCTCGACAACGGGCGGCTGGTCTTCCCGCGCCACGGGGTGTGGCTGAAACTGCGCCGTCAGTTGCTGGGTTACAAGTTGGCCGATCGTAAGTTGGAGCAGGATGCTGTCATGGCGCTCGCTGTTGCGCTCCACGTTGCTGGTAGGATGGTTGGCGACAACGCGCTCGCCCCGGAGTTCGACTTCTTTGGGACCAGCCGTCGCCCGGTCGATGATCGAAACGTGGTACGACTACCACTGAGCAGGTAGGCGGGCTGACATGGCGATGGAAGCACTCGACATCGATAGGGCTGTCGAGTTTGCTCACACGGACCTCGCGTCGGGCTCGATCACAGACGCCGAGATGGACATCATGGAGGAGTGGAAGTTCCGAAAGCAGGAACTCCAGTCCGAGATGACCCGGTTCTCTGAGACGTGTGATCGGTTCGATGACCTCTACTATCCCCCGGACATCCTTGAGTTCGGCGGGGCCAGCCACTGGGCATGGCACCCGAGTGCTCGCGTTCAGGGCAGGGCGCACGTCTCGGTCAACGTCCCCCCGGTCTACGTTGACATCCCGGCCTCTCTCCAGTCGGTTGAGCCGGTCGAGAACATGGTCGCGACCGTGGACGAGCCGCAGGCTCGCCAGTTGGCCTCGATGGGCGAGCGGGCCTACTTCGCATGGAAGAAGGAAGTCGATCTGGAGTTGAAGGCCCACAAGGCATGTGTGGTCAAGGGGCTCTACGGTCGAACGGCGGCGAAGGTCTGGTTCGATGAGAGCAAGAACCGCCCGTCTTTCGAGATCATCGACCAGCCCCGGAACCTCTTCCTCGGGTGGGGGCAAAGCGACTACAAGTCGCTGAACTGGGCCTCCTACGTCTACCGCATGACGCCCGAGTCGATCTACGAGGAGTACGGGCTGATGACTCTTCCTCGTGAGCACGAGGGGAAGACCTACCCGTACCTGTTCATCCCGACCGAGATCGACTTCGACTCCTCGACCCGAACGTGGTTGCTCTCGCTGAGCGGCATGGTCGAGGTGGCCGACTACTGGTACAGGCGTCCTGTCAGCAAGCGCGTCAGCAAGAAGATCACCCGGATCGAGCACGAGACGTGGAACGCGATCATCGTCGGCAACCGGGTCGTCAAGAACGCGCGGCATCCTGAGTACAACGGCAAGATCCCCTACGTCCCGCTCTTCAACTCCTACCTTCCCGGCATCCCTGATGGGCGCCCGGAGTTGTACGACATCGAGCAGTTGATCCGCGAGAAGGACGAGCGGCTGTCGTCTGGCTCCCAGATGATCGGCAACGCGATCAACGCCCAGTACTGGCAGTTGGTCGGAGCCGAGGCGCCCGAGGTGGTGCCCGCTGGCCTGAAGCCGATGCCCAACCGCGTCATCGGTCCCGGTGCGGGCAACCGGATCGAGTCGATCGACCCGTGGATGCCCGAGTTCCAGTTGGAGCAGTACCTCGCCCGGATCGACCGGGAGATGGCTGACGTGAGTGGGCTCAACGACCTCTTGCGCGGGCTCGCGCCCGCGAGCGTCCTCTCCTCGTCCAAGGCCATCAACGCCCTGATCGCCAACTACGAGGCACGCATCCGCATGAAGCGTGACCTCTTCTACCGCTGGCGTCTCGATCTCTGGGACATGGTGACCGACGTGTGGGCCGCGAAGGTTCCCGACCTGAAGCCGATCTTCAAAGGTCCGATGGCGCTGGAGATCGTCGCTCCGTCCCTGTCGCCGCGTGACGACATGGAGACGAGCGCGATGGCGTCCAACCTGATGAACAGTAAGTTGTGGTCGCAGCGCCGAGCGATGGATCGCGTCGGAGTGGACGATCCCGAGCAGGAGCAGTCGATGATCCGCGAGGAGCGGACTGACGCGACCCTGTTCCCGGCTGACGTTCAGGTCATGGCCCAGTTGATGGCCGTCCTCCAGCAGTTGGGGGTCCAGAACCAGCAGGCTCAGCAGGCTCAGGGTATGGCTGAGCAGCAGGCTGCCTCGATGAACGACATGCGAACTCTGGGCGGTGGCATGCAGGGTTCGCCCATGATGAACGGCGAGGAAGAGCAGCCTGTCGGCCCGCCTGAGGCGATGCCGTCGAACACCCCCGAAGGGCAGGCTCTGGCTGGACCGCCTGCTCCGGGTGCGGCTCCGGGTCCGGGTGGCCCCGAGTTCAACGTGCAGTCGATGCTCATGGAGGGCGAGGCCAAGAACCGCATTCTCACCCAGCGCAAGTTGGGAGGATAGGACGTGGCTCGTCGCGGAACATTCGGGCGCGTCCCTCGGGCGGCTCCTTCTCTGGCTTCGACCATCATCGCGATGGCTCGCGAGTATCAGGCCATGCGTGACAGCAACATGCTGGACGCGTGGAAGTCCGGTGGCATGTTTGAGGGCAAGAAGGTCACCGACGACATGCTCCTTGACCACTGGAAGATGCGCCGGGACGAGTTGTCCAAGGACGATCCCAAGTGGGATCAGTACAACAACCTCTACCTGACCTACGGGTACTCGATCCGTGAGAGCAAGATCTCCCTGCTCTACGCGCAGAAGAAGGTATCCGACTCGCAGATGGCCGCGTTCTACAGGGCTGAGGCCCGGAAGGTGGCGCCCGACAGTGAGGTCTACCGGACCTTGATGAAGAACGCCGCCCAGTTCGTGGACAGGGCTCGTTCAGGTGCTGCTGCCGGTGCCGCCAAGGCGAAGGCCGAGGCGTGGGCCAAGGCCGACACTGCCCAGTACATCAGGGGCGCTGAGGGGATGTACGACTGGGTCGTTAACACGCTGACTCAGTCAGCCCGTGACTCCAACATCCTCACGGCGAAGGAGAAACTGGGCGAACTCCAGATCTCCGAGGACAACGATCCGGTCAGGCTGATGATGCTGATTGATCAGATCAACGACAGCCTAACCCCGGCCCAGATCGCTGAACTCAAGAAGGCTGATCCCACGTTCACGGGGCTCACCTTCGACTACGTCAGCGGGATCTTCCAGCGTAAGGCCGACTCCGCGACCATTCGCGCCACGCTGGCGTCGAAGAATGGCTACAAGAGCGAGGCCAATGCTCGCAATAAGGAGGCAGCAGGGGCTCTCACGCTGGGGATCACGGTTAACTCCCTCGATGAACTGACTGCCTACAACACGGGTAGAGCCAAGTACGACCTCGACATGGGCAATGCCAAGTCTGCTCTGGAGCGGGACGCGATCAGGAAGGCTTACATCAACGATGTCCTGAACCCGATCCTCAAGAAACTCCCTGAGGGCTCTCAGTTCAGGGGTCCGATCAGCGGCGAGTTGGCCTCCAACTTGGGGGACAGTTCAGGGATTGGCAACTCCCTGATGGAGGACACGAGCAACCAGACCAAGGCTGACACCAAGCAGTTGGGGGATCTGGAGGCGATCCAGATCCTCGCCGCCGAGGACAACGCTGCCGTCGAGGCTGTCAGGTCCGGTAAGGCTCAGTTCGTTCAGGGCGAGTGGACGTGGGACGCTGTGAACAACCGCCGTTCGTTCCAGCCCACTTCTGGTGGCAGCCAGTGGGGCACCACGCTCGATATGGAGAACGCGGGGATCGATCCTGCGGCTCTGACATCGGGTCGGATGACCAAGGTCTCGGTCAGGAACCCGGACGGCACCCTCACGATGGCCTACGTCCCCGTATCTCCCATTCAGGTCACGCCTGTCGGGCGACCGGATCAGACCACTGGGATGGCGAACAGCGAGGGACTGGTGTTCGCTCGTGGGTCATCTGGCACGGTCGGGCAGGTGGCTACCCTGCCGGATGGGACCACGATCTACGGCATCTACCAGAAGGGTCAGGGCGGCAAGTTGGCGTGGTCGTACCTGCCACCGTGGAACAAGGATCTGGTCACGTCCACCCCCTACGTCGATGAGACCGGGACGCTTCAGGTCACAATGACTACGGACATGGGCGGTCGGGCTGGCCCTCCTGCCCCTGTCGATCCCATGACCGCCGTCTCTGCCGTGGCGGCAGATCCCGGCCTCCAGAACACCCACCGGTGGAACTCGACGTTCATCACGGAGTTCATGGCGACTGCTTCCAACAGGGAGGAACTCCTCTCGATTAAGCCCGACGTGATGTGGGGCTTCCTGTACGAGAACTCGGCCACCCCAGAGGAGGCGGTTGCCACGTTCGGTGAGTACCAGCGAGCCAGCGAAGATGCTTTCTACGGACCTTCGTATGCGAGCCGAAGGGCTGCCGTTGAGGCTCGTCTCCCGGCTTGGCTGCCTGATGAGCAGGACGCGGTCTTGGCCCGTGCCTCCAATCAGGCCAGCGAGGGCGTTCTGTCTTCCGTGGCTCGCCGTGTTCGCGACATCGACATCTATCCCCCGCAGACGGGGAATGAGGTTCTCAATGAGGCTGACGCGAGGGCGCGAGCGCAGCAGCAGATCGATGCGTTCAGGGGGTACGAAAGTGCGGCTGGGGTTGCCAAGCCGAACGTGGCAAACATCCCCGTCCTGAAACTTCCGAGCATCGTTGAGCAGTGGACCGGGAAGCCCGTGAACTGGCAGGTGGCCCCTCAGCCCACTTGGGGACAGCAGTTTGAGAAGGCTCTCACGCAGGGTCCGAAGCCTGTAGCGCCCGTGGCGCTTCCTCCTCCGACAATCGCCGGTAAGGCAGGCGTGACTCCTGCCCCCACGGTTGCTCAGCCCATCTCGCTCAAGCCGCCTGCCCTGCCGCCCCTCCCGTCTCGGGTCTACGAGCCCCCGCCTCCTCCACCCATAACCCCCCTCGTCCGTAGATCTGACACCCGGATCTTGTTCTGATGCCAGACTGGAAGTCATCTCTCGGGTTGCCCGGAGGGGGTTCCGCTCCTACTGGTATCGGCAGGATGCGGGCCACTCCCGGCTATGACTTGCTCAGAGGCGCGACCCCCGGTTTTACCCCCGAGCAGACGGGCGTTCCCGGTCGGAGCACCCGTTCCGCACCTGCCCCGATCCCTGATACCTACGGCACGATCGGGAAGACCTCGATCAACTTCAGCGATCTCGGCGGGAGCATCGACACCAGCCTCGACAATCAGGCCAACGAAGAGGGCACTCTCTTCGGAGGCATGATCGGGGGGCTGCTGACGAGCATCGGAGTGGGCGGTCCCGCTCTGGACGTGGGACGCTGGTTCGGGGACAACATCCTGTCGGCGCCCACCAACGCCATCAACGCCGTGATGAACCTGCCCGCTGCACTACCGTTCGGCGGTTCGGGTTTCCTCGACTCGATGCGGATGCTGGCTCAGGCTCCTGACTCTTCCGAGAAGCAGGCCGTCATGGAGGCGATTAAGGGCGACCCACTCAGGGCGATGGAGTTCACGACCCAGTTCGCTCGCGAGGTCTGGCAGAAGGATGTCGAGAGCGGGAAGACTCCCGCTCTTCTGTCTGACTTCGGTCCAGCGGCCAACCTCGGTGATCAGGTCGCCAAGATGATCATGTCGCTGGGGTTGCTCTCACGGGGAGTCGAGAGGACGATCGCAGGGGCGACAGGCAGGGCCGAGGCCGTGGTTGCTCGCTACGACAAGGGCGAGGATCTGGGCCAGCACATCTCTCCTCTCGTGTCCCAGTACAAGTCGGGCCAGATCACGAGGGACCAGTTGCTCGACCAACTCACCCTGAGCGGTGCTGGCTACTCGGACGACGCCATGCACAACTTGCTGCTCTCAGTGGTGTTGGATCCGCTCCTCGTGGTCGGCGGGGCTGCTGGTACGGGGGCGAGAATGGCCTCCACCAGTGGGGGCAAGGTGGCAGCCAAGTTCGGGGCCGCTTTGTCTGAAGCAGCGTTCGATGACCTGTTCCGCATCGGCAACGCGTCTGGTCTGGCAAAGGGCCGCTTCCTTGACCCCAACCGGATCGTCTTTGAGGCAGCCCAGAAGGCAGGCGGGTACGAAGCGGAGATCGCCGCTGCGACGAAGGCTGCTGATATAGGGATGGCGACTCGCGGTGTGGTCTCCCTGCGGAAGAACCCCGTCCTGTCCCCCATCTTTGACGTGGCCCAGAAGATCAACAACCCGCTGGAGTTCTTCGGGCGGGACGACGCCTCTCGGTTCGCGAACGGGTATCTGTCTCAGCAGAACACCTCGGGCATGGTTCATGCCTTCGGTGCCACCAACGTGGAGAACGTGCTGGCTCGGGTCTCGGATGCGGGGCTCGATCTCACGCCGCTCCAGTACGGGGCTGGCGTCTACGCGGCCAACATGGGCCGGGTGTGGATGGCTCGTCAGGTCGCCAAGCGAGTGATGAGCGAGTCCCGTGTCCTGAAGTTGCAGCCGAGCGTCGCCATTCAGGCTGCCCTGAAGGGCATGGGGTCGAACATCGAGCGCCACGTCGAGGACTTCGTAGACACCGTTCGACCGAAGTACTACTCGTCGGGAGGGCCAACCGGTCGCGCAGCCGTGATGGCAACCGCTCGTGAAGGCACCGCTCAGCGTCTGGCCCACATGTACGAGCGTCCCGTTGACGACTTCACGGACATGGTCTCTGACATGTCCGTCGAGCAGATGGGGTTCGTGGACGGTGCGTACTTCGGGTTCGTCATTCACCAGTTCCAGACGGCGAAGGACGCCACTCTCAGGCTGGGCAAGCAGACCACTGTCGATCTGGGGAGGCTGACGCTCATCGGACCTCGCAACTTGACGAAGAGCAGAGCCCAGCAGGTTCTGGTCGCGATCGAGACTGGCGATGTCAACGCTGTCCGAGCCGCCGTGAGCCAGTACGAGGATCTCGCGTACAACTTCGTTGAGGGCGAACTCGATGACGAAGCCCTGCTGAAGGGAGTGAAGGCGTACATCGACGGTGCGATGGACGATCTCTCCGAGACTCTGGACGTGCGGGGGAAGGATCTCGTCGGCCTGACCAGCGAAGAGATGGCCGACTGGGCTGACCAGTTCGGCGGGATCGGATACCAGATCGGCTTCGCTCCCGAGGAGGGTCAACTCTGGCGCCTGATCAAGAACCCGGCGACCGAGGAGATCGTGGGGGTCAACCCGTGGATCGACTGGGTCGATGAGGCTTCTGCTGGCTACCGGCCTGATCGGCTCACGCGCATGCGCGAGGCGATGTTCCGAGGGATCCGGGGCGAGAAGATCCAGCGGCAGGCTCGCGACCGGTTCATCAGGATCGCCACCGAGTGGCCCGAGGGCGCTGCCGTCTCGGTCAAGGATGCTGATGCCATCTTCCATGCGGTGATGAAGGCGGCGAACGCCGCGAACATCATGCCTCGTGGTCTCTCTGGGGGCGCGATGTGGGAGGCCGTTCGCAAGGTTGGTCTCGATCCAGAGATCCAGTCTCAGATCGGTCCTCGTCAGATCGCGGCTGCCGTGACCCGTGCGTTTGAGGGCAACTTCGCCACGGTTGGGGCCACACAGAAGGCGTCGGGCATCCTCAAGACCGAGGCGTCGGTCTTCGGCAATCCCATCGGTCAGATCGCAGAGCACCTGTACCCGATGGCCCGGTTCACGATGAACCCCGTCTTCCAAGCGCAGGAGTTCGTCGAGCCGTTCATTCTTGCCACCATGCGTGGGATCAAGCCCG
>Ga0315292_10000623_pt1 | contig 17084 bp, 13 predicted proteins | sample YL17G13_0_MG_FD_204029 | JGI IMG/M metagenome (GOLD analysis project Ga0315292, IMG submission 204029) | Sediment microbial communities from Yellowstone Lake, YNP, Wyoming, USA - YL17G13_0 | ecosystem: Environmental > Aquatic > Freshwater > Lake > Sediment | place: USA: Wyoming | collected... | reverse complement strand
GATGCGGCGCAACGACGACTTCTTCACCATGGGACGCTAGTCATGCGCCCGATCCTCTTCGCAGCACTGGTCGCAATCTCTTTGGACATCGCGGCTGCGCCCGGCTACTTCCGCGCCCCGGCGATTGCCGGCGATACGCTGGTCTTTACCGCCGAGGGCGACCTCTGGCAGATCGGCATCAATGGCGGCATTGCCCAGCGCCTCACCTCGCATCCGGCCGAGGAGACCGACGCGGCCGTCTCGCCGGATGGCAAGCGCGTCGCGTTTGTCGGCGCCTATGAAGGACCGGCGGAGGTTTACGTCATGCCGATCGACGGCGGTTTGCCGAAGCGGCTCACCTGGCTGGGCGGCGGCGCGAAGGTCGTCGGCTGGAGTCCGGACGACGAAGTCCTGTTCACTTCGACGCAACTGCATCCCCTGCGCGACACGCGGCTCGCGGCGGTATCCGCAAGCGATGCGAAACAGCGCCCGGTGCCGCTCGACCAGGCAAGCGACGGCGCCTATCTCGATCGCGACACGCTCGTGTTTACGCGCTACGGCATTGGCAGGGACAACGTTAGAGCCTATCGCGGCGGCGCCACCGCCACGATCTGGACGATGCCCGCCAAGGGCAATGCCGAAGCCGTCGCGCTTACCGCGACTGGCGACGGGAATGCAGGCACCCCGATGGCGTGGAAAGGTCGCATCGCGTTTCTTTCCGATCGCGACGGCGTCATGAACGTCTGGTCGATGGACCGCGACGGCCGCAACCTGCTCCAGCATACGAAGCACAAGGACTTCGAAGTCCGCTCGCCATCGATTGCAGGATCGCGCGTCGCCTACCAGCACGGCGCCGACTTGCGCGTGATCGACCTCGACACTGGCGTCGACCGCGTCGTGCCGATCACGCTGGTGTCCGACTTCGACCAGACGCGCGAACGCTGGGTGCGCAAGCCACTCGATCAGTTCACCAGCGCGAGGTTTTCGCGCGATGGCTCGCGCGTCGTGGTCACGGCGCGAGGGCACGTCGCCACGGCCGGCATCGGCGACTTGCGGCGCATCGACATCGCGCTTCCGCTGAGTTCGCGGGGACGCAATGCGGTCTTCTCCGGCAACGGCAAGTCGGTCATCGCCGTCGTCGATGCCAGCGGTGAAGAGGAACTCTGGCAATTTCCCGCCGACGGCAGCGGCCCTGGCAAGCAGTTGACCCGAGACGGCAACTCGAGACGGTGGGAGGCCTGGCCTTCACCCGACGGGAAATGGATCATCCACCACGACATCCACAAGCGACTCTGGCTACACGACATCGCTGCTGGTCGCGACACGTTGCTCGACGACGGCAAGCGCATGGTCCCGGACGACCGTGTCGCCGGTGTCGTGTGGGCGCCGGACGGAAGCGCCTTCGCCTTGAGCACGCCGGTGCCGGATAACCGCCCCCGCACGCAAGTCTTCCTGTACCGAGTGTCCGACCGCTCACGTATCGAGGTGACCTCGTCGCGCTACTCGAGCGACTCGCCGGTGTTTTCACCCGACGGCAAGTGGCTCTACTTCATTTCGCGGCGCCATTTCGAAGCGCTCAACGGTAGCCCGTGGGGCGATCGCAACATGGGACCCTACTTCGACCGCCGCGCGCGCCTCTACGCCGTGTCCTTGCAACCCGACAACCGCTTTCCGTTCCAGGCACGCGACGAGCTCGAGGCGCCAGCGCCCGTAGAGACCGCACCTGCCGCTGCACCCGCAGCAACCCCGGCACCCCCTGGCGATTCCAGGGAGGTGGCTCTCGAAGCGGCCAAGGCAACACCCGCGGCGGCGAAGCCGAAGCTGCCCGCGATCGCCTGGGAAGGACTCGCCGCGCGCCTCTTCGAAGTGCCGCTGCCGCCCGCCAATTACACGCGAATCGACATCGAGGGCAAGCGCCTGTGGTGGCTGGAGGCGGACTCGACGACCGAAGGCAAGACCGCGCTGAAGTCCGCCGCGATCGACAATGCCGGCGTACCCCCCGAATTGTTCGCGGTCGACGTGCGCCAGTTCGAACTCTCCGCCGACGGCAAGAAATTGATGTTCCGCAAATGGGCCGCGATGCCCAATCCCGGCGACATCTTCATCGTCGACGCGGCGCCCAAGCCGCCAATGGAATTGCCGCGCTTCCAGGTGCGCCTCGGCGACTGGCAGTTCACCGCCGACCCGCGCGAGGAATGGAAGCAGTTGCTGGCCGACGCGTGGCGCCTGCAGCGCGACCATTTCTACGACAAGGACGTGAAAGGCGTCGACTGGCCGGCATTGCGCCGGAAATACGAGGCGCTGCTGCCGCGGGTGAGCGACCGCGCCGAACTTGCTGACCTGATGGCGCAGATGATCGCCGAACTCTCGACGCTGCACTCGCGGGTGGACCCGGGCGACGTGCGCAAGGCTGAGGAGAACATCCTGCCCGCTACGCTCGGTGCAATGCTGGTTCGCACGGCTGAAGGCGCGCGCATCGAGCGTATCCTGCAGGGCGATCCGGAACTCGTCCACGAGCGCTCGCCGCTGGCGCGCGCCGAGGTCAACGCGAAGGAGGGCGACACCATCGTCTCTGTGGACGGCCGCCTAGTCAAAGACGCCCCCGACATTTCCGAGCTGCTGCGCGACAAGGCGGGCAAGCAGTCCTTGCTCACACTGCGGTCCGCGGAGGGCAAGTCGCGACAAGTCATAGTCAAGCCGATGTCGGCCAACGACACGGACGCGCTGCGACTGGCCGACTGGCAATGGCAGCGCCGTAAGCGCGTCGACGAAGTGTCGAAGTTCCGCTACGGCTACGTGCACCTCCGGGCGATGGGCCGGAACGACGTCGCCACCTTCGCGCGCGAGTTCTACCCGGTGGCCGACCGCGAGGGATTGATCATCGATGTGCGCAACAACTGGGGCGGGAACATCGACTCCATCGTCATCGAGAAGTTGATGCGCCGCGCCTGGTCGTACTGGCAAACGCGGGACGGGAACCGCTACTGGAACCAGCAGAACGCCTTTCGCGGTCCGATCGTCGTGCTGGCGAACGAGCGCACCTATTCCGATGGCGAGACCTTTGCCGAAGGCGTGAAGCGCCTTGGGCTCGCAACCGTCATCGGCAAGCGCACGTCGGGCGCGGGCGTGTGGCTGTCGGATCGCAACCGGCTGGCCGACAACGGCATCGCGCGCGCCGCGGAATGGGGACTGATGGGACTCGAGGGCAGCTGGCTGATCGAGGGTGTGGGCGTGGCGCCTGATGTCGAGGTGGACAATCCGCCCAATGCCACGTTCAATGGCGCGGACGCGCAACTCGACGCGGCGATTCGGCTGCTGGACGAGAAACTCGCCGCTATGCCGATGCCGCAACCGCCCGCAATCAGCTATCCAAGGGTGCAGCGTTGAGGCGAAGGACCGCTACCAGCCCCCGATCCACTCCTCGATCTGGGGCATGCGATCCTCGCCCCAGAACATCTCGCCATCGACGATGAACTGCGGCGTTTCCACAGCCGGAGTGACTGCTTCCAAGAAACGCTTATGGCCGCACAGGGTCGACTGCCGGCATTGGAGCGCGTCGACCGAGCGACCGCTGCATTACGCGCAGCAGACGCTCGCGGCCGGCGCGGTCAGCGGCCTCGATGCGCACCGAGCCGTTGACAGAAGAACCGCCGCCCTGTCTCGATTGCCCCATCGCCGATGCGTCATCGCCGGGCAAGAGGTGGCGTCGCACGAAGCTCTGTAGCAGGCGCTGGCGTACGGCGGTCGCGACCACGGTGACGGGATTCGCGTCGAGTTCCGTGGCGGAATTGAATCGTCAGGTCCACGCCGCTTCGTTCTTCGCTCAGCCCGAGGGCGGCCGTCGCGGCCACGCTGATGTCTGTGACGCCCGGATGAACGACCGGCGCGCGGCGTTGCAGCCCCGCCCTGCCACAGCGACGGTTCGCTCACCTGCCTTGCTCTTCTTTGGTAGGTCCTGGTGCGTCGGGTTCTTGTCGACCGACGAGGAAGAAGGTTTCCATAGTTCCTTTACCCTTGATGGAGATCGGACCCCGCGGTTCGAATTGGAACTTTTCGCCGAGCGCTTGGCGAACGGCAGCGCTGGTGTGGACCCGACCGGATTTGCCGTGTGACTCCATGCGGCTTGCCGTGTTGACCGTGTCGCCCCAGATGTCGTAGCGGAATTTTCGGCGGCCGATGACGCCCGCGATGACCGGTCCGGTGTGAAGACCGATTCGCATACCTAGTGGTCCGTAACCCTTGGCCGTAAAACGAGGGAGTGATTCGAGCATGGCGAGGGCCATATTGGCCGCGGCCTCGGCATGGTCGCTCCTTTGCACCGGGACTCCGGCAGCAGCCAGGTAGCCGTCTCCGATCGTTGCAATCTTCTCGAGGCCCAGACGATCGGCGAGTTCGTCGAAGTGGGAGAAGACGCGGTCGAGCAGTTCGACCAATTCATCGGCGGTGAGCACTTCGGCCAGCAGAGTTGAGCCGACTATGTCGGCAAAGAGCACCGTCACTGCGTCGAGGCGGTCCGCGATTCTCGACCCGTCAGACTTGAGACGCTCGGCGATCTGTCTTGGAAGGATGTTGAGGAGGAGCCGATCGGACGTGGCGTTGGCTTCCGCCAGCGCGGCTTCCATGCGATCGACCAACCTTCTGTAATACAACATCACCAAGGAGCCGAAGAGTCCTACAATCACCGCCGCGGCGGTTGTCATCAGGTACAGCACGGTAGTGCCTTCAAGGAGGGTCCCTTTGAACATAACCGGTGCCGCGGCGAACAGTCCAAGACCCAAACCGATAGCCACGACAGGCAATATCCGGTCACCGGGACCGCTGAATAGAGCCGCAAGCAAGGGGATCAGGAGAAGGAACAGATAGGGGCCGGTGTAGCCGCCGAAGGTACTCGTGACGACGAGAACATTCGCCCAGCCAGTGCCGAGGAACATCCACGAAGCAGACCGCGAATGCCCGCGCGAATTTGCCCAGATCACGCTGAGGTAGGCAAAGACCGAGACGATGTCGGAGACGATGACCCAAACCAGTTTGTCCGGGTCGATCACAAGGAAGGCGAACACGTAGACGAGGTTGGAGAGAACAGCCGCCCCCGCAACAATGTTGATCGTACGGACCCAGCGTGTCTCGGCCGGTGTTCTTGCGTGGGCCGAGCCAAGGTTAATGAAGCGTGTGATCGGGGAAGCCCGGTCGGCGTTCGTCACCCAGCTGATAGTCATTATTGAGCGTCTCAATATCGCGCCAGCTCTCAGCCACCAATCTGCAGATCCTGCGTCGTCCTCTCGCCGTCGCGCAGTGTCACGTTGATCGCTGATCCGACGAGTTGCTCGAGGCGCTTCTGATCGTTCCACCCGCCCGTCTCAAGATCGGTCAGTGCGGCGGGGAAGAACTCGCCCAGCGGCAGCGCCTTGGTGTTGAGAGCGCCGTCGGTCGCGCGTCGCTTCATCCGCACGCGTTGCGAGGACCGCGTTTAGTATTTGCGATCCGTCGAGAGCATGAGAATGAACGGATAGGAATTTCAAGCCTGCGACCGAGCAAGAACCAAGGCTAACACGTCCCAGCCCACCCGGGTCTTCGGCGTGAAGTCGAGGCTGGGCGTCGCCGCGGATGACGCTTTGATCTGGAGCGCGGGTGACTCGCGCTCGGCGGCGGGGCAGGCGCGATCCTTGGCCTCTCTTGTAGGCATTCAATCGGAGAAGGTCATGGCGCCTCGTTGCGATGATTTGAACGGCGGCTTCAATCGAATTCTATGACCGGTCCGGAGGACCGTGACCGACGGCTTCGGGTCGACTGCCGGCATTGAAGCGCGTCGACCGAGCGACCGCTGCATTACGTACAACGGCCATCCGGGCGTGAAGGGCCGGTGTGGGCCGTACAACCGCCGCTCATCGTAATCGGTCGGACGACCGCGCGCGGTCAATTGCCGCCGTTGACTGTGTCAGTCCGATATCCACCGCCGCGGGTCAAAATTCAGGCATCGCGTTGATCCGCGTCAATGTGCGCCCTGGCGATCGGAGTAATTGCCTTTCTTGATACCTGAACGAGCAAGTGCGGGGGTTGCCAGGGCCAGATAGGAAATTCAAGACGTTCCTTGAGCGCACGCGATGCGACGGAATTCTCGCCCCGATACGCAAGGTGGAGGGCATCATGAACCGAAATGATCTGACATCGCTGGCGGCACGCCACCTCGCGCAACTGATCGCACGAGGCGAAGCGAGCGCGCTCGAGGCAACCGAGCAGACCATCGCGCACATCGAGGCGGTGAATCCGAAACTCAACGCGGTGGTGGTGAAGCGATTCGACCAAGCCCGCGCCGACGCGCGCTCGGTCGACACGAAACGGTCGCGCGGTGAATCCCTTGGCCCGCTCGCTGGCGTGCCGGTGACGATCAAGGAATGCATCGATGTCGCCGGCTTGCCGTCGACCTTCGGCCTAGCATGGCGCAAAGACCATTGCGCCGCGACCGACTCGGTGCACGTTACGCTCCTGAAAGCGGCGGGCGCGGTCATTGTCGGCAAGACTAACGTCGCACAGCTTCTTGCCTATCTCGAAAGCGACAACCCGGTCTATGGACGCACCAACAATCCCTGGAATCGCGAACGCGTGTGCGGAGGCTCGTCCGGCGGCGAAGGGGCCATCATCGCGGCGGGCGCGGCGCCGCTCGGTCTCGGTACCGACATCGGCGGGAGCGTACGTTGTCCGGCGGCATTTTGCGGCACCGCCAGCATGAAACCGACTGCTGGGCGCTGCGACGATCCCGGTGAATACAGCTTTCATGTCGGCCAGCGCGCGATCGTCAGCCAGGTGGGCGTGCTCGCGCGCAATGTCGATGACGTTGCCCTGGGCCTCGCCGTCATCAACGGCGGCCCTGACTTCGGCGACTGGAGGAACGTCGACATCGCCAGTCTTCGCGTCGGCTATTACGTCGAAGACGGCACCTTCGGTTCGGCGCCCGCAGTGCGGCGCAGCGTTCGCGAAGCGGCGCAGGCCCTCAATCATGCAGGCGCGCAGACGGTCGAATGGCAGCCATACGACACCACACGAGCGCTCCGTGTTGCCAGCGGGTTGCTAGTCGGCGACGGACTGCGCTCGTTCAGGGAAGCGCTGCGAGGCGGACCGACACATCCCACGGTAACGAAGATGATGTCGATTGCAGGAAAACCGCGCGTCCTCCTCAACGTGGGAGCTCGATTGCTCGATGCACTCGGTCAGAAAGCGCTCGCGCAGGCGCTGCCCTATTTCGCACACGCGGATGTCTATGACTACTGGCAACTGGTCGTTGAACAAATGGACTATCGCGCGCGGTTCACGGAGGCCATGGATCGTGCTGACGGCGGTCCGCTCGACCTGATCCTCGGCCCGGTGTGCGCATTGCCGGCATTCCGTCATGGCAGCACCAGGGACCTCGGCCTCGCCGGCGTCAACTGCATTCTATACAACTTGCTCGGTTACCCCGCGGGCGTCGTGCCCTGGAGCCGAGTCGGTCAAGAGGAAGAAAGCGATCGCCCTTTCTCGCGTGACATCATGGAGAAAGTGGCGAAGAAATGCGAGGAAGGTAGCGCCGGACTGCCAACCGCGGTGCAGGTTGCCGCGAGGCCTTGGCGCGAACGCGTCGCGCTCGCGGCAATGCATGTCATTGAAGAGGCGGCGCGCAAGCGCAGCGACTATCCGCAAGCCCCGGCGCTGTAACCGGCAAAAGAAACGACGCGCTCGGTCCTCGCGGCGCGCTCGACGAAGGATCGGCGAGTCACCCACATGACCCCGCGCATTTGGAGTTGGGCAATGTGGGCCAAATACCGATTGCGGTTGGCAACCGCCCGGCGGATGGTGAAACAGAAGCTGCGGAAACCGCGATTGTAATCGATCAGGACCACCGTGGGCGCAGCCTGCGCGGCTTCAGCGACATTTGCAAGCAGGAACGCATCCGAGCGCATCGCGTGGACATGCGCGCCCCAATGCGCGACACGCGAACGTCCGCTCCGGGGTAACCCGGCCGGCTGGTCTGGGTCGATGGCCGCCTGTCACTCGCGCCAGCCGAATGACCGCACCCACGCCTTAGCAGACCGTCGACCACTGATGCTCGACCGTCGGGGCGTGGCGGGTCAGCGACCGTCGGGCATGGCCGTCGCGACCGGACGCGGGAGACTTGACCAGGTTCTCCGACGGCGGGCGCAGTCCCGACGGGCGGTGCTCAAGACTTCGCGTACCAGGACTTCACGCCGGCATGGTCGCGAACGGCGCCGTGCACCCCCATGAGCTTGCGGCAACCGGCGAAGATCGTGGCGGGAATATGGTCGACCTTGCCGCCGATGAACCAGCGCACCGCCATGTGGAGCTTAAGGTCCACGACGTTGAGCTTCGCGCCACCGAAGAACGGCTCGCCGGGAATGTTCTTCTCCGCCGACCTCGCCCAGGCTGGCAGGAAACCCGCCACGATCGCCTCGCGCGCCGCCTTCTTCTCGGCGTCCCCCATGCGGATCGTCGGCGCGACGACGGCGCGCAGATCCTCCACGTGCTGCATCATCCCTTCGTGACGCGCCGCCTCGAAGTCCTCGGCAGGGTGGAGGCCGTGGCGCCGGCCGATCAGCACAAGGATGGCATTGGAGTGCGCGAGCGGTGGGCATCCCGGTAATTCAAGGACAGGCAGGCCGCCGTAGGGCATCTGCTCTTTCATCGCCGGCCAAGAGGCAGGGTTGATGCGTACGTCCTCGAAGTCGATGCCCGCGAGGTGCAGGGCGAGGCGGCACTCCTCGCCGCGACTCACGGGAGCGTCGAAATAGATCAGCTTGGGCTTGGTCATCGAGGGCAAGCGTACCACAACCCGGATCGCCCCCTGGGCTCCGGAATGTGTCCTTGCCTCTGATCAAATCCGGCATCGGCCGCGCTGCCCGGCAGTGCCCGCGCTCACCGCCGGTGTCGCTGCAGCCGGTGTCGCTGCAGCCGACGCCGATCGTGAGCGGATAGTGGACGGTGGGCGCAGCGATGCTCGCGGCGAAGAGCTACCGGCTGGTCACGCCAATACCCGCTCGAGGACGACGGCCACGCCATCCTCCTCGTTCGACACGGTGATCTCGTTGGCGATCTCGCGCACGTCGGCGTGGGCGTTGGCGACCGCGACCCCGTGGCCGGCCTGCACCAGCATCGGGATGTCGTTGGGCATGTCGCCGAACGCGATCGTGCGCGCCAGCGCGATGCCGTGGCGCTGGCACGCCACGCGCAGCCCGCGCGCCTTGTCCACCCCGGGCGCCGAGATCTCGACGATGCCGTAACCCGAGTGCGTCACTTCGGCGCGCCCGCGCACCACGTGCCGCACGAGCGCGACGAGCGCGTCGTGGTCGATGAGGTCGTCGCGGACGATGAGTTTCGTCGCGGGCCCGCCGGCAACCATGTCGCGGACGTCGCCGACGAGCACATCCGGCGGCGGAAAACGCACCGGATAAGCGGCATCGTGTCCGAACCGGAAGGCCATCTCGCAGGCGAACGTGCAGCCGTCGGCCTCCGCGCGCAGCGCATCGACCAGCTCGACCGCAAGCGCGCTCGCGATCGGGGCATGATCGATGATCGCGTGGGCATCGACGTCGTAGAGCAGCGCGCCGTTCGCGCAGACGACGACCGCGTGCGCTCCCGTCAAAGCCGGCAGCTCGCGCACCCAGCGCGGCGGGCGCCCGGTGACGAGCACGATCGGGATCCCCCGCTCCGCGGCGCGCGCCAGCGCTGCGCGGGTGCGGACGCTGACGGTCCCGTCGTCGCGGAGCAGCGTGCCATCGAGGTCGGAGGCGATCAGGCGAAACGGCATGAACGGTGGGGAACGGGGTTGTCGTGCGCGCACGCCCGTTGCGCGGCAGGCCGCACGGGGGTGGATTCGCGGCCGATTGTAGCCCGTCCGCAGGATCGCGCAGCCGCCTCCCGCGCTGCGGCGCTCGCCGCGCCCCGTCCGGTCGCGCCGGAATGGGCTAATATATGAGGCGCATATCAACCGGGGATGCCGATGGGGGAGCCGGAACACAAGAAGCGGGCGATCGCCGAGATCCGCGATTCCAAGCGCACCGGCGAGAAGATGGTGTACATGTCGGTGCCCGACTACACCTCCGCCAAGTGGGCGGAAATGGCGCGCGTCGACGTCGCGGTCGTGGGCGACAGCCTGGCGATGGTCGCCCACGGTCATCCGAGCACCATCCCGGCGACAATGGACATGATGGTGCTCCACTCCCTGGCGGTGCGCAGGGGCGCCCCCAACACGTTCGTCCTCGGCTGCATGCCGTACCAGAGCTACAACACGATCGACCGCGCGTTGGCCAACGCCACCCGGTTCATGCAGGAGGCGCTGTGCGACGCGGTAAAGCCGCAGGGCGGCAAGTCGCAGGCGCACATCCTGAAAGCGCTGGTCGATGCCGGCATCCCCACGGCATCGCACATCGGCCTCACGCCGCACACCATCGCCCTGTTCGGCGGCTTCAGGATCCAGGGCCGCACCGCCGACGCCGCGATGAAGATCCTCGAGGATGCGCTCGCGATCCAGGACGCCGGCTGCTTCATGCTCGAATTCGAGGCGGTGCCGGCGAAGATCGCGCGGGTCATCAGCGAGCAGCTGGAGATCCCGACCATCGGCATCGGCGCGGGTGTGGGCACCGACGGTCAGATCCTGCTTTGCTACGACCTGCTGGGCGTATTCACCGACTTCAAGCCCAAGTTCACCAAACGCTATGCCAACCTCACCGAAGTGGCGGTGCGCGGCATCGAGGCCTACGTGGCGGATGTCAAGGCCGGCACCTTCCCCGACGACGATCACAGCTACGGCGTCGACGACAAGGAGTACGAGCGATTCCTCGGCCTGGTGCAAAAAAGACGACAGCTGTAGGGCCCCGTGCGCGCCGCGCTGCCGCGGCCCCGGTCAGCCCGCAGACGCTGACCGAGAAGGCGTACACGGATCTCGAGGAGCTGATCGTCACCCTGCAGCTGCCCCCGGGGTCCGCGGTCTCCGAGGGCGCCCTGTCGCAGCGGCTCGGCATCGGGCGAACTCCGATTCGCGAGGCGCTCCAGCGCCTGGCGCGCGAGCGGCTGGTGAGCATCCTGCCGCGGCGCGGAGTGATTGTCTCCGACATCAACGTCAACAGTCAGCTGCGCCTGCTCGAGCTGCGGCGCGAGGTCGAGCGGCTGCTGGCGCGCAGCGCCGCCCGCCGTGCGACGCCTGAAGCGCGCGCGCGTTTCGAGGAGCTCGCCGCGGAGTTCGAGAAAAGCGCCCGGCGCAACGACGACATCGCCTTCATGCGCGTGGACCGCGCCTTCAACGAGCTCTGCCTCACCGCCGCGCGCAACGAGTTCACGGTCAGCGCGATGGGTCTCACGCAATCGCTGTCGCGCCGGTTCTGGTATCACCATTACAAGCAGGCGCCGGACATGCCGGAAACGGCCAAGCTCCACGCCGACATCGCGCGCGCGATCGCCGCGGCGGACGAGGATGGCGCCGCCACCGCCACCGATCGCCTGATCGACAAGATCGAGGCGTTCACCCGTGCCACCGTCAGCATCGATTTCTGACGGCGCGGCGCGGCGCAGTGGTCGCAGGCGCACCGCCGTGGTCGGCGGCCGCACCGCCGTCGTCGTGGGCGCACCGGCGACCGGGATTGCGGGCGCGCGGTGTCAGCGCACGATCCCCGGGCGCCAGGGCCGCCGGCGGGCTTGATCCATGTCAAGGGCGCGGGGGTGAGTTCTGGACAACCGCAATCGGCGCGTCGAATAATCCGGCGGGGCGGCCACGCATCGCCCGGGTTGGGATCGGCGCAATGCAGCGCCCAGGGAGGAAACATGGTCACCCACAAGGCCCGCGTGCTCGCGGCGCTGCGCGGCGAGATGGTGGATCGGCTGCCGTACGTGCCGCGGCTGGATCTCTGGTACCTCGCCAATTCCACCGCCGGAACCCTGCCGAAGCAGTACGCCGGCGTGCCGATGAACGAGATCGCGCGCGCCGAGGGTTGGGCCTTCCACCATCGTTTCTGCGACGATCAGCTCGACCCGGCGTACCAGCCGCAGTACCTGCACCGCGGCATCAACGTGTTCTGCAGTCGCGACACCGTGTTCGACGTGGTGTTGCCGAAGGACGTCGAGGTCAAGGTGCATCGCGACGGGCCGCGCACCCGCGTCGAGTACCACACGCCGCTCGGGATGGTGAGCACGACCACCCACTACGACGTCGATTCGCAGCGGCACGGGATCACCATACCGGCGCTGGTGGAGCACCTCATCAAGACGCCGCACGACTATGCGCCGGCCGGCTACCTGTTCGAGCACATGGACGCGGTGCCCAATTTCGAGCGCTTTCGCCGCTGGGCAGCCGACGACATGGGCGAGAACGGCCAGCCGGTGTGCATCGGGTCCCTGGACGCGTCGCCCTTCCATACCATCCAGCGCGACCTGTCCGACGCGACGCAGTTCTTCATCCATTACAAGGACCACTACCGCGAGATGCGCGGGCTCGCCGAGCGCATCGCGCCGTTGATGGACAAGGAGCTCGATATCCTGTGCCAGTCGCCGGCCGAGGTGGTCTGGTGGGGTGCCAACTTCGACGACATGCTGACGTTCCCGCCCTATTTCGCCGAGGAGATCCAGCCGTGGATCCGCAAGGCGGCGACCAGACTGGGCGCGGCGGGCAAGCTGGTGCTCTGCCACACCGACGGCGAGAACCGCGGGCTCATGGATCTGATCCGCGACTCGGGCATGCACATCGCCGAGTCGTTCTGTCCGGCGCCCATGACCAAGGTGACGCTGGCCCAGTATTACCGCCACTGGAGCGACCACCTCACGCTTTTCGGCGGCATTCCGTCGACCATCGTGATGCCCGGCACCAGCGACGCCGATTTCGAGGCCTGGATGGACGAGCTGTTCCGCGCCGTCGCGCCCGGCAAGCGCATCGTGATCGGGATCGCCGACGAGGTGCCGCCCTCGGCAGTCTTCTCGCGGCTCCAGCGCATCGGCGAACGGATCGAAAAGGAAGGCCGGCTGCCGCTGCAGGCCGGTGCCTTCCGGCCGGCGGTCGTCGCGCCCGCCGCACCGAAGCCCGCCGCCGAGATCGCAGCAACGCCCGCCGACGAGTACGACCAGGTCCGGCGCGACGTCTTCAAGGGCAAGCACCTCGACATCAAGGGCCATGTGCAGGAACTGCTCGACCGCGGCCTGGCGCCCGGCCAGATACTGGAGCGGGGCCTCATTGCGGCGATCACCGTCGTGGGCGACCGCATGGCCGCCGGCGCCGCGTTCATCCCGGAAGTCCTGCTCGCGGCGCGGGCCATGGCCGCCGGCCTGGACGTGCTGGCGCCGGGGCTCGCGGCGAGCGGCGAGCAGCAGCGCGGCAAGGTGCTCATCGGCACGGTCAGCGGCGACATGCACGACGTCGGCAAAAACCTGGTGGTGACGATGCTGAGAGGCGTAGGCTTCGAGGTGCGCGACCTCGGGATCAACGTGCCGCGGGAAAGATTCTTCGCGGAGATCGCCGACTTCCGGCCCGATGTCCTCGGGCTCTCGTCCCTGCTCACGACGACCATGAGCGAGATGCGTGCGATCGTCGCCGGCGTGAAGGAACGGGGTTTGAATGCGCAGTGCAAGGTCATCGTCGGCGGGGCGCCGGTCAGCGCGCAATTCGCGGATCAGATCGGCGCCGACGGGTATGCTCCGAACTCGGTTGAAGCAGTGCGTCTGGTGAAACGGCTGGCCGCCGAGCGTGTGGCGGCGGCGGCAACGGCGTGACGGGTAGGGCAGTCCATCCACGTACAGGAGGAAGCATGAGGAAGCGGGATTTCTTGAAGGCAGGTGCGATGACCGCAGCAACCGCGGCGACCGCCATCGCGACGACCGCCGCGCGGGCGCAGGGCGCGCAGAGCTACAACTGGAAAATGGCCACGGGCTGGCCGGGCGGGCCGCTGATGGACATCGGCGCCAAGGCCTACGCGCAGCGGATGGAGCAGTTCACCGGTGGCCGGATCAAGATCCAGACCTTTCCTGGCGGCGCGCTCGGCAATGCGCTGAAGGTGCCGGAAACGGTGAAGAACGGTATCGCCGAACTCGGGCACACCTGGATGGGCTACGACTGGGGCAAGGACCCGACCACGGTGCTGTTCGGCGGCTACGCCGGATCGTTCGACACCGAACTGATGCTGCACTGGCTGTACGAAGCCGGCGGTGTCCAGATGCAGCGCCAGTTTCGCGAGGAGAAGGACGGGATCATCTCGATCGTGCTGTTCATCCGCACGGCGGAAGTGTTCCTGCACTCGCGCAAGCCGGTGAAGACCCTCGCCGACCTGAAAGGCCTCAAGATCCGCACGGCCGGGGCGTGGCTGGAGATGGCGAAGGACCTCGGCGCGGCGCCGGTAACCACCGCGGGCGGCGACGTCTACCCGATGCTGGAGCGGGGTGCGATCGACGCCACCGAGTGGGGCACGCTGTGGGAGAACATCAGTCCCGGGTTCTACAAGGTGGCGAAGTACCTCATCTACCCCGGCATCCATCAGCCCACCGCGCCGTTCGAACTGTGCGTCAACAAGGAAGTCTGGAGCGCGCTCAGCCCGGCCGATCGCGCGTTGATGGAGGCCGTGGCCCAGCTCGTCACCTTCGAGAGCTGGCTGCGCATCGGCCAGGAGGACGCCAAGGCGCTCGACTTCTACCGCAAGGCCGGCAACGTCATCATCGAGCTGGATCCGGAAGTGCAGTACGCCGGGCGCAAGATCGGCCTCGACTGGGCGGCCAAGACGGCGAAGGACAACGCCTGGTTCGCCAAGGTCTTCAAGAGCCAGCAGGAATTCGATACCCTGTGGAAGGGCGCTGATCACTGGCGCAAGGTAAAGGTCAAGGAGGGCTGAGCGGGTTTTGCGCGCGCACTCCTTGAGGAAGTTGCCGCGGGCGCGTCGTCGGGCAGCATGACGCCGCGCCCGTTTTCTTTGCCGGCGGGACAGTCGCTTCCGTCGCGCGTCGGGATGGGTGGATGAACGGCCCCCATCGTCTGTGCGAGGTGTCATGAATGCGCTGATCCGGGTGATCGAGCGGTTGACGGGAAGCGTCGGCATCTTCGCGGCGCTGCTGATCGTTCCGCTGATTCTCGCGACCTCCTACGAAGTGCTGGCGCGCTACTTGTTCGGCGCGCCGACGATCTGGGCATACGAGATCGGCTACGTGCTGACCGGCTCGCACTTCCTGCTGGCGATGGCTTTCGCCCTGCGCGAGAGGCAGCACATCCGGATCGACATCTTCAGCGGCAAGTTCTCGGAGCGCACGCGAACGATCATCGACCTCGCCTGCTTTTCGGTCCTGCTGCCGCTCACGGTGTGGTTGACCTTCGCCCTGGTCCGGCACCTGCGCAACGGCTACGAGCACGCCGAGCGCAGCGGGCAATCGGCGCTCAACCTGCCGGTCTGGCCGTTTCGCGTGGTGTTCGTCGTCGCCTTCGTTCTCCTCGCGCTGCAGGTGTTCGCCGAGATGGTGAAGCTCGCGCGGCAGTTGCTGGCGAAGCAGCCGCCGGGCCGACACCGCGCGGCGGGCGAAACGGGAGTCGCATGATGGAATACCTCCCGTTCTGGATGCTGCCCGCAGCCTTCGTGCTGATGTTCCTCGGGTTCCCCGTGGCCTTCTGCATGATGATTACCGCAGTGCTGTTCGGCCTCGGCGTGTTCGGCGACAAGGTCATCTTCCAGTTCATCGAGAAGGTCGAGGACATGGCGTCGAACTTCGTGCTCGCCGCCGTCCCGCTGTTCGTGTTCATGGGCGCCATGCTGGAGCGCTCCGGCATCGCCGACCGCCTGTTCGAGGCCATCCACATCTGGACCCGGCGCCTGCCAGGCGGCCTCGCGCTGGCCACGGTGCTCATGTGCATCCTCTTCGCCGCGTCGTCGGGCGTGATCGGGGCGACCGAGTCGGTGGTCGGGCTGCTCACCATTCCGATCATGCTGCGCTATGGCTACGACAAGGCGCTGATCTCGGGCACGATCTGCGCCGGAGGGTCGCTCGGCACGATCATCCCGCCGTCGGTGGTGGCGGTGGTGATGGGGCCGATGGCCAACGTGTCGGTGGGCGACATCCTGTACGGCATGGCCCTGCCCGGCCTGGTGATGGCCGGCCTGTACATCGTCTACATCTTCACGCTGTGTGTCGTGAAGCCCGAGGCCGGGCCCCGCATTCCGCGGGAGCCCGACGAGCCCGGCCTGGGGCAGAAGCTGTGGATCTCGGCGCGCAATCTCGTGCCGCCGGTGATCATGATCTTCGCCGTGCTGGGCTCGATCCTGCTTGGGTGGGCCTCGCCCACCGAAGCGGCGGCGATCGGCGCGCTGTGCTCCGTCGTGCTGACGATGATCTACCGCACGTTCACCTTCTTCGGGCTCTTCGAGGCGATCGTGAAGACGGTCAAGATCACGGCGATGATCATGACGGTGCTGCTCGCCGGCACGCTCTTCACCGGCGTGTTCATCGGCGCCGGCGGCATCAGCACTGCGAACCGGCTGATCGCGGAGATGCACCTCACCCCGTGGATGCTGCTGTCGCTGCTGATGACGATCATCTTCATCGCCGGCTTCTTCCTCGACTGGATCTCCATCGTGCTGATCTTCGTGCCGATCTTCACGCCGCTGGTCACGGCGGCCGGCTTCGACGCGGTCTGGTTCTGCGTGCTCTTCCTGGTGTTGATCCAGACGAGCTACCTGACGCCGCCGATGGCGCCGGCGATCTTCTACCTGCGCGCCGTGGCGCCGGAGTCGATCACCATCCGGCATATGTACGCCGGGGTGGTGCCGTTCATTCTCCTGCAGCTGGTGACGCTGGGCATCGTGATGGCCTTCCCGGTGCTCGTCACGTGGCTCCCCAGCGTGATGCTGCAGCTGCGGTAGGCCGGAGCGCCCGGACGCGCTGAAGCATTGCCGCGATGACCGCGACCGACCGCCGCCCGCAGTGGAGTATCGACACCGATGTGGTGGTCGCCGGCGCCGGCGGCGGCGGGGCGGGGGTCGCGACGCAGAACCCGAACTGACTCTGCGACTTGCGCAAGCGTACGTTGGTGGTGCCTGGCAGCGGTCAGGGCACCGCGCGCGCGCCTCTGGGGCCGCAGGAGTCTGGCGATGGTGCCTGGCAGCGGT
>Ga0315292_10000622_pt1 | contig 17089 bp, 12 predicted proteins | sample YL17G13_0_MG_FD_204029 | JGI IMG/M metagenome (GOLD analysis project Ga0315292, IMG submission 204029) | Sediment microbial communities from Yellowstone Lake, YNP, Wyoming, USA - YL17G13_0 | ecosystem: Environmental > Aquatic > Freshwater > Lake > Sediment | place: USA: Wyoming | collected... | reverse complement strand
AACCAATGATAAACACAGATAAAATTCATTACAAAAATCTTTACAAAATTTAAAGAGTTTGCACGTTAGTAGTACAGAGATAAATAGAAAATCAAAATTCAAAAATCAAGATGCAAAAGAACAATGGAAAATTCAATATTTTTGCATTTTGGATCTTAGTTTGTGATTTTGGTTTTTTGACATTTGATTTTGGATTATTTTCCTCGGTGTTCTCTGTGTCTCTGTGGTGAAAAAAGAAGGGAAGAATTTTGGGAAAGGTAATTGCCATGGCCGGGAAGGGGGGAACCGGGAAGACGACCCTCTCGGCGCTCATCATCCGTTATCTCCGGTCGAATGGCCACGGGCCGATCCTCGCAGTGGACGCCGATCCCAGCGCCAATCTGGCGGATGCCCTGGGGTTGCCCGTGAAGCAAAGCCTGGGAACGGCCCGGGAAGATTTCTTCGAGACCAAGGGCAAACTGCCCCCGGGCATGACCAAGGAGACGTACCTGGAGATGAAACTGCACGAGATCCTGGTCGAATCCAAAGGTCTGGACCTCCTGGTCATGGGACGACCGGAGGGCCCGGGGTGTTATTGTTACGCTAATAATATCCTGCGTCACCACCTGGATGTGCTGATTAAGAATTATCCTTACGCGGTCATGGACAATGAAGCGGGGATGGAGCACTTGAGCCGACGAACCACGCAGGGGGTGGATTATCTGCTTTTTCTTTCTGACTATTCGATCAAGGGAATTCGGACGGTGGGGAAAATCAGGGAGCTGATTGATGAATTGAAGCTCTCCGTCAAAGAAAAGCATTTGGTGGTTGACCGGGCGCCGAAGGAGTTGGATTCCGGTTTCTCTCGAGAGATTCAAGCCCAAGGCCTTGACCTTTTGGGAACGGTTCCGGTGGACCCATTCATCTCCGATTACGAGATGAAGGGAAAGCCCCTGCTGAGCCTGCCCGATGAATCGCCGGCCGTTCAGATTGTGGCGGAAATGATGGGGAAAATGATTCATTAATTCTATTGGACGCAGATGAACGCAGATTTACAGGATATTCAAAAGAAGAGAAATCAGAATACAGAATTCAGGAGCCACAATCCTGTCAAAAAAGGGTTTCTTCTGGATGCTGACCGAGGGCTTTTGAATTTTTTCTTTTACGGCGTTCATCTGCGCAAATCTGCGTCCCATATAATTTAAATTAGGAAAGGGGTGATCGATTTGGCCAAGAACTTGGAAGAGAAGACGTTGTTCAGTGGGGAGAAAGTGAAGGTGGTGGGCGCGGAGTATGAAGCGGGCATTCCGGAGCAACCCCACTGCTGGAGGGTCAAGATCCAGAGCCGGGAAGAGAAGCTCAAATATTTGCGATGCGGGGAACGGTACTGGTTCAGCAAAGAATGGTACGGCAGCGAGAAACGGAAAAATCCGGCATAAAAAGCGATTAACCGCGGAGAGCGCCGAGAACGCCGAGGTTAACCGGAAATCAAAAACCAAAAGTCAAAATGCAAAAGGGCAATGGAAGATTCAAAAATTTTTGCATTTTGGATTTTGGTTCGTAATTTTGATGGCTTCGTAAAAAGTAATATTTCCCCTCCCCTGGCGGGAGGGGACAAAGGGGAGGGGGACAACGAACCGGCTGAAATACCTCTATTATTCACCCTCACCCCAGCCCTCTCCCGTCGAGGGAGAGGGAGTGTTTTTGACTTTTTACGATTCCATCAATTTTAATATTTAACTTTTGGATTATTTTCCTCTGCGTTCTCAGCGGGCTCTGCGGTGAATGACGCCTGAAAAGGAGGTGGCTGTGGAAATACCGAAAATCAATTATACCGGGAAGATTAAGGAAATCACCCTGGGGGTAGGAAACAAAGCGGTGACCGTGGGTGGGGAGACGATGTATCCCCTTCATCTCTTCGAAGGCCAGATGCCTCATCCCCCCCGGATCGCCATGGAGGTCTACGATGCCCCGCCGGAGGACTGGCCGGAGGCGGCTCTGGAGCCTTTCAAGGATGTGGTCGGTAACCCGGTGGCCTGGGCTCAAAAGTGCATAACCGCTTACGGCGCGGAGATGATTTGCTTGCAGCTGGCGAGCACGGATCCCAATGGGATGAACCGGGCTTCGGAAGAAGCGGCGGCGATTGCCAAGCAAGTGGCCGATGCGGTAACGGTTCCCCTGATCGTTTGGGGTTGCGCGAACGACGAGAAAGATGCGGATACGCTCAGACGGGTTGCGGAACTGTGTGAAGGGAAGAATCTGATTATCGGCCCGGTGGGCGAGAAGAACTACAAACAAATCGGGGCCGGGGCCATCGCCTATAAACACACCCTGGTGGCTTCCTCGCCCATCGACGTCAACCTAGCCAAGCAGTTGAATGTCCTATTGGGCAACCTGGGCGTTCCCGATGGGCAGATTCTCGTGGACCCCACGACCGGCGGACTGGGCTACGGGATCGAATACACCTATTCGGTAATGGAGCGGGACCGTATGGCGGCGTTGACCCAACAAGACGAACGCCTTCAGTTTCCGCTAGTCTGTAACCTGGCTAAAGAAGTCTGGAAGACCAAGGAAGCGAAGCTCTCTCAGGCCGATGAACCCCGCCTGGGTGATCCCAAGAAACGGGGGATTTTGATGGAAGCCGTTACGGCGGTGATCCTGCTTCTGGCTGGGGGCAACATCCTGGTCATGCGCCATCCGGAGGCAATTGGTTTGGTGAAAGGGATGATCGGTGATCTATTAAAGGGGTAAGAATGTAGGGGCGGTTCGCGAACCGCCCCTACGGAATGAGGAGGGTTATTGTAATGGCAGAAGAAAAAAGCGTGGATAAGGCTACTCTGGAGATGTTAGCCAAGGCCAAGGCCGACAAGGTGAGCACCGTTTTTGATCGGGCAGAGGAGATGAAGCCCTGCCCCATCGGCGCCGAGGGGAGTTGCTGTAAGAACTGTGCCATGGGGCCCTGCCGGGTGCCGGCTCCCAAGAAGAAGGCCGAGGGCGAGGCGGAGAGGGCCAAGAGGCGCGGCATCTGCGGGGCCACGGCCGAGACCATATCGGCCCGGAATTTCGTCCGCATGATCGCCGCCGGCACGTCCGCCCATTCGGACCATGCCCGGGGAGTGGCCGAGCTTTTCCTGGCCACCGCCAGGGGCGAAGTCCCCGGATATGCCCTGAAGGACGAGCAGAAACTTTATCAGGTGGCCCTGGACCTGGGGATCGATATCGGGGATCGCCCCTCGAAAGAGATCGCCATCGAAGTGGGGGAAAAACTGCTGGCCGAGTTCGGAAAGCAACATGGCGAGCTTCTCTTTGTGAAACGAGCGCCCCTGAAACGGCAGGAAATCTGGAGAAAATTGGGGATTACCCCCCGGGGCATTGACCGCGAAGTGGTGGAGCTGATGCACCGCACTCATATGGGAGTGGACCAGGATTACCGGAACCTGCTCCTCCAGGGGTCGCGTTGCGCCCTGGCGGACGGGTGGGGGGGCTCGATGATCTCCACCGAGCTCCAGGACATCCTCTTCGGGAATCCCCAACCCATCCTGGGAAAGATCAACCTGGGAGTCCTCAAGGAAGACCAGGTGAACGTGGTCGTGCACGGCCACGAACCGCTGCTGCCCGAACTCCTGGTGGTGGCCACGCAGGACCCGGAGATGCAGGCCTACGCCAAATCCAAGGGGGCCAAGGGGATCAACCTGGCCGGGATGTGCTGCTCGGCCAACGAAGTTTTGATGCGCCACGGAATCCCCGTCGCCGGGAACTTCCTGCAGCAGGAGCTGGCCATCGTCACCGGGGCGGTGGATGCCATGGTGGTGGACGTTCAGTGCGAAATGCAGTCCCTGGCTGATGTGGCCAAATGCTACCACACCAAGGTGATTACCACGGACCGCCGGGCCAAAATGCAGGGAGCCATGCACATCGAGTTTGATGAGCACCACGGGCCCGATGTGGCCAAGAGGATCTTGCGAGAGGCGATCGATAATTTCCCCAATCGCCAAGGAAGGCCGGTGCAGATCCCTTCGCAGACCCAGGATATGGTGGTGGGGTTCAGCCACGAAACCATCAACTACCTGCTCGGCGGGCTTTTCCGGGCCTCTTACCGCCCGCTGAATGATAACATCATCAACGGCCGGATTCGAGGGATCGCCGGAGTGGTGGGCTGCAATAACTGCCGTACGACCCACGACAGCGCCCATCTGACCATGATCAAAGAACTGATCAAGAACGACGTCATCGTTCTGACCACCGGATGCTCGGCCATGGCCTGCGGAAAAGCGGGCCTGCTGACTCCAGAGGCCGCCTCCCAATACTGCGGGGCGGGGTTGGCGGAAGTCTGTGAGGCCGTGGGCATACCGCCGGTTTTGCACATGGGTGCCTGCGTGGACAACAGCCGGATTTTAATGGCCGCCACCGCCGTGGTCAAAGACGGGGGCCTGGGGGACGACATCAGCGACCTTCCCGCGGCCGGCGCGGCCCCGGAATGGATGAGCGAGAAGGCCATCGCCATCGGCCAGTACTTCGTGGCTTCCGGGGTCTACACGGTCTTCGGGACGACCTTCCCTGTTACCGGAAGCGAAGAGATGAGCAAGCTCCTTTTCGAGGAGATGGAGGGGATCGTCGGCGGAAAATGGGCTTTCGAGCCGGATCCTCAGAAAGCCGCCCAATTGATGATCGCCCATATCGACAAGAAGCGCAAGGCTCTTGGCTTGGATAAGGCTCGCGAGCGCGTCCTTTACGATATGGCCATGCGCCGCGAACTGGATGCCGTTTGAAAATGCAGACATCAGACATCGGACATCAGACATCAGACAAAAGGCGAGGAAACTCAGAGTCTAGTGTCCGAGGTCTGGTGTCTAAAGTCTGACGTCTGAAGTCTGGTGTCTGAAGTCTATTATTCACTGTTTCTAAAGGGAGGTTGGAACGTGTCTAAGATTATTGCAGCAGCAGCCATTCGGGGAGGCCATAAGATTCTGGAGCGGACGGAAAAGAAATACCAGGAGGCTCTGGAGAAATGGGGTCCCAACCAAGAGGTCGGATTCCCCAATACGGGATATTATCTGCCCATCATTTACGGGATCCTCGGGATTCCCGTGAAGACCCTGGGGGATATGAAGCCCGTTTTGGAGCGCTGTAAAGCGCTCATCCCTCCCCTGGTCAAGGAGAAGGCGTGGCTTCCGTACCTGGCCCCGGCCCTGGATGCCGGGATGGCCACTTTTTTCGCCGAAGAAATCATCGAAGCCATCCGTTATTTGGAAGATCCCAATTTCTATGTCAAGGGGGAAGACCCCACGCCGGAGAACCTCTGGCTGGGGGCCGCCGATGACGTCATTTTGAGAAAGCGGGGTGTGGAGTTCGTCGATGGAACGGCCCCGGGCTTTGCCGCCATTTTGGGGGCGGCGCCCACCAAGGAGATTGCCGCTAAGATCGCCCAGGAGCTGCAAGAAAAGAACCTCTATGTCTTCATGGCCTCGGAAAACAATGGCCAACGTTTCTCTGAGCAGCTGGTGGAAGCGGGCGTACAGATCGGCTGGCCGACGCGCCTGGTCTCTTTCGGACCGGATTACACGGCCACGGTCTTCGCCATGGGCTTTGCCACCCGGGCGGCCATGTCCTTCGGAGGCATTGCCCCCGGAGATTACCGAAAGATCCTGATCTACAACAAAGACCGGGTCTTTGCCTTTGCCCTGCCGCTGGGCTTTGTCACCGATGAATGGTACGCCAACGCCGCCGGAGCCATCAACTGGGGATTCCCGGTTATCGCCGACACACCCATTCCTCAGGTCCTGCCCACCGGGATCTGCACGTATGAGCACGTGGTTTCCAACATCCCCCACGACCAGATCGTCCAGAAAGCCGTGGAGGTCAGGGGCTTGAAGGTTGCTGTGGCCAAGGTGCCTATTCCGCTGGCCTATGGGCCGGCCTTCGAGGGAGAGCGCATCCGCGGGGAAGACATTTATCTGGAATGCGGCGGGGGGCGGACTCAGGCGGTCGAATGGACGACAACCCGGGATATGACCGAAGTGGAAGACGGGAAGGTCGAAGTCATCGGCCCGGACATCAAGGATGTCAAACCGCCGGCCCAGCTTCCTCTGGCGATCGTTGCCGAGGTGGCCGGGCGCAAGATGCAGGAGGATTTCGAGCCCATCCTGGAGCGCCAAATCCATCATCTGGTCAATTACGCCCAGGGGATCATGCACATCGGGCAGCGGGACATCACCTGGGTCCGCGTCGGCAAGGGAGCCGTGGAAAAGGGGTTTACCCTGAGGCACCTGGGGGATATCCTCTATGCCAAATACCACCAGGACTTTGGCTCCATCTTCGATAAAGTCCAGGTGAAGATCTACACGGAACCCTCCAAGGTCAAGGAGATGCTCGACAAGGCCCGGGCAACCTACCATAAGCGGGATGCCCGCATCGAGGGCATGACCGACGAGACCGAGGAGACCTTCTACTCCTGCACCCTCTGTCAATCCTTTGCTCCGACCCACGTATGCATCATAACTCCAGAGCGCACGGGACTCTGTGGGGCATATAACTGGCTGGATGGCAAAGCCTCCAACGAGATCAACCCCACGGGACCGAACCAACCCGTACCCAAGCTCGAAGTCATCGACCCCGTTCTGGGTCAATGGAAAGGGGTCAACGAATTCGTCTTCAAGGCCTCCCGCCAGAAGCTGGAAAAATACAACGCCTACAGCATCATGGTTGACCCCATGACTTCTTGCGGTTGCTTCGAGTGCATCGCCGCCGTCCTGCCCATGTGCAATGGGATCATGACCGTCAACCGGGATTTCACCGGCATGACCCCCTGCGGGATGAAGTTTACGACCCTGGCCGGCACCGTGGGCGGCGGCTCAGTCACCCCTGGTTTTGTTGGCCACAGCAAACACTATATCTGTAGTAAGAAGTTCATCATGGCCGAAGGGGGCATCAAGCGCCTGGTCTGGATGCCCAAGATGCTCAAGGAGGAGATCATGGACCGCCTGAAGAAGCTCTCGGAGGAGGTCGGCATCCCCAATTTCCCGGACATGATCGCCGACGAAACGGTCGGGACGACGGAAGATGAGATTCTCCCCTTCCTGACGGAAAAGGGACACCCGGCACTTTCGTTGCCTTCGTTGTTTTAAAAATGTAGGGGCGGTTCGCGAACCGCCCCTACAGATTGCCATCCATGAAATCATTTTATAAAAGGAGAAGAAGATGGCCCTGACAGGAATTGAAATTTTCAAAAAGCTTCCCAAGACCAACTGCGGTGAGTGTGGGGTTCCCACCTGTTTGGCTTTTGCCATGAAACTGGCCGCCGGACAGGCGGAGCTCGCGTCCTGCCCCTATGTTTCGGAACAGGCCAAGGCCGAACTGGAACAGGCCTCGGCCCCGCCCATTCGACCCGTGGCGATCGGCGTCGGGGATAAAGCCCTGAAGATCGGCGGGGAGACGGTCATGTTCCGCCATGAAAAACGATTCGTCAACCCCACCGGGATTGCGGTTCTCGTTTCGGACAAGATGAGCGACGCCGAGGTGGATGGACGGCTGAAGAAGCTGGGCGAGCTGAAATTTGAACGGGTCGGCCTCGTCCTCCAGGCTGACCTGGTGGCCATAAAGGGGGAATCCGGGGACCCGGCCAAGTTTGAAGCCCTGGTGAAAAAAGTGAGAGAAAAGCTCGACGGGAAAGGCGTGGTATTGATGAGCGAAGACCCTAAAGTCCTGGGCGCGGGAGCCAAAGTCGTCGCCGACCGCAAGCCCCTGCTCTATGCGGCTACCCAAGCGAATGCGGACGCCATGGCCGGTCTGGCCAAAGAGTTTTCCGCTCCGCTGGCGGTCAAAGCCGGCAGCTTCGACGAACTAGTCGAGCTGACCACGAAATTGACGGCCGCTGGCTTGAAGGATTTGGTCCTGGATTCCGGGGCGCGCACACCCAAGAAGGCCCTGGAAGATCAAATCATCATGCGGCGGGCGGCGCTGTTAAAAAAGTTCCGCCCCCTGGGGTTTCCGACGATCACTTTCCCCTGCGAAATGACGAACGACCCGATGAAGGAGACGCTCCTGGCTTCCATGTTTATTGCCAAATACGGAGGGATCGTGGTCCTCTCTAACCTCGAGGGGCACAGCCTCTTTCCCCTTTTGCTGGAGCGGATGAATATCTACACCGATCCGCAGAGGCCGATGGCCACCACCGAGGGAATTTATGAGGTCGGCGGGCCGAACGAAAATTCTCCGGTTCTCATTACCTCCAACTTCTCCCTCACGTACTTCATCGTTTCGGGGGAGATCGAAGGAAGCCGCGTACCCAGCTGGCTGCTGGTCAAGGACACCGAGGGGTTGTCGGTTATGACCGCCTGGGCGGCGGGTAAATTCGGGGCGGACGTCATCGGACCCTTCGTGAAAAAGTGCGGCATTGCGGCTAAGGTAAAACACCGCAAGCTGATCATCCCGGGTTATGCGGCCGTCATCAGCGGAGAGTTGGAAGAGGAACTGCCCGACTGGAAGATCTCCATCGGGCCGAGAGAAGCGGGTCATATCCCGGCGTTCCTGAAGATGTGGAAACCGGAATAATGCAGGGGCGACCGGCCGGTCGCCCCTACAGCGATAATACAAGGAGGGGAAAGATGGTTGTCTGCGTCGGTGAGAATATCAACATCATGTCCAAGACAATCGGTCCGGCCATCCGAGAACGACGGGCCGAGCCCATCCTGGAGATGGCCAAGCATGAGGAGAAGGTGGGCATCGATTATCTGGATTTGAACATCGGCCCTTCCCGCAAGGCGGGGGAAGAGGTGATGGATTGGATGGTCAAGACGGTCCAGGGGGCGGTGGATAAGCCTCTGTCCCTGGATACCACAAACGCCGCCGCGATGGAGGCGGGCTTGAAGATCCATAAGGGCAAGGCCTTGATCAATTCGGTCTCCCTTCAGCCGGAACGCCTGGAAAAGGTTTTACCCATGGCCAAGACTTATGACGCCCACGTTATCGGTCTTCTCTGGGGAAAAGAAGGGATGCCCCGGGATGCCAACGAGAGAGCATCCCACGCCGTGGATTTTATCTACCAGGCCAATAATCTGGGCATTCCAACCGAAGACATCTGGATCGACCCCATCGTCAGCCCGGTGAGCGTGGAGATCAACCAGGTTCTCGCCTGTCTGGAGTTCATGTCCATGCTCAAAGACATTGCTCCGGAAGCCAAATCCATCGTGGGGCTATCCAACATTTCTAACGGCACGCCCGACAAATTGCGTCCCGTTCTCAATCGGACGTACCTGATCATGTTGATGAAGTACGGGCTCTACTCGGCGATCGTCGATGCCTATGACAAGGAACTGCTGACCATCGCCAAGGGCGGCATGCCCGAGATCGTCAAGCTGGTCCACCGGGTGATGGATGGCGAGGAGCCAAACCTGAAAGCGTTGAGCCCGAAGGAAAGCGAATATGTCAAAACCACGAAGGTTCTGCTGGGTAAAAGCCTGTACTCCCATTCGTGGTTGGAGTTGTAAGAATTGTAGGAGCGACCGGCCGGTCGCCCCTACGGGTCTGGATTTCCATGTTACCCAAGCAAGAAAACTACCAAGTGGCCCGCCAGATGGCGGTTGCGGGCCTCCTGAAATCTAACCTCCAGGAGCGGGCCGCCCAATGTGGAGGTTGGTACGAGCCTGGTCCCCGGGATGAAGCGCGGATCGGGGTCAGGTATTTGGGCCGTGAGCTTTACCTATCCTTTCCCGGGGGAACGTTCGAGACCGGAAACGGGGAGGGGCCGATTTCTCTTCGAGAGGAGATCTTAATTCTCCATTATCTGGAAAAGGGAGGGGGAACCCCACTGGCTGAGCGGTGGGTTTCATTTTCCGAAATTCCGGGGGGAACTTTTTACCATTCTGTTTTCCGCATGCGCTGCCAATCTCCCTTGATCAAGTTCTTTGGGGAAGAGCCTGAAAATCTGCTGTCAGTGGCCGAGGAGGTTCAAGGGGAACCCTTGAAATTTGGAGATGTAGGAGTCAAGATTCAAGCGTTCCCCTTTGTGCCCCTGGCCCTGGTTTTATGGCGTGGGGACGCAGAATTTCCGGCCGAAGGAAGTATCCTCTTTGACGCTTCCGTGAGTGAATATCTTCCGGTAGAAGACGCCGTCATACTCGCGGAGACGGTGGTCTGGAAATTAATAAAAGCGGGTTATAGGTAATAGGTCATGGGTAAAGACAAGGGTCATTAACCTAAAACCCATAACCCATTACCTATCACCTATTATTCGCTTTTATGAAACTTGCAGTTACTGGAAAAGGCGGTGTCGGAAAAACCACGTTTGTGGCCGGGATGGCGCGTGTGCTGGCGGAACGAGGGCAGAAAGTATTGGCCATCGATGCCGACCCGGCGAGTAACCTCGCCATGGCTCTCGGCTTCCCGAAAGACCAGAGGCTTACCCCCATTGCCGAGATGAAGGAACTGATCGAGGAGCGAACAGAAGCCAAACCCGGTTCCATGGGTGGGTTCTTCAAACTCAACCCCCGGGTGGATGATCTCCCGGAAAAATACACCCTGGAAAAGGATGGAATCCGCCTGATGGTCATGGGCACAGTCCAGAAAGGGGGCGGAGGGTGCGTCTGTCCGGAGAACGTAATGGTCCGGACCCTGGTCAGCCATCTCCTGTTAGTGCGGGGCGAAGTCGTCATTCTCGACATGGAGGCGGGAGTCGAACACCTGGGCCGGGCGACGGCCCAGGCCGTGGACAAACTCATCGTCGTGGTCGAACCGGGACAGAGAAGCCTGGAGGTGGCCCAGAAAATTCGCCGGCTGGCAGCCGACATCGGCCTGAAGAATATCGGCGTCGTGGGAAACAAAATCCGCAAGGAAGCGGACCGGGAATTCCTTCTCTCCCATATGCCGGATTTCCCTTTTTTGGGTTTTCTTCCCTATGACTCGAGGATCGTGGAAGCCGACCTGGGGGGAATACCCCCCTATCAAGATAATCCGGAATTCCTCAGGGAGATGGAAGGGATCGTGAATAACTTGATAGTATAGGAAATTCCTTTTTGACCCTATGATCAAAGATTCATAGGGACATCTTGGGGACAATTGGCTTGAAATCTTTATCTGCGAGTATCTGCGAAAATCTGCGTCCTATTAAATTTATGGGAGGTTAAAATACAGGTTATCGGTTATGGGTCATAGGAAAATTAACACCCATGACCTATGACCTATTACCCATTACCCGTACTTATGATCTTCATCGGCGAAGGAATCAACGGCCTCCATCTTGGAGTCCGCAAATTAATCCTGGGAAAAAATAAAGAAGCGATTCAGAAGCTGGCCCGGAGACAGACTGAAGCCGGGGCCGCATACCTGGACCTCAATGTGGGGACCGCTTGGCTCAAGCCCGCGGAGGTCATGGTCTGGCTGGTGAAAGCGGTCCAGGAAGTCGTGGCCACTCCCATCGCCCTGGATAGCCGGCGGCTGGATGTAATCGAAGCCGGCTTGCAGGTATGCCGGAACCCGGTGATGATCAACTCGACCACCGGGGAGAAGGAGAAATTAGGCCCGTTCATGGAGCTGGCGGTTAAAAACCAGGCGGCCATCGTTGGCCTGACGATGGACGAGCAGGGAATCCCGCCCCACGCGGTGGGACGCGTAGCCGTCGCCAAAAGAATCCTGGATTTTGCCGACGGATACGGTTTGCCACGGGAGCGGCTTTTCATCGACCCGGTACTTCTCCCCCTGAAATTCTCCCCGTCCCAGGGGCCGGTCATCCTCGAAGCAATCCGGGAGATCAGCGAGGAGAAAGCTCCCCCGCACATCCTCGTGGGACTGAGTAACGGTTCGCAGGGGGCGAAGGGGAGAAGGTTGATCAATCGAACTTTTTTGAACATGGCCATGGCCTGTGGTCTGGATGCAGTCATCGCCGATGTCCTCGACGCGCATCTGACGAAAGCTGCGGCTGCGGCTGAAATCATCCTGGAGCGGCATCCTTATTCTGATCAATTTTTGCAAGCACTGACTAAAGAAACAAAGGCAGGGAATGGATAACGAGTTTCAAGTTTCAAGTTACGAGTTTCGGGTTGCGGGTTAGAAGCTTGGTGTTACCTCAGGAGTTTTCAACTTTAGGAATTTAAGGTGTTTTTTAGTGCACTTTAGGCACTTATCTCGCTGATTGCTGGTTTAGAGGAGGAAGAGATGCCGGAGGCGTTCGATCTGTCGAAGATGGACCCAATCTTGGAGAAATTCCGGGGACAGGAGGGGGCGCTGATTCCTGTCCTCCAGGAAGCCCAAGGCATCTATGGGTATTTGCCCGAAGAGGTTTTGGCTCGCATCAGCCGGGAGCTGAAGATTCCTTTGAGCCGGGTCTATGGGGTAGTGACCTTCTACGCCCAATTCTACCTCACGCCACGGGGGAGGCATACGGTGCGAGTCTGCCGGGGCACGGCCTGCCATGTGCGCGGCGGGAAAAATGTCCTCAAAGCCGTTCAGCAGTTCCTGGGCATCGAGGAGAGCGAGACCACAGCCGATTTTAAATTTACTTTTGAGACCGTGGCCTGCCTTGGGGCTTGTGCCTTATCCCCGGTCCTCCTGGTGGATAAAACTTATTACGGGAAATTAACTCCGCCGAAGGTGGAAAAGGTGCTGAAGCAGTATGCCTGAAGGAGGAGGAGCGTTGAAAGGAAAGCTTGCGTCGCAAAAAGAGTTGATTGCCCTTCGTGAGCAGATTCTCCGAGAGCGTGATCCCAATAAACTCTGTGTTACCATCTGCGGAGGAACGGGTTGCCGGGCTTGGGGAGGTGAAGAAGTGCGCTTGGCCTTCATCGAAGAGATCCGCAAACAGGACCTCGAGGGGAAGGCAGATGTAATGCGCACGGGTTGCCATGGCTTCTGTGAGCGGGGGCCGGTGGTGGTCATCCTGCCCAGGGAGATTTTCTACCAGCAGGTTGCGGTGGGGGACGTTCCAGAGATTGTTTCCCAGACCATCGCCAGAGACCAGATCGTCCAGCGATTGCTCTACACTGACCCGGCCACAGGCCGTGTGATCACCTACGATCATGACGTTCCTTTCTACAAGGGTCAGATGCGCACGGTTTTCAGTGATAATGGGCGCATCGATCCCACGGAGATCCGGGATTACATTTCCCGCGAGGGCTACTCAGCTTTGAGCAAGGTTCTCTTTTCCATGACCCCGGAACAGGTGATCGAGGAAGTAGAGAAATCCGGCCTGCGCGGCCGGGGGGGAGCCGGGTTCCCTACCGGGCGCAAATGGCGTCTCACCCGCAGCTCGCCCGGGGATGTGAAATACATTGTTTGCAACGCCGACGAAGGAGACCCCGGGGCTTTCATGGACCGGAGCGTTCTGGAAGGGAATCCCCATCTGGTTCTGGAAGGAATGATCATCGCGGGCTACGCCATCGGAGCGCAGAGCAGCTATGTGTACGTCCGGGCGGAGTACCCCTTGGCTGTCCAGCACCTGAAAGGGGCCATCGAACAGGCTGAAGAATTAGGCCTCCTCGGCGAAAAGATCCTGGGCTCTGATTTCAATTTTCATGTGAAGATTAAAGAAGGGGCGGGGGCCTTTGTCTGCGGCGAGGAGACGGCCCTTCTGGCCTCGATCGAAGGAAAAAGAGGAATGCCGCGGTCGCGTCCGCCATTCCCCGCCGTGGCCGGGCTGTGGGGCAAGCCCACCAACATCAACAACGTGGAGACCTATGCCAACATCCGCTCCATCATCCTCGAGGGGGCGGCGGCTTACGCCTCTGTCGGGACGGCCGGGTCCAAGGGTACGAAGATCTTTTCCCTCACGGGAAAGATAAATAACACCGGACTGGTCGAGGTCCCCATGGGGACGACTCTCCGACAGGTGGTTTACGAAATCGGCGGAGGAATCCCTCGGGGCCGTCGGTTCAAGGCGGCCCAGATGGGGGGGCCGTCCGGTGGATGCCTGCCCTCTCAATATCTAGACCTCGCCATCGATTATGAGTCTTTAACGGAAGCGGGCTCGATGATGGGATCGGGCGGTATGATCATCATGGATGAGAAGATCTGCATGGTGGACATTGCCCGGTTCTTCTTAAATTTCACGCAGGACGAATCCTGCGGAAAATGCGTACCCTGCCGCGTGGGCACGAAACGTATGCTGGAAATGCTGACGCGCATCACCAAAGGGGAGGGAAGGGAAGGAGATATCGAACTCTTGCTGGAGATGGGGCGGATTATTAAAGATGCCTCCCTCTGTGGCCTGGGGCAGACCTGCCCCAACCCCGTTCTTTCCACCGTCCATCACTTCCGGCCCGAGTATGAAGCACACATTCGCGACAAGTACTGCCCTGCCGGAGCCTGTGAGGCGCTGGTCTTCGCCCCTTGCGAAAATACCTGCCCGGTGCGCTGCGATGCTGTTGGATACACGGCCCTGATCGGCGCAGGAAAGTATGAGGAGGCCTTGAGTCTCATTCGCTTGACCATGCCTTTGGCTGGGATCTGTGGTCGGGTCTGCAATCATCCCTGCGAGAAAATGTGCCGGCGGGCGGAAATCGATGAACCCATTTCCGTCTCCTCCCTGAAACGATTTGCCTCCGATTGGGAGCTGAAACAAGGGAAGATATCCCCTCCCACTTTTTTGGATAAGCCCAAAGCCGAGCGCGTCGCTGTCGTGGGCGCTGGGCCGGCGGGGTTAAATGCCGCCTATCACCTGGGGCGGCGTGGCTATCGGGTGACGATATTTGAAGCTCTCCCGGTCGCTGGAGGGATGCTGGCGGTGGGTATCCCGGATTACCGGTTGCCCCGGAAGATTTTAGAGAACGACGTACGCTTCATCTGCCAGCATAACGTGGAAATCATCAATGGCCAAGCGCTGGGAAGGGATTTTACCATCGCAAGCCTTTTCCAACGAGGGTTCAAAGCCGTGTTCCTCGCGATCGGCGCTCATCTGAATCAGAAGATGAACACTCCAGGGGAGGAGGCTCCTCAGGGTGTCTGGCCAGGGATCGATTTCTTGCGCCGGGTGAACCTAGGGGAAAAAGTGGAAGTGGGGGAGAGAATGGCGGTCATCGGCGGGGGAAATGTGGCCCTCGATGCCAGCCGCACAGCCCTGCGCCTGGGGGCAAAGGAGGTCTCCATCGTTTACCGCCGTACGCGGGATGAAATGCCGGCCAACGATGAAGAGATTGAAGAGGCGGAACACGAGAAGATCAAAATTTTATACCTCATCGCGCCCACGCGGATCATCGTGGAAAATGGGAAGGCGAAAGCGCTGGAATGTCAGCGGATGAAGCTCGGCGATTTCGATGCCAGCGGAAGACGTCGCCCCATCCCGGTGAAGGGCTCGGAGTTCTTACTGGAAGTTGATGGGGTCATCCCAGCCATCGGCTATGTCCCAGATTTATCCTGCCTGCCTCAGGGCGATGGCTTTAAGGCGACCAAGGCTGGGACGCTCTCGGTGGACCCCACCACTCTGGCCACGCATATTCCCGGTGTCTTCGCCGGGGGCGATGTGGTCACCGGCCCTTCTACAGTCGTAGAGGCCATGGCCAGCGGCTATCGCGCAGCCATCTCCATCGATCGATACTTGAAAGGGCAAGATCTTTACAAAGACAGAGTCTATCAAGCGCTGCGCAGAGCCGAGGTGCCGAAGGCCGAGGGAGAAGGAGAGGAAGGGGAGCCCGTGAAACCGCGGGCCAGGATGCCGGCCTTACTTGTGGACCACCGGGTCTGCACTTTCGAAGAAGTGAACTTGGGGTTCGATGAAGAGACCGCCATCCGCGAGGCGAAGCGCTGCTTGCGGTGCGACTTGGAGCATTAAAAACATTCCTTAGCCACAGAGGGCACAGAGTTCACAGAGATATTAGCAAAAACCAATGAAGGACATAGATCACCACGACCAGCAAAGATGATGATCTCGTAAAAAGTCTGAAAAGACGTATTTCCGTCATTCCGGCGAACCCCGGATCGAGTCCGGGGCAGGCGCCGGAATCCAGTTATTTCAAATTCTTAAAAATTCTCTGGACTCCGGTTTCCACCGGAGTGACGACTTTTTTCGAGAACATCAAAGATACATTTCTTTACAAGAATCTTTACAAAATTTAAAGAGTTTGCACGTTAGTAGTACAGAGATGAATAGAGATTCTAGATCCAAAAAGCAAAAAGCAAAATGACAATGGAAAATTCGCGAATTTTCGCATTTCGGTTTTTGTTTTTGATTTTTGGATGATTTCCCTCTGTGTTCTCTGTGATCTCTGTGGCTAAATGGCCTTTTGGAGGAGACATGACTGAAATTCGATTGACCATTGACGGGCGTGAAGTTCAAGCCGAAGAGGGGACCACCATCTTTGAGGCCGCCCGGAAGGCGGGGATTTCCATTCCCCATCTCTGCTACCGGCATGATCTGACGCCGAGCACGTCCTGTCGCCTGTGCGTGGTGGAAGTGGAAGGCGCCAGAACGCTGGTCGCTTCCTGCGCCCTGCCCGTCGCCCCTAAAATGGTGGTCCGAACGGACACGAAACGGGTCCAGGATGCCCGCAAGCTGGTGGTTGAGCTTTTACTATCCGACCACCCCTACGACTGCATGACCTGCGAAAAAAGCGGCTCCTGTAAACTGGAAAAATACGCCTACGAGTTCGGCATTCGGAAGGCCCGTTTCCTGGGAGAAAAGCACGAATACTCTCTCCGTGCCGCCAACCCTTTTTATGAAAGAGACTACAACAAGTGTATCCTCTGCGGCCGGTGCGTCACGGTCTGCCATGAAGTTCAGTACTGCGAAGCCGTGGACTACATCAAACGCGGGTTTACGACCAAGGTGGCCGCTTCCTTCGATCATTCCATGCAGGAAACCCCCTGCGTCTTCTGCGGGAACTGCGTCAGCGTTTGCCCGGTGGGGGCGCTCTCGGAAAAGTCTGGGCGTTTTCAGGGCCGGGACTGGGAATTAAAGAAAGTGCCGACCATCTGTTCTTATTGCGGCGTAGGATGTACCTTGGTGCTGAATGTCAAGGACAATCAGGTTCTCAAGGTCACTTCGGAAAAGGACCTGGGAGTGAACAAAGGCTGGACCTGCGTGAAAGGGAGGTTTGGGTTCGATTACATCCACAGCCCGGACCGGCTCACCGAACCGCTGATCCGGGAGGGCGAAAAATTTCGCCCCGCCCCCTGGGATGAAGCCCTG
>Ga0315292_10000621_pt1 | contig 17095 bp, 12 predicted proteins | sample YL17G13_0_MG_FD_204029 | JGI IMG/M metagenome (GOLD analysis project Ga0315292, IMG submission 204029) | Sediment microbial communities from Yellowstone Lake, YNP, Wyoming, USA - YL17G13_0 | ecosystem: Environmental > Aquatic > Freshwater > Lake > Sediment | place: USA: Wyoming | collected... | reverse complement strand
CTTATGGTTTTCTTCTCCGTGAGCTATCAGAAGGGCTCACGGGCTCCGCTCTTCTCCGCCCGTGTCATAGAAGTTGTAGGGTGGAGAGGCATGACGAACACCTCTTTTGTGTAAAAGTTGTGGGTGGTTCGAAATTCTGGAGGAAATGGCGAGGTGTGTTGGTGATGCCTCTCCATGTTGGAGTTGTCAGCGTCCCCTTTGCTGACGGACGGCTATTAGCGGACCTATCTTTAATGCTTTTCGGTATGACTGCACTATACGTAGTACAGGCTTTAAACAATGTTATCCGTGTCATCCGGGCGACGCCCCCTCCCCGCACTGCGGATTCGCCAAAGACGTTCGAGGCGTGACTTGCATAAGCATCGGGCAGGGTTTCCCGCGATGCTCTTCTGCTGTCGAGAGGATTTAATATCCGCCGCCGCTTAACGAGGTCCAAGCGAGGGTAGCCAAGCCCGGTCAAAGGCGACAGACTCAAGATCTGTTCTCGCAGGGGTTCCCCGGTTCAAATCCGGGCCCTCGCACATTTTAATATATCTGTGTATATTTATGTCAGGGTCAGAAGTCAGACTTGGAGTGAGACGGTTCATGAGGATTTGTCACGTTGCACGAGGTCTACATAGGGATAATATATCCCATTTGTAGTTGACAAGTCACGGTGGAGCTGTGAGGATTGGCCCTTGGACAATCGGGATTGCCGTCATCGTGCTGGTGCTCCTGCTCGTATCATCAAGTATTGTTGGTGCGCTCCTCTTGAACAACGAGATTAGGGCAGGAGGAATGGAAGATAAGTGGGTATTCCACAACTTCGATTCATTTGGGAACGAACAGAGAGTGGGTCCTGGAGCATACATGGGCAGCAGAGGCACGGTCATCAGCTATGATTGGCCCCATGGGCTGGAGAGGGGCTTCTCAGCAATAGACCCGAACGGCACTCTCTTGTGGAGGGCGACCACAAACGCATGTCCTTCCATAACTGAGGGGCCCGACGGTGGATACTACTACGTCGACTGGAACACGAGCGATGCCTTCTCCGCCTCGTGGAGCAACATCACCGCTCTGCATTCCAACGGTGACTTCAGGTGGGACTACATCGCGCCAAACGGCACCTTGGATCTGTGGGCCGTCTACCCAGATGGTCAGGTGATAGCGCACAACTACGACTGGCGGGAGCAGCTTGTCGACAGGATCATAGCGATATCCAACGACGGTTCGGAGTTATGGGGCGTGGATGTTCCCTTCGAGGATGCGAGCTGGCGAAGACCGATGGTCAGCGACAATGGGACCTTCGAGGTCATAGCGGCCGAGGGCAATGACACCTACATGGTCGGGATAACCAAGGATGGGGCTCAGGTTTACGTCGAGAATGGGGATTACTTCGCACACTACACGGAGTCCTCAGGGGGCACGAACGGGACTACATTGTACGAGGTAAGGAAGGAATTCATCGACAATGATACCTCTGTCATCAGCGTCTATGCGTTGAGTATTGTGGATGGCTCTCTCGAGTGGAAGACTCTCCTGCACTACTCCGACAATCCGGACTGCACGATGCCGGGAGTCTATCTTGTCTCTGGAACCCTTGTGGACGACGAAGGCAGGATCTTCTGTGGAGATCTCGAAAGCAAGCGCTCCTATTCCCTGAGTCCTGGCGGGGAGATACTGTGGGATAAGCCATTCCTGGGCGCAATGATAGACATATTCCCGTCGGGGGGGCTGCTGGCCTGGGACGACTCATCAATCAAGAGGGTCGATTCCGATGGGTCTTTGGTCTGGAGACACTACGTCGATCTCGACGGCTACAGTTTTGTCCTTCTGGGGAGCGACGAAACGGTCTACTACAGTTATCTGGCGGAAGTGCACGCAATTGTCCCATCCTCAGGAGTCAGCGGGAACGAGGTCGCTCTGGTCGTACTCGTCGCCGTTGATGCTGTCGCGGTCGCTGCATATGGCCTTGCCCGTGTGCGGAAATCTCGACGACTGACTAGGACTTGAGTGGCCAATCTCCAAGTCACGGATTATCATTGCCGCCCTCAGGTGCTCTCTGCGGTGCTGTGAATGCAGTCTATCGGTTTATCTGCAACAATCTTCTGTGTTCGGCCCCACCTGAATCGACCCATTCCAGGCACGAACAGGGCGGGCAACCGCAAGCCCATTTCTTGCCGGTGAAGAACTCCACCCTGAATTTCCATGCTCTGATTCTCGAACACAAGTTGATTCTGGGTCAATATCGGGCCCTCGCACATTTTAATTCATAGAAAATGATATATGTTCAAACAGGAACTTCAGAGGAACGATCATAGGGGCGGAACCCGCGCCCAAGTCTCATCTCTATAGCCCTGATGACCGGCAGGAGGGGGCGAGGTTCGGTAAAGACTGTCTAGACCGCATGGCAGGTAACTCTCATATATTTCCAAGACTTTCGGGTGTAAAGGAGGAAAAGGCGTGCCAGAGATAGACCGGCGATTGGCAGGGGGGTCCAGGAACAGCTCAACTGACAGAAGGCCGAAGGGCAGGGTCATCTTGTTGGTGGCGACTGTTCTCACACTTAGTCTTCTTCTAGGAGCCTTCTCTCTCATGTCTCGGACGGACTCCAGCTCTTGGAATCCGTCTATGCCCGTAGGAATCGCCTACGTTACCCACGCCCCAATCACGATTGAAGGTGACGCTGGTTTCTTGGCTGACAATTCATCGACCGGAATCTCATGGGGGAGCGGTACTGTGTCCGATCCATACCTCATCGAGGGCTGGGACATAGCCGGCGTGGATGACTACAGTCGCGCCGCCATAAGGATTGGCGGGTCCACCGTGCACTTCGTGATTCAGGGTTGCGAGGTACATGATGCCTATGGCGACTTCAAGTATGGGATATTTCTCCAGGGCTGTACGAACGCGACGATAAGGGACAGTATCCTCTACAACAACAACTATGCCATCTTGCTTGAGAACGATCACGACGACGAGAGGCCCTCTAATCACCAAGTCATCAACAACACCTGCACTGACAACGTTTACGGTATCATGGTCAATCACGTCCGCGGCTCCGAGGTATCGAACAACACATGCCGCAACAACCAGATTGGAATCCTATATGCGTCGACCTTGTACGACCAGGTCGTCAACAACACCTGCATTGACAACGTCTGCGGGCTGGAATTGGCGATAGTGGAGGGGGATGAGGTGGCGGGGAACAACTGCTCTTCGAACTCGGGAGCAGGGATATTCGTCTTCAAGGCCTCCGGAACCACCCTGAGGAACAACACATGCTCGAATAACGGCCTCGGCATGCAGTTCGGAGAGGCAGACTGGGAAGGCGGGTCGGATGACAACCTCATCCAATCGAATTGGATTGAGGACAACACGGCATATGGAATTGCGATGGGCGCCGGGAACCAGAACAACCTGATCTGGAACAACAGCTTCGTCGGCAACAACGGGGCGGGTGCGGCATATGATCCAGAGAGGGCACAGGCTGTAGACAACGGGAGCGCCAACTGGTGGAACACCACGGACGGCTACGGCAACTATTGGAGCGACTGGACGAGCCCGGATGAGAACCTGGATGAGATAGTCGACTCGCCGTATCAAGTCAACGGGACCGCAGAGGCGATGGACTACTACCCGAAGGCATCTGCGCCGGAGGAGATACCGGAGTTCAGCTCGAGCATTATCCTCGTGACCGTCCTGATTGCGACCATCGGGATCTTGGCCATGGCGAGACGGCCCCGCGACGGTCGCTAGTCCGGATGTCTTTGAGGACTCCGCTCTGGTCCAGATTCTCGTGGAGGGCAATCACTCCGCCATCGTTCCCCTTCCCGAGATGCCTTTCCAGAAGGATTTCGTGCGTTCTCGGGCCGGGTCAATCGAGAGCGGGGGCAGAAGTCCTCTTCGGTCCGTTTCTTAGAGGAGGTTCATTTCCTACGGGCAAATAATTCAACCTTGAATCTTATAGCTCCAAGGTTTAATTAGGGGCAAATTCCGGGCTATAATCCGGGCCCTCGCACATTTTAATTCTACTGTGTAGACTAATGTTCAGATTCCTACCCGAGGAGAAGACTATAAAGGCCGAAGGACCTTGCCCGCCCTCGGGATTGTGACGATGAAACACCCGGTTTGTGGAGTGGAGAATGCGAGGTGTGAATCACAATGAAATTTAGTTCGTCCAAGAACATTCCTAGGTTCCTAGGAGCAGCCTTTCTGGTCGTCATCGCTACCAGCCTGATTGCAGGGTTGTTCTCCTCGGTGGCCGGAAACGGTAGTATCTCCGATGTCATGGTGAACATCTCAAATGACGTTCCCCTTGCTCGTGTCAGTATCATAGGTGGTGTGGCGAATAGTGCAGGCATCGTCGTCTTGGCAGCGCTCCTGTATGTTGTGTTGTCCAAGCATAACAAGACTATGGCAACAGTGGCGCTGGGGATGTGGTTGGCAGAAGCGATCTTCTATGCCATCGCGCAGCTAGGAGCTTTGGCACTGATTCCGTTGAGCCGAGACTTTGTAGCTTCAGGGTCGGCTAACTCGTCCTATGAATCGATAGGTGGTTTCCTCTACAACGGCGTATACCATGGGGGAATGACGATCCACATGTGGTTCTACTGCACTGGCGGGATCCTATGGTACTACATGTTCTTGAGATCGAGATTCGTTCCACGCCCGATTCCTCTATGGGGCGTGTTTGCGGTCATAATCGGAGCCGTTGGGGTATTGAGTGAACTCTTTGGCGTCGACGTCCCGATATATGTCTACATCCCGATTCTCCCCTTTGAACTAGCAGTCGGCATCTGGCTGGTCCTCAAAGGCATTGAGGGATGGCCTCCAGTCGAGCAGAGCCGTGGAAGTGGCTGATCCAGAGCGCAACAAGAGGGCTGGAGCTCGGTAATCCAAGCAGGGGCCGTATTCAGGCCTTCGACTGTATGTCAGAATCTCTCGGAGAAGCAGCCTATTGTCAGACCAAGAAGTAGAAATCTCGGGACGTCGAGTGCCGCACCCACCAAGTCATAGAAGGCTGCATTGTCGCTTCGAATGAAGATCACTAGGGGTTCGATTATCACAAGGGCAGCGACGCATATGAACACAGACTTCACGACGGGACTCCTTCCTGGTATCTTGCCTGGGTAGTTGAGCAGCAGATAGCTCACAATGAATCCCAACAGAAGGCCCGCAATTAGAGATCCAACGAGAACTTGCACATGGGCTACTGATGAGGTAGCTCTGAACTGTACCGCGATGGGGAGCACAGAGATCACGATGGTGGTCCCCCAGAAGACAATCCCTCCCGCCAGGGCCAGCTTGCTGATGCGCGCTACTTCCACCCCATCAACCCCCGGTCCCAAGCCCATCGGGTCTCCGCCCACGCACGATTTCATGATTCGATTTCATCCAGCGAGTTTCGTCGAGGAAGACCGCCACTTCAAGAGCATTGATCTGGTTGTCAACTGTCATCGCAAGTTGAACACAATGAGAGGAGAAAGAGTTTGCGAAGGGTTGTTGGTTCGTTAATGGGTATGGTTATATGGTCTACAGCGGTCTCGCTTACAGGAATCACATCGAGGATCTATTCGGGCACGGTGTTGTCATGGTGTGGGTGAAGGTTAGCCCCCTCGCTAAAGGAGTCAGAGAGGAATTGAACAGCCCAAAGACATGGCAATGGTTCGAGTACCTGTACAATGAAATCAAGAAGGAAACCTGGCGTGATTCATACCAGCGGGGGTCTCGCATCGGCAAAGCCCGTTTGAAGAAAGGCAACCCCGTTGTCTACCGGTGAAGATGAGAATCTAAGCCTGATCATTTGCTGCCAGTAGGTGAAGGTAGGACCTTCAATTACTGGTAGATTCCAGGCCAACAATCGAGCGTCGATTTGTCCCCCACACTCGTGAATTCTAAAGGTGGGGGGTTTAATTGCCAGCAGATTCCGGGTCAATATCCGGGCCCTCGCACATTTTAATTCTGTAAAATGGATTTATGTTCAGACAGGAACACACAGCCTCGTGGTGAATGCATTAGGGGCGGAGAGAATCCTTTAAGCCATCGAGAATGATTTCTTTTCGGTGGGCGTGGCGTTGGGGCTGGTTGATTCAATAAATGATAGAAAGGCTTCAGCTGATAAGAGCAGACTCAGATTGGTCAAGCTGGCTGCCGTGGTAATCGCAATTATTGTGGTAACTTCACTTGCAGTGGCTTACTTTTGCACAGATGTATTCGAAGGACTCACCCACAAAGCCACGATACAAGTCAATAGCATAGGCTATTCAGAGGATGTCCAATATGAAATATTCATCAGCGATACCGGAGTGATGCTGGAGAGTGGGATGTTGGTCTCCAATGGGAGTGAGATTCACGAGTTCAAGGGATTCGATGAGATGGGGATCACGTTCCGATATTCTGTCTTTCCAGGGCAGGAATTCGAGTGTCCATTCCTACTGAGCGATGGGGGAGTGTTGCAGATCAACATATTCCCGCTCGGAACTGTCGGATGGGGGCACAGCTACTAGAATGCGGAGCGACCGTTGAGCTGGAGGTATCTGAATTAGTTTGGCGAGAGGCAACCAACCTCTCATTCTCATTGCCCTTCAGAGAGCCGATTTCTTGCCGGCAAAGAATTCCGCCTTGAGTCTTCAAGCTCCAACCTCTAGACACCGGTGAATTCCAGGTGAATGTCCGGGGCTGCGGAGATTCCACCTGCGATACGAGAGACTTGTGATCGTACAGAAGCATGCATACGATTCATATAGCGACAGACTGGTATACAATCACTGGCGTGGCATTCGAACTGACGCTGCATGGGCGCAGGGCGCGATGCGCTAGGAGGCGCGTATGGAGGGGAAGTGGAGACTGATTGTCGTCGCGGCAACAATTGCCCTAGTACTCTCGGTATGGGCAGCTTACGTGGTCTATCCCCTCGTCCAGCACCATGATGAATACTCTTACTACCGCTCGGAAGTGACACAGATACGCATTGATGGAGATGAGGACTTGACATCGGCAAACGGTGTCGTGTCCGGCGTCGGGAGCCAGTCGGACCCCTACGTGATTTCTTTCCCTGAATCTGACCACTACAATCAGATGACAATCGAGATATCGAACACGACCCAGTCGTTCGTGCTCAGAGATTCGATCTTCACCTACTCATACCTGTCCGGGTGTATCGCAGTCTCAGAGACGGGCATCAGAATCTCTAGTGCGACGGACTTCTCGGTCGAGGACAACGAAGGCTCTTGTAGTGTCAATGGCTGTGACGATTTCACGCTCTGCGGCAACTTGATGTCCGCCGACATCGCCGACTGCTCTAACTATGCTCTGTGCCACAACAGGGGCGGCACGTTCTCGTCGACTCGCTGTGCGGATTTCTCCGCAAGAGAGAACATCAACCTGACCTTGACGCTTGAATCCTGCAGGAATTCGTCCATCATTGACAACCTATTTGAGAGGGGAACAATCGCGATTGGCAACAGCTCCGACTGCTTGGTCGATTCGAATCGGTGTCAGTCAATAACGGTGGATGCAGGATCAGCCGATTGCCTGATCACAAACAACTCAGTATTGAACAATGCATTGTCGATGGGAAGGGGTGTCTTCCTGGATTGCGTTCACGACGTGACCATTGACAGGAACATGATCGACAACTGCAGCTATAGCGCCATAGAGCTAGGGGACTCCGTGACGAACTGCACGATATCCAGGAACAACATCAGCAACTGCTACGGTGGAATCTCACTCCGAGACGCTAGCGGCTGCGTTGTCTATCACAACAACATCTTCAGCTCATTTTGGTCTGGAGGCCACATGCTCACTGACCCCCTGGACTCTGAATACCATGCCGGAGGAGTTCTCGACGAACAGGGCTGGCTGAATTCCTGGGATAACGGCTATCCTGACGGAGGGAACTACTACTTCGACTACAACGGCCTCGACATGTATAGCGGACAGCTGCAGGACACTTTGGGAGGAGACGGAATTGGAGATACTCCGCTTGTGATCTATACGTATCTCGCCGGGACCCCCGCGGAGGATCATTATCCTCTCATGGCACCCTATTGCGGATAGTTTGAACCCGTGACTCTCCGGTCATCCTGATATTTCCTACCGTCAGAGAATTCCACCTTGATTCCTCAAGCTCTGACCTTTAAACACCGGCAAATTCCGGGCGATAATCCGGGCCCTCGCACATTTGTATTCAATCTGTCGTGTGTTTGTCTTGGTATCAGTAGCGCCGCCTTCCTCGGTCCTCTGTTCGGGAAGGTTTCTTTCTACCCTTACATATTGATTTAAATCGACAGTTATATGCATATGTAAGGGTATGAGCTGTCATGGTCGCCATCAGGAAGAAGGTGGTCGACGGTCGGGAGTACTTCTACCTCCAGCACACCGTCAGGACTTCCATGGGCATTCAGACTCGTGAGAAGTACCTTGGAGTGAAATTGCCCTCCAACATCGAAGGGGTGAAGAGGGCCTTCCTCACGGAGATCTACAGAGCGCGATGGTACCCGCTTCTAGACCAGGTTCGTTCCAACTACCAGAAGGAGAAGCGTGCGCTACCTCCGAGCGCCCTTCAGAAGCAGGGCCGTTCGTTCTCGGTCAGGTTCACGTATGATACCAACCGCATCGAGGGCTCAAAGCTCACGTACCGCGAAACGGCCGACCTGCTGGAAAGAGGTCTCAGTCCCAGGCAGAAACCGATCGGGGACATCAAGGAGGCCGAAGCACACGACAGAGTGTTCGGCGAAGCTCTGCTGTGCGAGAAGGACTTGTCATTGCAGGTCGTCTTGAGGTGGCACAAGAGACTGTTCCAGGAGACAAAGCCTGACATAGCTGGTAAGGTCAGAGCACACCAGGTCGCGATCTCAGGAAGCCGGTTCGTACCTCCCAGTCCGGTCGAGGTCCAACCGTTGCTCAGGGAGTTCTTTCGCTGGTACGATCGGAACAAGTCCTCCATGCACCCGGTCGAACTAGCAGCAGGAGTCCACCTGAGATTCGTAACGGTCCACCCGTTTGCCGACGGGAACGGTAGGATGAGCCGACTCCTGATGAACTTCGTGCTGCATAGGCATGGGTTCCTGCCTCTGAACATCCCGTATGAGAATCGCCGGAGCTACTACAACGCGCTTGAGCGTTCGCAGGTGAATGAGAATGACAGCATCTTCATCCAGTGGTTCTTCAAGAGATACCTCAAGGAGAACTCAGCATACGTTAAGGTCAAGAAATGACATCGACCCGCTCATTTCCTGCCGGTAAAGAATCCCACCTTGGATCTTCAAGCTCTGACGTCTAGATGCCGTCAAATTCCAGGTCAATATCCGGGCCCTCGCACTTTATTATTTAGAACAGCAGATGAATGTCGCGCCTGCAATCATGTGGACTTTCCTCCGTCGCCTTCTCGACGGCCCTGTTGTCCTTTCTCACGGCGAGCCGTGGTCGAACCGCCCCATCTAGCTCATCATCCGCCGGAGGTGGCTACTCTGTAGGCGCTCGCCATATGACTTCGGAGACTGTAGCCCCGGTTTGACTGCCATCGAATGCTGCTATCGTTTAGAACTCTCTCGAGGATCACGCAGATCAAGGTGGTTTGGGAGCGGTTGCATGAGGATGTAGTTGATGAATCCGACTATCGATTCATCATCCGTCCAGAACGCAGTCATGTCCTCTATCTGATTCTCGTCCTTGTACTCACTCGCCAAGAGAATGATCTTCTTGTCCGAACGAACGAACAGCACCTTGGGAGGATTCAACTCCGGAATCTTCGTCTTTGTCTTGGGACGGATGATCTCTCCATATCCCTTCAATGCCCTGATCTTGTCTGGATCCGTCGCGGCGAATCGGATCTTAATCTTCCTAGCCTTCGCCTTTCTCCATAATCCGTCGAACGCGATGATGTGATCCGGGTACCCTGCGACGAGCATCTCCGACTTAACGGAATCTATCATGCGCTCTATCGTGTCCCTTATCCTCGTCTTCCCCTTGATGATCCAGAGTCGGGCATCTGAAGCTCCATGAGATGGTGTGCACGCGAGCTCCTCGAGCCCTTCACGTGCGTCTCTGACGGCACTAATCACTTCAGATTCTATCTTGGATATCGCGATCTTCGGAGGTACCGCCCTGAATCTCTTGGGCCTGCCAGTCGATGTCTCTATGATTCCTCGGTGCTCCAAGCGGTCCAGAGTCTCATAGATGGCGGACCTGGGGACCTCGGCGACTGTGTGGATCTCGCTCACTCGAGCTTCTCCCAGCCTCGTGAGAGCGGAGAATACCTTGGCCTCGTATGTAGTCAGGCCGAGCGAAATGAGCTTGTCGACGACTCTTTGATGGGTCAATGCATCCTTCTGGGTCAATGTATCCTTCTCTTTGACATCTACTATGGAGTAGATGTGATTGCGAAATACTTATATGTCAGTTTGGATTTGACAGCATTCTTGTTAGTATGGTAATGACAACAGATGGGAGAGTGCACCTATGATATTCGAAAGACTCGCTAATGGCGTGACACGCCACCACAAGAAGATACTCGTCGCTTGGATTGTCATCCTCGCGTTCGTGGTGCCCGCGATGCTCAGAGTCGACGAGGTGCTGGTATACCAGGAGTCCGAGATGGTCAGTGGCGACAACGAGGCTCTGATCGCTCAGGACATCATAGATGAACAGTTCCCCACCGCTATAGCGAACAGCACTCTCATGATAGTCATCACCGGGACCGACGTCACCAGTCCTTCGGTTAGGGATTTCTGTCTGGCCCTCGAGAGCAATGTGACCGCGGATGCTGACATCAAGTACCTGGAATCCATGACCACTGTCTACTCCGTGTTCACCGGTGCGATCACCGCCACCGTGGTCGAGATAGGACCGATGATGTACTCTGTGGAGTCCGAGGTCAATCTGACCGCGAACCTCCTCTATGGGGTTCCCTCACTGTATCTGAACAACTGGATCTACTGCTACAACGCGACCCCCGATGCATCGGCTTGCGATGCTGAGGCCTACTGGATGACGGTATCCGCTCTGGACGTCATCCTCGCCGAAGAGGACACGACGGTCAAGAACGCCACTTATCGGTACTTCTCCCTGTTCACGACAGAGTGGGACGCGACCTGGGACAATTCCACGTTGGTATCCGATCCGGCGGCCAGAGCTGAGTATTCGATAGGGAAAGCCGCGCCGGTCTTCATCGGAGAGATGCCGTATCCCGCCGACCAGAAGGCGGTGATGACCGCGGTTCTATACTCTTTCGGTCTCGACACCTTCTCGAACTCCAGCGTGGTCCACGGATTCTCCATCTCGATGATATCGTCGCTTTCCGGGATCGATGACCTCGCCTTCCTCGAGGAGGTCTATGCGATGGGTCCAGAATACGACTATCCGGAGGCCGCTGCACTCGCCTCCCGGATCGTCGCTGAAGGTACCATCTCGGACTATCCTATCAGCATCCCCCAGGAATATCTCTCAGGGTTCGTGAGCCCGGACAACAGCACGATGCTGATCGTCCTCTCATTCTCCAAGAGCTCGAGTTTCATGGAGGGCGACCAGAAACCCATAGTGAACAACGTGCAGTTCCTGCGGGATGCGGTTTCGGCTGCGAGGTCCTCCTACCTCGGGACGGACTATGAGACCTACGTCACCGGGGACGCTGCCATATCTTCCGATATGGAATCCTCGATGATGGATGACATGATGCTCATCGAGCCGGTCTCGATCATCCTGATAATCGTGTTGATGGGCGTGTTCTTCAGATCCGTCGTGGCCCAGTTCATTCCTCTGGGCAGCGTGATGGTGGCTTTGGGCGTGAGCCAGGCGATAGTCTTCGTCGTGGGTTCCCTGGTGGCCAATATCCACTACACCGTCGTGACCATGCTCTTCAGCATACTGATCGGCGTCGGCACCGACTATGCCATGTTCATCGTCGCTCGGTACAGGGAGGAGCGGGTAAGGGGGCGCGGAAGGGAGGAGGCGGTCCGTACCTCCGTGACCTGGGCTGGCGAGAGCATATCCACCAGCGGCGCGACGGTGATGATATCCTTCTTCGCGTTGTCATTCTCCAATTTCTCCATGATCAGGACCATGGGCCTGGTCCTCGGGATGGCGGTCGGCATATCGCTCCTTGTCGCATTGACACTGGTGCCATCCCTGCTCCTCGTGCTGGGTAACAGGATATTCTGGCCCACGAGAGGAAAGCGCTGGGCGAAGTACGCGGAGAGCGTGATGGCGAAGAGGGCGCAAGGGCATCACGGCTATTTCCGCAAGGCCGCGACCTTCTCCATCAAGCATGCGAAGGCAGTCATGATCGCGGCCCTCCTCATCTCGGTGCCCACGAGCTACATCTTCATCACCGCGGACACGAGCTTCGATTTCATCGGCGGTATGTCCTCCGGGGTCGAGAGCAATGATGGCATCACTGCGATGACCGATGGATTCGGCGCGGGCAGGATAATGCCGACGGAGATCGTGATCGTGTTCGACTCTCCCGTGTATGTCGACGGCAACTTCAGTGTCGACGCGCTGGATTCTGTCGCGCTGGTCACTTCTTCCCTCTCGTCCATGGACAACGTGAAGCAGGTGACGGGCACGACGAACCCCCAGGGTTCTGCCATCGATTACAGGAACCTCAGCAATTTGTCCTCGGATGCCCGTGCCAGCCAGGAACTCCTCATGCTCGAGACCGTCGGCCTGGACCAGCGCACCGTCCTGGTCACGGTCGTACTCGAGGCTGGACCGATGACTCCAGAGTCGATCAGCACCATCGACGACATCCACGCCATGATCGCGTCCTTGAAAGCCGAAGATCCATCCCTCGCGTCCGCAGATGTGTATGTAGGTGGGTCGACAGCTACGATCGCCGAGCTGGCCAAGGACCTGGACCAGCAGTTCTCCGTAATGGAGATTATCGTAGTCATCGGCATATTCATCGTGCTGCTCATAGTGCTCGGAGCCCTTCTGCTCTCTCTGTTCGCGATACTGTCCATCATGCTCAGCATCACATGGGCCTTCGCCGCGACGGTCGGCCTGTTCGGTTACTCCATGAACGAGCCGATCCTGTGGATAATCCCCCTGTTGCTGTTCATAATGCTGATGGGCATCGGGATGGACTACAACATCTTCATCCTCACAAGGATACGGGAAGAGATCCACAAGGGGAAGTCCAACCGTGACGCGATCGTCGAATCGCTGGATTGGACCGGTGGGATCATCACCGCATTGGCATTGATCATGGGGTCGGCCTTCGCCATGATGATGGTCTCGGGAACGATGATGCTGAAGGAGATCGGGTTCGCCCTTGCCTTCGCCATCCTGTTGGATGCGATGGTCGTCCGGACATACATCGTCCCCGCGATGATGACCCTGCTCGGCAAGTGGGGTTGGTGGGCGCCAGGACCGCTTCAAAGGGAACGTGGTCCCAAGAAGGTCCAGAGGACGCTCAAGGGACAATGAGGTCGCTTCAGGACCGCCTCCTTTCGCCTGCCGTGTCGTGTCATATGGTCGAGTGATTGGGCTGAGCAAGTGGATGGCAGGGACGATCGTACAAAACCCTTTTCATGATCCAAATGCGGATCGTTTGATCCCCCGCTCGTCTGCGGCGGTCAGGATCCCCCATATCCCGCTCGTTTCACTCCCGGTACGGAACCCCCTCATCGAGGCTCTGCTTATGCTTTGGAGATCGCAGCTCCGGTTCCGATTGGGGGTTAGATGCCGGGCCGAGATCAAGGCCCTCGCACCATTTGTACCGGCGAGACACGGTCCGAGAATTGCGGGATGCGGTCTGCGTTGATCGCCGGCGGGGTGTGCCGAGATGGAGACGAGGCCTGGTTTGCAGGAATCATGTATGCTTCGCAACACCACGTGACTCTACACCCCTCAGGGGGCCATTGACACCTAGCTGGACTCGATCCCCCGACCTGCAAAACTTGCACCGCGGGCGAAGGGCGCGCTATATAAGAAGCCTATTCCTATACCGTCAGGCTGGTGTAGGTCCCATGGCAGTGATAAAAATTGAAAACGTTGTCGCCTCAACATCTCTCGGGACGGAGCTAGATCTTCAGGCAATCGTGCTTGCACTTGATGGTGCGGAATACGACCCAGAGCAGTTCCCGGGGCTGATTTATCGGCTCAAAGAACCGAAGACGGCGACGCTGCTTTTCAGAAGCGGAAAGGCTGTATGCACCGGTGGCAAGAGCCTTGAACAGGTAGAGATCGCCATCAGCAAGGTGGTCAAGAAGATCGAGGCCGCGGGCATTGTGATCAAGACCAAGCCCAAGATAGAGGTGCAGAACATCGTCGCCTCGAGCGACCTCGGGGCGAAGATCAATCTCAACTCAATAGCCATCAGCCTCGGTCTTGAGAAGGTCGAGTACGAACCTGAGCAATTCCCTGGACTCGTTTACCGGCTCGACGTGCCGAAGGTGGTCGTGCTTCTGTTCGGCAGCGGGAAGCTGGTGTGCACTGGCGCCCGAAAGCCGGAGGATGTCGAGATCGCCGTCGAGAAGATCACGCAAGAGCTAAGGGCCGCTGGCCTGCTTGCATAGACCGAGATGGTAGGCCCAGGCGAGTCCCCATCCCGGATGTCATTGCCAGTTGAGCTTCGCGCAAGAATGTCGCTCGAGAACTTTCCACCCCTCCAGACGCTTCGGGATGGGAGCCCTACATCGTCCGGGCGTATCTGTCCAGCGCGATCAGGGCCATCAGGGTGAGGCACTGCCCCGTCTCGGTGTGCGGCCTGTCGGATTCTGTCCAGAGACCGTCGCGGTACCGGGCCGAGAGCAGCCATCTGATGGGCTCCTCCATCCTCGGGTCCTCCGACCCGATCCCGATCTTCGTGAGCACATCCAGGGCCGCAAGGCCGCTGCACTTGTTGAACGGGTACTTGGCGGTCATCCAGCTCCGCTCGTTCTGGTAGAAGTTGGAGTGCGGGTTCTTCTTGAAGAACCTCTCCAGGAGGAAGCTCGCCCCTCTCCTGATCCGGGGGTCCTTCCTCATCCACGGCTGCTCGTTGAGGCCCCATAGCACCATCTGTGTGGTCCAGTGGCAGCTCGGGACATCCTGGAGGTCCTTCGGTCTCGGGATGTCCCTCCCATCGGCCTGCATCTTCGCGACGAATTCGTCCATGCCCAAGTCCCTGTACTCCGGGAGATACTTCACGTCCTGGATGTAGGGCATGTTCCACCCGCCGTCGGCCCTCTGGGTCGAGTAGAGCCATTCGGCGAGCCTGTTGACCTTGGGGTCGTACTCCCTGTCGAATCCGCACAATATGTAGAGGGCGTAGCCGTTGTAGTGTGTCTGAGGGAACGGATGGCCCAGCGGCCCCTTGATGTAACCCTCTCTGGTCTGTCCCTTCAGCAGCCGGTCCAGCGAGGTCCCGATGCTCTTGCCTTCGTGGTCGCAGACGAAGTGCAGCAGCGAGAGGAGGTTCTTGAGCATCATCGTGTGCACATAGTACGAGGGCGGATGCAGCCCCGTCGGGTCCAGACGCTTCTGGCTCTCGGGGATTTGCCATGTCCCGTCCGGTTGTATGCTCTTCATCTGCCTCAGCATGAGGGGATACGTCTTGCACTCATCGAGGACGCGCTGTACCGCGTGGTCCTCGCGGTCCTTATGCACGATGTCCACGAGCGCCCAGTACCTGACGGACGGCGACGAGCTCTGGAGGAGCTTCCGTGCGGACTCGTCGACGACCCTGTTGATGTCTGATGCTAACATTCCATGTGGGACAACGTGTACCTGGTTTGAATGTCTTTTGGGACCGGCCGGTGTCTGGGGGCCGTCGGCCCGTTGCCGTTTTGTGTCGCTCTTGAATCGTCGGCCGTGCAAGGTCGGGCATCCGCACCGCCCCTCTCCGCTTGATGGTCGGCCGGATAACAAATCGGGGGCGGAAGGGCTCGAGCCTCCCCGAGGGGGGATAAAGGTGTTAAGGGGGGCTCAATATCAATGCTGGCTGTCGCGCTTCCTGTTATCGATGTGGCAAGCATCATTACTTGTAGTTGGACCTGTTAGATTATTTCGCGTTGAGCATAGTATGTGCTCCCGCAATAAAGGAGAAATAAGCAATGAGCAACTATGGAGGCGGCAGCCGCAGATACGACTCGGGTCCCAGGGAGATGCACAAGATAAAGTGCTCCGACTGTGGAGCTGACACAGAGGTCCCCTTCAAGCCAACAGAGGGCCGGCCAGTCTACTGCCAGACCTGCTTTCAGAAGCACAGACCCCCACGAAGAGACACGTTCTGATCGTCCAGTTCATTTCGATGAATTATTCGTTCAATTCGTATTGATTCGTAAACCCTTTCATGATTCTATTAATTCTCGTTTCGGTTGCCCACGTTCAATTCGGCCATAATAGTTCCCGCCGCTTCAAGGGACCCCATCTGCGAATCACGGGTGGAGGCCCGGGCCCTCGTACTTTATTATCTTGTTCATGACATTTATGTCTGGGTGGGTTCAAATCAGCATTCGTGCATGACAAGAATGTTCGAGATGCAACGGCGTCGCGTGCGTCCTGCAACACGTGACTCTGCGCCAATCAGGTGATCATTGGCACCGGGCCGGACTCAATCCCCTGACTTACATGACCTGCATTGCGGACGAGGGGGTTCGTTTATAAGGCACCCATTCAGATACCGTCAGGTCGGTGAGGATCCTATGGCCGTGATAAAGATAGAGAACGTTGTCGCCTCAGCGTCTCTCGGGGCGGAGCTAGACCTTCAGGCGATCGCGCTTACACTTGACGGTGCGGAATACGAACCCGAGCAGTTCCCAGGTCTGATATACAGGCTGAAAGAACCGAAGACGGCGACGCTGCTCTTCAGGAGCGGGAAGATCGTTTGCACGGGTGCCAAGAGCCTCGAGCAGGTCAAGACCGCCGTCAGCAAGGTGGTCAAGCAGATCGAAGCTGCTGGCGTTGTGATCAAGAAAGAGCCGGAGATCGTGGTGCAGAACATCGTCGCCACGAGCAACCTCGGGGCGAAGATCAACCTCAACGCAACAGCCATCACCCTTGGTCTCGAGAGGGTCGAATACGAGCCCGAGCAATTCCCTGGACTCGTTTACCGGCTCGACGTGCCGAAGGTGGTCATGCTTCTGTTCGGCAGCGGGAAGCTGGTGTGCACTGGCGCCCGAAAGCCGGA
>Ga0315292_10000620_pt1 | contig 17097 bp, 17 predicted proteins | sample YL17G13_0_MG_FD_204029 | JGI IMG/M metagenome (GOLD analysis project Ga0315292, IMG submission 204029) | Sediment microbial communities from Yellowstone Lake, YNP, Wyoming, USA - YL17G13_0 | ecosystem: Environmental > Aquatic > Freshwater > Lake > Sediment | place: USA: Wyoming | collected... | reverse complement strand
TCGGACTCACTGCACTTCCCCCGTAGCTGCCATCGGTGTCGTCAAGCCCGGTGACCTCGAGCGGGGTGGCCTGCGCTTCATCCCCGCTGCCCAGGTTGAAGAGGTTCCGGGTCATGCACTTGTGCATCCGGAATTCGATGACCACGCCGTCACTGACTCTCACCCGCTTGCCGTAGAGTGAGACGTAGTAGACGGTGCTCAGGGGACCGATGTAGACGTAGTTCGACACCGGGTTGAGCGCGTTGCCGATCAGCCAGCTCACGTTCTGCTTGTGGATCTCCTCGACGGCGCCCGTGAACTTCATCCACACCCGGGTTGCCACAACGAGGTCAACCTTGCGCGGGAAGCTTGAATCGATGTGCTCGTAGAATTCCCGCCCGATCTCGAGCACGCCATCCTTCACGTTGCCGATGCGATAGTTGTTGGTGCTTTTGACAGCCACCAACTCGCTCCAGGACCCGACGAGCAACGAGGTCTCGTCGATGGTTCCTTGTTTTTGGTAACCGGAATACGGCATTTTTCAGCCTCCTTTTTCAGTCGTAGTAGGACGGGGCTTTGGCATAGTCACCCAGAACTTTTATCCGGTAGGTGAAGATGATGCGATTGATGCCTTCTTCGAATTCCATTGCTCGCACATCATCAGGTTCCCGGAAAATTCCACCACTATTTTGGATGACCAGCTTTTTTCCAGCAATCAGGACGGGTGCGCGGGGGTTGGTTCCAAAGTCATAAATGGGTACGGCATCAACGTGGAGGGCTGCATGAACCTTATCGGCATACTGCTGACAGATCGTTCCGTAGCGATCTCCCCCGGTTCGCCTGCCCGCGTATCGGGTGAGTACGTCGATCTGAACCAACGTGGTACCCTTCTTTCCCGCCATATCGCTGAGAAAATTTACTGCTAGCCAGGTTTCTTTATCCGTGGCATCGAACGCTGAATCTTCGTAGCTGACCTTTCCCTTCATCGAATTGGGAATAGCAAATTGCTCTTCAAAAAAACGACAAAAGGAACGCCGAATGTTGAGCGATTTGCGTTCATCGGGAACGGTCATTTGTTGAACTCCTTTTCAAAATCCCTTTTCCATTTTTCGATAAACTCTTTCCACCAGTCCACCAACCTACCACGAGTAATTCGAATCATACCCACGGGCGCTGTGCCCGGGTGATCCACTTGTCTTGTTACAACCCACTTGCCCGCTTTCTTCCAAAAGAACCGGAGGAAGATATTTTTCCCTAAATCTTCATCTCTTGGGATTTTATGAGGCCGCGATCCGTATTCCAAAATGTGGAGCAAGGTATAGGGTTGTTTGACGCCCTGCACTTCGAGTTTGGCTGAATCTAGGATTTCACCCGCCACAGTGGTGAAAAATTTGTTGTAGATTACCATCAACAAGCCCTTGCCGCTTCGAACCTTACCGCCGATGGTGTGCAATTCCCATCCATCTGCCGCGTGCTCACCTCCCTGGGAGCCAAGACCTTCCGACGCGGGTGTGATATTTTGAAGCATTGCAACCCCCCGCATCGCCACCTGTTGAGCCTCCTTCTGCCAGCCCATCGTCCTGATTCGCATTTGAGCTAACTTACCCTTCAACTTCGGGGCTTCTACGGTAACGGAGCTCAGCATGGCGACCTCCTAAAAACAGTTGAAAAGGTCAACCTATGATACCCCTCACGCGGACTGGAGGTATTTCGAAAGAACTTCGGTGCGCCCCGAGGCGGGCTCGAATAGGGAATCAATGACCAGATATTCGTCACCCTCGAAAATCAAAATATCCTGCTTGCTTATATCTCCGCCCGGGACATCGTAGAGGATGAATGCGCAAGTGGCGTCTGCAACCAGAGTACCAAACTTCCGTTCATACGTTTTTGGTGAGTCGTCGAAAAAACAAGGAAGATTGGTCAACCCCGAGACTTGCTTGTACGAAGGTTCAACGAGATAATAGGAAATTCCGCTGTGTTCGGTATAGCGAAGGATGCTCAGAGTTTTTGAACCCTGCGCACCCCGATCAAATTGCCACCCCCGCTTCTCTTGCAACCAGTACATCGTCTCCGCATTGCTGCCCAATAGGGCATCGGGGGCCGAGGTGGAGGGAAGTCGCGTTCCCATGGAATTCTCCTCAAACGTCGAATGGGTGTTTGGGTTCAGCGTTTTGTTGGGTCAGAGGTGACTCAATGAGTTCAGCAATCGGTTTGAATTCGGTCGGATTTGTTGGTTCGGGTATTTCTTCGAGGACCTCAACCTGTTGAGGTTCATTCACATCCTCATCGGGTTCGACGATCCTTTTCTGTTGGATGACGATCGGTAAAATTTCTTTGGTCGGATCGATTTTGATCTCAGTGAATTCGAATTCTCCATCTATAGAGAACCCGGGGTAGAGAACCTTTGCTCCCGAAGAATCGCAATACGAGACCAGATCGGCATCGATTCTTTCGTTCAAATCAAGGATCTTTGAAATCCCATTGGTGGTCGAGACATTTTGACGTTTTCCTGAAGTATTGATGGCATACATTCCTTTTCGCATATCTACTCTCCTAATCTGTCGATGAGCTAAAACTTGTTCTTGGGTCAACCCGTCCTTCCAGGCACCGGGGAAAGTAGCTTCTTCGCCTACGAAACCGATTTTTTTGAACCTGTAGCCGTGCTCGAAAAGCTGCAACCAGAACCGCCAGTCGTTAGGCACGCTCGTCCAATCGGTCGGCCAACGAAGCGCGGTATTTCGATAGACGACCGAATCGTGGCAAATGAAATTACAACGGGTATTGAAAGTTGAAATCGTCGCAACTAGCCTATCGTGTGCATCCCCGAGCCCTTTGGGATAGGTATACCTGAATCGATTTTGATGCTGTCGATCACCCGATGCCGATACGAAGATTGCATTCCCGACGATTACATCTACGTCGTCGGTACAGTGCTCGAGATATTTTTGGCATCGTTCAGGATAATAGATGTCGTCGTCGCAGAGGTATGAAATCCAGTCGCCTTCGGCAATTTCGAGAGCCTGATTTATCCGAATGGCGACACGCTTGAATAAAGAAATTGGCGGATCAGCCACACCATTTTGGAGGCCACAACATGCGTTTTTTTCTTCCACAACAACTGATCCGCCAACAGAAACCCCGGCATTATTACCAGGGTTGTCCTGCAAAATGAATTTGACATGCGCTTGCAAAGAACCACTTTGGCACAAACGCTGGAACCCGTCAAGCACTTCGAGCGTTTTTTGATCCGTCGAATCGTCATCAACTATGATGAGTTCCCAATCTCGAAAAGACTGGTGCAACACCGATTGGATTGCACCCGAAAGCAACAACCCCCGGTTTTTACTCGTCAGGACGATGGATAGCTTAGGGCTCATTCACGCGTCTTTTCTTGAACCATTCGACAGTCTTTTTGATTCCTTCTTCCACACCCACCTGGGGAGAATACCCCAAGTCAACTCGTGCCTTGTTGATGTTGGCCTGGCTTTCGAGGATATCACCCATTCGTCGAGGTTCGTATTTGACTACCAATTGTGAACTGAACGCATGAGAAAGAAGACTGGTAAGTTCGTTCACGCTGGTCAAAACGTCACAGCCGACGTTGTACTCTTCGCCCAAGATTTTGTTTGAGGCGCTAGCCGCAAGCATGCAGGCTTCGACAACATTCGACACGTAGGTAAAATCGCGCCGTTGCTGCCCAGAACCGTAGACGATTAGCGGTTCCCCGCGCTCAATCGCACGTAGCCAGGATGGGATCACGGCTGAGTACCCGCTCTTCATGCCCTGGTCGGGACCAAAAACGTTGAAAAATCGCAACGAGGTTGTGGGTAGATTGTAGATTTTTGAGAAAACTTTGACCAACTTCTCCGCCGCGAGTTTACTCACGGCATAGGGATTCTCGGGCTCCAACAATTGTGATTCGATTTTGATTGACAACCCCGCGGTTCCGTAGACCGACGCCGAAGATGCGTATACAAATTTTCGCACGGGGTAGAGATGCGATAGCCAGAGTGCATGAGAGGTAATGCAGACGTTGTTGTGAATCGTCATGTTGGGATTGGCGATTGAACGAGGAACCGAACCTTGCGCCGCTAGATGAAAAACAACCTCGGGCTTGTGAATGCGAAAGATGTTCTCCAGCTTCCCAAAATCAAGCATGTCAGCTTCGATGAAAACGAACTGATGGGCATTTTTGCCCTTTGTCAGTGGTAACAATCGTTCTTTTTCACCGGTATCGAAATTGTCAACACCGATGACAAAATCATCTTCATCCAGCAATCGTTTTGTCAGATGCGAACCGATAAAACCCGCTGCGCCCGTCACCAATGCTATCATAGTAAGCCACCTCGCTTTCACGGATGAGTTGTGTTGGTCCTTCTGTTACCAAATCTTTCAAAATGTACGAATAATCTGCACGATGTCGTTCTGTTTTTTTTATCGCATTCGCATTGGAGAGCCTGCCCAAATATTCTCGCAGTTCCACGTCGCGGCAAAGATTTTCTAGAGACGTGACGATTTCTTCCGGATTTTTTGGATCGCAGAAAATCGGACTATCTCCAACCTCTACATTCCCCGTTACCCCAAATGCCAAGGATGGAATGCCTGCGCATTTTGCTTCGGCCAACGCTCGAGGGAAGCAATCGAACAGAGACGGGTGCAAGAAAATGTCGGCACTAGAAAGCAATTCACCCCAATCATTCCGATGCCCGATGAATTCTACACCATAAAATTTTGACATTTGCTGCGCGAATTTTTTTTCATTTACCGCGCCCGCGCAAATGATTCTGGCGTTGATAGATTTCAAGAACGGATGAGCAATTTCCATGAATTTTTGGATACCCAAATATTTCTTTTGAACTTGAATAGAAATCGACATCAGCATAGTTATTGGGCCAGATTGCGCATAATTTTTTTTGACGTAAATTCGTTTGGGACTTACGCCATGGACGGTATGATCAAATCCCCATAGACCGCCGGGCAAAAAAATCACGTTTTTGTACCCGTGCGAACGAATCAAACCGTAGAGAAATCGACTGTTGGCTACGATGACCATTGCGCGTTTCAAAACGGACTCGATGATTCGCAAGCGTTGAGGCGCGAGGGTGCGGAGTTCGTACCAAATGTCGCCTCCCATGTGAACGACAAATGGGCGACTACAATAACGAATCTGATCTAAAACATCCGAAGCGCCATAGGTTTGTGTGTAGACCAAATCTGCTTGCTCAGGAATCGCACAAGATTTTGAAAGCGTGAATTGCTCGCAAACCGGATCTGATTCAACAAGTGTCCGCATCATCATGGTCTTGGTGGTGTTGAGGATGTGTAGCTTCGGTTTCAAGAGGTCCCCTTTCTCCAAACAGTAGCGGGATAACGACCGAGTTCAGTTTTTTCCATTTTCAGTTCGGTCATAGCTTTTTCTAGGGGATATTCTTCTACAAAATGAACGGGACTGTAGCGAGGAATTTTCTTTCCCTGCGACTTTCCGTTGAAAGGGCTGTATTCGATGATTAGCCCACCAACATGCAGCCGTTCAACGATAGCTGCCAACACCGTTCGATAATTGGGGAGATGTTCTAGCACGTCTTGCATGACCACCGCGCGAACACCCATAGGTAAACTTTCAATGAAATTAAACCGCCCCTGGCAGTAGGGTTGCAAAATTGAAAACAACCCCAATTCGCGTTGCATGGCTCGAAATCGCACAAAATCGGATTGAATAATGCTGATGTCAAAATAAATTACCTGAAATCCTTGTTCAGCGAGCCAGAGAGAGTTGTTGCCCACACCTCCCCCGAAATCAAGTACTGGGCTGTGGACCTTTGGATCGAGGATGTCGAGCATCGACCAGACTGGGCGGGCCGCATTGCCAAACAGATAACCTCGATTGGAACGATAGAACCAATTCAGTTCGTTTATAGAGCTCGGATTTTCCCACTTGAATTCTTCGACGAAATGCCGCCGTTGATCCGCCTTGAGTACGATGCGTTGGCAAACTTCGTCAAATGAAAGCCCGGTGTAGGCTACGAGGTCTTGCACTATTTTTTGATAATCTGGGGAACGGATCACTCGAAAAAGCAATTTAGCATCGGCACCAAATTCTTGTTTGAGCTTTACATAGAGATCAACGGTTTTGTTGCTCATGTTTTTCTCCAGATCCGTATTTCGGATTTTGCTTTGCCATCCTGGGGAAAAATTCTTTTCAATTTCATGCCCGCTTTTATCATGATTTTGTGCAAACCAACAACATCTTTCAAATGCATGTGCGGATAAAGTCCACCGAGTTTTTGCTCGGTAGCGAACGGCGAATGCTCGATAATGATGCCGTCGCGACGAACTTTTGAGCATAAATGCCTGAGTAATTTTTCGTAATTGGGTACGTGCTCCAGAATATCTTGGAGTACGATGGCACCATATTGATCTTGAATGCAGTTGATCGAATCAAATTTGTTTTCGTAATATGGGCGAATGATTTGCGGTTCAAAATTGTGGCGTTTCATTCGGAACTGGAAAAAATTGGATTGAATCGCACCAATTTCAAAGAACCAGCAATTGTGAATCCCACGATAATTGAGTTCGAGAATATTTTGACCTATTCCCGCACCGTAATCTAAAATTGGTTCGTGAGATGCGTCGAGGTGGTTGATGATTCCCCACCAGCGTTTTCGAGAATTGGTGAAAACGTAAACTTGACTGCATCGATAATACCAGGCATATTCTTCGGGTGTACGAGGCGAGAAAAAATCGAATTCTTCGTTGAACCAACCTCGAGCACCGAACCCGCAACTCAATTTTTTTGCTGCACGAAAACACACCTCATCTCCACTGAACCCAGTAAACGCCACAAGGTCGGCCAAAACATTTCTGTAGGCATCCGAAGCCAGGTCTTTTTTTAGACCCTTGATGGTTTGTAGTAGTTTGAGCGCTTCGGCCTGAATTTCATCTTGAAACCGTTCGGGTTGAAGTTTCGAATCTTTCTTGAATTGGACGATATTCTGCGCGTGCGCTTGATGAACCTCTTTCAAAATTCGCCCTTTGAAAAGTTTGAGTTCGATAAGGTTCTCGATTTGTTCTTTTTCCATAGGGGTTTCCATATTGTGAAAGCGCTTTCACAACAAATGACGGGACGCAATCAGTTCGAACTGCAATTGCATCGACCGCCAAGAAAACATCTCCAACGCCTTTTCTCTCCCAGCCTGACCGATTTGTTCTGCCTGATCGCCGTGATTCAAGTAGTATCGAATTGCATCGATACCCTCCTCGATCTCCTTGAACCACACGAGGTGGGTGTGGTTCAAAAAATCTTTTTCCATGCCTGGGATGTATCGCACCAAGTACATGCGCCCTGATGCGAGCGCGTATACCGTTCGACGCGTGTAGTACCGGTATAAATCCCAGTGGTTCGAACCGAGAATAATTTTGGCTTTCGTGAATGCGTCGTAAAAATTTTGTCCGTACAAATAGGGCTTGGCGATGAATGGCCATCGACCTTTTCCGTGCACCACAAGATTGAATTCGGTGTGCGCACGGAGTAGAAAATCGTACCGCCACCGACTGAAGGGGTATTTTGGCGATTTGTCTGGGTCGTGTGTTTGGCTTCCGGCGAAAAAGCAATCATGCGTAGGTTCCATTCTTCGAAAGCGTCCGTGCTCGAGCGGGTCAAATCCAAATTGATACAATGTGCCTACCGTGTGAATGCCTGCCTTTTTGAAAGTTTCGTAATCGAACGGATCACGCGAATTCGTCAACACGGCATCCAAGACTGGCAAGAAAGCCTGCACATTGAAATCGAGCTCTCCCTGTTGATTGCCGTTGCCGTACACGAATCGAGTGTTAGGGCTAATCATTTTCAGATCTTGCAGGAATCGCACAACCGTTTGGAGGTTGTTCGCGCTTCCATCGAGATAGTACATGGGCCAGAAAAGAAAAATCTCAGGCTTGAGATCCGAAAAAATCTCCCTGGCAATCGACATTCCGTCTTTCGTAATGACGCCACCAACCGCGTCGCCCATTTCGCTTCCATCACGCAATTTAGGTTGCGTACCGAATAGTGGTACTTCAATGAATTCGAAAGAATGACCTTCGCACGGTTTTTTCCCCCATTGGTGCGGACGAGCGAATGCAATCTTTGGTCGTTTTTTCACGGAACGCCTCAATTCTTTCCACCATTTAGAGTAGCGCATAAACAAATCGTTCAAACTCCCGTAGCCGGGCTTCCCAGCTATGTCGTTCTAAAAAAAGTTTTCGCCCTTGCGCGGCGACAGTTTCCCGCGCCTTGTCATTTTGCAAATAGCTGTCAATCAGGTTCAAGCCTTCGGTGATATTTTTGAACCACACGAGATGTTTGTGGTTCTCGAAATCCTCCTCCATGCCCGGGATATATTTGGTGATAAACATTCGACCACTCGCGCCCGAATGAATCGTTCGCCGGGTGTAGTACCGGTGAAGGTCAAGATGATTTGCACCCAAGGTGATTTTGGCGACATGAAAAGCTTTGTAATACTCAATGTGGGTAGCGCGCCCAATGACCGGGATCGGCCATTCTTTCTGGTATCCGTAAAGAGCCAACCGAAATCGGTCTTTCACCTGCAAAATGAATGATTGCCTGAATTTACCGCCGGGATAAAAATGAACCTGTTTATTATCGCGTAAATTGCTCCCAGCAAAAAAACAATCGTAGATAGTTTTTGTGTAATGTACCGGTGTTGGGTGCTCTTCTAGAACAAAGCCATCCCAGAGCAATCCGATCTGATTCGAAGCAAATTTGGCCTTTTTGTACGCTTGCAAAACCGTCGGATCGTCATGGTTGAGCAACACGGCATCGACGAACTTTCGGTGCTCTTTGACATATTTGCTCACATCGTTGGGAAAATTCCCATCCATGACTACGATTTTAGTCTTGGGGGATTTTTCTCGAATTTTTTTGAGCAACGGGTGGGTGATTTTTGCGTGGATCGAATGGAAAAAAATTTCGGGCTTCAATTCATCGATCTGCATGAGCAGAGTACGAACGCCCAATGTGGTCAACACATCACCAATGCCGTCGCCTGCCAGCCTACCCGAACGTTTCTTGGGAACGTCACCCGATATGGGAACGTAGACCAGGTTCAACAGGTTCGAGAAATAGTGACCCTGGTTCCAATCACGAGGCCGAGTAAAAACGACGGTGGGGATGTTCATTTTTTGAACACCTCTGGGAAAAATTTGCGTAGATCCTTCCCGAAATCATCGAGGCGATTGTTGAACGTATACCTTTCGCAAGCCAGCTCCCACCCAGCTTGCGCGATTTTTTCTGCTTCAACTGAATTTTTGAGATAATAAGCGATTTGCGCCAACCCATCCTCAACAGAATGGAACCACACGAGATGTTTGTGGTTCTCGAAATCCTCCTCCATGCCCGGGATATAGTAAGTGATGTGGCAACGACGCGCAAAAAGCGAACGAATCGTACGGCGGGTGTAGGCTTGTTTGAACGTGGGAAAGTGATTCACGTTCAGAGTGATCTTTGCCTTTCGCATCGCGTGGGTGTGTGCCGGGTGGTAGACTTCTGGATAAGTTAGAAAAGGCCACGAATCTTTTCGAGCTGCGTGAACCCGCAAGTTGAACCGTCGATGCACAGCCAAAATAAAATCGCGCCGAAGTCGGGTGCCAGGAAAATGAAAAACCTGGTTATCCTTTTCAGCGGCTTCATACGATTCACCAGCAAAAAAACAATCACATTCTGTGGGTTCTTCGATCAATTTCACCGAATCAGGATTGAAGCCGTCGTATAGCGTTCCGATTTTTGCAATGCCATATTGGGAGTAGAGATTGAATTGCGAAGGTTCTTTGGAATTCAAGAACAGCGCCGACAGGTGGCGACCGGTGCGGGTGACATGCCCTGACAAATTGGTCCGATGATTCCCGAACCAAAACAAAAACCGGGTGTGGGGCGAAAGTTCTTTGATCCGTTCCAAATGGGTTGGATAGAACCCCGCGTGGAGCCAAAAAAGGAAAAAATGAGGCTTGAAATTTTCAACTACCTCGTACAGATTTTGAACTCCATCTTCCGATATTGCCTCTGCGTACCCATCGTATGTTACGGTGCCGTTGAGCTTGCGGGGAACTTCCCCACCAATAGAGACGTGGCGGATTTCAAACGGAGATTTTTTCCCATGTTCCGACGTAGCCCAATCTTTCGGATGCAAAACGAGAAGCCTGGGTTTTTTAATTTGATTTTCCATTCGTTTTACTCCGTTTCACGATTTCATCTATTTGTTGTCTAACTATTTGGGCACACGTCGCGCAAAATAGGCCCCGTTCATCATACCCAATTTTTTGATCGTTGCGAAAGGCGATGAATTGAAGGAAGTATCGATATTGCACTATGTGACAACCACAAAGTTCGCAATGCTCTGCCATGGATTGCCTCCATTTCGAGCGCCCACCACCCAACCCACTGCACCTTGCTCGAGCAATTTTGATTCATCTCAAACCTTCTACGCCGGAAAATAGTTGGTGCTGTTATTTTTCAATGTAACCACATTGCGAGTATCCACGACCAACCGAGAGAGTTTTCCAATTCGGGCATAATCGATATCGGTGTGATCCGTCAAAACCAGTACCGCGTCGGCATTTGCAATCGTCTCCGATGTGAGCGGTACGCTTGCCATCCGAAAAAGAAACTCATCTTTTCCAAATGAAATATCTGCGATGTACGGATCGTGATAAATAGCGCGGGCATTTCGTTCGGTGAGGATTCGAAGGATTTTGATTGCGGGGCTTTCGCGAGCGTCGTTCACGTTGGCTTTGTAAGCCACTCCGAGTACCAGGATGCTTGCGTCACGCAACGATTTTTTATGCCCTTCGAGTGCGAGCACGAGTCGCTCGACAACGTAGTAGGGCATGCTGGAGTTGATCTCACCGGCCAGTTCGATGAACCGGGTAGCCATATCCACTTCCCGTGCCTTCCAGGTCAGGTAAAAGGGATCGATGGGGATGCAGTGGCCGCCCAGGCCGGGGCCAGGCTTGAAGCTCTGGAAGCCAAACGGTTTGGTCGCCGCGGCTTCGACGACACTCCAGACGTTGATGCCCAGACGATGACAGAGCATCTTGAGTTCATTGATGAGGGCAATGTTGACCATGCGGTAGGTGTTTTCGAACAACTTCACCATTTCAGCCGTGTCCGTTGTCTCGACCGGAACAACCTTTTCGATGATTTTCTTGTAGAGGCGAATCGCTGCTTCCAAACAGAAGGGCGTCACACCTCCGACCACCCGGGGAACATTGTGGGTTTTGAATTTCTGGTTGCCCGGATCTTGGCGTTCGGGGGAATGGGCGATGAACACGTCTTTGCCCGCAATCCGCGCGGTCCCGGCGGTGAGAAGGCGCGCGAAGATGTTGCGCGTGGTGCCGGGGTAAGTGGAGCTCTCCAGGATAAACAGTCGGCTCGGACCCAGGCATTGTTTGAGCCCGCAAGCCGCGGTCTCGATTGCCGATAGGTCAGGTTCTCGATTGCAAGTGAGTGGCGTGGGCACGCAAACGATGAACACGTCGCACTCGACGAGATCGGCATACGAATTGACCGGGACGAGTCGTTTTTCGGCGATGAGGATTTTGAATTCCTCGGGTTCGATGTGGCTCAAGTAGCTCTCGCCTCGTTTGAGCATGTCGAGTTTGTGGTAGTCGGTGTCGAAGCCTAACACCTGAAAACCTCTTTCCGCGAACGCAATGGCAAGAGGCAGCCCGACATACCCCAAACCAACCACGGCGATTTTGGCTTCCCCAGTTTCGATGCGGTCGAGTAGTCGATTCAGGTATTCTTTCATCCGAAATTCTCCTTGATGAGGCCGACGAATTCCTCCAGCCGTCGGTCAAAGGTATGCCGCTTGAGCACCAATTTCCTTGCGGAACGAGCGATTCGATTTCGTTCGATTGGGTGCTCGAGATAATAGCGAATGTGATCCAAGCCTTCATCAGCACTGTTGAACCAAACGAGGTGTTCGTGATTTTGAAAATGTTCTTCCATGCCGGGACAATATTCAGTGAGCAACATTCGCCCAGAGGCTAAACACCTTAGAATTCGCCGGGTGATGAGTCCGTGGTATTTAAGATTGAAAGTCGAGAGCAGAATTTTGGATTCTAGCATCCCGTCGATTTCGCGAGGCGAAAAAAGCATCGGTTTGACACCGAAATTGGGAGACCACCCATATTGACCTCTGATTATCAATCGGAAGCGTTCGTTGACCAGCATCATGAAAGCCGATCGGAAATAGGCACCTGTGAATTTCTCCAGCATTTCGGTGCCCTGGTTCTTTTTTCGCAATATCATTTCTAGTCCGTAAAAATCGTTGCCTCCAAAATAGCAATCGTATTCTGGAATGATGGGCTTAGGACGATATTCGAGTGGGTCAACGCCGTCGTAAAAAGTTCGAATCGGGAGGCCGACGGCTTTGTAGCGGGCAACGTCGTGCGGGTCGTTGTTGGTAATCAGAATGAGATCAAGGATGCCAAGATATTCTTGAACCTGACGGGACAAAGAATTTCGTTGATCCGTATAGTGCATGACAAATTTGGTCGCAGGGCTGACCTTCTTACATTCGATAAGGTATTTTCGATAAAGCCCAAAATGAATTCCAAATAAAAAAACGTCAGGCTTGAATTCAGAAAAAACCTCGATGAGTTTCTTGATGATGTCGTAATTTGTTTTTTCACCAATACCGTCATAAGATATTTTGCCGTCAAGTCGATGAGGTGATTCGCCACCAATTGAAAAATGGCGAACTTCAACCCCCAATTTTTTCGCCGCATCAGAACTCACCCAATGACGGGGGTGTAATACTAAAATGCGCATCATCCTTCGTTGCTCTTTCCAGTCAAGATCACGTATCGAATCATCGCCTTTTTAGCAGCCGTCATTTCTTCATTCGTCATGCCCTCGGGCAAAATGAAATTCCGCCACTGATTCATCCCCTCGGGACCATAAAGACAAAGATTGAAATCTGACAAATTCCAAGGATCACACGGTACACAGCCATGTTCAGCCGGATTTTCAGCAATCGCACAGCCAGGTAGTGGAGTGAAATTTGTAAGAGCAATGGAATCATAATGTTCCTTTACTGATTCGAAAAAATCGATGTTGCGCTGCACGGTTTGTTTTGTTTGCCCGGGAGTACCGATCATGAACAGAATTCGAACTGCCAAACCTGCCTTTTTTGCATTGACAATGGCTGTTCGATTGTCGTTGACCGACGCGCCTTTTTGAAGCGCACGAAGTACGTCGGGATCCCCACTCTCGATGCCGAAACAGACTTCCACACACCCAGCCCGTTTCATCATTTCGAACATCTCGATTTTGTTGGGCAACACGCGAATACTTGCTCGCCAGGCGATCTCTTGCCCTTCCAAGAAGGTGCAAAGGGCTTTGAGCGCTTTGGCATCGCAGGTGAGGTTGTCGTCCGAGAATCGAAATTGCCGGACGCCGTACTCTCGAATGACCTGCTGCATTTCGGCGATAACGGACTCGGCTGAACGATAGATGATTTTGCGACCCCAGATGCTGGGACTTGCACAAAACGTGCAAGCGCAAGGGCAGCCGCGGCTCGTTGAGATTACGGTCGATTGTTCACCAAAATACTGCTTGCCTCCAGCGAACACGCTGCCCCCGAGTTTGCCAGCTAACAGGTGGCGGGCAGGCAAGGGCAACGAATCGAGATCTTGAATTCGGCTCGCGGCATAGGAAGGCTGAATGAAAGGCCACTCGTTCAACAGCTTCACGATGATTTCTTCACCTTCTCCGAATATCAACGAATCGACGTGCCGCCGATTGATTTTGGTTTTCGATAGGGTGATAGGCCCGCCAACGATGGTTTTACAACCCGAAAATCGTTCGTGGAGAATTTTGCAAACTTCTTCGACCCGAGGGAGATCAAGAACAGTTCCCGTGACACCGTAGACTTCTGCCGTGGGAATTTCTGCTTCATGAATATTTTGAATCGAGCTGAGATTGCGAAAAAACACCGGGAAGCCTGCTTGTTCAGCAGCGGCTCCCACGTAGAGCAAACCCAGTGGTGCTTGGGCATCTGGATTTTTTAGGTACGAATGCGGTGGGTTGATCAAGCAAAGGCGCGGTATCTCGCGATTCATTTCTCGATTCTCCCTTCCAACCAATCGTTCCAATGGGTCGCAATGATTTGAAATGCTTCACCCGAAATTTTCATGATGACATCGATACCCATTTTGGAAGGCAAAAAATCGAGCATGAGGATGTCGAGTTTGGCTTTGAGCGCCATTTTGTCAGTAAACTCGATATTGGGATATTTTTGCTTCAGCATAGTCATTCCCCAAGTTGTGAAAGCGCTTTCACAAATGTTTCAAATATTCGACCCACACCCGGCAAACCGCACTCCAGTCAAACGAAAGAGCCACCCGCCGGGCGCGTTCAGCCAGCGTGGAACGGATTTCGGGGTGATCAATGAGATAGCAAAGCAAAGCAGCTGCGTGTTCGTACAGACCGTGGGGAGTCAGAATGCAATTGAACCCCGCCGTGCCAAATTCGTGAATCCCGTAGTTGTCGGTGCTGATAAGCGACACACCGCAGGACAGAGCCTCCAGTGATTGCATGCCCCATCCCTGCACGTCGGACCCCTCAACAAAGATGTCCACTACCCCCATTTGTTCGGCGAGCTCTGAGGGGCTCAGACGGCCCAGGTGGTGAAGGTGAACGTGCTTCTCTAAATCCGTGGGGCATTCGTCATAGGTGATAAATTCAAAATTGCGACTCGCCGCTGCACGGTTGATGAGAGCCGCGATGAAATCCCAACCTCTTCGGGGAGTTGAAGGACGACAATGAGCCATCACGCGGAGTGGAACAAACGAAAGGCCGGGTTGAAATTCTTTTTCCCGGGGGTGAAAGAGGGTGGTATCTACTCCAATGCCGATCCGTTTAGCTTCAACCCCCGCTTTTTTCATGATTTTTTGAACCCACTTCGAATTCACAATCACATGAGGAAACGCTTTCCAGGCGGCTTCGACAACCGCGGCTTCGACGACTGGGTTGCCTTGGTTATTCTTGAATCTGCGTTCATCATCTTGAACAAAGTAGACCTTTTTACAACTTGAATCTATCGAGGCTTTTTGAATGTCCTCGACCGTATTCCACAAAGTTCCCACGACGATAGCGTTGCGAAGGGCATTCAAATACTGACCGGCTATGACTTCGCTCTCAACCACTACGGGCTGGAAATTCATGGGCAACATTTTTCGGTCGGGAGGCTCCAATCGCGTGCAAACGAAATAGGCGTTGAACAGACCAGAATCGTTCAAGCCATTGCAGATATGTGTGATTGCTAGAACAAGTCCGCAGACTACCGCTTCTCTGAAAACGAAGACCACCTCGCGCTTGCCGGTAGGTACAAGTTGAAAAGCTCGAACGATCTCTTTTTGAGCCGTGTCCCAGGCACTTTGCTTGGCTTGATGCAGCTCGAGCGCCTCGTTACCGAACCGAGTGAGGAATCGATAGAACCCAAACCGGCTGTTGGGCTCCCACGCCGCAGTTCGATAACTCGCCTTCGAATCGAAAACCCAACAGCCTTCGGCGAGTTTGGCTACATAGCCTTTTTGAATAGCTCGGTGATAAAACTCAAGAAATTCCCCGCCGCCCGGTGAATAATACGAAACGTCGAAACCGTTGCAATTGACCAGGGCATTTCGATTTAAGAGCAGACAGATCGGGTTGGGATAAGCGATCTCCCGCCCCCGGGTATGAACAGTGTTAGCAAACGAATGTGCCATGAGAGAGGCACTGACGCCCGTAGGCATTTCGACTAGGCGGTTTGAGAGCGCAGACACCATTGAACAGGTGGAATCTGCAACTTCTAACATTTTGTTCAGCCACCCGTCGAATACTTGTGTGTGTTGTGAAATCACCACCACCCAATCTGCCTGTGTATTCCCCAAACCCACTTGCAAGTTATCTAAGAACCCACCGCCCTGCCCCAATAACAGGTCAAACTCGTGCCGTTGCTCCATCGCGGAGAAAATCTCGAGCGCGAACACATCGGCATTGTTCAAAATGACAATGAGTTGAAATTCGGGAATTTTTGAGTCTTTTTGAGAACGAATTTTTCTACTAATTCCTGGAGTTTTAGCATGAAGAATAGAATTGAGGCAAGCGAGCGCAGCGTGCGGGTCTTCAACGACCAAAATAACACAAAGGCCAGAGTCAAGAACCGCCTGGGAGGTCAAACCCGTCGGCTCGCGAATTCCGGCCTTTGCGATAATCTTGTTTCGAGGGTCGCTACTGCCGTCCTGCTTTACTTCCGCGACCCGTTCGTGGCGGCCGTCGTGGCCCCACAACTCGGTTTTGAACTGCATAACACCACCCGATTCAACCTCTGAAGAAGGGTTGATTGATCATCGGCACCCGAGCTTCGGCCTCTTTCAAAAATTGCTCCATGAACTTTAGCTCATTCTGTCCACCTCCGCCAGAATAATTTTTTCCGCCCGTTACCTGCCCTCGCCTCAGCGCGAGGATCCGCATGACCTCGGAGGCCACATAGAACCGCACCCCGTCGATAAATTCGACTGGAGTAGCGGTGATGGTATTCCATCTGGGGTAGGAGTACTCGAAGTAGACCTTATCATTATCCGAACCCGGAACAGGAATCAACCGAATTTTGCCTTCTTCGGTCTCTTTCCCAGAACCGGCAAAGGCGTGGTGATATTCGCTGATTCTCTTGTAGAATTCGACGACGATAGAGGGGTTGTTGAGCACTGAAAACCCCCCGAACGCGTTGATAGTCTCCATCGAATCGGGCGAATACGACATGCTCGGGCTGAAAACCTCCACGTCCTGCGTCAACCACCACACGTTGCCGATGTGATAGGCGTTGGCCGGTTTTTTGGTGTAGTCTTGTTGGTTGGCAACGGTGGAGAAATAGGTAATCGCTACGGCGGGCCTTCGGTAATTCAACCACCGTTGAGCCTCAAAGGTAAAAATGCCATCGATATCGGAAGAGGATACCTCGACCGAATCAGGCTTTCCGCACATCCGTTGAACGAGACTTCGTTCGGTGGCAATAGTCAAAGTCATGTATTTTCCTCCTCTGGGTCTTCTCGACGGCCGACCTCGACCTTCTGGCC
>Ga0315292_10000618_pt1 | contig 17126 bp, 12 predicted proteins | sample YL17G13_0_MG_FD_204029 | JGI IMG/M metagenome (GOLD analysis project Ga0315292, IMG submission 204029) | Sediment microbial communities from Yellowstone Lake, YNP, Wyoming, USA - YL17G13_0 | ecosystem: Environmental > Aquatic > Freshwater > Lake > Sediment | place: USA: Wyoming | collected... | reverse complement strand
AGAGCCGACAGTTGTTATAATCAAACATACAAATCCATGTGGTGTTGGAACGGGCAAGACGTTAGCAGAAGCGTATGAGAAAGCATTTACTACAGATTCAAAATCCGCATTTGGAGGAATAGTTGTTGTCAACCGTTCACTGGATATAATCGTGGCACAGTTAATCGACAAAGTATTTACTGAAGTTGTTATCGCCCCAAATTTCGATGATGGTGTCTTAGAGTTTCTCAAGAAGAAAAAAGAGCGCCGTTTAATTAAACAGCGTTCTTCTCTGCAATCACTGCACGGTTTTATTCTTAAACAAATTGCGGGTGGTCTGTTGGTCCAAACGCCAGACGACATAACTGTCGATCAGGACGCTATGAAAGTTGTCACGAAGCGGTCTCCAACCAACGAAGAACATGCCGCAATGGTTTTCGGCTGGAAAGTAGCTAAACATGTCAAGTCGAATGCAATCGTCTATGCACGTCCCGATCGAATAATCGGTGTTGGTGCCGGACAGATGTCGCGTTTCGATTCCTCACGCATCGCTGTAATTAAAGCGCAGGAGGCAGGACTAAATTTAAAAGGAACCGCCGTTGCCTCCGATGCCTTTTTCCCATTTGCCGACGGACTTCTGGAGGCAGTAAAAGCGGGTGCAACCGCTGTTATTCAGCCGGGTGGTTCTGTGCGAGATGTGGAAGTAATCAAGGCGGCTGATGATAATAATGTTGCAATGATATTTACCGGTATTCGACATTTTAAACATTAATGGATAATTATTATATTGTTCCAAGCATTTTAATCATTTAAAAGATAACTCATGGGCTTCTTATCATTTTTCTCCGCAGACTTAGCAATCGACCTCGGCACCGCAAACACACTTATCTTTATGAAAGGTAAAGGTATTGTGTTGAATGAACCATCCATCGTTGCGTTCGACCGCAATACGAAACGAATCATTGCCATCGGCAACGAAGCGCAAGAGATGCTCGGCAGAACACATCGTGACATACGTACAATTAGACCGATGAGGGACGGCGTTATTGCCGACTTTGAAATTGCCGAAGGTATGCTGCGCGAGTTTATCAAGAAAGTTCATTCAAACTGGCTGCCGAGCAGACGGATTGTTGTGTGCATCCCGAGCGGCGTAACTGAAGTTGAAAAGCGTGCAGTTCGCGATGCTGCCGAACATGCCGGTGCGAAAGAGGTCCATCTCATCGCAGAACCGATGGCAGCCGCTATCGGTATCGGTTTGGATGTTGATGCACCTGCCGGAAATATGGTTGTCGATATCGGCGGCGGGACAACGGAAATCGCTGTCATCGCACTATCCGGAATCGTGAATGAAGAATCTATCCGCATCGCCGGTGACGAGATGAACAATGCCATAATACAATTTTTTAAAAAGAATCATAACATTTTAATCGGTGAACGTACTGCCGAGGCAATCAAGTGTGAAGTTGGATCTGCGATGCCGCTGAAGGAAGAAGTCACGATTCAAGTGAAGGGACGCGATCTGGTAAATGGAATCCCAAAGACGACAGAAGCCAGCTCGGTTGAAATCCGTGAATGCTTGAACGAATCCGTACAGCAAATTGTCGATGCAATTAAGCTTACACTCGAGCGAACACCTCCGGAGCTTTCAGCCGATATTCTCGATCGGGGCATCATGCTTTCTGGCGGTGGCGCTCTCTTGAAACAGCTCGACGAACGAATACGATTGGAAACAAGCTTACCTGTCCACATCGCTGAGGATCCGCTCACAGCTGTTGCCCGTGGAACAGGGAAAGTATTAGAACATCTTAGTCATTACAGTAAAGTCTTGGTGAAGAGCAGAAGATACTAAGAGCACTGAACGGTGAGCACTAAGTTATTTTTATTTCTCTATGCTCATCGCTCCACGCTTAGAGCTACACATGCAAAGATTAGTTTCAATAATATTGTTATTCAAGGAATATTTTGTTCTTGCACTCCTCATAATCATTTCTTTGATTCTCCTCAGCTCAAACGATAATGTTCAGATTCGCGCGATACACTCTTATACTGTTGGATTTATTGGTGTATTCCAGAATACCCTTTCAATAATCCCTAATGTTTTCGAGCTAAAGCGTGAAAATGAAATCCTCCGTCAGTTGAATGTAAATCTCTCGGATGAAGTCAATCGCCTGCGTGAAGCACGGTTGGAAAATATACGCTTGCGTGCAATGTTAGGATTGAAAGAGCATAGCGAATTCAAGCTTGTTGCTGCCGACATTGTTGGAAAGAGTTTGCATCTCCTGCGCAACACAATCACACTGAATGTTGGTGAAAGTGATGGTGTGAAAGCTGACATGCCGATCATCTCCGAGACTGGCTTAGTTGGCAAAGTAATTACCACAAGCAACCATCATGCAATCGGGCAATTGATGTTGAATAAGGATTTTCGGGCGAGTGCAAAAATCCAGCGCAGCCGAATTGATGGTATAATTGCTTGGGATGGCAGTGAGATAGTGCGGCTTATGAATGTTTCCAAAACACAAGATGTAAGAGAAGGCGATATTGTGACAACATCAGAATATAGCAACGTGTTTCCTCCTCAAATCAAGATTGGATTTGTATCAAAGGTTATTGAAAAACCGGGAAGTTTATTCAAAGAAATTAATGTTACTCCGAGTGTAGATTTCGCTTCGCTTGAACAAGTTTTTATTGTTACAACTCTTCAAGATTCAGAACGGGTATCACTGGAGAAAAGGTTGACCCGAATCAAGAAATGATGCGCCATATCAAATATTTCCTATTCACTTATCTTCTGATTATTATCCAAACACAAGGGCTGCGGCTTCTCGCGCTGGAAGGTATTACTCCGGATATTCTCATAATCTGGGTTGTATATATTGCACTGAAACGGGGCCAACTAACCGCAACCATCTGGGGATTCATCATTGGGTTGATGTTCGATCTGGTTGCAGGAAATTTTATCGGTCTATCAGCATTAACAAAATGCATTGCGGGCTTTACAGCAGGATATTTCTTCGAGGAGAACAAAGCACCGATGACCTTAGGAGGTTACCGCTATGTCCTTATCGTTTTGGTTACTTCACTCATACATAACACAATTTATTTCATTGCATTCACACGCGGCAGCGAGATAAGTCTGCTGCGTGCAATTTTTCATGTGGGATTAGCGACAACGTTCTATACGGCAGCACTTACACTGCTCCCAATGTTTGCATTTGCACGAAAGTATATAGCTTAACATGACGGAGTTATCTGAAACATCTTCACGGAAAGTTGTCCTTTTCATTTCTATCGGTGTGATCTTCACTGTATTTCTTTTCCGTCTTATTCAGCTTCAGGTTTTATATGCAGATATTTACGGAAGGAAATCGGAGGAGAACAGCATTCGGCAGATTGCGAGGGACCCCATTCGCGGACTGATGTTCGATAGAAAAGGAAAGCTTATCGTTGATAACCGGCCATCATACAGCGTAACAATCACGCCGGCGGAGTTTCATTTAAGTAATATTGACTTTTTATCTGAAATATTGCACCTCGATGCACAACTAATTAAGGGAAAATTTGACAAAGGTATAAAGTACAATCGTTTTGCCCCAGCAAAAATTAAACGTGATATCGATTTCCAAACACTTTCAATTATTGAAGAGAATAAAGACAATCTTCCCGGCGTTGATTATCAGGTCGAATCCAAACGATTTTATCCAACAAACGCAAGAGCAACCCATCTCTTTGGATACACAAAAGAAATTTCTGACCAGCAATTAGTTGAGATGGGAAACGAGTACCGCCCCGGCGATAATCTTGGCGCAACGGGATTGGAAGCTGCTTACGAGAGATACCTGCGAGGTCAAAAGGGTTGTGAGCTGATTACGGTTAATGCATTAGGTCAGATGCTTGAAAATTACAATGAAGGAAGAAACGATGTTCCAGTTCGTGAGGGCAGTGATCTGTATTTAGCATTTGATGCCGATCTTCAGGCGCTTGCGGAATCACTCCTTGCTGATAAGCGCGGTGCAGTTGTTGCGATCGATCCGAGCGATGGCGGCATTCTGGCATTAGTCAGCAAACCAGATTACGATCTCACATCGTTCGGAAGTATTACGCCTTGGGATGTTTGGAAAGCTCTGAACACTGATGAAAGTAAGCCGCTTTTCAACCGTGCGACACTTACCAAATATCCACCAGGCTCAACATTTAAGATGGTGCTTGCAGCCGCCGCGCTTGAAGAGGGAGTGATCAACACAAACTGGCGAGTTAACTGCACGGGTGCATTTCATTTTGGTAACAAAATATTCCATGATTTACATACACACGGTTCAACGAATGTTGTTGAAGCAATTCAACGATCATGCAATGTTTTTTTCTATCAATTAATCCTGAAAACAGGACTTGAGCGGTGGACGCGGTACGGGCGAGACTTCGGTTTCGGCTCACCCACTGGCATCGATATTTTGGAAGAGAATCCGGGGTTACTTCCTTCGGAAGAATATTTCGATCGTGTTTATGGAAAGGGCAAGTGGACACAAGGTTATCTCGTAAGTTTAAGCATTGGACAAGGTGAAGTGGGTGTTTCACCGATACAAATGGCTGGTTATGCCGCCGCACTCGCCAGTAGAGGATATTATCATACACCTCATACTGTTTTGAAAATTAAAGATAAAGAATCCGGACAAATGCAGATTGTACCGACTGAAACACGCAAGTTAGAAATCTCCGATTGGGTTTGGGGCGTTCTTCAGGAAGGAATGTATCGTTGCGTTAATGAAACTGGCGGTACGGGACAGGCGGCTAAAGTGAAGGGTGTTACCGTTTGTGGTAAAACCGGCACCGCTCAAAGACCGCATGGAAAAAAAGATCATGCATGGTTTATTGGATTTGCGCCGCGGGAAAATCCGAAAATCGCGATATGTGTTCTTGTAGAAAATGCCGGTTTTGGGGGTGCCTTTGCTGCACCAATTGCCGGCTTGTGCATCGAGCAATATCTGTACGGAACGCTTATCCGCAACAACCCGAAAGAGATCATTGCCGCCTCGGATACTGTCAAAGAGAATGAAACAGACCGCTGATGGATACATGGTTTAAAGAAAATATTGACACCAAAACTATTTTAGCAGTACTTCTGCTTACGCTAATCGGTATCGCATCCGTGTATAGCGCAACTTATGATGCCGGTGCCTCAGCATTCTTCAGCCGCCAATTGATCTGGGCAGGTGTCGGGGTTTTGTTCATGCTTACTATCATGCTCATTCCGTTCAGAACCATACAGCTATTATCGTATCCACTTTATGGTCTATCGATTGTAATTCTCGTTGTAGTATTAGTCGGAGGGAAAATGGTTGCCGGCTCTAAGAGCTGGTTCGGTATCGGCGGTTATGGATTGCAGCCATCGGAGATAGTAAAAGTCACGACGATCTTAGCGCTGGCATCTTATCTTTCGCAGCGGCAGGTCAACTTACAGTGGTTTAAACATCTTGCAACAACGTTTGGGTTTGTCTTTCTCCCTGTTATTTTGATTGTCATCCAGCCGGATGTCGGCACGGCGATAATCTATCTCGGCATGTTGATAGTAATTCTTTACTGGGCTGGGGCTTCAAACTTTTTGATGTTAACCCTTCTGGCGCCTGTTGCCGCCGCAGTTGCCACGTTGTTCGGTACAACCGCATTTTTTGTTGTAGTTGTTTTAACTTTAGTGATTTTATTTTTCCTCCGTGAAAATCGTCTCGCATCGGCAGCGGTGTTTTCGCTCACCGTACTTGTGGGGGCTTCTGTTCAATTTATTTTTGGTAAGCTTGCGCCGCATCAGCAGAAACGCATCATCACATTCCTCAATCCCGATGCCGATCCGCTTGGTGCAGGGTATAACGTTATTCAGTCGAAGATTGCAATCGGTTCGGGAGGACTTTTTGGTAAAGGATTTCTTCATGGATCGCAAACGCAATTGAATTTTCTTCCCGCACAGTGGACGGACTTCATTTATTGTGTTCCGGGTGAAGAGTTTGGATTTATCGGTGCATTTGCAATTCTTCTTTTACTAACATTATTGCTTATTCGTGGAGTTCAAATTGCCTCGATGGTGAAGAGCCGTTACGCAAGTTTGGTTGCCATCGGGATTGTTGCCACGTTTGCCACGCACACGGTTATTAATATTGGTATGTCGATGGGAGTGATGCCGGTGATTGGTGTTCCTCTGCCATTCCTGAGTTATGGAGGCTCGAACCTGCTGACGAATATGATTATGGCTGGATTACTCTTGAATATGTATGCGAATAGGAAGGAGTATTAACAAAAAAGCCGATCCGCTCTCTCAAGCGAATTGGCTTTTCCATAAGGAGGATGATTTAACTTTCCGAAGGTTAGACCCCTCGCTTACGCTCGGGGCAGGCACTTCGGGAGGTTGGCTTTAGAATGGTCTGTTCAGCCGAATGAACACTTTAACCGGCTCAGATTTATCGGTGCGCCAGGCAAATCCGAGACGAAGTTTTGCATCCCTTGTACCAATCCCGATACCCCAATCTGAGCGAATCGTTTTCGAGCTGACATCTTTGAATCCTTTTATGAACGAATCAGTTGATTTTGCTGAGGCAATATATCCCGCATCCGCAAAGAAAATAATGTTTACATTCCTCAGCAGCCACGATGGAACCATTTCAACATTATCGAACAATTTGCCATTGACAACATATTCGGCATTTACTAAAAGCATTCTGTTTCCAACAAATTCTTTGAACCTGAATGCCGGTATCGTGTTAAAACCTCCAAGATCGAATGCCTTCTGCAACGGTACATCACCTGTTGCTGAGCCGGCACGCAGCCGGATATTTAAATTATCGTAATCGCTAATCGGCTGGTAGCGGCGGACATCAATTATGTATGAATTAAAATCAAAATCACCACCGAGAGATCTGCCGGAAATTTCAGTGCTTGCACACAAACTCCAACCGGTTGTAAATATTTTACGCGATTCGGTTGAGTGATATTTGAGTGTTGCTAAAATACTCTTCATTCTCCCCTCAAGTATTTCAGGATTATCGCGGAAGATTTTATGACTGCCAAAAACCGACCAGTTAGTATTTCTTTCTAACGATTCGTATCGGTCGTCTAAAAATGCAGTTTGGAATTGCAAATCGGATTTGAGCCATCGTTTGTATAATCCTATCCATCCTGAAAATCCCTCTCTTCCGAAGTAATCCCGGTAATCATCACGCAGAAAAATTGCAGCAAGGTTATTTTCTCCGATGTCCACAAGCCATTGATCTCTTGTGTCGGTTAAGCTATGTCCTTCAATGCCTACCTCGAACAGATTTTTGCCGTTACCGAATTGTTGAGCCAGACCAAGACCTCCGCGCCATCGATGTACTGCAAATCCATAACTGCCCGAGCCAAAGAGAGCAATGTTATGGCCGCTCCAATAAAACCTTTGTGGATAATTGAGACCAAGCACTAAACCCTCGACTCGATTGTAGCGAAAGAGGAAGTTGTCGTCAAGGAATTCCCATGGAACGGTTGGAAATGCATTTCGAACAATACCGCGATCCGCACTGATAGCATAGAAAGTTGTGCTGCCGTGTGATTTTTGGTGATAGTCTTTACTATCCGACAACAGTTCTATATCTGTGGTTTCTTCCACGAGAGAATCGTTTAACTCGGTATCATTTTTTGGCTCATCTCTAAAGATGTATGTTCCCAATTTATCATCGAATCGCTGGAAAATATTTTCAACCATCGAATCAATCCGCTCACGGAATTTGCCTTTATCCCCCTGCGCTTGTAGGTTAAGCGAAGCAATAATTATAGAAGATAAAACTGGTATAAAATATTTTTTTATGTTTGTCATGTAATTATACTCCATTAGCTTATTTTTCTTCATAGAGTGTTATTCCCCACATCGTAGGGTCATCGGGGGAATCGGTATTCCAATGATTGAATGAATGTGAGCCGTCTGAAACATAGTGAAGTAAGTACTCACCTTTGTCGAGTATTATTGTTGTTGAGACGGAGCGATTTTTTCTTCCACCGCCTGCATGAAAAGTCATGGAATAAGTCATTTCCCAAACGACCGAATTTGTTTTTGCATTTTCAATCCAGCCGTAATCGTACATTTCGCGGTTCTGTCCTTCACCAAGTGCATAAATTCTAACGTGGGTTGATTTTTCCAATCTGAACGGCTGAGTTTTATCGGCATCATCACCAACCTGAATAATCTGAGCGATTACACCAGTTTGTTGAGCACGAACATTTGTTTCAATGTTTTTCATATCGAAATGTTCACCCTCACCGTAAACAGTGATTCCCCAATGTTCGGGATCGTAAGGTGGAGATTCATTCCAATCATTATATGAGTGTGAATTATCAGTTTGATAAAATACCGTGTACGTACCCCGGGGCAGTGTAATCACCTCATCAATCATGCGATTTTTACTCGCGCCCCCAGCCGGCTCAGTTCGGTCTGCATCCATCGTCCAAACTTTCTCTCGTGTTGATGAATTGATAATCCATCCATAATCAGCCATTTGATGACGAGAATAACTTTGCTCTCCAACAGCATAAATACGCAGCGCTGATTCTTCTTTCAATGTAAAAATTGCGCTCCTTGTTTCATCGGCACCAACTTTTGTAAGTTTGGTAATAACATTTTGTTCCTCGAAGGTTGTAGAAACAAGTTTAAAATCAGATTTCGCTTTCTCATCCGATACCATCAATGTGATACCGTAGTTGAAAGGATCGTTGGGGGGCGCAGCATTCCAATCAACGGACGAGTGAGAATCGTCGGTATTATAATAGAGAATGAAATCGCCGGCAGGTAAAGTTATGGTATCATCGAATTTTACATTTTTGTCATCACCGCCAGCGGCTTTTAGATTTCCGCGCCGCATTTCCCAAACGCGTTTATGAGTTTGCATGTTGACTATCCATCCATAATCTGCGATGTCGCTATCAAAATCTTTCTCACCCAAAGCATAAATGTGAAGCGGCATTTGGTTAATTAACTTGAATCTTTGTTTGATGCGCTCATCTTCTCCGAGACCTGTTGCTTTATAGACAATATTAAAAAATTCTTTTGGCGGATTAAAGGTTGATGCTTCCTTTAAATTGTCATCAACATACACCGAAATTTCCCATTTCTTCGCACTTTGTTTCCAATCCTTTTTGTAGTCACCTCCGAAGAATTCTTCCAACCAACTTAAAAATCCTCTCTGCTTTGATTGTTCGCCCTCAGCGTCGTAGCGGCGGCGATCAATATTGAAATTAAAATTCGAGATCGTAGAACTTGAAGTAAAGCCGTATGCCGAATAATATACTTCATAACTTCCCTTCGGCAGCGATATTGTATTATCAAATTTTAGGAAGTTTTTTTCACGTGAAATATTTTTACGATCCATCTTCCATACAAGCTCACGCGAATCGGCACTTATTATCCATCCATAGGCGTACAGGCCTGCTGTAGAAAAGGATGAGCTTTTCTCACCGCCACCTATCGCATATATATGTATCCGTGTATCGGAGGGTAGAATAAATCCGCCGGCTTTTACTTCGGTTTGGGTAAAATCCTTTAGTTGAACCATTAAGCGTTCTCCGGCAAAAAGTGTAGATGTGCAGAGACAAAAAAGGATTAAAGGGATACGGTACAACTTACCACTTCTGTTTGACGAACTCCGTTGATGCATTTTATATCCTAATAACTAGAAAAAAGTACTTTTCTCTTATAAAAGTACGTTATTGAGGATTTAATGTTTCGTTTCTTGCCGATAATCTTGACTCTTACCTTTGGTTTTTATATTTTTGATACCATTATGGCACATAAAATTTCTCATTTGGAAAAGATTCGTAAGAATGTTCTGTTTCAGTCTGTAGAACATTCTATATTGCAGACTATTTGTAGCACACTTAAAGAGATAAAATTTACCGATGGCAAAGTTATTTTTGAAGATAAGACTGAAGGGAATTGCTTGTTCCTTGTCCTTTCAGGAAGTGTAAAAATTTCCAAGCACCTGCGAACAGGTGAGGAGGTAGTGCTCGGTATTCTTCACGAAGGTGATTTCTTTGGAGAGTTAGATTTAATTGATAGAAGGCAGCGATCTGCGCGGGCAACTGCGAATGGTGATTGCACACTTGCTAAACTCGAAAAGAAAGATTTCGATAAACTTCTGAAATTAAGCCCTGCATTCGCAATGAATCTCCTTCATATGGTGACTTTGCGATTAAGAACGAATAATCTTACTTATGTTCTTCATCAGGAATCGAATCTGGTTGCATTACATCAACAGCTTGTTAAAACGCGGCAAGTTGTAGAAGCTTCAAAAATAATCAACTCATCGCTTGATCTTGACAGATTGCTGGAGTTGGTTTTTCAAACTGCTGCACGAACAGTGGGCGCCGATAGAGGCACATTATATCTTCTTGATGAGACAAAGAATGAATTGTGGTCGAAGGTTCAAAAAGGTTCTTCAAGTATTGAAATTCGTTTGCCGGTTGGTGCTGGTATAGCCGGCTCGGTAGCAGCAACCGGAGAAACAATAAATATTCCGGACGCATATAAAGATCAAAGATTCAATCGGAAGATCGATCAGGCAACGGGCTACAAAACCAAGGCAACTTTGTGCATGCCTATGAAGAATAGGAATGGAAAAATTATTGGTGTATTCCAACTTTTGAACAAAACGAAAAGTGTTTTTACAAAAGAAGACGAAGAATTTATTGAAGCATTTTCAGTACATGCTTCCATTGCAATCGAGAATGCACGACTTGCACAACAGATGATTCAGAATGAGCGGCTCTCTGCAGTGGGACGCATGGCGAGCACGATTATACATGACATAAAAAACCCGATGTGCATTATTCGCCTTTCTGCTGAAGTATTGAAAAATAAAACCGGGAGCGAAGAGACTAAAAAACTAGCCGAGGAAATGATTCAGCAAATAGACCGTTTTATTTCCATGACGCAAGAAGTTTTAGATTTTGCTCGTGGAATTAGCACCCTGAATTTGGAAAGAGTAAACTTCTCCGAGTCGATGGAAACAATGATGGAAATCATTGAAAAGAATCTAACAAAGTGGAACGTGAAATTAGTTAAAGACTTTAAGTTTTCAAAATCGATTGTCGTTGACGAGGAAAAGTTGCTGCGAGCATTTTATAACATAGCCGGAAATGCATCGGAGGCAATGCCAAACGGAGGAATGCTAAAAGTGAATACATTTAAGTCAAATGGGCAATTAGTGATAGAGTTCGTTGATAATGGCACCGGAATGACAGAAGAAATAAGAGCAAAAATGTTTGAGCCATTCTTTACGTATGGGAAAAAACATGGGACAGGACTTGGTATGGCGATAGTGAAAAAAATTATTGACGATCATAAAGGTCGGATTGAAGTCGAAAGTAAGATCGGTAAAGGTACAACGGTTCGATTGTTTCTCCCGATATAGCTTTTAAGATTATGCAGTGAACAATGATCTTTTTTTAAAAATGCCGAGAAAATAATTCTGTGCGCTACCCAATCAACCATGGCTCGATAGAGATTCTTCAGGGTGATATTACAGATCAGGAATGTGACGCAATCGTAAATGCCGCCAACAATCACCTTTGGATGGGAGCTGGAGTCGCGGGTGCAATCAAGCGGAAAGGCGGCGAGAAGATTGAGCACGAAGCAGTTGCTCAAGGTCCAGTCGAAATCGGAAAAGCAGTTATTACCTCCGGAGGGAAATTAAAAGCGAAATATGTTATTCATGCAGCAGTCATGGGACAAGATTTACACACTGATGCAGTAAAAATTCAAACAGCCACACGCAGCACACTCCAGTTGGCAGAACAAAAACATATATCTTCATTAAACTTCCCTGCGCTTGGTACGGGCGTTGGAGGCTTCTCTGTTTTTCATTGCGCCAAAATAATGATAACTGAAACAATTGAATTTTTAATGCAATCCATCCACCTTCGCCATGTACGTTTTGTTCTTTTCGATAAACCAATATTTGATGCTTTCGAGGAAGAGCTTAAGCTACAGTTCTCATCGAAGCGGCATTAGCTTTATAATAGAGAGAAGCAATAAAAATTTTCACATTCATAACATTTTTGCAAATCCTTCTAAAAAATTGTAAGTTTCTTCGTGCCGATTGCATTAAATAAAATTCTTATTATTCGTTTCAGCTCAATAGGCGATATTGTTCTTGCTTCGCCGCTTATTCGGGTTCTCCGCAGCGCATATCCTTCATCGCAAATAGATTTTCTTGTAAAAGCGGAATACGCTGAGCTTGTGAAATTTAATCCACATCTTTCCAGTGTGATTGAATTGAAAACGGTTGAACAGGAAGAATTAAAGTCGCTGAAAAACGAAATCAAGCTGCATCGATATGATGCAATCATCGATATACATAATAGTTTGCGCAGTCAGTACTTAAGGTGGTTTGCCGGGGTGGAAAATAGTTCAGTGGTTAATAAAAGGGTAATAACGAGATTCATTCTCGTCAAGTTCAAATGGAATTATTACAGATCCATTGTTTCGGTCGCAGAGCGCTATCTTGAAACAGTTAAAAAATTTGGCATTCAGAATGATGGTCTGGGATTAGAGATTTTTATACCTGATGAAACTATTTCTACAGCCAACTCAATGATGGATAAATACCAGCTTAGTCGATTCGAATACGTAATAGGGGTAGTCCCCTCAGCACGTCATTTTACCAAATGCTGGTTACCAGAACGTTTTGTTGAATTTGGAGTTGAAATCGCTCAAAAACGCCGCGTAAAAATCATTATTTTTGGCAGTAAAGAGGAGCATGATTATTGTGGTGATATAGCACAAATGATCAATACAAAACTTGGATCGAATGCCGCAGAAAGTTTGGCTGGAAAATTGACTTTACTTGAAACCGCAGCCGTCCTTGATATTTGCAATCTGGTTTTGACGAACGATACCGGCGTTATGCACCTTGCGGCAGCAAGAAAAAGAAAAATTGTTGCAATCTTCGGATCGACCGTACAAGAGTTTGGATTTTTCCCTTACGACACAGAAAACTTAGTGATCGAAAGAAAAGGTTTATCATGCCGGCCATGTTCACATATTGGTTTGGCGAAATGCCCGCGTGGCCATTTCCGTTGTATGAAAGATATTCAAGTCAATGATGTTATAACAGCAGCCCAAAAATTATTAACGTTAAACCATGTTTGAGAAGAAATATCTAAAAAGTATTTTTTGGAAATCATTCTATAATATTATTATAGTACCAACACTCTGGATTGTGTTCCACATTTTAGGATTGTTCGATAAGAAAGCCGCACGAGGGTTGCATGGAAGAAAAGGATTATTTGAAGAGCTTCAAAAAGAAATTGATAAGCTCACCGCCGGCAATAAACGCATTTGGTTTCATTCTTCATCAATGGGAGAGTTCGAGCAGGCAAAACCAATCATTACAGAATTAAAAAAGCGGTATCCCAAAATTAAAATCATTGTTACATTCTTTTCACCGTCCGGGTACGAACATTCCCAAAAATATAAGTTAGCCGATATAATCACTTATATACCTTTTGACTCATATCGGAATGCCAGGAAGTTTATAAATATCATCAAACCAAATGCTGCCGTAATTATCAGGTACGACGCATGGCCCAATCATCTCTGGGCATTAAAGCATTTCAACGTACCAACGTTTATTGTTAGCGCAACACTTAAAAACCAGACGCTGAGGAAGTTACCGGTGCTCAAACAATTTCATCGAGAATTCTATAACATGGTGGATTATATCTTAACTGTTTCGGTGAACGACAAAAACGTTTTTGAATCATTTCGTATAAGTCACCCAATAATTGAAGTTATAGGTGATACCAGATATGATCAAGTTTGGCAGCGCAGTGTCGATTCGAAAAGCCGTCAAATTCTCGACCCCAAAATATTAGCAAATAAAAAGCGACTCGTGATCGGTAGCAGCTGGAAAGATGATGAGAACATTCTTTTGCCGGCGATATTCAAAATAATTGCAAAATTCCCTGAGTTTATTGCAATTCTAGTGCCGCACGAACCGACCGTTGAAACACTTGAAAGAATTGAAAGCGATTTGAATGGACATGCTTCCGCTATCAGGTTTTCGAACTTAAGCCAGTATCAGGGCGAAAAAATTATCCTAATTGATAGTGTCGGTATCTTGATGCCGCTTTACCGTTATGCTCATATTGCGTATGTAGGCGGAAGTTTTCACAACGGCATTCATAATGTATTGGAACCGGCATCTTACGGTATCCCAATTATTTTTGGGCACAAGTACGATAATTCACAAGAAGCGATACAGTTAGTGAAAGAAAAGGCAGCTTTTACATGCAGTGATGAAAATGAATTATACATTCAGCTTGAATCGTTGTTGAATAACGAAACGGAAAGAATTCGATACGGTGAAAAAGCGATATTGCTCGTTAGAAAAAATATTGGTGCTACTCAGCGAATCCTTTCTTATATAGAGAAAGTTTTATAAATTTTTTTATAAAGATATTGAGTTTGATAAAATGAAAATTGCATATTTTGATACAATAGCTGGTATCAGCGGCGATATGACACTGGGTGCATTTTTAAGCGCTGGCATATCGCTCGACTATCTTTCCAGTGAAATTAGTAAACTGGGCTTGCATGGTGTAGAATTTCAAGCCAAACATCTTGAGAGAGGAGGCATTACCGCCGTAAAGCTTGATGTGATAATTTCTGATCAACATCACAACCGTAATATTAACGATATTTTTAAAATTATCAGTCAGAGTTCATTAAGTGACCGTGTAAAAGAAAACGCAAAAAAAATCTTCATGCAATTAGCACACGCTGAAGCGAAGATTCATAGCATGAGCATTGATGATGTGCATTTCCATGAAGTTGGTGCTCTTGATGCAATTGTGGATATTGTTGGAGCAGCTATTTGCTTAGAAAAATTTGGGATCAAAAAAGTATATTCATCGCCAATAAAACTTGGCAGTGGTGGATTTGTCGACGCGGCACATGGTCAGCTTCCATTGCCTGCACCCGCAGTCGCTGAAATTCTTAAAGGGTATCCAACAGTATTGACGGATGTTCCATTCGAGCTTACAACACCAACCGGTGCAGCCATTGTAAAAACTATATCTTCGGGTGTTCTTTCGAATGAACAAATTATTTTTGAAGACATTGGCTATGGGGCTGGGTCGGGAGAGATCAAATCAATTCCAAATTTACTTCGGGTGATGATTGGTGAATTAGAACAGTCAGGTGAAGAAGAAGAGAGTGTTATAGTTGAAACAAACATCGACGATATGAATCCCGAGATGTATCCTTTTGTAATCGAACAATTACTATCTCATGGTGCAGATGATGCATTTTTAATACCGATCATTATGAAGAAAGGAAGACCGGGGGTACTTCTTTCGGCAATTACAAGTCGTTCAAAATTAGACGACATAACTAATGTGTTCTTTTCTCAAACCAGCACGCTCGGAATACGTATGCAACATATCAACCGACGAAAAGTTGTACGTGAACAACGCGAGATCGAATCAAAACTCGGTAAAATAAAAGTAAAAGTTGTGAAATATAATGGAAAAGAGCGTTTTTTTCCAGAATATGAGGAATGTAGAAGATTGGCGATCGAAAAAAACATTCCATTAATAGAGATATATAGAAACCTTGAGATAGAAATTTTCCCATAAAAAATGTAAAAACAATAGATTTCTCTCTATATCAGAGACTTATCAGGGGTCAAAAAAAATATTATAAAATTTTAGGTAAATAATTTGACATCTAAGTAAAAAATAGTTATATTATTATCCCCACAAAATGTGGTACATCCGATCCCCTAAAATACTACGGGATCGGGATTTTTTTCTCAATTGTTCTTTGAAAATATAGTGCAAAGCTCTAAGTCAGCTTTTAGAGAACTTCAACCAGACCTGCCAATTTTATTGGTAGGACACAATCAGGCTCGAAGTTGAATTTAAAAAATTACAACGGAGAGTTTGATCCTGGCTCAGGACGAACGCTGGCGGCGTGCCTAACACATGCAAGTCAGGGAGAAAGGGATAGCAATATCCTGAGTAAACCGGCGAACGGGTGAGTAACACGTAGGCAACTTACCTTGTGAACGGGGATAACTCCGGGAAACCGGTGCTAATACCCGATGAAACTTTAGCAAAGCATTTTGCTAAAATGAAAGGTCCCAAAAGGACGTCACGAGATGGGCCTGCGTCCCATTAGATAGTTGGCGGGATAACAGCCCACCAAGTCAGTGATGGGTAGCTGGTCTGAGAGGACGATCAGCCACACTGGAACTGAGACACGGTCCAGACTTCTACGGAAGGCAGCAGTGAGGAATATTGCTCAATGGGCGAAAGCCTGAAGCAGCGACGCCGCGTGAGGGATGAAATCCGTTAGGATGTAAACCTCTTTTATAGGGAAAGAATGTCCCGATTTATCGGGATTGACGGTACCCTGTGAATAAGCACCGGCCAACTACGTGCCAGCAGCCGCGGTAATACGTAGGGTGCAAGCGTTGTCCGGAATTACTGGGTGTAAAGGGTCTGCAGGCGGGTAAACAAGTCGGTGGTGAAATCCTGTGGCTTAACCACAGAACTGCCTTCGATACTGTTTATCTTGAGTTCGAGAGAGGATGATGGAATTCATGGTGTAGCGGTGAAATGCGTAGATATCATGAAGAACACCGGTTGCGAAGGCGATCATCTGGCTCGATACTGACGCTCAGGGACGAAAGCGTGGGGAGCAAACAGGATTAGATACCCTGGTAGTCCACGCCTTAAACGATGGATGTTCGGTGTCGGTCCCGCTGAGTACTTATATTGATAAGTATTCAGCGGGATCGGTGCCTGAGCTAACGCGTTAAACATCCCACCTGGGGAGTACGATCGCAAGGTTGAAACTCAAAGGAATTGACGGGGGCCCGCACAAGCAGTGGAGCATGTGGTTCAATTCGATGCAACGCGAAGAACCTTACCTGGGTTTGAAAAGCTCTGTAAACCGGTGAAAGCCGGCTAGTGTAGAAATACACGCGGAGTACAGGTGCTGCATGGCTGTCGTCAGCTCGTGCCGTGAGGTGTTAGGTTAAGTCCTGCAACGAGCGCAACCCCTGCACTTAGTTGCCATCAGGTAATGCTGGGCACTCTAAGTGGACTGCCTACGCAAGTAGCGAGGAAGG
>Ga0315292_10000617_pt1 | contig 17137 bp, 20 predicted proteins | sample YL17G13_0_MG_FD_204029 | JGI IMG/M metagenome (GOLD analysis project Ga0315292, IMG submission 204029) | Sediment microbial communities from Yellowstone Lake, YNP, Wyoming, USA - YL17G13_0 | ecosystem: Environmental > Aquatic > Freshwater > Lake > Sediment | place: USA: Wyoming | collected... | reverse complement strand
CAGGTCGATGCCGTGGGTGGCGAGTTGCTCGAGTGCATTTGCGCCATCGACGGCCTCGACCACGGCCAGCCCCATCGAGCTCAGCATTTCACGCGCAATCAATCGATTCACTTCGTTGTCTTCGACGACGAGCACGGTTCCCTGAAGCTGGGCTTCGACGTCCAGGCCGATCATTCCCGAATCGTTGGCAGGCAGGTGGGTCGGAGACTCGTCGCATTCGAGCATCAAGTCGAACCGGAAGCATGAACCGGCACCTTGCCGGCTTTCGACTTCGATCTGGCCGCCCATCGCCTGGACGATGCTCTGACTGATGACAAGGCCCAAACCGGTGCCACCACGGCGTCGATTGTGCGAGCTGTCGATCTGGTGGAACGGTTGAAACAAGTCTTTCTGTGCGTCAGGCGACATGCCGATGCCGGAGTCCTGAACCTCGAATCTCAACCCGGCCCAACCCACCGGCGCAGGTTGTGCCGAGACGCGAACGGCGACTTCGCCTCGCTCGGTGAACTTGATAGCGTTGCCCAACAGGTTGAGCATGACTTGCTTGAGTCGTTGCGCGTCGCACAGCACCCACTCAGCAACATCGTCGGCCACGTCCATCGTCAGGCTCAGGCCTTTGTTTTCGGCGTTGGCGCGAAACAATGTGGTCACCGAGGTCACGAGCGCCCTGGGAGACATCGGCGTGTTCACGAGCTTCAGCTTGCCTGCTTCGATCTTCGAATGGTCCAGCACATCATTGAGAATCTCCATCAACGAGATTCCGGAGGAAGCCGCGGTTCGCACCAGGCGCCGTTGCGTCGGGTTCAAGGTCGAGTGGCGCAGCAGGTCGAGCGCACCCAATACGCCATTCATGGGCGTGCGAATCTCGTGGCTCATGGTTGCCAGGAACTGCGACTTGGCCAGTGTCGCGGCTTCCGCGGTTTCTTTCGCCAAGGACAGCGATGCGTTCGCCAAGTCCTTTTCCAAACTGTGGCGAATCGCCTTTGTGGTCGTGTCGCGAATGGCCTGTCCGGCACCAATCATCGTCCAGCCGAGCAATCCGACCAATGCCGCGACCGGAAACGAGCGCACCGGTTCAAGCAACAGACTCACTGCGACGAATGCGCCGAAGCTCAAGAACACGAGCAGTTGAAAAGAGCGGCCGACGAGCGACATGAAAAATGCCCCGGTCGCGACCGAACCGATCGCGATCACGACATAGACGATCGCCGATGAGCCCTGCAACTTCGGAAAGATGCCGAACGAGCATAGCGCCCACAACAGCCCGGCGAGACTTGCATTGCACTCCAGCCCGAGCGTTGCCGCTCGGATCTGCCGCTCATCGAGACTTTGCTGCTTGCCATAATGCTGCGACAGCCTATACCGCCACACGGCAACCACGAGGCCGATGGCCGCCGCGAGAATGGCAGTGCCGTGCAGCTGGGCGCCAACCCCCAAGGCCACCATGATGACGACCGCAAGCAACTGCAGCGAGATGCTGCGTTCGGCGTTGCGCAACGCCAGGCGCAGCAGTTCAAGCCGCACCGCGGCTTCGATCGTCGCGTCCGGTGTCGGTTCGGGGTTCATCGCGGCGGGAAGCATAGCGCTAGTCTGATCCAGCCGGTCACGAGCTTGGCACCCGCCCTCCGGGGAACGCCTCGGTCAGACATTGCAACTGAACCGGAAGGCGAACTGCTTCACGAAACTGTCGGGCACATGTCGGCCTGTGCGCCGCAGTGCTCGGGGCATTCGCGACGCGTCGCGCCGTCATCTGTTGCGGCCATGGCGCTCACGCCGCGCCCGCCGATTGCACCCGCCCATGCGCGCCGAGGCGGGGCGGGCACGGCGCTTGCATAGGCCATGAGGCAGACTCCATCGCACGATTCCGTGCACCAACATCGCCATGAGCTTCGACCTGGACATCGGCTACGCAAGCGAAAGCGCTGGGCGCGCCGTCAATCAAGACTTCGTCGCGACGCGCCGGCCTGCGCCGCAGGAAGAAGACATGGGGTTCATCTGCGCCGTCGCCGACGGCGTGTCGGCCGGCGGCGACGCTCGCATGGCCGCACAAACCAGTGCGAAGACGCTGGTCGAAGACTATTTCGGTGCGCCGCCGACCTGGGATACGAGCCTGGCGCTCGATCGAATCATTGTTGCCCAGAACCGCTGGCTCGCGGCCCACAACCGGCGCCAGCGCAGCGCGGCCCGACGTTCGGCAATCACCTCGCTCACGGCCCTCGTGTTGCGGGGCCATGGCTGGGTACTCGCGCATGTAGGCGACACCCGAGCCTACTTGTTGCGCGAGGGTGAATGCCGGTTGTTGACCCGAGACCACTGCGTGGAACAGGCCCACTTTCCCAGCCAATTGACGCGGGCGCTGGGGCAGGACGACACGATCCACGTCGACCACCAACAGGGCGAGTTGTTGCGCGACGATGCATTCGTTCTCGTCTCCGGCGGCGTGCACGGCAATCTGGCCGAGCCTCGAATCGCATGGCTCGCGGCCCAAGGCAGCGCTGGTTTGGCGAGCAGCGGCCTGGTTGCCGCGGCCGTGGCCGCAGGCGGCACCGACGATGCCAGCGCCCTCGTGGTGCGCGTGCACAGCCTGGCGCCCTCGCGGCTCGACGATGCGCTTCGCAACAGCGGTCAAGGCGCGCCACCCAGCCGCAAGAACTTGGGCGGCATTCCCGGCGGCCGCGTTGTCACGGCGCGCATTGCCGAACCTGGCGTGCATCAAGTCCATCCGACACGTGACCCCGCGACGGGCAACTTCTAAAACGTCATGCCCCTCACGAGCATATATCCAGCAAGTGTGAGCAGCAGGCAGGCGAAGGCGCGCTTGAGCTGCCGCACATTCATGCGGTGCGCCACCCGTGCACCCCAGGGCGCGGCCAGCATGCTCCCGGCGGCGAGCGTGAACAACGCGGGCAGGTAGAGATAACCGATGGCACCGCTGGGCATGTCTTGCAGCGACCAGCCGGCGATGATGTAGCCAAGGGTTCCGGCCACCGCGATCGGAAATCCGAGTGCCGCCGACGTTGCCACCGCATTGATGATCGACACGTTGCACGCGATCATGAACGGCACCGTGATGAAGGCGCCGCCGGCACCGACCAGGGTCGAGATGACACCGATTGCGGCACCGGCCGCGAACAGCGCGCTGCCCTGCGGCATGGTTCGCCCCGGCTTGGGCCTGCGCTCGAAGAACATCTGCATCGCCGAGAACGTGAGAAACACGGCGAACAAAGACGCGAGAACGGCCGAGGGCAGGGCTTTGGCGATCTGCGCCCCCAGCAGCGATCCGAACACGATGCCGGGAGCGAGCAGCTTCACGACATCCCAACGCACGGCGCCGCGCCGGTGGTGGGCGCGCAGCGACGACAGCGACGTGAAGCAGATCGTCGCCAGCGAGGTTGCGACCGCCATTTTCACGATGTGCTGGGGCGGCATGTTCTTGAACGACAGCACGAGTGTCACGAAAGGAACGAGCAGCGCGCCGCCGCCAATGCCCAGCAGGCCGGCGAGAAAACCCGCCACACCCCCCAGCAGCAGCAGCTCGATGACGAGCTGCCATTCGTTGGGCGAGCTCAGACCCTGCCCAGCAGCTTGTTCACGGCCAACCACTCTGGTGCGGTGACGGGCGTGATCGAGAGCCGGTTGCCGCGGCGCAAGACCAGCATCGTGGCCAGCGTCGGCTCTTCGCGCATTCGGTGCAGGCCGAGCAAGGGCGTCTTGCGCACCAGCTTCACGTCGACATGCACCCAGCGTGGTGCGGCGCGCGTGGCACTGCTGTCGAAGTAGTCGCTCGTCTTGTCGAACTGTGTCTCGTCCGGGTAGGCGCTGCTGGCGACGACAGCCAGGCCGGCGATGCCGGGTTCAGGGCACGACGAGTGATAGAACAGCACGCCATCGCCGACTTGCATTTGATCGCGCATGTAGTTGCGCGACTGGTAGTTGCGCACGCCGATCCACGGCACCGTCTGCCGCGCGGCTTTGGCGAGATCGTCGATCGAGCACTCGCCGGGCTCGCTTTTCATCAACCAGTAATTCATCGGGGGCAACCTGCAACGAGCCGCGGGCGAAGAGCCTGGGCGAGAAAGTGTCCGCCGCGAACCGTAGGCCGCATTCCTGAACCCAGGCAGTTCAGGTGGGCGAGGTCAGCCGGGCTTCGGGTTCATCTGACGCGAGACGATCACACCAACCCGGCGATGTTCCAAGCCCCAGCTCATACGAGCATCGGTTCAAGGAAATTAAAGACCTACGCGAATGCGACGGACGAATTTATTCTACGCCGCGCATTGCCCGTCCACTCGCTGAGGATTCACGCCGTCACAACAGTCGACCATCTTCGCTGAGTGCCTGGTCGAGTTTGCGGATTAGTGCATCGATGTGCGATTGGTCGTCGCCGGAAGTGCGCGCTTTCGCTGCCGGCGCGCTACCCTGGGCCGACGCCTCGTACGCGAGGTTCAGCGCGGCGAGCACGGCGATGCGTTCGCGGGACTTGACCTTGCCCTTGGCGCGGATCGTCGACATTTCGCGGTCGACCTGAGCCACGGCGTCGCGCAAGCCCGACTCGCCGCCTTCAGGGCAGGCGAGCACATAACTCTGGCCCATGATCGTGACGTCGACTTGCTTCACGCGGCGCGCTCGGTCGGATCGCTGTCGCCCGGTCGCGCGGGTGCACCGCCGACGCTCACTTCTCTCGGCAAGCGCTCGAGCAGGGCATCGATCCGGCCGCGCGCCGCGCTCAAGCGCGAACGCAGGCTGTCGCGTTCGCGGCCGATCGCCTCGAGTTGCTCACACAACAAGACGTTGGTCCTCTTCAACTCGTCGTGACGCAGCAGCAGGCGCTCGACGCGATCGGTGAGGTCTTCAAGCTTGGGCATGGCTGCTGTGATTGTAGGGTCCGGCGCCGTCGCGCGAGCCCAAACTGACGCGTACCGTGCTCTACGGCGACGCCAATCTGGATGTCGACAAAATCAAGAACCCGCTGGCCAGCGCCGACCGGACAGATCCAGCTGCGCTTCCTTGATCCGGTTCTCGGTCTCGCCGCGCGGAGTACTCGTGCTCGATATCGTGCACAGGCCTAACGACTAGCCTGTCATCGGCTGCCCCCGCGCTTGAAGCAGCGCCAGAACACCAAAGCCGGAGCGTTGTCCGGTGGCGAACTGTGGTGCTGACGCTGTCCCTCACGCTCATGGGCCGCCCCGAGCTTCTCATGGTGGACCAGCCTACCGACGGCCTGCCGCAGAAGATCGTGGCCCTCGTGGCTGACTTCATGCCTGATTTCGACCATCGTGGTATGGGGGTGCTGCTGGTGGAACAGAAACTAACCTTCGCCCTGGACGTGGCCGACCGCGGCCTGCTCATGGGCCACAGCCAAGTCGTCTTCCAAGCGACGCCGGCCGATCTGCGCGCCGATTCCGAGATCCGCAAGGTTTGGTTGGCGGTCTGAGGGTGTTGGCGCAGTTGAGAATCCACTCGCCATGCCGGCCGCTTCGTGGCACTATTCGGTTGCGCGCCGCCAGCGATGCGACGCGCCCAAGAAGGTCAGCTCATCGGGGGTGCCACATGTCGCAGCAGCTCGCCGCGCCACTCGAGGCGTGGGAAGGGACGCAGGTTAGCGGCCGGCGATTGCCGGTGTCGGGCTTTGCGCGCGCAGACCTGGTGCGGGCCCTGTTGCGTTTTCGCCGGCCCGATTCGGCCATCGGCGTGCGCTTGCTGGTGATCGATGTGCTCATCGTTGCCGGCGCCTGGGCGCTGGTGCTCTGGGCCGACCACCTTGCGCTACGCTTGGCCGCCGGCGTGCTGGTGGGTTTCAAGTTGGCAGCCGTGTACACGCTGGCGCACGACGCGGTGCACGGCAATCTGGTGGGCTCAGCGCGGTGGAACCGTGTGCTGGGCACGTTCGGCTACTGGCTCACCTTCCACAACTACCGCATCCGTCACTACGACCATCTGCTGCTGGGCCACCACCCGCACCTGTGCGGCCCGCAGCACGATGCCTATCGGCCGATGAGCCCACAGCAGTACGCTGCGGCTTCGCCATTGCGGCGCGCCTGGGAGCGCTTCCAGCGCGCGCCCATCGTCATCTCGTTCTTCGCCTACGGCGTGGCCCAGCGCTGGTGGTGCGCGGAGTTCTTCCCGCCCGCCGCCATGCCGCCGCAGCACAAGGCCGAGGCGCGCTGGCTGCAGGCAGCGGTGATCGGCTGGATCGCTGCGCTGGTGGCGCTGGCGTGGGCCAGCGCCCGATGGCGCGGCGGCGGCTTTGGGATGGAACTGGCCGTGGTCTTCGGCTTGCCGGTCTTCGTCTTCCAGACCACGCAGGCGATGGTGTTGTACGTGCAGCACACGCACCCCGACATCCCCTGGTTCGGCCCGGGTGACGATTTGATCGACCGCTTCGGCCCGGAGTCGCTCACCGTGCACATCGAGGCGCCGCGTTTCATCGGCGCGGCCTCGCACGACATCATGGAACACCCGGCGCACCACGTGATCCCGGCCATTCCCTGCTACCGCCTGCACGAAGCGCAGACCGAGCTCAACCGCATCCTGGGCACGAAGGCGCTGCGCACGCACGTGTTCGCGCTGCGCCGCCTCGGGTTCATCATGCGCAACTGCAAGCTTTACGACTATGAGCGCCATTGCTGGACCGACTTCGAAGGAAGGGTCACCTCGTACACCCAGGCCGCGGCTTTGCTGAACGAGGACGCGGGCCACGATGGGGCCGCCGCACCGCGCGAGCTGGCGGCCGCTTAGGCAGGAGCGCTGCGCGCGGGATCGCCGCGCCTTCAGAGCGCCGCGCTGCCGGTCAGCTGCCGCGTGAGCAGGGCCTGAAGCGACGTCAGCTGCCTTCGCCAGCCTCAGCATGGCGCCGCGCACCCACCACACCGGGATACGCTGCGTCGTTGAACAGTTGCACCAGCGCATTGGCGCCCAGGCAGGTGGACAGCGTGGTGCGCCGATGGTCGAGCAATCTCGCGTGCAGGCCCAGGTCCTCGAGGATGCGGCGCGTACGGTGCGTGAACGCAACGTCGAGCCCGTCCTCGCCCGGATCTGCAACCAACGCTTCGCCGTGCTGTTCCAGCACCGGGCGAGCATAGATTCTGTCAACGTCAGTTCTTTGTCCTGCGCCAAGACGATCAGTGCACGACGCCCGAGTAGACATTGGGGAGGTGGTGCTCGCGCAGGGACAGAGAGGTGCACATGAAGTTTCGGCCGAAGTTGGTAACGCGCCAGCGACGCGTGCGCGGGATCTTCGCCGTCAGGCTCTGGGGAAATATGCGGCGGAAGCGGCGCCTTACCTTTGCACTTGCCGTCTTCGGATCGAGTGCGCACGAGCGCAGCAGGCGTCTCGATGTCAACCGCGCGCCGATGTCCCGGTTGGTGAAACCATGCAGGCAATGCTCTTCTGCCATGATGCTCTTGACCAGTGCGCCGCTACGGCGGCGCCAATCTGGATGCCGGCAACGTCAAGAACCCGCTGGCCAGCGCGGTGCCGAGCAGTATCGTCGCGCAGCCGAACAGCATCGCGCCCGTGACCATCTCATCGAGGAACAACACGCCCCAGGTGATGCCGAACACAGGAATCAGAAATGTCACCGTGATCGCCCTCGACGCGCCGAGGTGGGCGATGAGGCGAAAGAACAGGATGTAGGCCACGCCCGTGCACACGACCGCCAGCGCCGCGAGCGCGCTCCACGCACGCAGAGAAGGTGGCTCGGCCGGCCACCAGACGAGCGCCGGGACAAGCAGGAAGAGTGCCGCAAAGCCCTGGCTGCCGCTGGCCACCGCGAGCGGCGCCACACCGTGAAGGCGCCGCTTCGTGTAGTTCGCCGAGAAGCCGTAAAGCAGCGTCGCGAACAGGCACGCGACGATGGCCCAGCCGCTGCCCCCGGGCTTGAATCCGGCTTCAACGTTCACGTTGCTCCATGCCAGACCGAGCACGCCCAGCAGGCCGATCCCCAAACCGAGAATCCGCGAACGGTTCAACTGCTCGTTCAGCCAGGCCCAGGCGACCGCGGCACCGAAGAGTGGCGCCGCGGCGTTGAAGATCGACGCCAGGCCGCCGGTGATCGACAGCGTGGCGAAGGCGAAGCAGACGAAGGGCAGGGCGGAATTCGTGAGGCCGACCCACGCAATCGGCCGCCAGTTCGCGCGCAGCGCGCCGAACTGGCCGCGCAGCACAAGCAGCGGCAACAAGAACAGGGCAGCACCCAACACGCGCAATCCGGCCAGCGCGAACGGCCCGAACTCGGAAGCGCCCATGCGCATGAACAGGAACGACCCGCCCCACAGCGCAGCGAGGGACAGCAACTCGACAGCGTTTCCAGCGTTCACGCGGCGGCCTCAAGCGGCAACGCACTTTGCGCCGGGCGCCGGCGGCGCAGCTCGAGCTCGAGCAGCGCCACTTTTCGCCCCAAGCCACCGGCATAACCCGTGAGCGCACCGCCAACGCCGAGCACGCGGTGGCACGGCACGATGATCGACAGCGGATTGCGCCCGACGGCCGCGCCGACCGCGCGCGCCGCGGCGGGCGCGCAGATCATCGCCGCGACCTCGCCATAAGTGCGCGTGGCGCCGCGCTCGATGCGCAGCAGTGCCTGCCACACCCGGCGCTGAAACACCGTGCCGTGCAGATCGAGCGGGACATCGAAGCGCACGGGCTCGCCGTCGAAATAGCGCGACAGTTGTTGCGCGGTGCGCCGCAGCAGCGGATCAGCCGGCGCATGGCGGGCAGTCCACGCCGCCGGATGGTGTTGCTGGTCGTCGAACCACACGCCGGCCAGGCCTGCCACGGTACGCGCGAGCAGCAGCGGCCCGAGCGGTGAATCGACTCGGCACTGCGCCGTGCAGGCCTGCTGGATCGAAACAAGGGTTGAACTCATGGGGCAGTCTCCAAGCTGTTCCAAAGACGCAATACTGCGTAGGAGCGCCAAGGCCGCCACGCCTGGGCGTGCGCCTCGGCGGCAGCCGGCGTCGTGACGCCGAAGAGCTGCTGCATCGCTTTCAGCGCCGCAACGTCGCGCGGCGGAAACGCATCTGGCCAGCTCAAGGCGCGCATCGCGATGTAGTGGGCAGTCCAGGGCCCGATGCCCGGCAGCGCGCACAAGGCTTCGAGCAGTGGCTCGACCACGGCCTGCGGCGCTGCACCTGCGCGCAACAGCGCATCGATCTCGGGCCAGCCCTGCGCGAGCGCGACGATGGCACCAGCGCGGCTGCGAATGATGCCAAGTGCGGCGATGTCTTCAATCGGCGCCGCGGCCAGGATTTCGGGTGCGGGAAAGGCGCGGTCGACGTCGGGCCACGGCGTGACCTGCGCACTGCCGAAGCGCGCCACGAGGCGCCGAGCCAAGGTGCGCGCCGCGGCGACCGTGACTTGCTGGCCGAGCACGGCGCGCACGGCGAGTTCGAACCCGTCCAGGCTGCCGGGCAGGCGCAGCCCGGGCGCACCGGGCAGATCGACCAGAGCCGCGTCGATGCTGTGCGGCGCGGCGTCGAGGTCGAGCCAACGCCGCGCCGCGCTTGCGACGCGCGCGCTTGCCATCGCCCATTGCGGGCAATAGCGCAAACGCAGCTTCGACGCCTTGGGCTCGAACACCGCTTCGATCCAACCGGCGGCATCGGCGACGACGCCGGCACGCAGCGTGCGGCGCAAGGCCCATGCTTCGACGCTTTCGATTCCGGGAATCGCGCGTTGCGCAAAGAAGCGCAGCAACGATGGCGCGTCATACGGCTCGCGCCAACCGAGCGTCAAGGTCACCCCCGGCGAAAGCACCTGCGCGTCGGGAGCGGCGCTGCGCCGCAACCGCCCCGGGCTCATCCGGTAGCTGTCGGCAAACGCGGCGTTGAAGCGGCGCAGGCTCTTGAAGCCACTCGCGAGCGCGACCTGCGTCACCGGCAGTTGCGTGTCGGTGAGCAGTTGTTTCGCGAGCAGCAGCCGGCGTGTCTGCAGATACTGCAGCGGCGTCACGCCGTGTTCGGCAAGAAAAATTCTTCGCAGATGGCGCTCGCTCACGCCGAGCAGCGCCGCGAGGTCGCCAATATTCGGTGCATCACCGGACGCGGCGCGCTGGTCCAGGTGCTGCGCCGCCTGGCGCGCGAGCGTTCGCGAAGCGTCCATCACGCTCCACGGCAGCGCTGCGCCGGGTGCGATTTCAGGGCGGCATTTCATGCACGGCCGAAACGCCGCCGCCTCGGCCTGTGCCGGCGTGTCGAAGAAGCGGCAGTTCTCGCGCTTGGGCGTGCGCACGCGGCAGATCGGCCGGCAGTAGACGCGCGTCGTGGTGACACCGACGAACCAGCGCCCGTCGAAGCGCGCGTCGCGGGCGGTGAGGGCTTGATAGGCGCTGTCGGCGTCGATGGGCATGGCGCCGATTATGGGCGGCGGCGGGGAACAGACTCGCCGTTTTCGGACATGTCGCGCCGTGCGGCGCGGGTGGTTCGCGCGTGAGCCGTGTCAGGGCGGCGCAAGGCGAGAACCTCGCCAGATCGTCTTGCGCTCGACCCAGGCGGACGTGGCCTGGCTCATCTGCAGGAAATGCGCTGTCTGCAGGTGGGCCTGGATTGCCGCTTCATCTTCGTACAACTCGTAGAGGAAGAACAACCGCGGGTCGGCGGCGTCGCGGCAGACGTCGAACTGGTGGCAGCCTGGTTCCGTGGCGCGCGACGCGCGGGCGTTTTCGACGATGGCTGCCGCGAAGGCAATGATGAATTGCGGCTTGATCCGGAACTCGACCGTCAGCACTTCCATCGTCAACTCCCGGCCACGTGTGGGCAACGCATGGCCATCAGCGGAATGACGCGATGAATCGCGGCAGCCACAGCGAAAGGCTCGGGATATAGGTCACGAGCAGCACCACCGCAAGAGTCGCAGCCAGCAGCGGCCACAAGTGCTTGGTGATCTCGCCGATGCCCACCTTGGCCAGCTTCGCGGCAACGAACAGGGTGCCGCCGACCGGGGGCGTGTAGAGCGCAATCGCCAGGTTCGCGGTCATGACGACACCGATGTGCACCATATCCATGCCGAAGTGTTTGGCCAATGGCAGGAACAGCGGGGCCGATAGCAGCATCGCAGGCAACGGCTCGATGAAGACGCCGAGCAGCAACAGTGCGATGTTGAACAGCAGCAGAAACATCCACGGTTCGGTGGCGACGATCTGGACCCAGGTGGCAAGCTGTAGTGCCACCTGCTCGACCGTGATCAGCCACGCCATCGCTCCAGTCGCGCCGATCACGAGCATGACGGTGGCGCTGGTGGTGAAGGCGTTGAGCAGCATTCGCGGCATGTCACGCCAGCTCAGGTCGCGGTAGTAGAAGAGTGACACCACGAGGCCGTAGACCACCGCCACCGCGGCCGATTCGCTGGGTGTGAACACGCCGGTCCAGATGCCGCCGATGATGATCACCGGCATCAGCAGCGCTGGCCCGGCGTCGCGCGTCGCGGCCCAGATCTGCGCCGGGGACGAGCGTTCCTCGCCGTTGTCGCATCCGCTGCGTTTGCCATGCCAGACGCAGACCACGATCAGCGCCAGTGCCGAGGCCAGCGCCGGCACCAGGCCGGCCATCGACAGCGTGCGCATCGACACGCCGGAGATGAAGGCATAGACCAGGAACGGAATCGACAGCGGCATCAACAGTGCGATGGTGCCGGCCACCGCCAGCAATGCCGCGGCGAAGCCGCGCGAATAGCCGCGCGCCACCATCGACGGAATGACGAGTGAGCCGATGGCAGCGGTGTCGGCGATGGCTGAACCCGAGACGCCACCGAACAACGTGCAGCTCATGACCGTGACCACGCCCAGGCCGCCCGGCAGCCAGCCGAACAGCACGCGCGCAAAGGCGACGATGCGTTTGCCGACTCCGCCCTGCGCCAGCAGTTCGCCGGCAAAGATGAACAGCGGTACGGCGATCAGGATGAAGGGCTCGACGCCGCCGATGAAGGACAGGTAGATGGTTTCGAGTGGGTGCGACAGGCCGGCGGCAACGATCACGCCGACGGTGGTGCCGAGCAGCGCATAGAGCAGCGGCACGCCGGCCAGCGCGAGGCCGAAGAACACTGCAAACAGGATACCCGCGAGCATCGTTCAGGCGCCCCAGCGCTGCGCGCGCGTCTCGCCACGAACGATGCGAAGCAGGTCCCAGCCGACCCAGACCGCCATCGCGAAGCAACCCACGGGCATGCCCAGGTACTGCACCGACATCGGAATCTGCAGCACCGTGAGCTCATTGCTCCAGCCGGTCACGACCAGGCTCGCACCGAACCAGACCAGCGAGCCGAGCACGGCCAGCGCGACGACGTTGACCGCTGCGTCGGCCACGTCGCGCGCTCGGCCGTCGAGCTTGTCGATGACTTCGGTGATCGTCATCTGGGCACCGCGGCGCGCCGCGCAGGCGCCACCGAGAAAGGTGACCCAGACCATCAGCAGTTCGGCCAGTTCCGTGACCCAGGCCAGGTCTTTCTGAATCACGTGCAAGAGCACGTTGAAGAAGATGAGACCGATCATCGTGGCGCCGATGACGATGACGGCCCAGTCGATGACATCGCCGAACAAGGCGAGTCCGCGCGGCGCGGGCGGCGCGAGCGGCAGAAACGAGCCGTCCTGGCCGCTCCCGCCCTCGATGGAATGCTGCGTCTCGCTCACTCGCACCTCCCGCCGTCACTTGGCCGGCATGGCCTTGCGCACGACGTCGGCGTCGGCCAGGATCGCATCGACGTCGGCGCCGTACTTCTCCTTCGCCTTGGCGTAAGCCGGCTGCACGGCGTCACGGAACGGCGCCAGATTCGGCCGGCCGATCTTCGCGCCCTTGCCTTGCATGTCGGCCAGCTGTGCATCCTCCGCCGCGCGCACTTCCTTGCGGCTCCAGTCGGCTGCCTCGGTCGCCGCTTTGGTGATCGCGTCGCGGTCGGCGGGCGAGAGCTTCTGCCAAGTCTTTTCCGAGATCGTCAGCGGAATCGGGCTGTAGACATGTTTGGTGAGAGTGACATGCGGCGCGACCTCGTAGAACTTGTTGGCGTAGATGGTGTCGATCGGGTTTTCCTGGCCCTGCACGGCGCCCTGTTGAATCGCGAGATAGACCTCGGGCAAGGGCATGATCTGCAGCGTGAAGCCCATCGCCTCGAGCGTCCAGCGCATCATTTCGTTCGGAAACGTGCGCAGCTTCTTGCCCTTCGCGTCGGCCGGTGTGTTGAGCACGTCCTTGGTGGTCATGCTGCGAAAGCCGGCCTCGAAGTTCGACAGGAAACGGAAGCCCTTGTCCGGCCCCTTCGCAAACTGCGCTTGCAGCCACTTCGATTCGTCATACAACTTCCAGCCCTGGTCGTAACTCTCGACCAGGTAGGGCAGCGCCGTCAGGTTCAGCGTCGGGATGTGTGTGGCGTAGGTGCCGGTGCCGCTGACCGTGACATCGATCCCGCCGAGCTGCAGTTGCTCGACCGCCTTCGGGTCGTTCGCGAGCTGGCCGGCCGGGAACACCTGCACCTTGTAGCGGCCGCTGGTGTACTGATCGACCTTTTGCCCGAACAGCTCCGCCGCCTTTTGGCGCAGGCCGCCCGGCTGGTCGGTGTGGCTGAACTTGAGAATGGTCTGGGCCAGTGCCGGTGTGGCCAGGCCGACTGCCGCGGCGAGCATGGCGGCGAGGGTGATGCGGCGCATCGTGTGTTTGGATTGCACGGGGTCTCCTTCAGAGGTTGGGGTGGGGTGGTGACTCAGCCGGCGTCTGGTGCTCTCGGCTGCAAGGGATCGAATCTGGCCAAGACAATGCGCCGGTGCACGGCGGCAGAGTGATAGACAGCGGCCTGCACGCGCAGGTTGGTCAGGTATTCGCGAGCCGTGTTTTCGAGTGGCGTGCCAGAGCGAAAATGGGCCACGACATGGCGTTGCAGCCACTCGCAGGCGCCGCCGCCGAAGGTGTCGTCCGGGCCGCGGTCGTAGGCGTGTTCGGCCTCGGCGCCATGATGCGGCTTCCACCACAGGCGCGCTTCGCCGTCCAGGCGCAGTACACCGGCTGAGCCTTCGATCCAGGCTTCGCCCATCGTGCGCCTCGGGTTGGTCGCGACATGGTCGTTGAGGCGATTCGCGTCGAACAGGCCGGTGGCACCGCCGTCGAATCCGAAGACGACGATGCCGGCGTCTTCACCCGCGATCACCGGGTTGATGCGCCGCAATGAGGCGTAGACCGACCGCACCTCGCCGGCCAGGTAGCGGAAGGTGTCGATCCAGTGGATCGCCGTCTCCTTGATCAGGAAGAGCGGCATCTGCTGGAAGTAGGGCTGGCGGTCGAGATAGGCGCGCGGGCCTTGGCCGTCGCCCGGGCGCAGGCGGAACGCCACGCTGTGCAAAGTGCCGAGTCTGCCGGCGTCGAGCAGGCGTTTTGCTTCCCGGTACCAGGGTTGCCAGCGGATGTTTTCGTGGATCACCAGCGCCACGTCGGCCTTTTCAGCCAGTTCCGTGATCGCCACCGCATCGGCATAGTCGACACCGAACGGCTTTTGGCAGATGGTCGGGATGCCGGCTGCAACGCACTGCGCAACGAAGGCGTGGTGCGTATCGGGCGGCGTGATGATGTCCACCAGATCTGGCCGCGTGACTGCCAGCGCGGCATCCAGCGAGCCGAACACGGCGCCGATGCCGAAGCGGTCAGCCAGCGCCTTCGCCTTCGCAGAATCGCGGTTGACGATACCCACGCACTCAACTTCGGCGATGCGTTGCCAGCCCAGGTACTGGAACTGGCTGAAGTAGCCGGCACCGACGCCGAGCACGCGCAGAGGGTTCACGCCTGCGGCCTCAGAGGTTGGAAGCGACCGCGGCGGCGATCGCGGCAGTGCCGTCACGCCCGCCGAACTCGTAGGGCAGGATGCGGCCTGAGGCGAACACGGCGTCCACCGCCTGCTCGATGCGCCGCGCGCCGGCGGCGAGTGCTGGGTTGGCATGCCGCTCGGCGAGCCAATCGAGCATCAACGCGGCCGACAGGATGGTGGCGGTGGGGTTGGCCTTGCCCTGGCCCGCGATGTCGGGCGCGGAGCCGTGGCAGGGCTGGAACAGGCCATGGTGGTCGCCGACATCGGCTGACGGCGCCATGCCCATGCCCCCGATCAGCGCCGCGGTCTGGTCCGACAGAATGTCGCCGAACATGTTTTCGGTGACCAAGACGTCGAACTCCCAGGGCCTGCGAATCAGATCAAGCGCGGTGGCGTCGATGTAGTTGTGGCGCGCCTCGATCTCGGGGAAGGCGCGGGCGCGTTCGTCGAAGATCTTGCGGAAGAAGGCCATCGACACGAACACGTTGGCCTTGTCGACGCAGGTCACACGCCCCGGCAGGCCACGCAGCTTGCGGCGCTGCGCGAGCCTGAACGCGAAGTCGTGCACGCGCTCGCTGCCACGCCGGCTGATGACCATCGTGTCGCGGGCCTCGCGGTCGTCGTCGATAACGCCCTTGCCGCGCGAGGCGAACAGGCCCTCGGTGGACTCGCGCACCACGACCAGGTCAATGTCCTTGGCGCGAGGGTCTGCCAGCGGCAGACGCACACCGGGGATCGCACGCGCCGGCCGCACACCGGCGTACAACTCGAGTTCGACCCGCAAGTCGAGCTGCGGCGCGATCTCGGTGCCGTCGGGATAGCGGATCTCGGGCCAGCCCATCGCGCCGAACAGGATCGAATCGGCCTTGCGTGCGGCCTCGAGCGTGGCCGCCGGCAAAGCGTCTCCGCTTTTGCGAAAGTGCTGTGCGCCGGCGGGATGGTCGTGAAAGCGAAAGCCGAACGGCGCACCCTGCGCCACACGCTCGATCAGGGGCACCGTGGCGGCAATGACTTCAACGCCGATGCCGTCGCCGGGCAGCACGCAAATGTCGAAGCTTGTCTTGATTGACACGTGGGGTTCCGATTCAAAGGTGTTGCAGGCGGTAGTGTTCGAAGATCGCGATCAACTCAGCGCTCGCCCGCGCACGGTGCGCACGCGTGACCCGGGCGGCGCCCTCGGCATCACCTGCACGCAGGCGCTCCACCATCTGCATGTGCTCCCTGGTCGAGCTCACCGGCTTGGGCCGCAGGCGCAAGGTGAACAAACGCGCACGATGCGCCCGGTCCCAGTAGTTCAGGACCGTGGCCTGCAACTGGCGGTTGCCGGCGAGGTCCAGCAAGTGGGAGTGAAAGCGCTCATCGGCTGCGGCCCAGGCGTCGAGGTCATCGGCCTTGAGCGCCTTGTCCATAGCTCTGTTCGCATCGAGCAAGGGCTTCAATTCGGCATCGCTCGGCTTGCGCCGCGCCAGCAACTCGGCCGCCATGCATTCGAGTGCGGTGAGGATTTGGTAGATCTCGCGCATGTCGGCCGGCGACACCGGCAGCACCCGCATGCCGTGGCGCGGAATCACCTGCACCAGGCCTTCGTTGTGGAGTCGACTCAGGGCCTCGTGCACCGGCGTGCGGCTCATGCCGAGCGCGAGCGCCACCTCCTGCTCGAGCGCGCGGTGGCCGGGCGGCCAGACGTTGTCGAGGATGCGCCGGCGGATCTGTTCGTAGGCGGCATCGACCATCGAAGCGGACGCGTTCACCGGCTGCGTCTTCATGCCACGTTCCAGTGCGCCGGTACCGCGCCGGCGACCGGCAGCGCCAGCGTCGCGAGGCTGTCGCCGAGCAGGCAGCCGAGCACGGCCGTGCGGCGCTGCGGCCCCGCGAAAGCGATGCTCGAGATGTTGCGCAGTACCTGGCTGCGAACGCCGTCCAGATGCGGGCGGCCCATCTGCGCCGCTTCGTAGGCCGCCTCGACCCACGCCAGGTGCTCGGCGTCAGCGTCTTCGAGCCAAAGTGTCTGGCTGCCGTCAGGTGCGACACGGATCAGCCGGTTGCTGACGATGCTCACGACCCAGGCGTGGCCGGCTTCGTCGAACGCCAGGCCATCGGGAAAGGTGCCGGGGCCGAATTCCGTGACCGTCTCGCGTGCCCCGAGCGACCCATTCGAGCGCAGCGAAAAACGCGACAGGCGGCGCGCGAAGGTTTCGTTGACATAGAGCCATGCGCCGCCAGGATGCAGGGCCACTTCGTTCGTGTAGCCCAGGCCGTCGGCGACCACCGCAGCCCGGCCGTCTGGCTGCACGCAGGCGATGAAGCCGTCGTTGCAACTGCGCCGGTAGCCCAGCGCGCGCGGCACGAGGCGTGTGC
>Ga0315292_10000616_pt1 | contig 17140 bp, 14 predicted proteins | sample YL17G13_0_MG_FD_204029 | JGI IMG/M metagenome (GOLD analysis project Ga0315292, IMG submission 204029) | Sediment microbial communities from Yellowstone Lake, YNP, Wyoming, USA - YL17G13_0 | ecosystem: Environmental > Aquatic > Freshwater > Lake > Sediment | place: USA: Wyoming | collected... | reverse complement strand
TTGTTCGGCACGTTCCTGACGAGCCAGTCCACCGCGTCATACGCGTCGGTGGCCTCGTCCGTGCCCGCCGTGTCGCCCGTCGCGCGGAAGGGGCGGTTCATCAGGAAGCGTCCCTCGGCGCGGTTCGTGCCGCGGATGTCCTGGAAGGCGAAGGCGTAGCCATCGGCAGCCAGCTCGCGATACGGGCCTGGCACCGCGTCGCTCGCGCCCCAGCCGTTCGCGCCATACGGCGTGCGCTGCAGCAGGATGGGGAGCGGCCCTGTCGCGCCGCGCGGGACCATCACGACGGTGAAGAGCCGCACGCCGTCGCGCATCGGCACCATCGCCTCGCGGCGGTCCCAGGCGGGGGCGGTGACGACCGCCGGGCGCTGGGCCTGAGCGGTGAGAGCACCGCCCGCACAGAGGGAGACTGCGAGCAGCATCGCGCGAAGAGGTTGGGACAGCATCAGACCCCCAAATGGTCGAGTATGTCGTAGCCGTCAGCAGTACGGGCCGCATCTGCTCGCCGAGGCGTGTCGGGAGGCGGTATCATCGGCGTCTCTCGCGCACAGTTCCACCAGCTCGCCCTTGGGGATCACGCCACGTCTCCAGGTGGGACGTTGATGCGCAAGCGCCAGCGCGAGACGATGGGTCCGCGGCGCGGACCCGTCGGATCGAGGAGCGAGACGCCTGCCGTGAGCTTACTGCGGCACGCCTCGAACCACGCCTGACTGAGGAGGAGATTGGGGTCGACGTCCTTGCGGCGCCAGTAGGCGCGCACGATATCGAGCGTTTGCCGGCCGCCGACGCTGCGGCTCTACCCCATCGAGACGCACCTCGCCGAGAAGCTGCACGCGTACACGATGCCTCGTTCGCGTCCGAACTCGCACGTGAAGGATCTCCCGGACCTCGCGCTCCTCGCGACGGCGCAGGCCATCGATGCGACGCGTCTGCGGGCGGCGCTCGAGCTGACGATCACGTTCCGCAAGACCCACCCGCTACCCGCGTTGGTGCCCGCACCGCTGTCGGCGTGGACGACCCCGTACGCCGCGATGGCGCGCGAGGACAAGCTCGCCTGGCCCACGCCCGACGAGGTCACCAAGGCGGCTCGCCCGCAGGGAGGGAGACTGATGCCGCGTTGACTCGGCGACGGGTTCATCTCGGACCGGAAGGACGGCTTCCTCGCCCCGCTGCTCGCACGGATCAAGGCCGACAGAAGCCTCGGCCTCAGGATTCGCCAACGCGCGCGGGCGACGGTGCGGCTGCTGGTGCGAGCCGGGGCGCGTTAGCGCCGACCGGCGACTGAGGACGCAAGGGTGGGCGCTTACGGCTCGTCAGGCGTCGGGGCGCGTTCCCCTGAGGTCTGACGGCTGACCGCCGAGGATGGCTGCCGCCACCTCCGGCGGAGGGATCGTGGACCCGGGGCGCGCGACCCGGCCCACGGACGCCAGCTCCGCCTCCGACTCGTGCGCTTCGTACACCGCCGCCACGCGCTTCTCCGCCAGCTTCAGCAGCTGCGCAACCCCGTAGATGATCGCCTCCGGCCGCGCCGGACAGCCGGGGATGTAGATGTCCACCGGGATCACCTTGTCCACCCCGCCGACCACGTTGTAGGTGTCGAACCACAGGCCACCGCCGACCGCACAGGCGCCGATCGCCATCACGATCTTGGGGTCGGGCACCGAGTCGTAGAGCTCGCGCAGCGGCCGCTCCATCGGTCGCGTCACCGGGCCGGCCACCAGCAGGACGTCGGCGTGGCGTGGCGAGCCGACCAGCTTGATCCCGAACCGCTCCACGTCGAAGTACGGCGTCAGCGCGTCGAGGATCTCGATGTCGCAGCCGTTGCAGGCCCCGACGTTGGTGTGGAAGACCCACAAGGACCGCAGCCCCGCCTTGGGGAAGAGCCGCTGAAGCACGCCGTGGGTCAGCACAAAAGCACCTCCCTCAGGTCCGCGCCGCCAGATCGAGCAGCGAGTCCAGCAACTGCGGCGCCACGCCGATCACCAGCATTGCCGCTGCCATCAGCAGCATCGCCACCTGCATCGTCCGAGGCACTTCCCGGATGGCGGCCAGGTCCAGGCCTGCCGGCGCCGTGCCGCGGAAGACGCGCTGGGTCATGCCGATCATGTAGGCCATGGTAACGAGGCTCATCCCCACCGCGATCCCGAGCGGGACCCATTGGGCCGCCGTCGCGGCTGCGAGCACCACGCCGGCCTTGGCGACGAAGCCACTGAACGGTGGGAGGCCGGCCAGCGAGAGCGCGCCCGCCAGGCTGCAGGCGGCCGTGACCGGCAGCCGGCGCCCGAGGCCACCCAGCGCCGACATGCTGCGCTGTCCCCCGGTGGCATACACCACCGACCCGGCCGTGAAGAACAGCAGCCCCTTGGTGAGCGCGTGGCTCACCATGAACAGCACGGCTGCGTAGTAGCCGAGGTAGTGGCCGGTGCCGAGCGCGAGGGCGACGTAACCGTACTGCGCCACGCTGGAGTAGGCGTGCATCCGCTTCAGCTCGTCCTGCGCCAGTGCCAGCAGCCCGCCGACGACGATCGTGAAGCACCCGAGCCACAGCAGCACGGTGTTCAACTCCGGGTGCAGCGGCGCCAGGATCTGCCAGACGCGGATGAGGCCCACGAACGGCACCTTCGAGATCACCGCGCCCAGGAACGCGCTCATCACCGCGGGCGCCTCGGCGTACGCGTCCGCCACCCAGGGGTGGAACGGCGCGAGACCGGCCTTGGTCCCGAATCCGATGAGCAGCAGCACGCCGGCGAGCACGGCGATGTGCCGGGGGATCAACTCCGCGACGCCGCGCAGGTTGCTGATGAGCAGGGCCGACGAGGACCCGAGGTGCGGCGCTGCCGCGGCGAACAGCAGCACGCACCCGAACAGCGCCGCGGTGATCCCCACCGTGAGCAGGAGCAGGTACTTGTACCCCGCCTCGAGGGCGCGGCCGTCCCCGTAGAAGGAGACGAGGAGGGCGGACGCCAGCGTCGTCGCCTCCACGGCGACCCACAGCAGCACGATGTTGTTGGTCATCACGACCCACAGCAACGTGGACTGCATGACCGGGAACAGGGTCTGGATGGTCGCGACGCGCCGCGCCATGACCACGCGGCGCTCCGACTCCGGGAGCCGCTCGCCGGGCAGGTAGCCCGACGCGTAGACGGCACACGCGAAGGCCAGGAATCCGATCAGCAGCGCCATCAGCGCGGCGAGCCCGTCCACGAGCAGCTCGCCGCCGAGGGCAGAGATGGGGCCGTCGGCCACGACGCGCGCCGCCTGCACGGCGGCGAGCGCGAGCGAGACGGCCGAGCCGAGCACCCACAGCCAGGCCCGCACCCGGTTGTCGCGGGTGAGGAACACGGCGGCGGCGGTGAGCAGCGGCAACCCCAGGACGGCGATGGGCAGCACGGCGAATCCCCCTAGCCCCGCAACAGCGTGAGGCGACCCGTGTCCCGCGACCCGATCCGCTCCTCGATCCCCCGGATCAGGTACAGGAGGAGGACCACCGCGACCACGACGTCGGTGGCGACGCCGGCAAGGACCGTCTCCCGCATCGTGGTGGCGAGAGTTACCAGCGACAGGTGCGCCCCGTTCTCGATCAGGCACACGCCGAGGACCACCTTGAGCGCGTCGCGCCGCGAGACGATGGCGTAGATGCCCACGGCCACCAGGGTGAGCGCCACCGCCACGTTGGTGCGGAACGGCTCCACTTCCGCGGCGGGGGTCGGCGCGAGGAACGAGACGTTGCGGTGCACCAGCTGGTAGGCCATCACCGCGATCACCCCGACGATCACGGCCGAGGCGACGGGACCCACCCGCGGCGGGCACTCCGTCTCGTCGCCGCGCGAGACCGCCCGGAAGAGCAGCCACGAGACGATACCGAACTTCGTCACCAGGGCGGTCGCGGCCCACACCGCCAGCGCCTCGTGGTACGTGGCGAATGCGGCGATCACGGCCACCATCAGCAGCGCCTGCGCCATGTAGGCGTAGAGCGCACGCCGCAGGCTGCGCGACTCCACCGCCACGAACGAGGTGAGGATCATCCCCAGCGAGAGCGTACGGATCAAGTCCTCCATCACGGCACCTGCGGCGTCAGCAGTTCCGGTTCCTCCACCCGCATCCCGGTCACCTTCAACCGGTCCAGGGGATGGCGCGGGACGTAACAGCGCCCGCAGCGATCGCAGACGCCCATGAAGAGCCGCTGCTCGATGAGGAGGTCGCCCCGGTCCCCGGTCCCGAGTTCGTACTCCGGATCGAGGCGGACGCTGCCGTAGGCGCAGGCGTCTGCGCACCGCCCGCAGTGGATGCACCGGTCGAGGTGGCGGCGGATGATGCGCCAGCGCGGCGCGGTATCGGTGACCAGGATGCACCGGCTCGGGCACACGTCGGCGCACCCGCCGCACCCGGTGCACTTGTCCGTCTCCACGACCACGCGGCCCCGCCAGTTCGGCTCGGCGGGCAGCGGCGCGAAGGGATACGCGACCGTCGCCCGGTCGGTGGCCAGGCCGAGTCGCAGCTGCCGGATCATCGCTGCAAGCATGTCGCCCCCTACGCTCCCATCACCGCGAACGTGAACGCGAACACCATCAGCACCCCGATCTGCGCTAGAACGACGCGCGCCTGGTCGATCCGGAACCGCGCGATCAGCACCGACAGCACCGACAGCACGCCGAAGAGCACCAGCACCAGGGCCGCCGTCGCCGCCGCGCCCGCCGCGCCCCGCAGCGGAGTCGGCACGAACACCTCGACCACGACCCAGGCCGCGACCAGCCAGCGCGTGAACAGCGCCCACCGGAACAGTGCCAGCCGGCGCCCGCCATACTCGACCAGCGCGCCGCCGGTCAGCTCCTGCTCCGCCTCCGACAGGTCGAACGGCACGCGGCCCAGGTACGCGAGCAGCGCCAGGAACACCGCCGAACCGGCCAGCACCGACGAGACCGCGGGGCCGTGTTCGAGGTGCCAGGCCGCCATCGCACCGAGCCGGAAGGTCCCCGCCTCGAGGCCCACCACCAGGAACGCACCCGCCACCACCGGCTCCACGAGCAGGAGGAGCAACAGCTCGCGGCTCGCTCCGAGGAGGCCGTACGCGCTCGCGCCGCTCGCCCCGCCGAGCGCGACCGCCGCCGCCGACATCCCGAGGAGGTAGACCAGCACGAGGACGTCGCCGGCGAAGCCGAGGGGCGTGGCGCCGCCCAGCGGCACCAGCAGCCCCGCCGTGACCGCCGCGGCCAGCGCGACCCACGGCGCCGCCGCGGTCACTGGGTTCGAGACGGCGACGACCTCCTCCTTCGCGGCCAGCTTGGCCAAGTCGAGGTACCCCTGGAGCAGAGGCGGGCCCCGCCGCGCCTCGAGACGCGCCCGCACCCGCCGGCCGAACCCGTCCAGCCACGGACCCGCCCCGAGCAACAGGACCGGCCCCAGCAGTACCCACGCCACCGCCCCGACCGCCGCGCTCACCGGGCTCCCCGATCGGGCGGCATCCGCCCGGTGCGCGAGAGAATGCGGACCTCGTCCCCGCACAGCACCCGCCGCGAGCCCGAGCCCGTGTCCAGAACCTCCAGCCGCTCGGTGCACGAGAAGCACGGATCCACGCTGCCGAGCGTGATCGGAACGTCCGCCACCGTCGTGCCCGGCTTCAGCATCGTCGGGACCGCCTGGATGTTCTGGTAGCTCGGCGCGCGCACGCGCCAGCGGTCGGGGCCGTTCCCGATCCCGGTGCGCACGTAGTGGAACACCTCCCCGCGCGGCGCCTCGACGGCGTGCATCCCCTCGCGCAACGGCGGCAGGCGCTCGGGCACCTCGGCCACGAGGTCGCCCTCGGGAAGCTCCTGCAGCAGCGCCACGCACTGCCGCAGCATCTTCACCGATTCGAACGTCTCGCCGATGCGGACCACCGTCCGGCCCCAGTTGTCGCAGCCGTCGTGCGTGACGACGTCGAAGGCCAACTGGTCGTACGCCGCGTAGGGGTGGTCCCGGCGGACGTCCGTCGCGACTCCGCTCCCCCGCGCCGTCGGCCCGACCGCCCCGGAGAGCCGCACCTCCTCCGGCGTGAACGTCCCGACGCCCCTGAGCCGCCCCACCAGCGCCTCGTCTCCCTCCAGCGCCTTGACCAGCGCGCCGGTCTCCCGCGCCACCACGTCCAGCGTCTCCAGTATCCGCGCGTGCTTCTCCCGCGGCACGTCGTAGCTCACGCCGCCCACGACGTTGACCTGGTAGTGCTTGCGGCTCCCGGTCAGGAACTCGGCGAGTCTCATCACCGGCTCCCGGATCCGCCACGACTGCTGGAAGACGAAGTCGAAGCCGACGATGTGGCACGCGAGTCCGAGCCACAGCAGGTGACTGTGCACCCGCTCGAGCTCCAGCACCAGCGACCGCAGGACCAGGGCCCGCGGCGGCACCACCAGCCCGGCCGCCTCCTCGACCGCCTGGCAGTACGCCGTCGAATGCACGCAGCCGCAGATCCCGCAGATCCGTTCCGCGAGGGAGATCACCTGGTTGTAGGGCAGCTTCGCCTCGGCCAGCTTCTCGATGGCCCGGTGCGAGTAGAAGCCCCGGTAGTCGCAGCCCACGACCCGCTCGCCGTCCACGAACAGCCGCCACTGCGAGGGCTCCTCGAGGACCGGGAAGAAGGGCCCGAGGCGGACCTCCGTGCTCCCGGCCGGCGGCGCCGTGAAGGGGCGACTCGGGCCGTCGAGCACCGGCTTCGCGTCGTAGGGAAACTCCTTCCTCAACGGGTACACCCCCTCCGGGAAGCCGTCCGGCAGGACGAGCCGGCGCGGATCGGGATGTCCCTCGAACGCGATGCCGAGGAGGTCGCGGATCTCGAGTTCGGCCCAGGAGGCGCCCGGCACGATCGGCGTGACCGACGGGAGCGACGGCCGCTCCGCGTCGACCGGGATCCGCAACGCGCAGTACGAGTGGTCGTCGTCCATCGCGAAGCAGTGCAGTACCTCGAAGCCCGCTCCTTCGCCGCGCCGGTCGAGGCCGACCGAGGTGAGGTACCGGGCCCGAAGCCCGTCGAAGCACGCGCGCACCGCGGCCGTCGTGCCCTCGCGCGGGATGTCGCAGTAGAAGCGGCCCCGTGCCGGACTATCCAGGCTCAGTAGATTCTCGCCGAGCGCGGCCACCAGGTGGGCCGAGATCCTGTCCGACGGCCCCGCCGCCGATGTCGTCGTGGTCATCGCCGACCCTTTCTACGGGCGTTCGACGAACAGCAAGGTGATCAGCACCAGCGCGCCGATCAGCTGCCAGACGATGTAGCGGTGAGCCGTCCCCGTGTGTGCCCGCTGGAGCGCCTCACCCATCCCCCGGAACGCGCGCACCGCCGGCCGGTAGAACCAACGGTCGGCGTTCACCGCCGACGGGACCCATCCCGGCAGCACCACCGCCCGGAACCGCAGGCGGGAATACGACCCGCCCATCGCCTCGCGCATCGGCACGAAGAACCCGGCCGCGTGGAGCGGAGCGGGATCGGCTCCCGCCTCCGCTCCGCCCATCCAGGTGCGCACCGACCGCCGCGCGCGCGCGCGGCCGACGGCCAGGACCGCGAGAGCGGAGGTCCACGCCCCTGCGACCACCAGCAGCAGCGGCACGTACGCCCCCGACGCCGGCCCGAATCCGAGCACCGCCCAGCCTACCGGCACCTCCACCCCGGGCAACGACGGGCCCGCGAGCGCCGGAGCCAGCAGCCCGAGCCACAGACCCGGCGCCAGGCCGAGCGCCAGCGTGAGCCCGGCAAGCACCACCTGCGCCCCCGCCATCGCCGCCGGGACCTCCAGCCGCCCGGGCCGCGCCGGGCCCGCCAAGAAGGCGGCGGAGAAGAACTTCAGCGCGTACAGGATGGACAGCACGCTCGCCACCAGCAGGACGATGCCCGCGCCGACCAGCGACGGTGAGCCGGAGAGCACGCTCCCCTGGAGCATCAGCCATTTCCCGACGAAGGCCGTGAGCGGCGGGAAGCCCGCGATCGAGAGACTCGCCAGCAGCGCGGTCCAGGCCGTCACCGGCATGGCGCGGAACAGGCCTCCCATGTCCTCCAGCCGACGGCTGCCCGTGCGGTACTGCAGCGAGCCCGCCGCGAGGAAGAGCAGCGCCTTCACGACGGCGTCGCCCACGGTGTGGAACAGCGCTCCGAGGAGCGCCAACTGAGCGAGGACCGGGGCCTGCGGCGCGAGCACCAGCGCCGCGCCGATGCCCAGCGCGATCAGGCCGCTCTGCGCGATGGACGAGTACGCCAGCATCACCTTTATGTCCTGCGCCGCGCAGGCGGCGAGCCCGCCCAAGAGCGCCGAGACGGCCCCGGCGGCAGCGAGCGGGTAGCCCCAGGCCGCGGCGATCGCGGGGCTCGCTGCCGCCAGGCCCCACACGAAGAAGCGCAGGAAGCCGTACAGTCCGACCTTCACCATGATGCCCGAGAGGACGGCCGAAACCGGCGCCGGCGCCGCGGGGTGGGCGTCCGGGAGCCAGTCCCCCAGGGGGTACAGCCCCGCCTTGGTCGCGAACGCGACGAACAGCAGCGCCAGGACCACGTGCAGGAGCACCGGCCGCTCCTCGGCCATCGCCGCCAGCACCCCGCGCAGGCCGTCGAAGCCGAGCGTCCCGCCCTCGGCCCAGAGCAGCATCACGGCAAGGAGGAGGCACGCGGAGGCGGCGTGCGTCATCACGAAGTACTTGAACGCGGCCCGCACCGCTCCCCGCTCCGAAGTCTCGTGCGCGACCAGGACGTACGAGGCGAGAGTCATCACCTCCCAGGCCACGACGAACTGCAGCAGGTCCCACGCAGCCACGGTCGCCAGCATCCCGGCCCCGAAGAGCACGAAGCAGATCCAGAAGCGCGTCGCGCTCTCCTCGCGGTAGCGCTCTTGCCGGAGGTAGGGGAGCGCGTACCCGCCGGTCACCACCACCAGGACCAGCACCGGGATCGCGAAGACGGCGCCGAGGGCGTCGAGCCGCCACTCGGTGAGGAGCGCCCAGATCGGGGTCAGGGTGGTCGGCATCGCCTACCTCCCCACCGCGCCGCCGATCGCCGAGGCGAGCGGCAGGCCGAACAGCGGCACGGTGACGCACAGCACCATCAGCAGCACGAGGGCGAGATCCATCTTCCGCGACGGGCGCGACGCGCCCTCGACGACCGCCGATGGCATGCCGAGGAAGACGCGCTGGCCGACCCACAGGAACCAGGCGAAGGCCAGCACGCTCTCGACGAGCAGGACGACCGCGACGAGTATCCCGGTCCCTCCCAGTTGCACCGCGCCGGCGATGAGGCTGAACTTGCTCCAGAAACCGGCGAAGGGAGGCACGCCCGTCACCGTCAACGCCCCGATGAGGAACCCGACTCCCGCCACCGGCGCCCGCCGCAGCGCGCCGCTCAGGTCGCCGATGGTCCGGGTGCCACAGGTGAAGCTCAGTGTCCCCGCCGCGAGGAAGAGGAGGCCCTTCCCCGCCCCGTGCGCGAGGATGTGGAGCGCGGCACCCCGGGCGGCCAGCGTGGAGCCCGCGGCGCCCAGCGCGGCACCGATGAAGACGTAGGCGAGCCCCGCGATGGTCGAGAGCGCGAGCAGCCGCTTGAGGTCCTTCTGGTAGAAGAACTGGACCACGGCGACCACCAGCGTGAGCACGCCCATCACGAGCGCGAGCGTCACGGTGACGGCGGGGAGCGCGGGGAGCGCCCCGTCCGAAACCGGCGTGGCGGTCACCACGCGCAGCAGGAGGTAGGCGCCGGCGTTCACCATCGACGCGGCGTGCAGGTACGCGCTCACGGGGCTGGGCGCGACCATCGCGTCGGGCAGCCAGGTGTGGAACGGCACCTGGCCCGACTTCGCCCACGCCCCGACGAGCAGCAGGGCCAGCAGCACCGCCGCCAGCCCCGAGCGCCCCACCGCGCCGAGCTGCGCGAAGGCCCCGAACTCGACCGACCCGGTTGCCGCCAGCAGCACCAGGAGGCTCGCCAGCAGGGCCAGTCCGCCTCCCGCGGTCATCAGGAAGGCCTTGTACGCCGCCGCCAGCGCTCCCTGCTCCTCCTGGTAGTAGCCGATCAGCGCCCACGAGCAGAGGGTCGTGATCTCCCAGAAGACGAACAGCTGCAGCAGCGTGGCCGAGGTGACGAGCCCCGACATCGCGCCGACGAAGACGAGCATCCAGGCGTAGAAGCCGCGCCGATCGTCGGACGCCGGGATCTCGCGATTGCGCGGCCCCACGTAGGCGGAGGCGTACAGCACGCACGCTGCGCCGATGAGGGTGTTGGCGAGCAGGACGAGACTGGCGAGCCCGTCGAGCCGGAACCCGAACAGCGGCACGTGGCGCGCCAGAGCGCGGTCCACGGCGTCCATGCCTCCGAGCGGGACGGAGACGCCGCCGATGCCGTGGCGCCAGACCAACCAGACCGCGATCGCGGCCACGATGGCGGTGGTGCCGATGGCGAGGGGGTCGGCGGCCCGGCGCGGCAGGCCGCGGACCAGGATCGCGCCGGCGAACGGCACGAGCACGAGGAGGACGAAGCCCCACACCACAGCGTCAGACATGGACAGGCGTCTCCGCGAGGGCGGCGGTCAAGAGAGCTACCAGACCATCCGCGGCGCGGGCGACCGGCGGGCTCAGCGGTGCGCCCGGCTCGAGCCGCGCCGGCGCGATGCCCAGCACCCACGACTCGACGCCGGCGGCGGCCAGCACCTCGGCGAGGAGCCGCAGCGACGCGCGGTGGGAGTCGGGCGCGCGGTGGGCGAGGTCGGCCCACCGCGCTAGGCACCAGGTCCCGGGCGGAGCGGACAGGCGCACGGCGTCCACGAAGACCACCGGACGGCCGGGCACCGACGAGAGTGGGCCGAAGTAGCTCTCGGGCACGGGGCCCGCGTCGAGCGCCCGGTCAGGAAAGCGCTCGGCGAGGCGGGCGACCACGAGCGAGCCCACCGCGTCGTCGCCGCAAAGGGGGTGGCCCACGCCGACGAGCAGCGCCCCGTCCCGCGTCACGAGGTCGGCAAGCCGGCGGGAGTCGAGGGCGCTCGTCACCCTACCAGGCCGGCTCGATCGCCCCGAGGGCGACGAGTTCGTCGTAGCGAAAGACCGGTCCGTCCACGCAGACGTACCGGTCCACCACGATGCAGTGACCGCACTTCCCAACCCCGCACTTCATGTGCCGCTCGCACGTGGTCAGCAGGCGGTGCGGCGCGACGCCGTGCCGCTCCACCAGCTCGCGGCCCCCGAGTTCGATCATGATCGGCGGCCCGCAGATGAAGGCGCTGGTGCGCTCCGGCTCGATCCGGGCCTGCCCGAAGAGCGACGTGATGAGGCCGACGCACCGGGGCGGGTGCTCCTGGCGTTCCCAGCACCCGTCGCCGCGGTCCGCGCTGAGCAGGAGCTCGACTCCCTGCCGCTCGTACTCGGGCCACTGCCACTCGTAGAGCAGCTCGCCGGGGCAGCGCGCGCCGTGCAGGAGCACGATGCGCCCGAAGTCCGCGCGCCGGAGCAACGCCTGAGCGAGCACGCCGCGCAACGGGGCGAGACCGATCCCGCCGGCCACGAACAGCAGGTCGCGCCCGACCGCCGCGTCGAGGTCGAAGGCGTTCCCACACGGGCCGCGCACGCCCACCACGTCGCCCGGCCGGGAAGCGGCGAGCATTGCCGAGACCGCACCGGCGGCGCGGATCGTCAGATGCAGCGCACCCGCCAGCCCGTGGGGCGAGGAAATCGAGATGGGGATCTCCCCGCCGCCGTAGGCCGTGACGTGCAGGAACTGGCCCGGGAGGTAGTCGAGGCTGCCACGCTCGAGGGCGAGCGTGACGACCCGCCTGGTCGCGGTGGCGGGGTTCGGGGCGACTTCCTCCCGCACCTCGAGCACGCGGACCGCGCGCGGGGTGTACAGGTCGGGACCGCCGTGCGAGGGCAGCGCGGCCACGGAGGCCATCCCTCACGCTCCTTTCGCCGGCGCGGCGGCGGCGACCAGCGCATCGGTCATCCGCTGCGACACCACGTCGATGCCGATCCGCGCGAGGCACACCTGGACGCACCGGCCGCAGCCGGTGCAGCCCAGCGCGCCGACGCGCTCAACGAACTGCCAGGAGAGCTTGTGGAAGAACCGCGTCCGGCAGCGCTCGCCGCACGTCGCGCGCGGGTACGAGCCCCCCGCCTGGCGCACGAACCCGGCGAGCAGGCAGTTGTCGCGCAGCCGGAGACGCGAATAGCTCCCCTCGGTGCCGGGCGCCGTCGGCGCGCCCGGCGCCGCCGGCTCGGGAGCGCCCGCCGGCGGCAGCGCGCCGGCCCCGACCGCCGGCACGTCCACGACGTTGAAACAGCTGCACGTCGGGCACACGTTGGCGCACCCCCCGCACTCCACGCAGCGCCGGCCCAGGTCCTCCCAGAAACGCTCCCCGAGACGGCCCCGGGAGACCATCCGGCCCGCCGCCATCGTCTGCACGCGGCGGCGGCTGGCGCGATGGAACTCCTCCACGACGGTCCGCACGCGCTCGTCCCTCTCCCGCACGGCCCTCCCGTCCGCCGGGGCAAGCTCCGCGGCGAACCGCCCGGCGAGCGCCGCCCCGCGCTCGCTCCCCACTTCGACCAGCCAGCCGCCCGTGAGTTCGGTGAACTGCCAGTCGTAGCCCGCGTCGAGCGCCGGCCCGCCCTCGCAGCAGACGCACATGCACGTCTCCGCGGGGCGCTGGCAGACGACGCTCAGGATCGTCGCCCGCTCCCTCCGCCGGAGGAACGGGCCGTCGGCCAAGTCGGGCCGGCCCAGCGTCTCCCCGGAGAAGAACCGCGTCAGCTGGACCAAGCCGGCCACGTCGCAGCTGCGGATCCCGAAGAACACCAGCTCGCGCGGAGCGGCTTCGCCGCCGTCGGGCTCGGGCCGGCCCCCACGGATCCGGTAGCCGGCCAGGCGCTCCGGCGTGGGGAGGAACCACCGCTTCGGGGGCACCAAGGTGTTGACGTAGTCGCGGCAGACGTCCGCCGCGCGAGCGACCGGCAGGAAATGCACGTCGCCGCCGCGGCGCACGGGCCCGACGAGCGTGCCGTCGGCCGCGAACCGGTCGAGGATCCCCTCGAGCGCCTCAGGCGAGAGCAGATAGCGGGCGTCAGCCACGAGCGCCTCCTACGTCCGGGAGAGCCTCACCGGGCGCGGCCGGAAGACGGGGATGCGCAGGCAGGGATCGAGCGCGAGCGCGCCCAGCACCGTGCCGGCGCGCTCCCAGCAGGACATCGGGATCCCAACGGTCCCTTCCGCCGTGCGGCCGTCGATCCGCACGGCGAGCTGGACGGCCCCGCCGTCGCTTTCGACACGCACCGTCCAGCCCGAGCGGACGCCGAGCGCCTTGGCGTCCGCCGCGCAGAGCGACACCCACCCGTCGGGGAAGTCGGCGCGTGGGCCCCAGGCCTCGCGGCGCGCAGTGATCGTTGCCTGAACGAGAGCGTGTCCGCACCACAGCGTCGACGCGTCGAGAGCCGCCACGAACGGGAACGCGGACGTCGGTTCGTCCGCCGCCGGGCCGTCCGGCCCCAGCGCGAACGCCGGAGTCCGGGCACCGCCGGCCTCACCCCCGAGCAGGGTGACCAGTCGGAGCGCGACGTCGCCCTCCGATATCCCCGCCGGCGGGGAGTGCGCCGCCTCCAGCATCCGGCGCGAATCGTCGGCTGCGACGAGGGTGCCGGTCTTCTCCGCCAGCAGGGCGCCGGGGAGGACAGCGTCGGCCGCCTCGGTCGTCCGCGTCGCCACCGCGTCACCCACCAGGACGAACTCGAGTGCGGCGAACGCGCGCGCCGCTAGATCCGGGAAGAACTCGAACGGGTCGTCGGCGAAGATGAGCAGGGCCTTGAGCTCGCCCGCGGCGGCCCGCAGCAGCATCTCATACGCACTCCAGCCGTCCGCCCCGGGAAACGCGCCCGCCGCCAGCAACGCCCGCTGATTCACGTAGTCGCCGAGCCGCACCACCCGCGAGCCGCCGAAGCGGCGCAGCGCCGGTCCCCCCTGCCCGTGCAGTGCCGGCTCCGACGACCAGAGCACCAGCTCGTCGTCCCGCACCGCTTGCGCTGCCGTCTCCACCTCCCGTCCGGGAAGGCAGTGGATCCGCTCGGTGGCCAGCCGGGCGAGCGCCGTCTCCTGGCTCCCGACCCATCGCACCGGCACGTCACGCTCCAGAGCCTCGAGCACGCGGCGGTACGCTTGGGGGTGCCGCACCGCCAGGTCCGTCGCGACCACCGTTAGACGCGAGGCGCCGTCGATGGCGTCGAGACCCCGGGACGGTTCCGGCACGCAGCCCAACCGCTGCATCGAATCGAGGTGTGGGGTCCCGATGGTGCGCGCAAGGTCGCCAAGGAGCCGCAGTTCCTCGAGCGTGAGACGAGCAGAAGCCAGGATACCGATGCTCGCTCCGCCGTGACGCCCGCGGATATCGGCGAGGCGGGCGGCGCTCCGCTCCAGCGCGACATCCACCGACACCGCCACCGCCGTCCCCCCGCGCTCGCGCAGGCGGGCACCGACGAGCCGCAGTGGCGAGAAGAGCAGTTCTCCGGCGCTCCAGCCGCGCTGGCAAAGGGCGCCGCGCGCGCTGGGATCGCCGAGCAGCGGAAACGCCTCTCCGTCCACGAGCGCGACCGAACAGCCCGCTCCGCAGAACGGACAGGCAATTGTGCTCAACTCGCCGGAGGTGCCGGCCAGCGCAGTGCCCAAGGAGTCCCCAGACTGATTCGAGAACGCTCCAACCTTTCGCAAGAAGAATGCCCTTGCGGCCGCGGACGCGGCGGTCGCGTCGCGGTCCTCCGATCGACACTCGGCACCCGCGCAGCGACGGGTTTCGGAGCCGCCCCGAGCCGGTCCCGCGCCCGGAACGGGACTCCGTCGGCCATCGCCCCCGTCGGGTCGGGTCTTCACCCGAGGGGCGCACTCTGTACGAGTACCGTCTCCACGTAGAACTACTGTGACGGCGGTGCGTCCCTTTCGCGGCGCACTCGGGGCGCGAGGGCGACCGTCGTGCACGTCGCCGCCGGTCGTGCGGAGTCACCGCTGCGTCAGCGCGTCGGCCGCGCCGCGAAGGGTGACCACGTGTCCGCGCACCGGTTCAGCACTTGGCTGAAAGCCGGGGCGCCACCGGTGTGCTCGATCTGACGTCTGACGTCTGTTCGGAGTGGTGGCCGAGAGGCTCAGGGCAACGGTTTGCCAAACCGTCATCCGGGCCTCAACCTGTATCGAGGGTTCGAATCCCTCCCACTCCGCTGTGATCCGCGTCCGATCTGCCCCATCCCCCACCAGGGGCCAGCACGTCGGGGGAGCGCGCACCGCGCTCTTCAACTGGCTGTTCAAGGCGACAACACGATTTCAGCCGAGATTCTTCAAACGACTGGCGCGGCGCACCCCGGTGCGGCTGAAGGAGTCGGCCGCCGCCGCCGTGCGCGCCGGCGGGGTGGCTGGTGACCGCCTTGCGTAACTCAATACGTTGAGTAAAATTACTCAATACAATGAGTACAACGACGACGTTCACCCGCCCCTACGCCACCATCCTCCGCCGCCGGCTCCACGAGCCGCGCCGCTTTCTCCAAGTGATCGCCGGCGCCCGACAGGTCGGGAAGACCACCCTGGTCCGCCAAGTGCTCGCCCGCTGGGGGGCGCGCGCACGGTTCGTCTCCGCCGATGAGCCGACGCTCGGCGACACCGCCTGGCTCGCCCAGCAGTGGGAGGCCGCCCGCCTGCTGGCCGCGGATTCCGGCAACCGTCCGGCGGTGCTCGCGCTCGATGAGATCCAGAAGATCCCCGGCTGGTCGGAGACGGTGAAGCGCCTCTGGGACGAGGACTCCGCCGCACGGTTGCCGCTCCACGTGGTGGTGCTCGGCTCGGCGCCGCTCCTCGTGCGCCGTGGGCTCGGCGAGGGTCTGGCCGGACGTTTCGAACTGATCCGCCTGCCGCACTGGTCGCTCGCTGAGATGCGTGCGGCCTTCGGATTCGACCTCGAACGGTTCCTTACCTTCGGCGGCTACCCCGGGGCGGCGTCTCTCACGGGCGACCCCGCCCGCTGGGCGCGCTACGTCACGGACTCGCTGATCGAGCCCACGCTCTCGCGCGACGTGCTGCTCCTCACCCGCGTGGACAAACCCGCCCTACTGCGGCGCCTCTTCGAGTTGGCCTGCCGCTACTCCGGACAGATCGTCTCGTACACCAAGCTGCTGGGCCAGCTGCAGGACGCGGGGAACACCACGACCCTCGCCCACTACCTGGACCTCCTGGCCGGCGCGGGGATGGTCACCGGGTTGCAGAAGTACTCCGGCAGCGCCGTCCGGCAGCGTGGCTCGAGCCCAAAGCTCCAGGTGTTCAACACCGCCCTGCTCACCGCGCTGTCGGGCGTGGCGCTCTCCCCGGGGCGGATGGACGCTGGCTTTCGGGGCCGCCTCGTCGAGTCCGCCGTCGGCGCGCATCTCGCGAACGCCGCCAGCACCGGCGAGTGCGAGGTGTTCTACTGGCGCGAGCGGAACCTCGAAGTGGACTACGTCGTGCGGACCAGGAAGGGCATCACCGCCATCGAGGTGAAGAGCGGTACTCCACGGTCGATGCCCGCGGGCATGGCGGCATTCGCCGAGGCGTACCATCCGCGCCAGCTGCTGCTGGTGGGCGGCGACGGCATCAGTGTCGAGGACTTCCTCTCTCAGCCGGTGACACATTGGATCGGCGCGTAGCCCGCTACGCATGTCCCCCCGCCCATCGTGACAGGGCCCGGCGGCGCCGCTAGCTTCTCCCACACAATGGCCACCCCGACCCGCTCAGTACGCTACGGGACCCCGCAGGCCCCGCGGCCCGAGGCGCCACCTCAGCCGTCCGACGCCTTCCCGCGCAACCTCGGCACCATGCTGGACCTCGGCTGGGTGCGCGAGATCCGCGTCAATCGCAGCGCCGTCGAGCGCCGCGCCGCCACCATCCCCGGCCGCCGCTCGGTGAAGAACGCGTGGCAGGCGGGCTGGCTGCTCCGCGCCATCTCGCTGATGGACCTCACGACGCTCGCGGGCGACGACACGCCGGGCCGCGTGCAGCGGCTCTGCGCCAAGGCGCGCCGCCCGGTGCGCCAGGACATCCTCGACGACCTCGGCGTCGGCGACCTCGGCATCCACGTCGCCGCCGTCTGCGTCTACCACGTCTTCGTCGAGACCGCTCTGCGCGCCCTCGAGGGGAGCGGCATCCCCGTCG
>Ga0315292_10000615_pt1 | contig 17156 bp, 14 predicted proteins | sample YL17G13_0_MG_FD_204029 | JGI IMG/M metagenome (GOLD analysis project Ga0315292, IMG submission 204029) | Sediment microbial communities from Yellowstone Lake, YNP, Wyoming, USA - YL17G13_0 | ecosystem: Environmental > Aquatic > Freshwater > Lake > Sediment | place: USA: Wyoming | collected... | reverse complement strand
TGCCCGGTGGCGGCGACGGTCCACAGCGACGAAGGCCTGAACGACATGGTCTACAACCGCTGCGTGGGCACGCGCTACTGCTCGAACAACTGCCCGTACAAGGTGCGGCGCTTCAACTTCCTGCTCTACCAGGACTGGGACACGCCTACGCTGAAGATGGGGCGCAACCCGGACGTCTCGGTGCGCAGCCGCGGCGTCATGGAGAAGTGCACCTACTGTGTGCAGCGGATCAACCGCGCGAAGATCGAGAGCGAGAAGGAGGACCGCACGGTGCGCGACGGCGAGATCGTCACCGCGTGCCAGCAGTCCTGCCCGGCCGAGGCGATCGTGTTCGGCAACATCAACGACCCGACGAGCCGCGTGGCGACACTGCGGGCCGAGGCGCTGAACTACTCGCTCCTCGGCGAGCTGAACGTGCGGCCGCGGACGACCTATCTGGCGGCGCTGAAGAACGTGAACCCGGAGCTTGGCGAGCCAGCCGGTTCTGGAGAGAAAGAGGGCCAGCACTGAGGCTGGCGGAAGAAAGAAGTCAGAAGACAGAAGACAGAATGAACGACTCGGCATTCTGACGTCTGAATTCTGACAAGGGACACCGGATGTCAGACACGACAACACCAGCCCCGCGCGAGCAGCAGGCGGCGTACCTCGCGCCCGGGCACTCGTTTTCCACCGTCACCGACAAGATCAGCTCCATCGTCCTGACGCAGAAGGTGTCGCTCGGGTGGCTGCTGGGCCTCGGCGTCTCGGCGTCGCTGGCCGGGCTGCTCTTCGTCTCGGTCGGCTACCTGTTCGTCAAGGGCATCGGGATCTGGGGCAACAACATCCCGGTCGGCTGGGCGTTCGACATCACCAACTTCGTGTGGTGGATCGGCATCGGCCACGCGGGCACGCTGATTTCGGCCATTCTGCTGCTGCTCCGCCAGCAGTGGCGCACGTCCATCAACCGGTTCGCCGAGGCGATGACGCTGTTCGCCGTGGCCTGCGCGGGCATGTTCCCGCTCATCCACGTCGGCCGCCCGTGGCTCGCCTACTGGCTGATGCCCATCCCGAACACCATGGGCGTGTGGCCGCAGTTCCGCAGCCCACTCATCTGGGACGTCTTCGCGGTGTCGACCTACGCCACCGTCTCGCTGCTCTTCTGGTACGTCGGCCTCATTCCCGACCTGGCGACGCTGCGCGACCGCACGCCGTCGAAAGTCGGCCGGGTGATCTACGGCATCTTCGCCCTCGGCTGGCGCGGCTCCGCCATGCACTGGCACCGCTACGAGACGGCGTACCTGCTGCTGGCCGGCCTGGCCACGCCGCTGGTGGTCTCGGTGCACACGGTGGTGAGCTTCGACTTCGCGGTGTCGGTCCTGCCGGGCTGGCACACGACGGTCTTCCCGCCGTACTTCGTGGCGGGCGCCATCTACTCCGGGTTCGCGATGGTGCTGACGCTCTCGATCCCGATCCGCGCCATCTACGGCCTGCAGGACTTCATCACGATGAAGCACCTCAACGTGATGGCGAAGGTCATGCTGGCGACCGGCCTCATCGTGGCCTACGGCTACTCGCTCGAAGCGTTCATGGCCTGGTACAGCGGCAACCACTACGAGCGGTTCATGATGCTCAACCGCATGACCGGCCCGTACTGGTGGTCGTACTGGGGGCTCATCCTCACGAATGTGCTGATTCCCCAGCTGCTGTGGTTCAAGCGCTGCCGCACGAACGTCGTGGTGCTCTGGTGCCTGTCGATCGTCATCAACGTCGGCATGTGGCTCGAGCGGTTCGTCATCATCGTCACGAGCCTCCATCGCGACTTCCTGCCCTCGTCGTGGGGGATGTATTCGCCGACGTTCTGGGACTGGGCCACCTACATCGGGACGATCGGCCTGTTCCTGACGCTGCTGCTCCTGTTCCTCCGCTTCCTGCCGATGATCTCGATTTTCGAGATGCGCACGATGGTGCCCGCGGCGAAGGTGGAAGGGCAGGGGCACTAGATCGGGATTCGGGATTCGGGATTAGGGATTTGGGATTTGGGAACGGGAACGGGGGTTGGGGGATCGGTCGGGGGTGGCTCTCATCGAAGCCCCAATCCCCAATCCCTAACCCCCAATCCCGGACAGTGATGGGTGCGACAGGGGTTCTGGCTATGGAGCAAGGAAACACATACGGCATGGTGGCCGAGTTCGAGAGCCCGACGGCCCTCGTGCAGGCGGCCCACAAGGCCCGCGAGGCCGGCTACTGCAAGATGGACGCCTTCTCGCCGATGCCCATCGAGGAGCTGCACGAGGCCCTCGGCCTGCCGCAAACGAAGCTGCCGTACATCGTGCTCGGCGGCGGGCTGACCGGCGCGCTGGCGGGCTACGGCCTGCAGTACTGGGCGTCGACCGTGGCCTACCCGCTCAACATCGGCGGCCGCCCCCTCCACAGCTGGCCCTCGTTCATCGTCCCGGCCTTCGAGACGACGATCCTCTTCTCGGCGCTTGCGGCCGTGCTCGGGATGATCCTCCTGAACGGGCTGCCGATGCCGTACCACCCGGTGTTCAACGGGAAGCGGTTCGCGATGGCCAGCCGCGACCGGTTCTTCCTGTGCATCGAGTCCGTCGACCCGAAGTTCCACCAGGCCGATACGCGGCGGTTCCTCGAGAGCCTCGGCGCGCGAGAGGTGAACGACGTTGAACGCTAAGACCCGAACCGTCGTGGCGGCGTGCGGCCTGGCGGCCGCCGTGCTCGTGGCGGGCTGCCGCCAGGACATGCAGGATCAGCCCAGGTTCAAGCCGTACGCGAAGAGCGACTTCTACGCCGACCAGCGCTCGGCGCGGCCGCTGGTGGACGGCACCATCCCCCGCGGCCACCTGAACCAGGACACCATGCTCGTCACCGGGAAGGTCGACGGCGCACCCGCGGCGGTCTTCCCGTTCGAGATCACGAAGGCCGTGATGGACCGCGGCCACCAGCGCTACGACATCTTCTGCGCGCCGTGCCACAGCCGCACGGGGCTGGGCGACGGCATGATCGTGCGCCGCGGCTACCGCAAGCCGCCGACCTTCCACCAGGACCGGCTGCGCCAGGCCGCGCCGGGCTACCTCTTCGACGTGATCACCCGGGGTTTTGGCGCGATGCCCGACTACGCCGCGCAGATCCCCGTGAAGGACCGCTGGGCGATCGTGGCCTACCTGCGCGCCCTGCAGCGCAGCCAGCAGGCGAAGGTGAGCGAGATCCCGGCCGCGGAACGCGCGCGGCTCGACGCCCCCGACAAACAGTAGACGAGCGAACAGGCGACCGAACCCCATGCACGACGCGACCTACGCCCCGCCCGCCAGCCTGGACAGCCTCCGCCAGCGATCCCTCATCGTGGGGGTCGTCGGCCTCGCGGCCGCATCCTCTGGCGCGTTCATGAACCCGGGGCAGTTTTTCCACTCGTACCTGCTGGCGTTCCTGTTCTGGCTGGCGGCCGCCCTCGGCGCTCTCGCGCTCTCGATGCTGCACCACCTGTCGGGCGGCGGCTGGGGCGTCGTCTTGCGCCGGGTCTTCGAGGCCGCCTCGCGCACGCTCCCGTGGATGGCGCTGTTCTTCGTGCCGATCGCCTTCGGCATGACGCACCTCTATCCGTGGACCGATCAGGGCGTGGTCGCCGGCGACCACATCCTCTCGGGAAAGGCCGCGTACCTGAACGTGCCGTTCTTCCTCGTCCGCGCGGCCGTCTATTTCGCGATCTGGTGCGGCCTCGCGCTGGCGCTCTCCAGGTGGTCCGCCGAGCAGGACCGGACCGGCGACCCCGCCCTCGCGGTGCGCATGCAGCGGGTCAGCGCGGGCGGCCTGGTCATCTACGTGCTCTCGATGACGTTCGCGTCCATCGACTGGGCCATGTCGATGGAGCCGCACTGGTTCTCGACGATGTACGGGTTCCTGTTCGTGATCGGGCAGGCGATCATGGGGCTGGCCATCGCGATCCTCGTCGCGCGCCGCCTCTCGAAGGAAGCCCCGATGGCCGGCGTGTACAACCCGGGCCATTTCCACGACTTCGGCAAGCTGCTCTTCGCCTTCTCGATGGTCTGGGCGTACCTGTCGTTCTGCCAGTTCCTGATCATCTGGTCGGCCAATTTGCCGGAAGAAATCCCGTGGTACCTGCACCGGATGCACCACGGCTGGGAGTACCTGGCGATCGCGCTGGTCGCCAGCCACTTCATCGTGCCGTTCGTCGTGCTGCTGTCGCGCAGGACCAAGCGCAACGCCACGGTGCTCGCGCGCATGGCGATGTGGATGATCGTGGCGCGGTTCCTCGACCTGTTCTTCATGATCGGCCCGGAGGCCTACCCGGAGGGACTGAGCCTTCACTGGATCGACATGGCGGCGATCGTCGGGGTCGGCGGCCTCTGGGTGTCGCTCTTCATCGGCAACCTGAAGAGCCGCTCGCTGTTGCCCGTGCACGATCGCGATTTCGAGCACGCGCTGCAGGCCCCGCAGGGGCACTGAGGCCCGCCTTCGCCCGCCTCCGGCGGGACTACGGCGGGCTTCGGGGAGTCGGGATTCGGGATTCGGGGTTGGGGATTCGGGCGGCCGCGTCACGGCGCGCAGCAAACCATGCGAGCGCGGCGATCGCAGTCGCACGACAAGTGCATCGCAGGGACCGACGGCCGCGTGGGGTGACGAAGTGGGGCCCCGCGCGACAACGGACCGCATCCCGGAGATGCACTTGTCCGCCGCGTCGAGCGGTTTGCAGCGCGACGTGACGCGGGCGCCTGAAGCAGGGGTAGGGTGTCGCAGCTCAACATTTCGGTGCGGCGTGCGGCCGCGAGTGAACATATGGCGACTCACAACCACAAGCACGCGTCAGACGACGGGAAGTCCGAGAGCACGGCCTACGAGACGCGGGACGTCAAGATCCGCCCGCTGGCCGTGTTCATCGCGGGCCTCACCGTCGTCGGCATCGCCACCTACCTGGTGGTCTACCTGATCATCCGGCTGTTCTCCGCGCAGGCCGCGAAGCAGGACGCTCAGCTCCAGCCGGTGGCCGGCCAGGTGCGGCCGGCGGCCCCTGGCGAGGAGCGCCTGCCGCCCGAACCGCGCATCCAGGCCAATCCGGCGGCCGACCTCAGGACGCTGCGCGACCAGGAAGAGGCCATTCTCACGACGTATGGCTGGGTCGACGCCCGGGCCGGCGTGGTCCGCGTGCCGATCGACGTCGCCATGCAGCAGGTGTTGAAGGACGGGCTGCCGGCCCGTCAGCAAGAGAAGGCGAAATGAAAGCACTGTCCATCGCCCTCGCGCTCGCCCTGGCCGTCGCGGCGGGCGCCTTTGCGCAGCCGCCCCGGTTCACGGGCGCCGATGTCGGCGGCCCGCCGCCAGGCACCTCGTCCGAACTGGTGCCCGACATCCTCGCCAAAGTCGGCATTGATCAGAAGCTCAACGCCCAGATTCCGCTCGACGCGGTGTTCCGCGACGAGGCGGGCCGGCAGGTGACGCTCTCGGAGTACTTCGGGAAGCGGCCCGTCATCCTGTCGCTGGTCTACTACGAGTGCCCGATGCTCTGCACCCAGGTGCTCAACGGCGCCGTCGCCGCGTTCAAGGTCTTGAATTTCACCATCTCTGAGGACTACGACGTCGTCACGGTAAGCTTCAACCCGAAGGAAACGCCACTGATGGCGGCGGCCAAGAAGCAGACCTACCTCGCGAAGTACGGCCGGCCGCAGGCGGCGAAGGGCTGGCACTTCCTGACGGGCGAGCAGCCGGCGATCGCCGCGCTGGCCAGCGCGGTGGGCTTCCGCTACACCTTCGACCCGTCGACGCAGCAGTACGTGCACGCGAGCGCCATCATGGTGCTGACGCCCGAGGGCCGCGTGTCGAAGTACTTCTACGGCATCGACTACCCGCCGAAGGACATCCGGCTCGGCCTGATCGAGGCATCGGACGGGAAGATCGGCACGCCGGTGGATCAGCTGCTGCTCTACTGCTACCACTACGATCCGCACTCGGGGAAGTACAGCATGGTCGTGATGAACGTGCTGCGGCTCGCGGGCGTCTCGACGGTGGCGGTGATCCTCGGGTTCATCGGGTTGATGTGGATCCGGGACCGTCGGACATTGAAGAACGCGGCGGCGGTCTCGCCGTCGATGTCGCAGTAAGGCGTATGCCTCAGATCCAGATTCTCCCGACCCAGGCCTCCACCATGGCGCCCCAGGTGGACGCGCTGTACTTCTTCCTCGTCGCGCTGACGGCGTTCTTCACGCTGCTCATCTCGGGCATGGTGGTGTACTTCGCCATCAAGTACCGGCGGCAGTCGACGGACGAGGCGGGCGTGCCGATCCACGGCAACATGACGCTGGAGGCGACCTGGACGGTCATCCCGCTCCTGATCGTCCTCTTCATCTTCGGCTGGAGCGCGAGCCTCTTCTACACGATGGCGCGCCCGCCGGCCCAGACGCTCGACATCTACGCGGTCGGCAAGCAGTGGATGTGGAAGTTCCAGCACCCCGACGGCCATGCCGAGGTGAACGAGCTGCACGTGCCGGTCGGCACCAGCGTGAAGCTGACGATGACCTCGCAGGACGTCATCCACGACGTCTACATCCCCGACTTCCGCGTGAAGGCTGACGTGCTCCCCGGCCGCTACACGCACCTCTGGTTCAAGGCCACCAAGCCCGGCCGCTACCATCTCTTCTGCGCCGAGTACTGCGGCACGAACCACTCGGGGATGATTGGCTGGGTGGTCGTCCAGGAGCGCGCCGAGTACCAGCAGTGGCTGGCGGGAGGCGCGGGCCAGGGCACGATGGCGCAGATCGGGGAGAAGCTCTTCAAGGATCTGTCGTGCGTGACGTGCCACCGCGAGGACACCACGGGCCGCGGCCCGACGCTGGTGGGCCTGTTCGGCAAGGCCGTCACGCTCGACAACGGCAACGCGGTCGAGGCCGACGAGGCCTACATCCGCGAGTCCATCGTGAACCCGCGGGCCAGGATGGTGTCGGGCTTCCAGCCGATCATGCCGACCTTCCAGGGGCTGGTCAGCGAAGAAGGCCTGCTGCAGCTCGTGGAGTACGTGAAGTCCCTGAAGGCGACGCCGTCCAACGCGACGGGTGTGCCGGCCGCCGAGCCCGCGAAGAAATAGCCCTATGGAAACCGCGACGCCCCACGCCAACTACCTGACCGACGGCTACACCCTGAAGTCCTGGCTCCTGACCCGGGACCACAAGCGCATCGGCCTGCTCTACCTCATCAGCGTCTCGGCGTTCTTCGTGCTGGGCGCCGTGTTCGCCGGGCTGATCCGCCTCGAGCTGATGACGCCGGCGGGCGACCTGGTCGAGTCGGACACCTATAACCGGCTCTTCACGATGCACGGCGTGACGATGGTGTTCTTCTTCCTGATCCCCGCCATTCCCGCCGTGCTCGGCAACTTCCTCGTGCCGCTGATGATCGGCGCCAGGGATCTGGCGTTTCCGCGCATCAATCTGCTGAGCTGGTACGTCTACACTATCGGCGGGATTTTCACGCTGTGGGCCCTGGTCAGCGGCGGCGTGGACACGGGGTGGACGTTCTACACGCCCTACAGCAGCGCGTTCTCCAACTCGAGCGTCGCGCTGGTCGTCGTGGGCATTTTCATCAACGGCTTCTCGTCGATCCTGACGGGCCTGAACTTCATCGTCACGATTCACAAGATGCGCGCGCCGGGGATGACCTGGTTCCGGCTGCCGCTCTTCATCTGGGCGCACTACGCGACGGCCCTGATCATGGTGCTCGGCACGCCGGTGATCGCGATCACGCTGGTCATGGTCGCCGCCGAGCGCCTGCTGGGCCTCGGCATCTTCGACCCGAAGCTGGGCGGCGACCCGGTGCTCTTCCAGCACCTGTTCTGGTTCTACTCGCACCCCGCCGTCTACATCATGATCCTGCCGGCGATGGGCGTGATGTCGGAGCTGGTGGCCGCCTTCTCGCGGAAGCGGATCTTCGGTTACGAAGTCGTGGCCTTCTCGAGTCTGGCAATCGCCGTGGTCGGCTTCCTCGTGTGGGGCCACCACATGTTCGTCAGCAGCCAGTCGGTCTACGCCGCCATGGCGTTCTCGCTGCTGAGCTTCCTGGTCGCCATCCCGTCGGCCATCAAGGTGTTCAACTGGTCGGCCACCCTCTACAAGGGATCGATCTCGCTCGAGGCGCCGATGATCTACGTCTTCGGCTTCATCGGCCTGTTCCTGATCGGCGGCCTGACCGGGCTCTTCCTCGCGGCCCTCGCCGTGGACGTGCACGTCACCGACACGTACTTCGTCGTCGCGCACTTCCACTACATCATGGTCGGCGGGACCATCATGATGTACCTCGGCGGCCTGCACTACTGGTGGCCGAAGATCTTCGGCACGCTGTACCACGACGGCATGGCCCGCGTGTCGGCGGTCGTGATCTTCATCGGCTTCAACCTGACCTTCTTCCCGCAGTTCATCGTCGGCTACCTCGGCATGCCGCGCCGCTACCATGCGTACCCGCCGGAGTTCCAGTTGTGGAACATCCTGTCGAGCGCGGGCGCCGTGGTGCTGGCCATCGGCTACGCGATGCCGACCTTCTACCTGGTCTACTCGCTGGTGAAGGGCAAGCCGGCGCCGCCCAACCCCTGGGGCGCGAAGGGCCTCGAGTGGGAGACCTCGTCCCCGCCGCCGACACACAACTTCGACGAAATCCCGGTGGTGACCGAGCCGGCGTACCACTACGAGAAGTGAGGATCTGATGGCAGGCGCGCACACCACCCACCACGCGAAGCTTCAGCACCATTTCGACAACCTCGATCAGCAGTTCGAGGCGTCGGCGCTGGGCATGTGGCTGTTCCTGGTCACCGAGATCCTGTTCTTCGGCGGGCTGTTCCTCGCCTACATGATCTACCGCATCCAGTACCCGGACGCCTTCGCCGAGGCCAGCCATCACCTCAACGTGGTCCTGGGCGGCGTCAACACCGCGGTCCTCATCGGCAGCTCGCTGACCATGGCCATGGCGGTGTGGGCGGCGCAGCTCGGCAAGCGCGAGGCGCAGATGGCGTTTCTCGCGTTCACCATGGTCCTCGGCCTGGTGTTCCTCGGCATCAAGGCCGTCGAATACAGCCACAAGTTCGAGGAGGGCCTGATCCCCGGCGCGAACTTCCGGTTCGACGGCGACGCCCAGCACGCCCAGCTGTTCTTCTCGCTCTACTTCGTGATGACCGGCCTGCACGGGCTGCACATGGTCATCGGGCTCGCCATCATGGCGGTGCTGTTCGTCATGGCATACAAGGGCCGGTTCACGAAGGCGTACCACACGCCGGTCGAGGTCAGCGGCCTTTACTGGCACTTCGTCGACATCGTCTGGATCTTCCTGTTCCCGCTGCTGTACCTGATCGACCGGCACGGGCCGGTGGTGGGGCACTAAGACGGGATTCGGGGTTCGGGGTTCGGGATTCGGGCACGACAGATGTGGGAGCCGGCTTCAGCCGGCTCCATGGGGTCGATGGCAATGACCGCTCACGCAACCACCGCCGACGGACACGGAGAGATGCAGGGCGCAAAGCACCAGGTGCCGCTCCGGGTCTACTTCACGATCTTCGGCCTCCTGATGGTGCTGACGGCCGTCACCGTCGGGGTCTCCTTCATCGACCTCGGCGCGTGGAACTCGGTCGTCGCCATCGTGATCGCCGTCATTAAGATGCTGCTCGTCGTGCTGTACTTCATGCACGTCCGTTACAGCACCAGGCTCACGTGGGCCGTCGTCGCCGGCGGGTTCTTCTGGCTGCTGCTCCTGCTCGGCCTCACCCTGGCCGACTACCTGACGCGCGGCCCTGGCTGGCTGCGCTACGGCTGATTCAGGACGGGATTGGGGATTCGGGGTTCGGGGTTCGGACGAGCCGGCTGACTCCGGTCACGCAGCAAACCATGCGGGCACGGCGATCTCGATCGCTCGACACACGCATCGCAAGGGCCGAAAGCCGCGCTGGGTTGGGGACCCAGCGCTTCCGCCAGCATCACCCTGGAGATGCGTGTGTCCGCCGTGTCGAGCGATTTGCGGAGTGACCGGCGTCAGCCGGCATCCTCATGCACCCGTTCCGTGCCGCGTAAATAGTCCTGCCCGCGTGAAGATCGCGGGGGCGCCTCCACGCCTCGCGTGGTATAAGAAGTCTCAGGCCGCAGCCCTGTCACGCAGGTGACGAAACCGCCTGCATTGAAACCACGACACGCCCGACGTCAGGAGGAGCAGTTCGATGGCCGACAGCCTGCTCTTTCTCACGGAACTGATGGGCATGCGTGTGTACGATCTGAAGGGCCACCGCATCGGCCGGGTGCGTGATGCCTGCCTGTCGCCCCGCGTCGACAAGGTCCGGGTGGACCAGTACCTGGTCGGCGGCGAATGGACCTGGTGGACGATCCGGCACGACCAGGTTGCCACGATCTCCCTGGACGGCATCTGCCTCCGCGACGAGAAGCTCGTCCCGTACCACGACGATGTCTGGAGCCTCCGGATGGTGCGGGACCTGCTCGATCAGCAGATCATCGACGCCCAGGGCCGGAAGGTCGTCCGTGTCAATGACGTCACCTTCGGGATGAAGTCGGTCGATGGCCACGACGAACTGTTCGTGCGCGAAGTCGACGTGGGCGTCCGCAGCATCTTCCGGCGGCTGTGCCAGGGCGTGGTGCCGCCGCGCCTCGTCCGCCGGGCAATGGCGAGGATTTCGCCCCACTCCATCCGATGGGAGTTCTGCAACATCATCGAGCCGGACCCGCAGCGGCGGCTGCGGCTCAACATCGACATGAAGGGGCTCGAGGACATCCATCCCGCGGACCTCGCCGACATCGTCGAGGAGCTCAGCCACGAGGGCCGCGAAGCCGTGTTCGAGTCGCTCGACAGCGAGGTCGCGGCCGAGACGCTCTCCGAGGTCGAGGATACCAAGACGCAGGTGTCGATCCTCGAGTCGCTCGACGCCGACCGCGCCGCGGACATCGTCGAGGAAATGGCGCCCGACGAAGCCGCGGACGTCCTGGCCGAGATGGAGGAGGCGTCGTCGGAGGCCATCCTCGACGAGATGGAGGAGGAGGAGAAGACCGACGTCGAGGAACTGCTCGAGTTCGACGAGAACTCGGCGGGCGGCCTGATGAACAGCGAGTGCATCTCAGTGCCCGAGACGTCCACCGTCGCCGACGCCCTCAGGGCGGTGGCCGAGAATGCCGAGCAGGTCGACACGCTCACGAATCTGTTCCTGCTGGACGCCGACGGCCGGCTCGCGGCCTCGCTGCCGGTCGCGCGGCTGCTGCTGGCCGATTCGGCCACTCCGCTCAGCACGCTGGCGGGCCGTGACGAGGTCGTGTCCGTCTCCGTGACGGAGGGGCGCGAACGCGTCATCGAACTGTTCGACAGGTACAACCTCATGGCGTTGCCCGTGGTCGACGAGGCCGGCCTCCTGGTCGGCTCGATCACGGCCGACGACATCATCTCCGTGCTGAGGCAGGACTAGGCCGTGCGTCTGCTGGACCGACTGCCCCGCCCGCTGCTCGTCTTCTTCACCGTCATCGGCCCGGGCTTTGTCACGGCCATGGTCGACAACGACGCGGGCGGCATCTACACGTATTCCCAGGCCGGGGCGCTGTTCGGCTACATGCTGCTCTGGACGCTGCCGCCCATCGCGCTCCTGCTCGTGGTGACGCAGGAGATGAACGCGCGCATGGGCGCCGTGACGGGCAAGGGCCTTTCCGACCTCATCCGCGAGGAGTTCGGCCTGCGCACGACGTTCGTGGTCATGGCATTGCTCGTACTCGCGAACCTCACCAACGTCATGGCGAACTTCGCCGGCGTCGCGAGCGCGCTCGAGCTGTTTCACGTGTCGAAGTACGTGTCGGTCCCACTGGCGGCGACGGCCGTCTGGTTCCTCGTGGTCAAGGGCAACTACCAGAGCGTCGAGAAGATTTTTCTGCTCGCCTGCGTCACCTACATCGCCTACATCATCGCCGCCGTGCTCATGAACCCGGATTGGGAGGCGTCGGCGCTGGCGAGCGTCAGGCCGGTCGTGCGGTGGGATCCGCTCTACCTGACGATGATTGTCGGCCTGGTCGGCACGTCGGTCGCGCCGTGGATGCAGTTCTACCTGCAGGCGGCCGTCGTCGAGAAGGGCATCACCGTCAAGGACTACGCCGAGTCGCGGATCGAGGTGATCGTCGGCTGCATCGTGATGGTCGTCGTCGCGTTCTTCATCGTCGTCGCGTGCGCGGCCGCCATCTGGCAGCATGGCCCTCGCGAGATCGCGAGTGCGGCCGACGCCGCGAAGGCGTTCCGGCGGTTCGGCGATTACGCGTTCCTGCTGTTCAGCGCCGGGCTGCTGAATGCGTCGCTGTTCGCCGCGTGCATCCTCCCGCTTTCGACGGCCTACTCGGTGTGCGAGGGCCTGGGGTTCGAGTCGGGCGTGAACAAGCGCTTCCGCGAGGCCCCGGTCTTCTACTGGCTCTATACCGGCCTGATCGTGATCGGCGCCGCCGTCGTGCTCATCCCCGGGTTCCCCCTGGTGCGGATGATCCTGTTCTCGCAGGTCATCAACGGCATGCTGCTTCCGCTCGTGCTCGTGTTCATGATCAAGCTCGTGAACAGCCCAGCTCTGATGCACGAGTGGACCAATTCCCGCCTCTACAACATCGTCGCGTGGGTGGCCGTCGCCGTGCTGATCGCCATGACCGCCGTGCTCATCGGCACGTCGGCGTACAACATGTACTTCGGTACGGTGTAGAAGCCGGCTGAAGCCGGCTTCCACTTCTGTCACGCCGGCTGAAGCCGGCTTCCACTTCTGTCACGCGGCCACGCTGCCCCCAGTCACGCTGCCACCGGTCACGAGGTCCGGCGAGGCGTGCGGTCGTGGGAGCCGGCTTCAGCCGGGCTGCCTACATCCCCCGCCCGCCGGCCGGCGCCGCCTGGAAGCGGCTGAGGGCGTTGCCCGCCCCGCCGGCCGCGCCGCCGCGCCCGCCGCCGGCGCCGGTCGCCGCATCGAGTTCGGCCTTGGTCCAGCCGCCCTTCAGCAGCGTGATAAACAGCTTCTGCGTCACGGCCCCACGGTCCTTGCCAGGCCCGACCGACAGCAGCACGTTCGCCTTGCCGACGACGTCTTTCGCCGCATTGAACTGGCGCACGCAGTCGTCCGCGTCAGCCGGGTCGCAGTCCGCGACGGCCAGCGCGTTGTTCTTCTTGAACTTGTCGAGCAGCGCCGCGTCCATGGCCGGCAGGCCCGTCACCATGACCGGCTTCTTCGCGTTGTCGAGCATGTCGCCCAGCGTGGCCGCCGACGGCCGCACGAGGTTGAGGACGATGGAAGCCGTCTCCATCGACTTGAGCGCGTCCTTCCCGGCCGGCGACACCTTGTCGCCGAACCAGGCGCCGTCGGGCCCGGCCACGTCGATGCGGCCGAAGTTCAAGGCCGGCGCGGTCGTCTCGAGCAGGGCCACGCTGCCCTGGAACACGCCGGCGCCGCGGACGCCGGTCGCCACGCGACCGCCGCCGCCCCCTCGCCCGCCACGGCCGCCGCCGGCCGCCGCGCCGCCCTGCGCCGCCGCCTGCAGGTCGCGCACGCGCTGGGCGAGCAGGCCGAGCAGTTCATCGCGGGTCGTCGCCTTCACGTACTGCCAGCCGCTGCCGCTGAACGCGTCGGGCGGCGCGAAGCGCTGCGACTGGTAGATCGCGAGGCGGTCGGCGATGAACAACGTCGCCTTCGTCTCGTTGGCGACGTTCAGCATGCCCTGGAGCACGAACTGGCCGGTCCAGCCGAGCACGTCCGCCTCGATCTTCGACGGGTCGTCGCCGGAGTCGTGATAGTCCGGGTGGCCGCCGCGCCCGCTGGTCATCAGCGCCAGCGCCTCGATGCCCTTCTCCATGAACGCGGAGTAGTCGCTGCCGCCCGGGCCGTCCATGCTCGGGTCGATCTTCTTCGCGATCTCCGGGTCCTGGTCCTTCATGATGACTTCGAAGATCGACGGGAAGTTCAGCGCGCCAGGCGCGTCGATGCGGTCGCCCAGGCCCACCATGTCCATGTTGAAGTAGGCCGCCGTCTTCTCCATCTTCACGCCATCGGTCGGGTTATCCGAGTAGTACTGCGACCCGATCAGGCCCTGCTCCTCGCCCGTCCACAGGCTGAAGATCAGCGTGCGTTTGGGCTGCGCCTTGTTCACCGCCAGCAACCGCGCCACTTCCATCGTCACGGCGGAGCCGGAGGCGTTGTCGTCGGCGCCGTTGAACACCACGCCGTTGGTCACGCCGGTGTGATCGAGGTGGCCGCCGGCGATGACGTATTCGGCCTTGAGCGCAGGGTCGGAGCCCTCGATCTTCGCGATGACGTTGCGCGAGAAGTTATTCTTGTACTTCTCGCCGTAGTAGGTCGCCGCGGTGTAGCCCTTGAGCACCGCGATGACGCCGGTGCGGGCCGACTGCGTCTTCTTGTTCTTGATGTCGGCGCGGAGGCGGCCGACGCGGCCGGTGAAGCCGCGCATCGACTCCTGCGGGTCGCGCCACATGATCCAGCGGAACAGGCGCTCGTCGATGTTGGACACGTAGACGAACGGCCGCGTGAAGCCGGCCGGATCGATAAACGCCACGCCGCGTCCGCCGCCGCCCATGCCGAAGGCGCCGCCGGCAGCCGGTGTCGCATCAGGGTTGTAGAGCATGATGGCGGCCGCGCCCTGCTTGAACGCGGTCATGACCTTGGCCTGGTCGGTGATCTCCTCGGCCCAGGGATCCGGTGTGCCGGCGGCGCGGGGCGCCTCGGCAGCCGGGGGCGGCGCGAACTGCACCCGCGGGGTCGGCGCGGTGGTCGGGGATCCCTTGAACGCGAGGACGATCTTGCCCTTCACATCCACGCCGGCGTACTCGTCGAGACCCTTGGCGGGCGCCGAAATGCCGTAGCCCACGAACACGATCTCGGTGTTCACCGCCGCGCCGGCGGTCGAGTTCGTGTCGACCGTGAAGTCGTTGTCCCGCACGTAGAACGTGCGCCCGTTGACGACCAGCGACGGAATGCCGGCCGCCAGGGTGTAGGTCGATCGCGCGCCGCCGATCGGCACTTTCTGGAAGTAGGTGCCGTTCTCGCCGGCGGGCTTCAGGCCCCATTCCTTGAACTTCGCCGCGGCCCAGTCCGTGGCCTTCTCGTAGCCCGGCGTCATGGTCCGCCGCCCGAGGCCGGCATCGGACGCCAACTGGGTGATGTAGCCCTTGATGATGTTGCCGTCGACCTTGATTGTGGTGGGCGCGGCGAACACGGGGACGAGGAGCAGCGCCGCGAGGCAGACGGCCAGCGCGGCACGCAAGACGGTGGAACGACCCATGCGGGGAACCTCTCAGCGGGGGCTGGTGGTTGCGCGGGAGACACACGTCCCCTTGCAGGGAGACTACGACGCGCGGGGCTGTGGCGTTTCCAGGGGCGCAATAATCCGGCTGCCGCGAGTGATTGGGGTCAGATCCCAATCCGCCGAATGCTCGAGGATTGGGCTCTGACCCCAATCCGAATGGGACCCGCATGAAACGCCTCGGCGTCTGGCTCGTTGGCGGATTCGCGCTCTTCGCGGCGGTCCTGGTCGTCCAGACCGGCGGCCCCGTGGCCGCATCCAGCAGCCGTTCGACGGCATCGGCGCGTTCATCACGTTCGTGCGCGAACGATTGCTGCCGCAGGACCGCGTGGCGGTGATGGCGTACCACCGCGCCACCGACTTCACGACCGACCGCGAGAAGATCGTCGCGCTGCTCCAGCGCATCAACGACAGGCACGAGCGGATCGAGGCGCTGCTGGGTCAGTACGCGTCGGGCCCAAGCCTCCTGTACGCGAAGTGCAAGCCGTGCCTGCCCGAGTTTCTCCTGCCGGAGATCAACAAGCTCTTTCTCTGGCCAGGCGCAATCGTGTCGCGCGAGATGCCCCAGGCACTCGGCTACGAGGAAGATCTCTTCGGAGGCGACGAGCGGCGTTTCTACGACGCGCTGCTGGAAACGGAACTCGCCCGCGCCCGCGACCGGGGTTTCCACACCCTCGCGGACGAAGCCGCCAAGAACCGGGCCGCGCTCTCCGGAAGCGACTCGTCGGCCAGCTATCTCTCACAGCGGTACGAGGTCTGGCAGGACCGGGACAAGCTGCTGAACGGCATCTCCGAGATGCGGTACTTCGACGGCGAGAAGCACCTCGTGTTCGTGTCGGAACTGGGGATGTCGCTCGAAACCCGTGAGAAAGACATCATCATCGCCAGGGCCGCCTCCGACGCCAGGATCGCGCTGCACACGATCGTCAGCGGCGGGATCCCTGGCCCGTCGATGGTGGGTAAGCTGACGGACGGCAGAGTCTATACGGGTCCGATCGACATGACCATCCCGGTGGGGGCTCCCGTCGATCTGACACCCGGCATGGTGATGAAGAACATCGCCGTCGAGTCCGGCGGCACATCCTCCATCACGAAGTACCCGCGCGAGGCCCTGGCGGCCATCGACGAAGTCACGCGCTTCGAGTACCTGATGGGCTACTACCCCACCACCAGCGCGCGCGACGGGACATTCCGGGATGTGAAGGTCCGCGTCAATCGACCCGACGTCCGGGTGCTCGTGCGCGGCGGCTACTACGACGAGGACGTCACCGTGCCCCGCGATCGCGCGGCGTTCATCGCGCACCAGCGCATCGCGTCGGTCGGTGGGAACCGCGACCTCATCGTCGACCTCCCGGTCACCCTGAAGGCGTCGCAGGCGAGGAGCCCGAGCAAGACGGCGCAGGGCGACGTGATGGTCGAGATGAGGATCGACCCGGCGCGCGTCGTGTTTGAATTGCTGGACGGCCGTCGTGTGGCCACGCTCGAGTTCCGCATCGACTGCGGCGACCCGAAGGAGACGATCGTCGGCGAGTTGCTCGGCACGATGAAGCTGAACCTCTCCGAGGCCAGCTACACGCGCTATGCCCGCGACGGCATCCCGTACACCGCACGCGTGCCGGTGAAGGCCGCGCCCAGGACGGTGAAGGTGATCGTGTACGACCCGGCGTCCGATCTGGCGGGGTCGGCGGTCGCGCACGTCAAGTAGCGAATCGGGGTCAGAGCCGAATCCCTCCGACACCAGGGGATTCGGGTCTGACCCCGATTCCGGAGACGGTCGCCGCCGGGGGGGGCAGACGCAGTGGGGTCAGATCCCAATCCGCCGAAAGCTCGAGGATTGGGCTCTGACCCCAGTGCGCGGTG